>Ga0209048_10001172_pt1 | contig 27262 bp, 19 predicted proteins | sample FrelakmetCRP12CR_FD_187146 | JGI IMG/M metagenome (GOLD analysis project Ga0209048, IMG submission 187146) | Freshwater lake sediment microbial communities from the University of Notre Dame, USA, for methane emissions studies - CRP12 CR (SPAdes)... | ecosystem: Environmental > Aquatic >... | reverse complement strand
CGCGACGAGCGAGAAACCGCGCTACTTGAGTAGCGGCGGAGTGTCAAATGGCGTCGGAGGGGGCATCATACACTTCCATCTTATACATCCTTTTACTATTATTCTTGCGGGGCCTGGTCTCCTGGTATATGTATTGGGTATTCTGATCCCTGGTAGGGTTGTGCGGGCTGCGATGGTGGTTGAGTGTACATCGATGCCCGCATATAGGTTGATGGATCAGTATACTGGAAAGGGTAGGCTTGGTTGCCATTCTGCGAAATTGCCTGGTTGGGAACAATTTGCTGCACTTTGAGTGCTTTATTGTATCTCAGGCTGTATATGATAAGTACGGTCAGGCTGATGAGTGAAACGAAGACCAGGAAAATCCCCAGGCCAATCAACAGCCAGAAAGTCGTGTAGTTGGTGCTTACGTTCTGGGCTTGTTTGACCTGGATTACTGGCTGTGGAGTTGGTGTAATAGCACTGGCGGTAAGTACAGCTGGTTGCCCATTGGAGAGCCGCCATTGATTCTCCAGGTGTATTTCATCTACTCCTAAAGCCTGTGTTACATCCTGGTCAAACGTTTGTTGAGGGTTTTTGATTGCGTTGATAAGTTGTACCATTCTGGGCTGACCAAAGGTTTTATACATGTATCTGAGTAGATCATAACTTTGTGCATAAGCCAGGTATGCTTGATCCGCGTTGGCAGGAAAACCATCAGAAATCTGACTCAAACGAAGCAAAGATTGTAAAGCAAGCGCTTTATCAAAGCGTGTTTGCAACTGGGGCTCTCGATAGTCCTGATCATAAACAGCGAGACCTTCGTCAAACCATGTTGGAGGAGTTATCCCTTGCACAATGAGTTCATGAAAGACGAGATGGGTCAACTCGTGTGGCATATCTCGCCTTAGTGTGGGATCGTTGGAGTCGATAACAACAATCGAGGCTTCATGCAACAATGGCAATGCTTCCCCTCCAACCCACTCATAAGAGCCAGGAGCGAGCGAGCCGTGGAAGTCCAGGTCAGATGCGTATATCCACAAGTTTATTGGTTGATTCGGACTGCCTCCAAGTGTAGCGCTTATATTCTGGATGCTGGTACTTGCCTTTTGTAGTACATACTGCCCAAAATCTAAAGGGCGAGTGTACCAGTTGACCTGTAACTTACCATGTGCCAGATGTTGCCAGTTGAAACGAGTGTCTACCGTTGTGAATTGTTGCTGTACATCTGTGAAGGTGTTGCTCGCTTTATCACTAAATTCCCAGTGGTAGCTTACCTGCACTCCTGGTGGTATAAAATGGCCATGGCTTGTATCTTCATGCCAGGAAACAACAAACACATTTCCCTTCTGGCTTAGTGGTACTGGATGGATCTCTGATGCTCCGTCCAGATTAGAAGTAAGAACAATGGTTGCCTGGTTAATAGTGCTAGCACTATCACTTGCGCTTGCTTTGAAATCAATATAGGAAGGAAAATGTTCTGAGTATGATCGAGATGTAACTGTAATCGGGTTGCTAGAGAAGGTTAGCCCATGAACAATCTCTGGAGCTACAAGGTGTGATAGGAGAAAAGTAATAAAAACGAGTGCAATGAAAAGCGTTCTATAAAAGCGTCGCGAGAGCATCGAGTAGCTCCTCTCAACCTGGGAATTTAGAATGTCAAGCATATCTTTGTATATTGGGTGATATAAGCTAGAGATATTGCTCATATTGTACATGATACGTATGTTTCTGTACACAATTGCAAACCTTTGGCTTACGGCACGCTCTCTGACTGCTTTCGCTCGTGTTGCCTTCAACTGGCCTGAATCGGTACATCTGTTAATAGCCAATAGTTTATTCGTTCGTAGTACATAGAGCCTTTACCATGAATCCATGCAGCCAAATCGTTCTTTACATGTAGACGAATTACAGCGAAATAATTAGGGCCAAAAGATAAGCTATATATAAGGATAATCAATGAGTAATAACTATTGGAACCAACAACCCGAAAACAATAATGGCAGTCATAACAACGGATCTCCTCGTTCGGGTAGCATGATACGTAATTACTCTGACCAAACGGTGCAGGCGCCTCCACAGTACTCTCCTATTATGAGCCAAACACCGCAAGGAGTACCGCCATCTCAGTATTCGCCAATACCGCCGGTGAACACTCCACAACAGCAACAGTGGCCAGCACCGCAGGCATGGCCAACACCTGGATTTATTGGAAACGCTATGCAGACAGTACGGCGGTGGACCGGTAAGATGGCTGCAGCTCGTGGGGGTAACGTTGATCAAGATCCGCTGGTTCTCTATCGCCCCACCACTCCCCCTCCAGTGCAGGTTCCAAGACCAAAACCCTGGAAACGCTCGCATTCTGTGCGTGTTGCTATGCAGATGCGCCACAGACGGGAGCGATGGAATCAAGGACGCCCAACAGGCCAACGTATCGCGATTATCAGCGTGACAATCTTCGTGCTTCTCCTGGTCATCATCCTGTCCTCAGGCGCTGCTTCGGGCTATGCCTACTACCAGAGCCAGTTGCCACACCTGCAAGAACTCGCCAATCAGCAGATTAATCAGTCCACACGTATCTATGATCGCAACGGCAATCTGCTGTATGTTGCATATGATAATAAGACAAGAACTGGAACAGGACGAAGCACCCCTGTTACCTACATTGAAATACCCGGAGTAATGCAGGATGCAATGATTGCTGCTGAGGATAAAACTTTCTGGGATAATTCAGGTATCGATCCGCAAGGTATTCTTCGCGCAGCTACTCAGTATACATCTTCTGGTACTGTGCAGAGTGGTGGAAGTACGATTACCCAGCAGGTAATAAAAAATCTCAATGAAAATCTCACACATCAGATGGCACAGGCTACATTGCAACGTAAGTTACCAGAAGCCGCTCTCGCAATTGGGCTGACGCAACAGTATCCCAAATGGAAGATTCTGGAGATGTACTTGAATATCTCTCCCTTTGGCGCGCAAGAACTCGGAGTCGATGCTGCTGCTGAGGATTATTTTGGCTTGCGCGCGAAATGTGACGCTCACTTTAATTGCATTCCGGCAATTGCTTTTCTGGACCGCGACCTGACAAAATGTAAAAATCGTAACGATGACTCTACCTGCAAGGAAGACCCGCTGCTGGGCCTGGCACGTGCTTCGCTACTGGCGGGCATGCCGCAAAATCCGGTCAGCTATGATCCGACCTTAGGAAAAGCGAATAAAGAACTCGCTCTGGCACGCCAGGCTTACGTACTACAGCAGATGCTGGCACTCAATATGCATATCAATCCAGCCCTTGGAGATCAGACCATTGACAATGGCACTATTACTCCCGATATTATCCAACAGGTAGAAGCCATGACTAACAAGATGGCATTCAAAGGCTTTCAACCTATCAAAAATGATCCACATTTTGTAGATTGGATCATCCCTCAGGTAGAGGCTGCCCTGGCCACTCCTGACGATCCATCAGGAGCGAACTTGTTTCTTACAGGTGGTTTCAATATACGCACAACAATTGACAGTAATCTACAAACCTACGTGGAAAAAGCTGCACAACGCCATTTGGATCAGCCAGAATACCAACCTTTCACAGGCGGCGATGGGCCACTCAATATCACCAATAATGTCAATGATTCGGCTGTCGTGGTCATGAATGCTAAAACTGGCGAGGTGCTGGCCATGAATGGCAGTACAGACTGGAATAGTAAAAATAAAGAAGTAGACGGCCAATTCAATGCAGCTACGGCAGCACGCTCACCTGGCTCTTCCTTCAAACCTATTGTCCTGGCAGCAGCTATGGAAATGGGTTGGTATGAAGGTATCGTTTTGCCCGATAAGAAAACGTACTTTCCCAATGGACCCTCCTCAAGTCTCACCAGTGCATATGTTCCTACAGACTACGGTGGCGATGCTACGAATAAGGTCTACCACAATACAAACTATAATATTCGTTGGAATATTGCTAATTCGTTGAATGTTCCCGCAGTAAAGACTGCGTACTTCGCAGGGCCAAAAAATGTCTATACTATGGCTCAGCGCCTTGGTATCAATGCGTTCACGTCAGAGCAATCCCAAGTAGCTTCCATGGGTATAGGTTCTGGGTCCGCTAAGTTGCTCCAAATGACCGATGCCTACCAGGCATTCGCCAATAACGGCGTGCGTATACCACCTCACGGCATTCTCGATATCTATGATAACTATGGCCACCACCTGTACCACTATGATACAACCCATCCCAATGGCGGCCAGGCTATCAGCTCCCAGATCGCTTTCATGATTACTTCCATCCTCAAAGATGAGAGCGCTCGCTACCCAGAGTTCGGAAATGACCATGTACTCTCTATGTGGGATCAGACGCTTCCTGATGGGACACATCCTGAAGTGGCTGCTAAGACTGGTACCACCGATAATTTTACGGATAACTGGACCCTCGGCTATACGCCTGATGTGGTGGTCGGAGTCTGGACCGGAAACGCTGATAATTCCCCTATGGTAAAATCTATCGGTATCACCGGCGCTGCCCCTATCTGGCATAGTATCATCGAGTACGCGAGTGGTTTTTGCAATACCGCTACTGACCAGATTTCTTGCCCTTCACTGGATTTACATTTCTCTGATCACGCCTTTTCGGGTCCCCCAAAAGGTGTCGTCCCGGCCTCTGTCAATACTGTCAACGGTCTCGCAGGTTCTGGCTACATGAGCTGGATGCTCGATGGCGAGCAGCCCCAGCAGAGTGGCTTAACAGCCAAGAGCGGGAATGGAAATGGCACTCCAACGCCGACCCCGACGCCTTAAACGTTCGAAATGGTGCCTGAATTGTATTGCTTGCAATAGCTGTCCAGGTAGTCTAAGAGAAACAAGCCTGGCACTCGAAAGTAGTGCCAGGCTTGTTTCTCTATTATGTAGACAGTCTTAGGCCACAGGGTTTCTCTGCTCAATTCGGACGGAGGCTCACTCTCTCCTTTGGAGGTGGCGCGCCTCCCGGGCGGCGAGGGGTGAACTCGTAAAGCTCGTCCTGGCCCGGCTTGACGATCCCGATGGACGACTCGGGCACTTTGTTCCATGCACCGACGACATCTCCGAGTGGTTCCGAGACGATCGCGCGCGCCTCGTCCGAGAGCCCCTGAAGCTCCTCGATGTCCGGATGTAGCGCCTTGAGAGCCCGCACATCCGTGCTGAAGTAGAGGGAGCGCGACTGCCTTTCGCTTGAATAGCGGGCGGCGATGATCTGCTCGCCGTCGCTCGTCGCGACAGTCATCTGCAGCGGATGCTCGACTCCATGGCGCTCGCCGACCTCCTCGACGAAGCCCACCATAAGCTCGAGTGCCGTGAGGGGGTCATCCTCGAGGCCGAACGTGAGCGCAAGATGGAAGAGCACCTCTGAGTCGCTCGAGCCTTCAATATCTGGAAACAGTGCCGGGTCGATCGCGAGCAGGAGATCACGACGAACACGTGGGTACTCGCGCACAAGCCCATTGTGCATGAAGAGCCAGCGGCCGTACCGGAACGGATGGGCGTTCGTCTCCTGGACGGCCGTGCCGCTGGATGCTCGGATGTGCGCGAAGAAGAGCGGCGACGAGATATGCTTCGAGATCTCGCGCAGGTTGCGGTCGTTCCAGGCCGGCTGGATGCTCTTGTATAGGCCCGGCATCCCTCCCCGTTCGTCATACCAGCCGACACCAAAGCCGTCGCCGTTCGTCGTCTCTGCTCCCTCGCGGGAGTGCAGGCTCTGGTCGATCAGCGAGTGCTGCCGCCGGAGGATGAGGGCCTCGATCGGAATCGGGTCACCGTAGTAGGCAAGCCAACGACACATAGGATCCTCCATTCAGTTGGAACGCGTCTGCCGCGAAGAGGTGCGAGGCTCGACGACGTAGGCCGCCGGAGCGTCCAGCTGCTCGCGTCAGACGGAGAGAAAGTTTTCTAACCTTATAGGAAACCTCTACAACACTTTCCTTCGTGAGAAAGGTACAGAGGCTGCTAGAGCACACAAAATGGTTTAAGACAACCACTTACCTAAGTATAACACTTTTAAGTTTATACATGTGATCATTTGATGTCGTACTTTATACAGAGGAGAGGCCAGGGTTGTGGGCCTCTCCTCTGTATATTGCAATTCATTTGAATTACGTTGTAAAGGTTGGCTCTGCTATCTCTGGCTGAACCTCCACTGTCTCTGTTCCTGTTTTTTTGTGATGCCGGAGCAGGAATGCGAGTGTGTAGAACACAATCACCAGTACAAGGAGCATGCGATAGCCCATGAGCATGCTCAAGTACTCCATTCCACCTCCGACCATAATACCTAGCAGGTTAGAGGCAAAGGCGATATCCGCGGCCTCGCTATCCCTGAATGAGTTGGTGAAGATGATATTGGCCAGGAAGACGGGTGCGAAAGCTAACGCGCTTGCGAGGAGATACCTCGCGACCAGGTTTCCTAGCAGCAGGGTTTCGGGTGGAAGCACAATGTTGAGGACAAGTATGCCAAACAATAGTATGTAAAACACGCCGATATGTTTAATTTTGAAACGCCTGTTTACCAGTATTGCCAGGAATACACTGGTCAGAATGGCGAAAAAGACTAGCGAGTTGACCAGCCAGGTGCTACCGAATAGCAGCGAGAAGGTGGTTAAGCTCTTTACCTCGAGTAGCATGAATGCGACACCCAGGAAGAACATGTGCCAATCGAAGCGGCGCAGAACTTTGCGAGGCGCGAATATCAAAACGCCCCCCACGGCAAAGATGGCGACCATGGCAAGACCAGCAATATATAATACTGGGAAGCCACGATCAACCAGGTATAGGAACGGCCAGTCATCGGTAGCAGGGGTAGCGTTGGTGAGTTGATAGTATCCCTGACCGAGAACCTTGAGTTTTCCAGTTCCTGTTGGGACGTGCTCGTGGTAAGCCCCGAATGTGCCCTGTGGAATTGTGTTCAGCCGTGGCCCCTCCATAATCACAGCCGCATCTCCCCAGCCCGCGTACGTGGTGACGAGTGGCTGCTGATTATTGAAGGCGTGTCCGGCCATATCGGCCAATTTAGCCACCAGCCATGACTCGCGATAGTAATTATACATAACCATAACGCCGTTACTGGTCAATCGCGAGCGAGCTGTCTTAAATGAATCTTGTGTTAGCAGAAAACTTTCCAGGCGTAGACTTGTGTTACTTGATGTAAGAGTAAGAGAGTCTGGTAAGGCGAAAATGATCAGGTCGTACTTATTCGTTGTATTCTCTAGAAATGAGCGGCCATCGTTGACTACAGCGTGTACGCGAGGATTGCTATAGGGAAGGTCAGGGTTGAGTTGGACACCGAGTTTAAGGATTGTAGGGTCGATCTCAACTGCTGTGATCGAATCGACCCCTTCATGTAGCGCGATATCGACATCGGATCCGGTTCCTGCACCGAGAATCAATGCATTGTGGAATGTTTTGCCAGGGAAGATCTGGTATATCAGCTTATAGAAAGGTTCTTTATTTTTCCAGGGAATCATCGCCTGGTGCCCACCAGCGTTATTCACATCGACGATATACCCGGCTGGTTGCGTAGGAAAAAGCACGATTTTGTAGTACGGGGACCAATAGGCGCCACGGCCTAGCCGCCAGGTAATGACTACAGTCACAAAAAAAGTTATAGCGACGAATGCGATTGTCTTTCTGGTACTGAGCAGCATGATTGGAATACTCAAAAGAGCGAACCAGAAAAGGGGTGGCAAGGAAAGGAATGCAATAATAGTGAAACTGGCAATGCCTGCCAGGCTGCCAACGATATCAAAAGTATAAGCGCTAAGAGGTTTTACCTGCGAAAACAACTGGCCCAGCGAGCGACCAAGAGGAATGAAACAGAGAGCTACCATGCCAAATATGAGCGGCAGAACGAAGAAATTTTCTGTGCTCCCGGTTTGATTGGCGCCCGGTACATAATAGATCACATCGTTTGTAGTAATGTGCAGTTCAAATCTGTTCAAGCCGACGATAATGACCATGAGCAGTACGAGCAGCGGGAAAGGTGGATACCAGAATCGCTGACGGCGAGCTGTAAGCATGCCTAGACCAATACCCAGGAAAGAGGCCAGCAGAATGAAGTTATTAAAATAACTCAAGTAGCGAACATACGATGGGACCCAGCGAATACAGAGCAATTCGAAAAAGAGCATCGAGAAAGAGACAAGAAATATTCTTGCGCGAGGATCCTTGATAAAAAAATTTTCGGGGGTCTCGTCACGCACCCACGACAAGATTTTTGTGATATTGGACGGACTTGAAAGTGCCTGGGTATTTGATTGACTCATAAAAACCTCCACGTCTAGTAATGAATAGAAAAGATTGTGCTATATATACCCCATCATGCAGTTCCAGGACAATTCGTTGCATACTATCATCAAGTTTGGACAGAACCGTTTCTGAGAGTTTATTTACGATGAAACGTGTGAAAATTTGAGATGTGTCTTTTTCAACTTCAACATATCCCTATTTTAATTTAAACGAAGAAATAGAGAGAAGGTGACACAGCATGCATTTTGGAGAGACTAATGGGTAAGTAGGTACGTAGAATCCACTTGACAATCCCACGTTGACAGTGCTATTCTGTATTTGCAGTCTCAAGTGGAGACTGCTAGCAATCATCATTGACAAACAACGTATCATAAGAAAAAGCTTCATGTTTTGGAGATGTATCAGTAAATGATACCATTGAGCCAGCGCAAGCAGCAAATACTGCGCGCGCTCGTTGAAGAATATATTCACAGCGCAACACCGGTTGCATCCGAAACTCTAGTGCGCAAATATGCAATGAACCTCAGTTCCGCAACAGTTCGTCACGAATTAGCTGGACTGGAAGAGGCACATTTAATTTATCAGCCTCACACCTCCGCGGGTCGAGTACCTACTGACCTGGGGTACCGTTTCTTTGTAGAGCACCTCATGGAAGAGTCTGCGCTCTCACTTGATGAGCAGCGTCTTATTCGCCACCAGTTCTACCAGGTACAGGATCAACTGGATCAATGGGTACGATTGACGGCTTCTGTCATGGCTCGATTACTGCATAGCGCGGCGGTAATGACGCCTCCGCGTGCTGATGTAGGACGACTAAAGCACTTTGAGGTTTTATCAGTTACCGAACTCTCTGCACACCTGGTACTGGTGTTGGAAGATGGCACGGTGAAACAACAGAGATTGCTCCTGGAAACTCCCATTGATCAGGAAGAGTTAAGCGCATCGTCGGCGCGTTTGAATAAGCTCATACAGGGTAGAAATGGGAAGCAGGTGGAGGCTCTGCTTGAACAATACGATTTTTCGGTAATAGAGTATTTGATCTGTATCACTATTGTTCGCATTCTGGAACAGCATGGCGATCCTCTGGGCGATGTTTTTTATCGCGAGGGCGTGTTAAATATCCTTGAACAGCCTGAGTATAGTCGAATGGGACCGGAAGAAGAGCGTAGTGAGCGCGTGCGCAAGGTGATGGAAGTGCTTGAACAGAATCGGTTCTTGCCGGCACTCGCATCACACTTGCGCGAAACCGACGGTGTGCAGGTGCTCATTGGTGGTGAAAACCAATGGGATGACATGAAAGATGTGAGCCTGGTGGTAGCGCGTTATGGTCAAGAAGGTAAAATTGGCGGTTTATTGGGTGTGATTGGCCCAACGCGCATGCAATATGGGCGTGCCATTGCTGTTGTGCGCTATATGACACAGGTAATGAATGAACTGCTTGCTGAAGTATATGGATTTGAAGAATAGTACAATGCAGGTTATCCTGCACAAACGACAAAATAAAAAATCATAATAGGAGGCAATTGTGCCAAAGGTTATTGGAATCGATCTGGGAACGACAAACTCTTGTGTTGCTGTTATGGAAGGCGGAGAGCCTGTCGTCATTCCTAACGCGGAAGGCGCGCGTACCACACCTTCGATTGTGGCTATGAACAAAAGTGGCGAGCGGCTTGTTGGAGAAGTAGCAAAGCGTCAGGCTGTGACCAATCCTGAAAATACTGTCTACTCTATCAAGCGTTTTATGGGCCGCAAGTACGACGATCCCGAAGTGGATCGTGATAAAAGGCTGGTACCGTATAAAGTTGTCAGAGCCAGTAATGGCGATGCCTGGGTAGAGGTTCAGGGTAAGCAGTATAGTCCGCCTGAAATCTCCGCAATGATTTTACAGAAACTCAAAACTGATGCCGAAGCTTACCTGGGCGAGCGCGTGACTCAGGCTGTTATCACAGCGCCTGCTTACTTCAACGATGCACAGCGCCAGGCCACCAAGGATGCTGGTAGGATTGCAGGATTGGAAGTGTTGCGTATCATTAACGAACCGACCGCTGCTTCTCTTGCCTATGGATTGGATAAGAAAAAAGATGAGCGTATCGGCGTCTATGATCTTGGTGGTGGTACGTTCGACATTTCTATTCTTGAACTGGGTGATGGTGTCTTTGAAGTGAAGAGCACCAATGGTGATACGCACCTGGGTGGTGATGACTTCGACCAGCGCATTATCAACTGGCTTGCGGATGAGTTCCGTCGTGAAAGCGGTATCGACCTGCGTCAGGATCGCATGGCGTTGCAACGCTTGAAAGAAGGGGCTGAGAAAGCGAAGAAAGAGCTTTCCAGTTCGATGCAGACGGAGATCAATCTACCCTTTATCACAGCAGACGCCAGTGGCCCCAAGCACTTGAACATGACTCTCACCCGTTCGAAACTCGAGCAGTTAGTTGAGGACTTGATTGAGAAATCGCGTGGGCCTGTCATGAAGGCGCTCTCTGACGCCAGCGTTCGCCCTGGCGACATCAACGAGGTTGTGCTCGTTGGCGGCCAGACGCGTATGCCTGCCGTCCAGACGCTGGTTCGGCGCATCTTCGATCGCGATCCGCATCGTGGTGTGAACCCCGATGAAGTAGTGGCAGTAGGCGCCGCTATCCAGGCGGGTGTCTTGACAGGTGATGTCAAGGATGTGCTCTTGCTCGACGTTACTCCACTCTCGTTGGGTATTGAGACATTAGGTGGAGTCTTTACTCGCTTGATCGAGCGCAATACGACAATTCCGACCCAGAAAGGCCAGGTCTTCTCTACAGCAAGCGATAGCCAGCCAAGTGTTGAGATCAATGTATTGCAGGGCGAGCGTGAGTTTGCCAAGGACAATCGTTCCCTGGGTAGCTTTATTCTGGATGGTATTCCGCCCGCTCCACGCGGTATTCCTCAGATCGAGGTAACATTCGATATCGATGCGAACGGTATCGTGAATGTGTCTGCGCGAGATAAGGGTACAGGGCGCGAGCAGAAGATCACCATCGTGGCTTCGAGCGGTCTTTCTAAGGACCAGATCAACAAGATGGTAAGCGATGCGGAAATGCATGCGGCTGACGATAAGCGCCGCAAAGAGGAAGTTGAAGAGCGTAACCTGGCTGATAGCGCGGCCTATCGTGCGGAAAAGAGTATTACTGAACTTGGTGATAAGCTCACTCCAGAACAAAAGAGCGAGTTGGAGTCCAAGATTGCAGATGTGAACGCAGCGCTCTCGACCGAAGATGTTGAGCGTATTAAATCAGCTCGCGAGTCTTTAGAGCAAACTTTCCATAAGATTAGCGAGATGATCTATAGCCAGGCTGGCGCCGCCAGCGCTCCTGGCCCAGATTTTGGCGGCTCAACGCAGGAAACACCAGATGATCATGGCAGCCCCAGCGATGATACCATCGAGGGCGAATATAAAGAAATGTAAGGGTTTCAACTCTCTTCACCAGGGGCTATTTCTCCCTGGTGAAGATTACCCTGGCTTTATGGCTAACCACTTGCATCAAACGAATAAACAACGTAGTATTACAGAACAAACAATAAACCAGTGCTGCATTTAGGAAGCGCAAATCAGAAGGCATCCTGTTAATGTCGGTAGGTAAAGGACCAGTTGATGGCCAGTAACAAACGAGATTATTATGAGGTACTTGGTGTATCGCGTAGCGCGAGCGAAGACGAACTGAAAAAAGCATTTCGTCGTCTGGCCAAGCAATATCACCCTGATGCCAACAAAGAACAAGGAGCGGAAGCTCGCTTTATTGAGGTCAATGAAGCATACGAAGTGTTGAGTGATCCACAGAAACGTGCTGCCTATGATCGTTATGGGCATGCAGGGGTTGGGAATGGCTCTGGGGCTGGCTTTGGTGACTTCGCGGGATTTAGCTCAATTAATGATCTCTTTGAAACGTTCTTTGCCGGAACTGCTGGCACGCAGCGCCGTACGGGAACACAGCGTGGCGCAGACTTGCGCTACGATCTTACTATCACATTTGAGGAAGCTGTCTTTGGTTGCCAGAAAGAAATCGAGCTACCTCGTTGGGAGTCGTGCCCTAGTTGTAAAGGAAATGGCGCGCAACCTGGCACATCAACAACACGTTGTTCTTCATGTCAGGGAACAGGCGAAATACGCCGCGTGCAACAGTCCATTTTTGGGCAATTCGTCAATGTTACGATGTGCGAGCGTTGTCGCGGTGAAGGTCGGGTCATTACAACTCCATGTGAAAAATGCCGCGGACAAGGCCGTGTGCGTAATAATCGCCGTGTCGTCGTTAATATCCCCGCTGGTGTCGATGATGGCATAAATGTACGCGTCACCGGTGAGGGCGAGGTAAGCTCTCGTGGTGGCACGCCAGGCAATTTGTATGTCATACTAACGGTTAAGCCCCACCCGTTCTTTAAACGATCCGGTAACGATATTCTTTACGAAATGCCTATCAGCTTTGCACAGGCTGCGCTTGGCGACGAGGTTGAGATTCCTACTGTCGATGGTAAAACAACGTTGCTCAAGATTCCTGCAGGCACGCAAAGCAACCGTTCATTCCGCCTTAAAGGCATGGGTGTACCCGTTGTACACAGCAGCGCTCGTGGCGATCAACATGTGATTGTCAAAGTGGTTACACCAACCAATTTGACGTCAGAGCAAAAGCGCTTGCTCGAAGAATTCGCTCGTCTCGAACGCGAACAGGCCGAGCAAAACGACAAGAATATATTCCGTAACCTCTTTGAAAAAACCAAAGACGTTTTCCAATAGAATCGTGACAGCTTTATATGTTGTCAATCAAGTCAACGGGCCTGTGTGTGGTTAGTCCATGTACAGGCCCGTTGACTACCTCTACACTCTCTCCAAATTCTGCAACAACCGGCAAATGGTCACTTGCCTCGTCACCACGTAATCCATTGCCTTCTGTTATTACATAGCTTGCAGAAAGGCGTTCGGCAAGTTCCGGGCTGGCAAAAATGTAATCGATGCGACCTGCAAGAGAGGCTGCTGGACAGGTAAATCCCGGGTCATCTGGATTTTTCAATCGGAAACAATCAATATAGCCTGCTTTGCGCAGCAGGCTGATGCTACCGCGACTTGTATAAAGCGAGCCAGTTGTATCTAAAAGAGCACACAGTATTTTGCTGCGTGTAATCGATTGCATAAGTGGATAGAGGAAGCGTAGTGGCTTTGGTACTACAGAGTCCAGATTTGGGTGCCCGAAATCTTCATAGGGATTACGCCAGTATTGTTGATCCATGATTATCAGGTAGCGCAGTAGCGCACTTGCTTTCAATCGATCGCCCGGGGCAATGGCATTAAAATCACCCATTAAAAGGTGTGGCGTTCCTTTCTTTGATTCCATGATATGCAAGATTTCTTGTACCTCAAGACGTCTTTGACCTTCACCACCTCTCGACTGATAGAATGCGGCTGATAGATGTGCGATGAATACCGTGAGTTTGGTACCATTTTCCTCTTCTATGCATGCTTCTAAGGTGGGTTTTGTAAGTATATCAGAGTGATTATGTGAATGTGTTTCAACTATTGGCAGGCGGCTGAGTAGCGCAATTTGCCAATTATGTACTTGTGTTTCGCTTCCGCTCATCCGATATTGCATCCCCAGTCGTTGTGCGATCTCCTCTACAGTTCGAGGATTGTAAGCTTCGACCAGGCCAACGATATCGGGTTGAGCAGAACTGATGATGTTTGTTAACTGATCTATACGTCGTTTCCCGCCTGCCAATATATTATAGGAGAGTATGCGAGTCATCTATGCTTATCCTTCTGTTTTGTTGTTCTACTACAACTATAGCAAACATCGGGGAAGCCATAAAAGATCTCAGCCTATTCTCGCATAACAACTCGCTCAATATTCAGATTCATCGCAGCCAGTCTGGGAACAATATTGCCATATCCTCGTTCAAGTAATTCAATGCCGGTCACCGTTGTCGTGCCGTGAGCGACTGCCGCAGCTATGACATAGGCCAATCCAGCACGTAAATCAGGAGTTGAAATCTCATCAACTGCTGTAAATAGTGTTGGCCCCATGATAATTGCGCTGTGTTCAAAGTTAGATTCGCGATAACGACACGTTGTTCCACCAAGGCAATAGGTAGTCAACTGTGTTTTTGCACCCAACTTATCAAGCGCTTTCAGGTAGCCGAAGCGATTTTCGTGTACAGTCTCGTGAATAATCGAGATGCCATTAGCCTGGGAGAGCAGAATTGCAAAAGGTTGTTGCCAGTCCGTTGAAAAGCCAGGATAGACGTCTGTCTCGATCATTGCGGGGCGCAATGGCTCCTTGCGAAAGAAGCGCAAGGTGTTTGAGTTTACCAGCTCAACTCCTCCTCCAGCTTGCTGGAAATAGGAGAGAAAATTACCCAGTGTTTCAGGTCGAATACCTTCAACCGTAATTTCACCATCCGATGCGCATGCCAGGCAGGCCCATGATGCAGCTTCAATACGATCCCCAAGCACTTTCATATGCGTCCCGGTAAGTCGTTTCACTCCCTCTATGCGAATCTCTCGTCCTGAAGAAGTGAAAATAATCGCGCCCATCGCGCGTAACATGGTAATTAATTCAAAAATTTCTGGCTCAATTGCGGCATTGGAGATGGTTGTACGTCCTTCAGCCAGGATACCAAGGTATAAACATGTTTCTGTAGCACCCACGCTTGGATAGGGCAGTTTAATGTGAGTCCCCTTTAATGGACCTTTACGCTCTGCTATAAAACCGTCTGGTGTTTCGCGCACGTTGCCTCCAAATTGACGAATAGCATCAAGATGAAAATCTACAGTCCGCGCACCGATTTGATCTCCTCCAACGAAAGGGACAGAGACTTTGTCAAAGCGATGTAGCAATGTTCCCAGCAGGAGAATAGGGATGCGATTACTTCCCGAGTGAGGTATAGGTACATCCGATATATGCATAGAAGACGGATCAATGATCAGCTCTCCACCTGTTGTGAATTCGACACTGACACCGATAGAGGTAAGCATTTCTTTCGTAATCGTCACATCACCGATGGGAGGAACATTTGTGAGAACTGTCGGTGTATCGCCAAGTAAAGCTGCGACCATCGCCTTAGTTGTGAAATTCTTTGCTCCGAGGCATTTAATCTGCCCTATGACTGGTTGGCCGCCTTTAATACTATACGCAAGTTTATATTGATCTGACATTCGGAACCTTTCTTATAGTCTCATTTAAAGAATAGATATGACTTTACTCAAAGATTGCTCCTTGTAAGGAGAGTATACATTACGATGATAATGGTTTTACGTGTGAGGAATTGGGTTGCCATGCAGAGTTGGTAATATAGTTCCATTCATTTGATAAAACAGTGTTTGTTGCGGGAATTGTCTGACGGAATGTGTCAAGAGGAAGTAGGGCGGGAGGGAATCGAACCCTCATGGGTTGCCCCCGGGGATTTTAAGTCCCCTGCGTCTACCATTTCGCCACCGCCCCAGGCAGGTATTGGTTCTCTGTGTGCATGATCTTAACATGTCGAAGCGTATTCGTCAATCATTACTTACAGATCGCGGTCCGGCTATGCTTTCTCGCCTATTGCTGTTAGAGGCATCATAAGGCCATGGAAATCATCCCGCAACATTTCGAGTATCATTTGATTATAGAGGTCATCCAGTTCATTCTGAGATGCTACCTGCATGCGGACAATGAAAGGCTGGAACAGTTTGAAGACAACGGATGCATCGCGTCGAAAACCTTCGTATGCTTCTGTTCCATAAGAGAAGTCGATAACATGTGAAATAAGTTTAATGTTAACACAACCTACCTGGCGCAACAGGTTCCCTAAAATGGGAAGAATGCCCGTAAATCGTCCTGTTTGAGAATAACCTCCCTGAATCTGAATGGATTTTATAACCATGGAGTTCAGGGTCTCTAAGGCAGGACTTGTGCTATAGTACCACCACTCACTCTCAGTCAGACGGATGAACCCTCCAGGGCGGGTGACTCTTGCAAGCTCGCGCACAAACTGCGGCCAGGTCGCAGCGGGGAGGAAATTGACAAAACGCACATTGGAGAGGTCAAAGGAATTATCAGAAAAATCCAATGGTTTTAACAAGTTCATCACCCGAAAGCTAGCGTTTTCCAGGCCTTGAACCCGCGCCTGCGCATTCGCATAATCGATCATCGCCTGGCTAACGTCGAATCCAACCACTTCGATGTCTGGATGCTTAAAAGCTATTTCTAGCGCCCATCCTCCTGGACCGCAGGCGCCATCGAGTACCCGATGGATTCCGGAGAAGTCATTCGACCGCTCGGGAAAAAGACCGCCCATACCATTGGTAATCAGGCGATCTTGATCGATCAAGCGCGCCATTTCAGCGCCACTCTCGGGATCACTAATATAGACATTACCACTTTTTGGTTGGTCATGAGGTGTTGTCATGGATGACTCCTTTTTACATGCTCCCTGGGGATTTCTTGTTTACTTTCTTTCATTTGTGGTAGTCCAAGCAACTCTGCTTCAAACTGTTGCCAGACTATTTGCTCAGCCTCAAAGATTGTGAGTGGCCGCTGGTTCTTTGTAGCCTGGATCATGGTCTCACTAAGCCGTTGCCGGAAGCTGGATAAATACAATTTCTGAACGTCCTGGAAAGGAACAAGACCCAGTTCAATTTGCCTGGTATCGTAGAATTCAATTGTCTCAAATGCCAATGCAATGAGATCTGCATAGCTCTCGATGAGTGTCTGGCGTGATTGTTGAAAGTAGTTCGGTTGTGAACTGGAAACAAGTAAACAGCCTGCGACCCTTCCTTCAAGCATAATGGGAGCAGCAGCAGCGCTTTCTTCCCATTGTCCATGATATCCTGGCGAGAGGCTTTGTTCCTCCATGAGATCCTGATTCGCAACAAGACGTCCTAAAGAGACAGCATTTCCAGCCAGAGATTCTGCTCCTAAAAGAATTGCTTGCTGATCGAGGTTGCTTTCCCATGGTGGTGTTCCTCGCCCTACACTCTCACGCAAGCTGCGAATCTTCATATTAGCTGAAGGAGGCATGCATCGTACAACCGTAACTGCAATACCTACTCGATTTGGGTCAAGTTGTTCAAGCGCTTGTTGCAGGATGAGATCGCAAAGTGATGAGAATCGGAGTACATGAGGGATCGTTGCGAGGGTGCGAAGGACACGAATATAGAATTCACTAGGGATCTTGTTCAGCAAGTCCTCTGTCAATGAGCCTTCTGTCTCAGTTATCAGACCTCCAAATTCATCTAACAGTTGATCAAGTAGGGCTTTGCGGTGTTGTGGCAGAGCGTTCAGCAAGCGTTGGATACTTTGGGAACGTGGGCTGGACTCATTGTTTACCCAACGCGTCAAGGTTACAGGATTTATGCCCAATTCATTAGCAAGCCGCCGCCTCTCTTGCGGATCCTGGATGATGCTTCCTAATAACTCACGCCACGTTGTCGCTTCTTGCATTTCTTGACCTTATTACTGCTCATATTTCGGTCGTTTTGAGGCTCATTTCTTAACTTGTAGCTCAAATCTCTCTTAATAATACCATAACTCGAACATTTCATTCTATTGTCTTCACAAGACTCCTCTTGTAGACAACAGAGATATTGATTATAAATTTTGGATTGATTGAACAAATTCTTCTTCTAACTGTTGCCAGACTAATTGTTCTGCCTCGGTGATGGTCACTGGCGGTTTCTTCGTTGATCCATCTTCCATAATTTTTGAGATTCGCTGTCTTATTGTGTGAAAGTACTGTTCTTGAACTTCAAATTCTGGCATCACGGCTAATTGAATGTCGCTCAGCTCATAAAATTCCTCTGGCTCGAATGCAAGTACCATCAATTCAGCATAGTTCCGAATAAGCGTTTCACGATATGATAAGAAATAGCCTGGTTGTGTGCTTGAGACGATCAGGCTACCCGCGAATCGCCCTTCTCGCATAATAGGACAGACTGCTGAGCTTTTTTCCCAATCCAACCATCTTGCAGGATAGAACATCAGTATATCAGATCTATCCTGAATACTGAGTAAATGCGCATTGGACAATGCATAACCGGCCAGTGACTCTATTCCAAGGTATGCAACCTCGTGTTTCATAGTAGCTTTCCAGGGGTGTGTTCCTCTTCCAACATACTCACGTAAGCTACGTACCTTCTTTCCTGGCTGCGGTTTTACGCACTGTGCTATGCTGACTGTCATTCCTAGAAGGTTAGGGTCTAGTTGTCTAAGAACTTCCTGTAGAATGAGATTGCTGACTAACCAGGACCGCTGTCTTTTAGGAGCCGTTACATATGTATGCAATACGCTTGAATAGGTTGCCGGTGGAATCTCAATCGACGTATCTTCGATGAATTCATCATTGACTTTGATACCAAATTCTGGAAACTCTTCAGCTATTGATTCCTGCAATTTCTGACGATTGGCAGAAGCGACGACTTTAAGAAGCTGACTGAGGTTCTGAGGGCGGGGATTCGTCTCATTATGCGCCCAACGTACCAACGTAGCAGGGTTTATGCCTAACTCATTAGCAATGCGGTTTCGCTCTTGTGGGTCATGAATAAGCTGTCCTAGCAGTATCCGCCAGGAAGGTAGCTCTTGCATTTTTCAATTGCCCTGCTGTTAACATTGTGAATGTATCTAATTGTTGCGCATATAATACCAGCTAATGCCCGTAAGGTCAACGAGTTTATACCTTAAAAACCCATTAAAACTCGTTTTGACGACCACGAAATGTGCATGAAACCAATCATGTAAACATTCTTCCCAATAATATTGACGACGAGCATGTTCTGCGCAATAATACGAGTCGTTGATGAGAAATAATCGTTCACCTGCCAAAGTAAATCAAAAAGTCGAGTATATATGAGTAACGAATCCGGGGAAAACGTTCTACCACCTGTGCAAGTATTACGAGGAGTATACGAGGTAATCGTCGTCGGTGCAGGCCACGCGGGATGCGAAGCTGCGCTGGCTTGCGCGCGCATGGGTCGAAAGACACTCTTGTTGACGATGAATCTCGATAGCGTTGCGCTAATGCCTTGTAATCCGTCTATGGGTGGGCCTGCAAAGGGTCATCTGATCAAAGAAATAGATGCTCTTGGTGGGGAAGTTGGTCGTAATACTGATCGGACTTTTATTCAGGTGCGGCTCCTTAATACGAGCAAAGGTCCAGCGGTACAAGCCCTTCGTGCCCAGTGCGATAAACAGGCTTATCGTCTCGCGATGAAGTATGTCCTGGAAGGTCAACCAAACCTTGAGTTGAAACAGGCAACCATTGCCCGGCTCCTAAGCGAAACGGGAGAGGATGGTCGCACGAAAGTTACAGGCGTAGTGACGAATAATGGCTGGCAATATGAGGCTGGCGCAATCATCTTAACCACCGGAACATTTATTAATGGACGCCTTGTTGTAGGGGAGAAAACTCAACCTGGAGGCCGGGCAGGCGAAGGTCCTGCACTGGGTATCTCAGATTCGTTGATTGCATTAGGACTCGAAGTGCGCCGTTTTAAAACAGGCACGCCGCCGCGTATCGATGCGCGCACTATCGATTTTAGCAAAACCATACCACAGCCTGGAAGTCGTGAACCCCTCTTCTTTTCACAGGACGCCTCAGCCCGAGAAGATGTACAACTGCCTGGCGGTCGCCCCAATCCAATTTATCCGGTTACTGACGAAGATCTTAACGGGTGGCGACCACAATTGCCTTGTTATCTTGTGCATACTACCGAACAAACTCATCAGATCATTCGTGACAACCTGCATCGTTCTCCACTCTATACAGGCATCATCGAGGGCATAGGTCCTCGATATTGTCCCTCTATCGAGGATAAAATTGTGCGCTTCGCCGATAAGAACAGGCATCAAATCTTCCTGGAGCCAGAAGGTTGGCGTACAGGTGAAGTGTATGTTCAGGGCATGAATACCAGTCTTCCAGAAGATGTGCAACTTGCTATGTTGCGCAGTATCCCGGCGCTGGAACAAGTTGAAATGATGCGTGTTGGGTATGCAGTCGAATACGACTATGTGCCACCCGAGCAGTTATCTCCGGCGTTGCAGACAAAAGCCGTCAAGGGGCTATTTCTTGCTGGCCAAATCAATGGCACTTCTGGTTACGAAGAAGCTGCTGCGCAGGGTATTGTTGCGGGAATCAACGCGGCTCTGCATGTTCGTGGCGAAGCACCATTCGTACTTGGTCGTCACGAAGCATATATCGGTGTCATGATTGATGACTTAGTAACACGCCCTATGAGTGAACCATATCGCCTGCACACCTCTCGTGCCGAGTATCGCCTGCTATTGCGCCCGGAAAGCGCCGACCTGCGCCTGAGCGACTATGCATATGCATACGGACTGATCGATAATGCACGTTATGCCCAGGTGGTTCTCAAGCGTGAAAGCATTCAGCGCGCGCTTACTCAACTGGATAGATTGGTATTTACATCGTCTCGTACAACAGAAACATTCGTGCAAGAATTAGGGCTTGATCCTCTTGGGCAGATGCTCTCAGCGCGTGAACTCTTGCGCAGACCATCGGTTACGTATCAGCAGGTGACCCAACTGGCACAGCATGTCATGTATGCGAAGATGACTGCGGCTGAATATATCGAGGACAATGATAGTGATAGGCTTGAGAGCACTGGCGAACATTCTCATGATCCTGAACACCCATTTCCTGCACTTACTGCGGCTGTTGCCGAAGAGGTTGAGTTACAGGTCAAGTACGAAAGTTATGTACGCAAGCAGGAACAAATTGTGCATCGTACAAGGCGTATGGAGGAAAACCAAATACCTGAAACTATAGACTATGCTGCGGTGCAACATTTACGTACTCAAGCTCGCCAGAAGCTTATACGAACGCGCCCTCGCACGATTGGACAGGCATCACGAGTCGAGGGCGTTACTCCAGCAGATATCGCTATGTTGATGATCTACCTGGAGAAGCAACATCTGGCGACAACGTCTACTTAACAGTATATACGTATCAGAGCGACTACAAGGAGTCGTTTGGGAGAGAAAAATGTACATCCTTGTTGTAGATGACGATCAATTTGCAAACACGCTCGTACAGTTTGTCCTCAGTAAAGAAGGCTATGAAGTCGAAACGACGGACAATCCTCGCGGAGCCTTTCATATGATTAAAAAGCGAGAGCCTGATTTGCTTCTCATCGATGTGATGATGCCTTACCTCAATGGATTCGAGTTTGCAACTCATTTACGAAAAGAAGGATACGAGATCCCAATTATCTTTATGACCGCGCAAGACGCGATCGAGTCGAAAATAGAGGGCTTCAATATTGGGGCGGATGATTATATTTGCAAACCTTTCAATCATCAGGAATTGGTGGCACGCGTGCAAGCTGTAATACGTCGTGTCAAACACAACCCAAAGATTGGTAATAGTACTATACAAAATGGTCAGTTTGAACTCTTTCCTGGAGAACTGAAGGTTGTAATTGCTGGTACTGTCACTATTACGCTCACTCCTACAGAAATGCAAGTCTTGCGCGTGCTTATGAGTTCTACCGGGCAGGTCGTAGAACGTGATCGATTACTTTCGGAAGTTTGGAACGATAGTGAGAACAACAGCAACATTGTTGATGTGTATATACGACGTCTCCGATTAAAGTTAGAAGAAGATGCTGATAAACCTCTGCATATCATTTCGGTACGAGGCATAGGCTATAAATTCGTAGGAAAAAAGAGTGAATAATTATTGGTTGCTGAAAGACTTATTTACAAACACTCCAAATGTAGTTCTGGCTGTCGATGAACATTTTCATCTATTTGACCTGAATCCTGCCGCTGCTACTTTCCTGGGTCTTTCTCGTGAACAGGTAATTGGACAAGAGTGCAGCCACCTGATGAAGTGTAGAAACATGAATAGGACACTGCTGTGTGGCACTTCCAACTGTCCAGTAAGCTATGTGATACAGCAAAAACAAGCAATTGCGCAGGAAGAATTGATTCTGGGACAGGTTACAGATAACCCGGGTGAGTTCTCGTGTAGCATTACACCAGTCGAGCATGCATTGAGTACCTATGTAGTCTTTGCTGCTCGTGATGTCTCTGGTATAAAAATGGCGAACCGCGTGCGGGCAAATTTTGTCTCTATGGTTTCGCATGAACTTCGCACCCCGCTTAACTCTGTCCACGGCTTTGTAGATTTACTCTTACAGGGCTATATGGGCACATTGAATGAAGAGCAACAGAAATATCTTGGCTATGTTCAGGAAGGCGTGCAACAACTTGTTTCAACTGTTGAGGATATCCTATTATTGACACGCTCAGATTCCGGTCAGTTTGAAATGAAACGGGAAGAGGTCGATTTCGAAGTGCTGTCAAAGCAAGTTGTTACTGGTCTTCAACCACAAGCTCGCAAAGCGCGTGTGACCATCAACGAAGAAAGACCGGTTTCAGCTTCCATGCTTTGTATTGATCCACAGCGAATGAAGCAAGTTCTGAACAATCTCGTCATCAATGCCATCAAATTTACACCACCTGATGGATCGGTCACCATTCGTGTTCGACCATATAACGAGCGATTCTTGGTAATCTCCGTTTCAGATACCGGGTATGGTATACCGATTGAAGACCGGCCACATATATTCGAGCGTTTTTATCAATCGAACCATGAACAGCAGTCAAAAATGGGTGGTTACGGACTTGGTTTATCCATCGCGAAGTTAATTATTGAGCAGCACGGTGGCGAGATTAGCTTTGAAAGCGTTCTTGGCAAAGGCACGACATTCTTTTTCACTGTACCCCTCGCATGAGTCGTTTACACCTAAGAACGTCTTTCATCCCCGCCTTGAAAAAGCGGGGATGAAAGACGTTCCGCTTTTGGGGCGGAGAAAAAGAAGAGATGTACGACGGACATTCCAGCAGATCGCCCGGCTGGACATCAAGAGGAAGCCAGGGATGAGCAAGAAACCAAAGGGACTACAACAGACCTACCAGGTACGTTTGTACCCGACGCCCGAACAGGGAAGCTTGCTCATGGCGCATTGCCAGGAATACATCAGTACGGTCAATGTGCTCTCATCCGCCTTGGATGTTGATCTCATTCCGCGCGACGACAGCTTCAGCACCAAAGACTTCACCGCAGTGCTCCCCTCGTGCGTCAAAAATCAAGCCCTGCGCGATGCCCGGTCCGTCTTCAAGCGTTCCCTTGACCTCGACGTGCTGCCCGTGCTCAAGAAGCCCATTTGCCAGTGGAACAATCAGAACTGGCACATCGAGGACGGCACGTTGGTCGTGCCAGTGATGCTTGGTGGCAAGACACAGCAACTCCACATTCGTTGCGCCGAGGTGTCCCTCGATGGACTCCCAGGCATCCTGCGCATCAAGAAGAAGCGGGGCAAGTGGATCGCCGATATCACTATGACTCTCCCCAAACCCACACCCGTCTCGACGGAGCGCGTGATGGGGGTTGACCTGGGCATCAAAGTGCCGGCGGTCGCCTATGTGCGTGGGGCAGGTACCCGCTTCTACGGCAATGGGCGATATCAGCGTATGATGCGTCGCCGCTTCTACGCACGCCGCAAGAAGTTGCAGCAGGCCAGGAAAACCCGCGCCATCAGGAAGAGTCGGGGCAAAGAAGCGCGGTGGATGAAGAATATTAACCACCAGCTTTCCCGGCAGATCGTGAACCACGCCCAGGAACAGGGTGTAGGCACGATCAAAGTGGAAGCTCTGACAGGCATCCGCAAGAACACCACACGTACCAGTGGTGGGGCAAGCGCCCGCAAAAACAACCGCATGCAGAACAGTTGGAGTTTCTACCAGTTGACGATGTTCATCACCTACAAAGCGGAGCGGCTTGGCATCAAGGTAGAGCAGGTAGACCCTGCCTACTCCTCGCAAGAATGCCCCGCGTGTTCGGCTCGCAATAAGGCGCAGGATAGAACCTACGTGTGTGCCGACTGCGGGTGGATGGGGCACCGAGACAAAGTAGGAGCGATCAACATCAGCCGCAGGGCTGGCTTGCCTGATAAACGGGCAAGTGCCACGGGAGCCCGAGGCTCGGCCCGTGGACGGGCTGCCTGAGACAGCCCAAACTGTGAAGCGTTGATCTCGAAGGCGAAAGCAACTTAGAGGGAGCTGATCAGAACCCCCTCATTCATGCGGGGGAGTCTCAGTGCCATAAGGTCTCTTGCTCTATCTCCGCTTGCGTGGGTTCAATCCAGGCATTGTCCTTGGATAGCTTATCAGCCAGGCGTGTTGGTTCGGGTAGGCGGTATCCTTTACAGCAAGCGAGCACGAAGCGCAGGCTCGTTTCCAGGCTTATGCGATGACCCAACGAAATAATCATTGGTTTTACTCGCGTTCGCGTGCGCAGGACTGCGCCAATCACTTCTTTATTGGCTGTCAGAGGAACCCATGCACCTGCTTCCTCGCTTAATGGATCGTGATGTCCTGTCAGAATCGACTTGGCGCATCCAATGGTAGGTAAATCCAACCATAGTCCCAAATGAGAAGCAATACCTAATCTGCGGGGATGTGCGATACCCTGGCCATCAACCATGACCAACTCTGGTTGTTGTTTCAATAGATCAAATGCACCCAGAATACATGGTATTTCACGAAATGAGAGCAAACCAGGGATGTAAGGCATGCGTATAGGCTCTTCGTACACGTGCTGTTCAACTACCTCCAACTTTGGAAATGAGAGCAACACCACAGCAGCTCGTGCCATACCACTTATCTCGTTAATGGCCATATCAACCCCGGATATATACCCAACTTGATCCAGTTTATCTTCACGAATCACCTGCTTCGCCAACTCGCGCTGTAATGCTTTTGCTTCATCCTGTTCGAGGTTCCACTCATGCAAATGCTGCGTTCTCATAGCCACATACCCATGTTTCTATTATCGCGCTTGTGCTATAAAAATCATGCGGGGGCTTTCATGTTCAAAAGGACTTAGCTCGTAATCCCCAAAAACATCTTTTATTTCAAAACCCGCCTCTTCCAACAATAATTCCACCTCGTTTTTCTCGAAGAGATAGAGATGTGTTGTAGTGACTGTTCTTTTTACTGCTTCACCTTGCAGGTATTCCTCGTAGAAGTGTGTAAGTTCGAGCAAATGTTTGGTTGGTGACGAGGCAGGACTGACAAAGTGTGATAGCAGTGCGCCATCCTCGCCTTTCCACGTTCCTTGATGCAGTACCTGACCACTTAATTGCTCCATATAACGCACATCTGCATTGCTAATGTCCAGGATGAATCTGCTGCCAACGGTTAAATGGTCATGTACCACAGCCAGTGTTTGCCGTTGTTCCTGACGCGTACACACATGCCCAAAAGAACCAAGCGCAATAAAAGCCATTCGAAATTTCTGTTCCAACTGCACTACGCTCATGTTTTCCTGTACCAGTGTACACTGTTCTGCAACTCCTGCCTGTTCTAGAGCATGCTGAGCCAGATTTAGCATGCTTCTAGAACTATCTACACCCGTCAATTCGTATCCTTCACATGCCAGAGGAACGAGTAAACGCCCGCTCCCGCAGGCTAGTTCCAGCAATGGCCCATTACACAACTCTGCAAAATTGATATAGAGATTCACATCTTCGTCAAAGCGGGCGTGTTCAATATCATAAAATGGCGCAATCAGATCGTAATCAGTCATAGGTTAGATGTTATCAAAGGATATGATTTTCCAGGTGCCATTCACTTGCTGCAACTGGAGTTGCACATTATATGTTGGAGTACCGGCACGAGTGACCGAAACGGTAACGGTTGCTATATTGTTATTCGTTGTAACGTTTCCAACTGAAAAATTAGTAACCTTCCCTTTTGCTGTATCGAGGGCCTGGGCTGTGGTCGTATATAGTTCCTGCGTCAGGGTCTGACCATTCAGCACAGTCAAGTTCGTGTAGGAGAAGGCTGTATTGTAATCTTGTTTCTCAACTGCGCTATAGTATTGATTTACTGTGATTGCTGGCAATGCTACGGATTTGGCAAAGAACCCAATGCCGGCTACAGAGAGTATGCCGCATATGCCGCAACTAAGCACAATCAGTCCACCAATAATAGCGAGCGCAATCCAGAGACCGCGTCGTGATCGCCTGGGTTGTTGTGGTGGCGCATAACCAGGGGCTGGCTGAGCGCCATAAGCAGGCGCTACATACTGTGTCGGAGCGTAATTCTGTGGAGGTTGCTGTCCCCATTGTTGTTCATACGGAGGCTGCTGGGGCTGTCCAGGTTGTCCATATGGAGGTTGAGGCTGCCCATACGGAGGTTGCTGTTGTTCGTAAGGGGGCTGCTGGGGCTGTCCAGGCTGTCCATATGGAGGTTGAGGTTGTCCATACGGAGGCTGCTGTCCCGAATCTGGCTGTTGCGGTTGGTTTGGATCATAAGACATGGATAAATCCCTCCCGTCGGATATTCATTATTTCTCATAGCCCCATTCAGGGCAAGGTGCAATACCATACTACAGGCGTGAAAGCAAACCGTCAAGTTTCAATGAACGAGGGCATTTCCCAACACATTAGATCTCGCATGTATGAGCTCAAGCGTGTTTGGGATCAGCTTGCCTTCCTTTGTCACATTCGGAAATACGAGGTACCTCTGTTATTTGGTGCTCGATTCTCCATAGGGTGCGTTGGCTGGGCTGAATGTCATAGCTCAAATGAGACCTCAATTATGACGCATGCAGCCGTTTAAGTATTCGACAAATAGCCAGCGATAACCATAAATCCGTATCGTTTCGTCTATTTTTTAATATCCTTAATTTCCAAAGTCCATTATTATGCTGGTTAGCGGCCAGCCACATCATACCTTCTTCGATTTGAGGTTCATCCTTTGAAAATCCCAAAGTAGATAACGTGTCCATGGCTGAGATAAGATCGGTAAACCAAAACGGGAAGGTAAACTTCAGCCAAAAGTCTGGACTCCCCCTGTCTGGGTAGTTATCTTTTTTGAAAAGATTGGAAAGTAACAGTTTGCCTGCTTCTTTTGCTTCAATCGAATTGCGGTAGATGGTATGGGCAGCATAAGCTCGAAGAACAATCCCGGTGACTAAATGAGAAAAT
>Ga0209048_10001171_pt1 | contig 27277 bp, 32 predicted proteins | sample FrelakmetCRP12CR_FD_187146 | JGI IMG/M metagenome (GOLD analysis project Ga0209048, IMG submission 187146) | Freshwater lake sediment microbial communities from the University of Notre Dame, USA, for methane emissions studies - CRP12 CR (SPAdes)... | ecosystem: Environmental > Aquatic >... | reverse complement strand
GTACTCTGATTTTATTGGGATCATGGATCAATAGTACCGGCATATGAAACTTGAAGAACTGAGATTTGGCACTGAGCTTCTCAAGCGCGGCTTTGCATCTATGCAGAAAGGGGGCGTAATCATGGATGTTGTAAATGCCGACCAGGCGAAGATTGCCGAGGACGCCGGTGCTGTTGCAGTCATGTCGCTGGAACGTGTGCCTTCCGATATCAGGAAAATGGGGGGTGTAGCCCGTATGGCGGATCCGGAGAAGGTCATCGAGATTATTGATGCAGTATCTATTCCGGTGATGGGTAAGGTAAGAATTGGGCATTTTGTTGAAGCTCAGGTCTTGGAAACCTTGGGCGTCGATATGATTGATGAGAGCGAGGTCCTGACGCCGGCAGATGAGCAATATCATATCGATAAGAAACGTTTCAAGGTCCCCTTTGTCTGCGGTGCACGGGATCTGGGAGAAGCACTCCGCAGGATCAATGAGGGTGCGGCGATGATCCGGACCAAGGGTGAGGCAGGAACAGGCAACGTTGTCGAAGCTGTCCGTCATATGCGTACTATTATGGGAGAAATAAGGATGCTGAAAGGCATGGACCGCCAAGAGATGATCGATTATGCACGGGATATCGAAGCCCCCGCAGAACTGGTTATCGAATGTTCGGAACGCGGAAGACTACCGGTTGTGAATTTTTCAGCAGGTGGTATTGCAACCCCCTCAGATGCAGCAATGATGATGCAGCTGGGAGCTGATGGTGTTTTTGTCGGATCCGGCATTTTCAAATCTTCCAGTCCTGAACGGATGGCAAAGGCGATTGTTGAGGCGGTCAACCATTTCAATGAACCCGTAGTTATTGCCCGGGTAAGCAATGGTCTTGGCGATGCGATGCCGGGACTTGATGTACATACTCTCAGGAAAGATGAGGTGCTTCAAACCCGTGGACGTTAAGATTGGTGTACTTGCACTCCAGGGAAATGTGAGCGAACACATTGATGCATTCCGGTTGGCCCTCGGCCGTTTGGGTAAGGATGCATCATCTGAGGTCTCTGAAGTACGCCATCCTGAAGACCTCGTTGGGTGTACGGCCGTCGCAATTCCCGGTGGGGAGTCAACAACCATCTCCCGTCTTATAGAAAAAAACCACCTTCATGAGCCGCTCCGCTCTTTTTCCGGAGGCATTTTTGCAACCTGTGCCGGTATGGTGCTGATAGCAACCCATGTCAATGATCCCCGTGTTCATACGCTGGGCCTTATCGAAATGACGGTCGACCGGAATGCTTTCGGGAGACAGAGAGAATCATTCGAAGCTGAAATACCGATCAAAGGGCTTGACGGAGGACCATTCCATGCGATTTTCATCCGAGCCCCTGTGGCGGTTTCCACGGGAGCCGAAGTTACCGTGCTTTCACGGATGAAACAAGGGATTGTTGCTGTTGAATATGGAAACTATATGGCCCTCTCTTTTCACCCGGAACTTTCGTGCGATACCCGTTTGCACGAGCGCTTTTTAAAAAATCTTGGGATTTCATCATCCTCAAATTAAATACCGTGCTCCCATCTTGTCTTGAGGGCCAAATGTCTCACTTTAGCAATTACTTGCGCTTCATAGCTTCTGACTTCAGTTCACTGGGCATCAGCTCGATGGCGTACCGGAGAGCAGTTCTGGGCATGCTTTTTTTGTTTTTCATAATGTAATCGAATACTTCATTCTGGTGCTTCCGGCTCGATTCTTTGAGCAACCACCCGTATCCTTTCTGGACCATATCGTCCCCGTCAGTAAGCAACAGGTCTGCAATTTCAATCACCTCTTTAAAGAATTTACCGTGTTTCGCTGGAATTATCAAAGAAACTGCTGAGGCCCGTCGCATCCAGCGGTTATCTGACTGTGTCCAGAGTTTCAATTTATTGATATAAGCCGGAAATTTTTCCAAAAAGTCCCCGATGGTATGGTTACAGAAACCATCACAGGAAGCCCAGTTGGTGATATACCCGTCAATCCATTGTTGGAACACGGCAAGATCTTCTGGCTCATACCGGTCCGCAAGGGCGTGGGTCCAGTTTGAGACGATGAATGATTCTTCAATGTAGCCGGAACGGAATAATTCCTCGCAAAAGGTAAATATTTCCGGCTTTGGCCGCCCTTTTACCACGTTCCAGTACTTCCTGGCAATTACAATCACAGTTTTCGTCTTTACGCCGTAACACGTGATCTCCTCTTTGAAGAATCGCTGTGAGGTCTTCTGGATCTCAGGATCCCCATGGAATTTCAGTTCTTCACGTATTTGTGCGATGATCGGATCCATGGAAAAGATTTTGCGACTATGAGATAAGTAATCTCTATTTTATGAAGTCAACAGCGGAAACACATTTTCCCTATGCGTTTTAATCACCAGCACTATTTTTAAAAACCTGTGCTGATAATGGATATTTCAGGGATGAATCATGGCTACTGATCCTGTCTGTTTTGCTATAGTTGATGATGACAGCGCTCGCTTCACGAGCACCTATAAAAACCAGATGTATTATTTCTGCACAAATTACTGTAAAATGAAGTTTGATGAAAATCCAAAGAAATATTCACGGACAGCATGCGATCTCAATATTGAACCAGGAGGAGCTTCGTGCTAAGAGGCATCGAAATGGAAACACATTTTTTTTTTAAAACTAGTGATATTTGATTTTTTTAATTTTTTCGGATAAAATTTACTCCCTTAATTTGTTCCCTTAAGATGTCATCTGAGATTTCATAGATTATGTACCGTATACCGCACGATTCGATTCCTCTTGCGCATTGGGAGATAACACTTAAGGATACACGCCTGATCCTATTACAGGCTAACGAGGCAACCCACGATGGCAACCGATCCAGTCTGTCTGATGATAGTTGATGAAGACGAAAAGAAATTCACCAGTATGTACAAAGAGCACATGTATTACTTCTGCTGCAACTGGTGTAAAAAGAAGTTTGATGAAAATCCAAGGCGCTATTCGCGTCTTGCCAACGATGTCAGCGTCGACCTGAAACAGGTGACATGAACGGTATTGACCTAACAATCGCATCCAAGATGTGATACATTATCTCGCCAGAAACTGGAAGGAAAAACCTTTTCAAAACACATTGGATGATCTATATTGTTAAAGCAACGCGGGCAGATCCTGGTACCTACGGTTAGGAATTTTTTATGAAACCTGAAGATGATCCCTGGCTTAAAAGCGCACATAAAAATGCAGAACTTCTTGACCGGGAAATCAAAAACCTTTTGTTGTTAATCAATCCCATCAGGGAAGACCGCCCGATTATAACCAAATACCAGGATTTCTGGAACAAGGCTAAACATATCACCGATTTATTTAAAGGGCTCAAACCGCTTGCCCACGATGACCGGGATCTGCTTTGGAAACAGTTCAATACCTACTGCATGGAAGTAAAAGAGAAACAAAAGTCCGATTACAATGCATTGGAGTCCCTGTCGCAAGGGCATTTTGAGACAATTATGAACCTTGCAGCACTGGCCGAACTCCCTGATAGCTCTCACTCTCTACAAATCCACGAACTGGTGGAACGTGGGAATGCCCTCAAAAATGCTGGGGAAATGCTGGGGAAATTCAAGCACCAGATGATTGCAAAACATAAAAAAATCTGTTTTAATCGACTCCAGAAGATCCAGAAAACTCATGATATGGCATGGGAGTCAAAAAAAGCGATAGCGCCCCAGCAGCAGTCAAAAACAGAATCCCGTGTCCGGAAGAATCTTGAGGCAAATTATGAGCGTTACCGGAAAGCTGCGAGTGCTTTAGAAAATTTCCAGATAAGCAGGGATCATATACGCACGTTTCTTGCTTCCTGTGAGAATCCTGAGAAGGTTGCGCAGGTAAATATCCAGTTAGAGGAAACCGAAGCCCGGATAAAGGATATTGAGGAAGGTATCCGGAAACTGAAGAAATGGATAGCAGACGACGAGCAAATGCTGAAAGAGAAATAAGTACTCTTTTTTAATGAAATTATCTCCTTTCGAACTGTCTGCTGAAACTAACTCAATATTCAGGTCTACCCCTTGCGACTGGCAAATACTTGACTATTTTTTTGCCGATGTATTTGGCTGTTTGATGTTCCTTAAAACAGTCTTCGGATAAAAAAAGAATGGAAGAAAATAAAAAAATTTTTTTAAATGAACAGCGGTACGAGCACAAGAGAAAGCGTCGCTAATAGTTTGATAAGCACATGCAGGGATGGCCCGGCAGTATCCTTGAACGGGTCACCGACAGTGTCACCGACAACTGCTGCCTTGTGTGTATCGCTTCCTTTGCCGCCCCCTGCTCCTGTCTCGATGTATTTCTTTGCATTGTCCCAAGCTCCTCCAGCATTGTTCAGGACGAGTGCCATCAGTACACCGGTGATTGTGGCGACCATAAGAAACGCTGCCATAGCTTCGTATTTCAGAACATACCCTACAAAAACCGGAAGTGCTACAGCAATTGCTCCGGGGAGTATCATGTTCTTCAACGCACCCTTTGTGGTGATGTCTACACAACTTGCGTAGTCAGGCTTCACAGTTCCTGCCAGAATACCCGGGTTTTTGAATTGCCTTCGTACATCAATAATGATATACTGGGCGGTCTCTCCAACTGCACGGATTGCTAAGGCAGAGAACAAAAAGACAAGCATGGCTCCCAGCATAGCCCCGCAGAATACTGACACAGTTGCAAGGTTTACAACGGTGAAAGCTTTTCCGGTAATGGCTGCAACCTCGTCCATGTACGCAGAGAAGAGCAGGAATGCGGATAATGCGGCGCTACCAACTGCATATCCTTTGGTGAGTGCCTTTGTGGTATTTCCGGCAGAGTCAAGCCGTGATACCCTCTTTTGGGACTCTTCAGACTCACCGCTCATCTCCACGATGCCCCCGGCATTGTCAACAATCGGACCGAAGGTGTCCATTGCAAGAATATATGCACAGGTTGAGAGCATCCCCATTGTTGCGATTGCGGTACCATAGAGTCCCCCGTTGGGCACTCCGCTCAATTCACCGCATTTGAAAGCAAGTATAAGCGATGTGACAATTGCGACCGCAGGTAATGCGGTAGTTTCAAGTCCGACCGCAAAACCGGAGATGATATTGGTTGCTGCACCTGTTTTGGAAGCTTCGGCAATATCCTGAACCGGGCGGTGACCGGAATCGGTGTAGTACATGGTCAGGTATACAAACACGAGGGATAATCCGATACCAATCAGACCTGCATAGAAGAACCAGACATTGTTCAGCAACCACATGGTTACGAAATAGAACAATAATGCCGCGATGATAGTGGTGACATAATATCCCCTGTTCAGTGCAGTCATCGGGTTATCCGTATCTGCGGATTTTTCGGTGACACAGAAAATACCGATGATACTTGCGATCAGACCAAATGCACGGGCAACAAGAGGGAAGAGAACACCGTTAATCCCGAATACCGGGAAGAGTGCCACACCGAGGATCATTGCACCAATGTTTTCTGCAACGGTAGATTCGAACAAGTCAGCTCCACGGCCTGCACAGTCTCCGACATTGTCTCCTACGAGATCAGCGATTACTGCCGGGTTCCTGGGGTCATCCTCCGGGATGCCCGCTTCGACTTTTCCGACAAGATCAGCACCTACATCAGCTGCCTTGGTATAAATTCCACCGCCCAACTGGGCAAATAATGCTATGAATGATGCGCCGAACCCGAAACCAACAATGAGGAATGGAGTTTCCTGCGGGTTTGCACCGAACGCGTAAAAGATAAGGGATACACCCAGAAGAGAAAGTGCAACGACGGTCAACCCGGAAACTGCTCCGCCGCGAAGTGCAATAACTACAGCTCTTCCGGAACTCTGGCGGACTGCAGATGCCGATCGAATGTTCGTCCTGACTGCAATCCACATACCGATTACCCCGGCAAGCGCACTACAGAAAGCACCGAACATAAAGGCAATTGAAGTATGCCAGGCGTAAGTAAACTTTCCGGATAACGTGAAGACCACAAGAATCAGGATCGCGAGCAGGACTGCAAGGATCGCAATCGTTGAGTACTGCCGTTTGATAAACGCCTCAGCCCCTTCACGTATAGCATCTGCCACGTCACGCATTTTCGGGGTGCCGGTATCTGATTTCAATACATCATGAGCAAGGTATGCGGCAACAAGTAATCCAAACAGGCTTGCCACAACAGTAACAATTAATAAGTCCAAAACGACATCACCTCGCTGGCTAGATGCCAGTCCACAACCTGTGTGTGTAAATAAATTCACTTGAAAAGGCTTTAAACCATTGCCTTTTATTCATTCACGACGTTTTTTTCTTGATTCCACTCCCTTCTCGATCAAAAATACGGGTATATCGTGTACTTCTTATCGTATACTTTATACTACGTCATGAAAATTTAAGCAGGATTTTACTGTTGGTTGCAGTATTATACATGATAAAGCATTACAAATTTAAGGAAAGAATAATGAAATTATTGGAATATAAGGTACAATTCAAATGTTGATTCATTATGATTCAGATTTATTGCATAGATTTTCAAAAGTAAAGCAGTGATGGAGCTGAATTGAAAGATGAAACCCTATCATAAAAGACTTTATCGTAGCGGTATGGTGATATCTGATGCAAGAGTATGATTTTTTCATTATACTTATTCTTGGTATGACGACAGTAATGATGGCAATTCTTGCTGTTGTTCAAAAGAACCTTATCCGTTCAGTTGTTTCTTTTGCGCTCAGTAGTATTAGTCTTGCAGCTATCTTCTTTTTGCTTGCATCACCGTATGCGGGCGCTCTCGAACTCACTGTTGGTGCGGGTCTTGTTGCCGTTCTCTTTCTCGTCGCTCTGATTCTTGCGGGTGGCGAAGAGGAAGAGGTGCCCGCATGAGTCTTAAGGCTGCCTGCGGTGTTTTTTTAGGAATACTGTTCCTTCTCATCTTTATCACCGCACTTGTTTCAGATAGTTCCTCATTGTCTGCCACACAGCCACTGATAATATCAGCAGGAGCCGCCTTGTGGAAAGGACGCACTTTTGAGGTGGTTCTCCAGGGAATTATTATTCTGGCAGGGGTCATTTCAATACTCCTTCTCCTCGGCTCTGAAAAAACAAAGGAGATGCCTCCATGATCCTGTCTGGTATCCTTGTGATATTGGTAGTAGCTGGTGCCCTTTTTGCTTTGGGACTAGCGAGCCTGGTCGCCAGAAACCACCTTATCAAAATGGTTATGGGTCTCGAATTCCTCGGAAAAGCAGTTACTCTGGTCTTTATTCTCGGGGGATACATTTCCGGGGATACTGGTTTTTCCCAGGCAGTGGTGTTTATCCTCATCCCTATTGAAGCAGTAATTGCAGGTGTTGCGCTCGCCCTTGTCATTCTGGTAAAAAAAGTCTGGAAGACATTTGATATTTCAACTATTGGAAAGCTTACTCCTGGTGATGAAAGATGATGGATATCTATTCATGGATACTTGTCCTAATTGTCGCGATTCCGTTTATGGGCGCCGTATCGGTGCTCCTCTTGCGTGACCGCCCGGATGCACGTGAAACCGCATCGCTCATATGTGCCATTCTGACATTCCTTTTGTGTGTATTTTCTCTTCCTTCAGCATTTGCACAACAACCCGTCTCCACTCCAATGCTTGAGCTCATACCGGGACTTTCTCTTCAGTTCACGGCGGACGCTTTTGCGCTCCTTTTTGCAGGTATAGCTTCCCTCCTTTGGATCATAACGACCATATACAATATCGGTTATATGCGTGGGCTGCAAGAACACGCCCAGACGCGCTATTATGCGAGTTTTGCTATAGTAATAGGGGCGGTTATGGGAGTTGCCCTCTCATCTAACCTATTTTCAATGTTCGTATTTTACGAAATCCTGACAGTTGCCACGTATCCTCTTGTCGTACATAGTGAGACAAAAGAAGCTCTTGCCGCCGGCCGGAAATATCTTATTTACACATTGACCGGTGGGGTTGCAATCCTTGCCGGGATGATGATCCTACTGGCAGGCGGGAACACTCTTGACTTTGTTGCTGGAGGAAACCCCGGGATTGCATCTATTGCCCCAGCATTTGCCAGAATCGCTTTCCTCCTCCTCATGGCAGGTTTCGGGGTAAAAGCAGCTCTTGTGCCTATACATGGCTGGTTGCCGAGCGTAATGATCGCCCCGACTCCGGTCTCGGGTTTGCTCCATGCTGTTGCTGTGGTAAATGCCGGTGTATTTGGGCTGCTGCGCGTAATGTTATACCTGTACGGGCCGGATCTTATGGTAACTCTGGGTCTCCGGAACATCGTTATCGCCGCAGCTGTCATCACGATTATTGTTGGTTCTCTCCTCGCATTACTGCAAGACGATTTCAAGCTGCGGCTGGCGTACTCTACGATTAGCCAGCTGAGTTACATGATTCTTGGCTCTGCTGTTCTTATCCCCTTAGGAATATCAGGAGTTTCAGATGCGGGAAGAGCTGCAGCAGTGATTGGGGCGACCTATGCCTTTACTGCACATGCATTCGGCAAGTTGACAATGTTTTTTGTTGCAGGGGCGGTCTCCGTCGAAACAGGGAAGACAAAAATCTCCCAGCTTGATGGGATTGGCAGGAAAATGCCTTGGGAATTTGGTGCATTTACCCTTGCAACTCTGAGTATGGTGGGTCTGCCGCCCATGGCAGGTTTTATTGCAAAGTGGTATCTGACACTGGGTATTGCTGCAGAAAATGCGGGTGAGTGGTGGATTCTTCTCATTTTAATTGGTTCAAGTGTCCTGAACCTTGCTTATTTCCTCCCTATCATCATCCGGGCATTTTTTAAGCGGGGTGAATCCGAAGTACCTGATGTGCGCTGGAGTCTTCGCGGCCCGATTATCGTGACCGCAGCTGGGGCGCTTTTTCTGGGGCTCTGGACTGCGGTCCCTGCCAGCCCATTTGCTCTTTGCGCTCAGATCGCAGCCAATGTAACTCATACTGCCCTTCTTGTTTCAGGAACCCTGTCTTTTAGTGCTGCAATTCCGCCATTCTTGATCTTCCTTATCGGCACCCCTATTATTCTTGCCATGAAGGGGAGATCACGACAGGCCGGGCTGATTGCACTTGGAGCAATTGCCCTTATTGATGTCCTGCTCCTGCCAGGGGGTTACTTTTCCGGAACGACTGCTAACGCCGTGATGCAGTGGAATCTGCCCTTTATGGGTTATACCCTTACACTTCTGAGGGTTGACAGCCTGTCGTACCTTATGGGAGTAATATTTGCAACTATCACATTTTTTGCTATCCTCTACGCAGCATCTGTTGCGGCTCCCCGTCTTCACCTCTTTGCCCTTCTGTATGCTGGGGCCTCGCTCGGTGTAGTCTTTGCCGGGGACTGGATTACCCTTCTTATTTTCTGGGAGATCATGGCAATCACCTCAACATTCCTCATTTGGCAGGAAGCAGGAGAAGCGATTGGGGCTGGATACCGCTACCTTCTTTTCCATGGTATTGGAGGTGCATTTCTTGCTGCGGGAATTGCCCTACTCTATATGGGCTCGGGTTCACCCATTATCGGGCCGATTGCTGATATCCCAAATGCCACCTATCAGCTATGGGCTTCTGCTTTTATTGTAATAGGGATTGGTGTAAATCTTGCATTCATCCCCTTACATACCTGGCTTCCGGATGCGTATCCTCGGGCTAACTTTGTTGCAAGCGTTTTTCTGAGTGTATATACGACAAAAGCAGCTGTATATCTCCTTGCCAGGGCACAGCCGGGGTCTGAGTATATTGCATTTATGGGAGCATTCATGGCCGTGTTCGGAGTTTTCTTTGCCGTGTTCCAGAATGATATGCGCCGCCTTCTCTCCTACCACATTATCTCGCAAGTCGGGTACATGGTCGCCGGTGTCGGGATATTAGGATGGTTGGGAACGGCAAACGCGATTGGGCAGCTTGGGCTTAACGGGGGGATGGCTCACGTCTTCAATCATATCCTTTACAAAGCGCTCCTCTTCATGGCTATTGGTGTGATCATCTGGAAAACCGGGGAAAACCTGCTCAGCCGTGTGGGGGGTCTTCAGAAGAAGATGCCTGTTACGGCATTTGCGTTCTGGGTTGCTACGTTCTCCATCGCAGGAGTTCCTTTATTTAATGGTTTTGTGTCCAAGGGGATGGTGTTGGCGGCTGCTGAACAGACGAGCATCTGGATCTGGATACTTTTAGAGATTGCATCATTTGGTACTTTTGTATCGTTTCTTAAGCTTGGGTATTTTGCTTTCTTGCGACCAGGGGATACGCAAGCCAGTGATCCACCGCTTCTTATGCAGGCAGGAATGCTCGGCGCTGCCGCATTATGCGTTTTGATTGGGGTATACCCCCAGATCCTTTATGCTATCCTACCCTACCCGACCACATATGTTGCATACTCTCCAGTTCATGTAGGAAGCGCTCTGCTGGTTTTAGGTGCTGCAGCGGTATTCTTTTTTACCATCGGACGTAAAATCCTTGAGCCCCATGATTCATCAATAAAAGACTTTGACGTGCTGTACTTGAAAGCAGGTCAGGGTATCATTACGTTTGCCGGTGGACTTCAGGGTGCGTTCATAACTATGTACGATTTTGCGAAAGACGCATCCCAACTGGTGTTCCGTGCAGGCATATTGGCTAAGGGTATGGAAAACCGGGATGTGAACTGGAACCTCGCAATGTTCGGGAGTGTCCTTGTTGCTATCATGGGCCTTATCTTGCTAGGGGTGCTCCTGTGAATATTGCAGACATTGGAGTCATCACACCTGCCTTTGTAGCACTTGGTGGAGTCGAGTTATATATCGTCACAAAATTCTTTCCCGCGAATCTTCGTCGCTGGAGTGGGACATTCGCTGCTATTTGGCTTCTTGCAAGTTTCTGTTTCCTTCTCTCATATACCCTTTGGGGTACCGGTTCGGATCTTTTGTGGCTAGGATTGATCGGGGGGCTTCTTATCACCGGAATAGGTGCCGTTGCAGCACTAGCATCACAGGGGAGTGTCGACCCGAAAGGACCGATCCAGCTCTATTATCCTCTCTTCCTGTTTGCACTGGCAGGTGCCGTAGCGATCGGCTTTGCCAGGGATCTCTTCACCATATTTGTTATGGTTGAGCTTTCCGCTGTTCCCACGTATGCGCTGGTTGCCTACCGGCACCACGAAGATCCCACTGTAATCTCTGCTGCCATCAAGTACCTTATCCAGGGGGTCGTAGGGACCATAACTGCCCTGTTGGGAGTTGCAATTCTGTACTTAATGGGGCATACACTGAGCCTGTCGGAACTCCCCGGTGCTCTTGCAGATGCGAATCAAACATTCGTTTTCTTTGCAGCTGTCCTGATCTTTCTGGGATATGGTGTGAAACTAGCGATTGTTCCGCTCCACACGTGGCTTCCGGATGCCTATTCCAAGGCTCCTGCAGGTGTCACTGCTATCATGGTCGGCGCAACAAAAATAGGTGTTCTTATTGCCCTGTTCCTTTCCCTTTCTGTGTTGCCGGATACTATTTATAAAACACTCGGCATTATCATAACATTTTTTGCTGTCATAACCATGACCACAGGAAATCTCCTCGCTCTTAACCAGCCGGATTTACGCCGTCTTCTTGCATATTCTAGCATCGCCCAGATGGGTTATATACTCTTGGGATTTGGAATCGGCATTCTATACAACCTGCCTCTTGGATTTATCGCAGCCCTGTTTTATGCGATTGCTTATGGGATAATGAAAGGTGGGGCGTTCCTTGTGGCGGATGTATTTGTTAATACCTCCGGGTCTTCTGAAACTGCAAAAATGAAAGGTCTCGGGGCAGATTATCCTTTTGTTGGGGTTTCCTTCGTCCTATTTATATTCGGATTAATAGGTGTACCCATTACTGCCGGATTTCTTGGCAAGCTGCTCATTATCCAGTCAGGTATGGCAACCTTAGTGAATAGTGGATTTATCCTCGCCCTAGTACTTGTCCTGAACAGCGCTCTCTCTCTTGGATATTATGTCCCTCTTCTGTCGACCCTCCTTTTCAAGGGTAATAAAGCAGGCCATACGAGCCAACCAGCTGCACACAAAATAAAAATTCCAGCAACAACTCTGTTTGCAATTGCCATATTCGCAATCGCTACCATCCTTCTTGGGATCTTCCCGGACCCCCTCTTTGGCTGGATTTCACAGGCATCAGGACAGATCTTTCAATGGGGGGTGCCATAGATGCATCTGAACGATCTCCTAATCTCCCCAATTACCATTATGGTTTTAGCGCTTGCAACAGGGTATCTGATCTATGCATGGTCCCGCATCATTGCACCGGCATTTACTCCCACGATCAACAAGACAATGTCTTACGTTGGTGGCGAGGCTGTAAAAGCACAGGTATACCAACCAGGATACCAGTTCTTTTATGTAGCTCTCTTTTTTACCGTTGTGCATGTGGCAGCTCTTGTCATTTCAATTGCGCCAGGGGATGCACCTCTATGGGGAACGCTGGGATACCTCACCATCATTGCTATAGCTGTGATGATTTTGCGGTGGGAGCAATGAACAGCAGTACTATCATATATAGCAATCCTCCGCCCAGAAAACCGGGCGATAATGGCGAAGATACGTGTATATCAGAGAAAATTGTACAGATCAGCGATTTTTTATTTTCCGATGGAGATATGTATTGATGATGTCGGTTCTGACAGGTACGTTAAGTCAGCGTCTTGCAAACTGGGCGCGGGTAAAATCCCCATGGGTAACCATTTTTAATTCGGGGGCATGCAATGCATGCGACATCGAAATTATTGCCTGTCTTATGCCTCACTTTGATGTTGAGCGTTTCGGGATTCTTGCAAAAGGTTCCCCACGACATGCCGATATCCTTATTGTTACTGGACATGTCACCCTTAAGCAGGCTTCCCGGCTTCGCCGGGTCTGGGAACAGATACCCGAACCAAAATATGTGATTGCCATGGGTGCATGTGGTGCGTCGGGGGGAGTATTCCATGGCCTGTATAATATGGTAGAAACTGTAGGGGCTGTCATTCCGATTGATGTTTATGTTGCCGGATGCCCCCCACGACCGGATGAAATCATCAATGCTGTCGTGACGTGCCTGAACCTTCTCAAGGAAGACATCGCTCATGGCGGGAAACAATGGAGACAGAAGAAGGAACTTGAGCTTCCTACAAAAGGAACCAAAACAGGCGAGGTAACAGTATGACCAATGGGTTGATGGTCGATTTTGTATTGGATACAATGAAAGAATTTGGCACCATTGAACAGATCCGTTCGAACCGTATCAGGATCTCAACAACACCAGACAAGGTTCATGATGCGATCAAAAGGTCCCGGGAACTGCTTAAGTGCGATCGCCTGATAACTATAAGTGCGGCAGATAATGGCCGGACACTTGAACTGATTTATCATCTTACCGGCCCCCATCGGACGGTCATATCTCTTGTAATCGAACTACCCCGCGACGTACCAGAAACCCCGACAATGTCCGATATCCTCCCAGCAGGAATCTACGAGCGCCAGATTCATGATCTGTTTGGCATTTTCTTTAAGGGCAATCCTAACCTTGAGAAAATAATCCTGAATGAAGATTGGCCTGATAATGAATATCCTCTTCGGAAGGACTGGAAACCAGACCCGGGCAAATTCTATGGTGGTATTAAGGAGGAGAGGATTTAGATGCCTGAAGTTATCATCCCCATAGGCCCGCATCATCCCGCCTTGAAAGAACCGGTTAATTTCAAGGTAATTGCCGACGGTGAGAAGATTGTCCGTCTTGAACTTGACATTTCGTATAATCACCGGGGTATCGAAAAGGCAGCCGAGCAACGCGACTTCATCCGGGTCCTCCCCCTTCTCGAACGGGTATGTGGGATATGTTCCCACTCGCACTCAACTGCATTTGCCAAGGGGATTGAAGAGATAATGCAACTCGAGATCCCACCCCGTGCCCAGTACATCCGTACGATTGTTGCAGAGTTGGAACGAATGCACAGCCACCTTCTATGGCTCGGAGTTGCTGCTCACGAGATTGGGTTTAACACTCTTTTCATGTGGATATGGCGTGACCGTGAAGCGGTTCAGGATACATTGGAAGAGATGAGTGGAAACAGGGTTCACTATGGTATGAATGAAATAGGGGGTGTACGCCGAGATCTGACACCTGAACAGGTAAATGCAGCTCTTGTTCGTCTGCCCCATCTCGAAGAACGGATAAAAAAGTATGTGGATATGGTGAACAATCAGGAGACCCTGCTGATTCGTTTCAAAGGAATCGGGAAGCTTTCAAAAGAAGAGGTATTAAAATATGGGGCTGTCGGACCAACAGCACGTGCAAGTGGGGTAGATTATGATATCCGTAGCGACGATCCATATCTTGCTTATAAGGAAGCGCCCTGGAAGGTAGTGACTGACACACACGGGGATGTGTATGGTCGTACCATTGTCCGAATAGGTGAGCTTGAGGAAAGTCTCAAGATTGTTCGGTACTGCCTCGAACACCTCCCCGAAGGACCAATCCGTGTAACCGTACCCAAGATCGCCCCCAAAGGAGAAATATTCTCCCGATACGAAGCCCCGAGAGGGGAGCTTGCACATTTCATACGGACAAATGGAACTGACAAGGTGGAGCGAATCGATATTCGTACACCGACTCTGGCAAACTGGACATCGGTCGCGATGTGCCTTGTCAACCAGAATCTGGCAGACATACCCGTGATTGTTGCGGCAATCGATCCATGCCTCTCATGCACATCGAGAATTACCGTTATGAATGATTATGACAGGAAGGCCAGCTCAATCACCATGGATGAGCTCAGAAGGCAAAGCCGTGCCCGCTTCCAGAGGGCGGAGCGGCTATGATGGATACAGTCCTTCTTCTGGTCTATATTTTCCTGTTCCCGGGATTTTTATTCTTATTAGCCTACGCATTGGTTTTTGAGTATCTGGATCGCAGGATTGCGGCAAGGATGCAGCATCGTGTCGGTCCACCATTTTACCAGCCATTTGCAGATTTTATTAAGATGCTGGGTAAGGAAGTCATTGATCCTGATGGTGTGGACAAGAGAATATTTGACTCAGTGCCACTTGTCGCTTTAGCAGCAGTTATGACTGCATACCTCTATATTCCCATTATCGGGAGCAGCCCGCTTGCGTTTCAGGGAGACGTTGTCTTGGTACTCTATCTCCTGACCCTCCCGACAATTGCCCTCTTTTTACTGGGCTGGATGAGCAGGAATATTTTTTCTGCGATGGGGGGAATTCGCGCAGTTACCCAATTGTTCATTTACGAGGTACCATTCTTCCTTGTGATTCTTACACCTGCCCTGATGGCCGGAACATGGTCTATCTCCGAGATAGTAGTCTGGCAACAAAAAAATATGTGGTTTGTGTTCCTCCAACCGATAGGTTTTATTGTAGCACTAATCGGACTTCAGGCAAAACTGGAAAGGACCCCTTTTGATATCCCTGAAGCGGAGACCGAGATTGTAGCGGGACCCTTGACAGAGCTGACTGGACGAAGGCTTGCATTCATGCACCTTACTACGGATGTGTCGCTTGTTGCCGGCAGTGCGCTTATTTCGGCGATGTTCCTCGGCGGTCCGACAATCCCTGTAATCATCACACCTATCTGGTTGAGCTGGATAGTTGGCTTTTTACTGTTCCTTGTAAAGACCCTTACCATCCTACTAATCCTGTCTTCAATAAAGGTTGCAACGGGTCGTATTCGTATCGATCAACTGAACACAATTGGCTGGAAGTATATCGCCAGTGCCGCCATTGCTCAGGTGGCTATCGTGCTGTTCATGAGTTACCGCTGGGTGATGGCATGAGCGTTCTTAAAGAGATGTTTTGGAACCTCTTTTCAAAGCCTATAACAATACTTTACCCGAAAGAAAAAGTTCCAATACCGGCAGCATTTCGTGGGAAGGTATTTCATATTGATGACAAATGCATAGGATGTTCCAAGTGCTCACTTGTCTGTCCGGCACATTGCATTTCAATGGTTGAAGCGCCCCGGGAAGTTGAGTTCAAAGGCAAGAAGCTTGCACGTAAAAAAAAGCCACAGGTAAAACTATTCAAGTGCATTCGCTGCGGTCTCTGTGAGCGGCACTGCCCGACCGCAGCGATATATTTGAAAAATGAACTCTCAGTGTCGGGCACTGATAGGGAGATAGTGATGACGTGAAATCTTTCCATCAAAATGATTTCTGTGACAGTCTGCGGCGACGTATTAGCGGTGCTTCACGTATTGCAATCGTTGGTATCGGTGACGAGCTTTTACCTGTCGACCGGCTCGGGATGCTCGCAGCAAAAGATATTGAAAAATTGCAGCTTCCTAATGTTAAGGTATTTTTTGCAGGAACTATGCCTGAAAACATGACTGCCCCTCTCCGCGTATTCCGCCCGGATCACGTCATTCTTCTCGATTCAGCAGATATTGGTGCACAGCCTGGTACGATCGCGATCATAAAACCGGGGAGAATTCAGGCAAGCCTCGTTTCAGTTCATGCTATGCCACTAACCTTGTTCATGGAATTTATCGCAAAAGACTCCAAAACAAAAGTGACATTGCTTGGAATTCAGCCCAACATCACCCGTCATGATGTAGGATTGTCTGCCGAAGAACATGAGTATCTGGACCAGAATCTGGCAAAACTTTTCAGTATCCTTTCGGATATTAGAGTAAAAAACTAGACAAATAGCAGCTCCAAATTATTTCTGATTGATTAATAAAAATAAGTATGATTCCAGAACCTTCTCAAATATTTTATAACCTTTTAGGGTATCTACGTGTATAATTTCAACAGATAGACTGGGTTACGCCTGTTCTATCTGAATTAAAAAATATTACATTACCCGAACCAACCTTTCAGAAACTGTTGCAGAACTGGTATTATAGAAAATCCACGAGATCCGGCCTTAGTGTCTGGAGATCGACTACCACCGCCTGAGCCGGTGTAGGGTTCACGTTCATCTGTTTCTGGAATACGGTCTGGGACTGCCATGTACCAGCATTAATCCCGAGCACTCCCCGGTACTGGGTCAGTCCACTGATGTGGACATGACCGGTGTGCAGGATTTCGGGCAGCGGGTCGATAATCAACCTGTCAGTTTTTCCTGCAGCAATCGGTGTTTTTCGCCCGTACGCTGGAGCAAGATGTCGGCGCTGGAGCATCTCCTCCATCATGAGTCCGCTCTGTTCATAAGATGCGCCTGGGATCAGACCGATCATATCATCGATGGATCTCCCATGATACATGAGGACTCTTACACCCTGCAGGTTGACAAGTGCCGGATTTTCAACGATTATACAATTTTCCGGGAATTTTTTTGTAAATTGTTGCGGAATAGCCGGTTGCGGCTCTGCACCCCTGACTACATCGTGATTACCCGGTGAAATAATAATCTTCATTCGTGAAGGAAGATCCTGCATCATTTCACCGAATGCATCATATTGTTCATAGATATTTTTTATCACCAACTCGCTTTCCTGTCCCGGATAGATCCCTATTCCATCGACCAAATCCCCTGCAATCAGGAGATATGAGAAATCAGAATCCGAAAGCCAGTCTGCGAACCGGTTCCAGCATGCTTCAAGAAACGTATCACTACCGACATGAACATCGGAGATAAAAACCGCCTTACCCGGTTTATCACTCTTATACTGGGTATTGTCGACACGTATGTCCGGGCGGTACAGCTGTTCGGCAAAAAAGAGTTTTCCGTCATTGGAGAGTTTTCCCTTCACACCTATAACTTCATCCTGGATAATACGTTCTGCATCGGAAAAGACAGGGCGGTCTTTTCTGAAAAGTACAGTAATGGTTGCAGAAGAATCTTCTATCTCGGCAATCCGGTGACCATTTGTCGTTGTCTTGACATCCACAACCATACCAATAACAGTACATTCCTCCTGGCGATAGCGTGTGCCCCGGGTCAAAGCTTCGATTGGCATTGCACTGCAACGGCTCCGGATCATGTTCCCGAGACGGTTATACCGGTCCCGGAAATAGTGGAGATAATCGCTTGTCCCGTTCACACATCCGGATGTGCCTGGGCTTCCGGTAATCACTTCAACAGAAGGGTCGGTAAGAAACCGTGTCCCCTCCCGGGTCACGGTCAGGCCGGGGATATGTTTTACCGAGACTACGATGGTGTCTCCGGGAACCTGTTTTATAATGCGCTCGATGAGACCTGGCTCATACCGTTCCTGGATATATCGTACGACATCGGGATGCACCTGCAGCTTGGTCTCAAGAAACTGGAGTGTGATCTGCTGCGCATCAAGCATGGATAGTATATTGGTCACAAAGAAAATATAGGGTTTTATCTTAACACCGGAACGATGGTCGCATTCAACAAGTGGATTATTGAAAATTGATATGCTCATCTGACATAGGTAATAGTACAAGATTACCGCATTCCTGTGTTTTTATGTATGAATTACTCCAGATGATGCTCCTTGGTTTCGTGATTGGTCTGACCGGAGCCCTCGCACCTGGTCCAACACTGGTTGCAACCATCAACGCATCGATTGCCGGTGACTGGACAACCGGTTTGAAGGTGTCGCTCGGACATGCAATCGTAGAACTTTTTCTGGTAATATTGATTCTTTTGGGGCTGGCAACAGTTGCCCTTCCCTATACTACAGTAATTGCAGGAATTGGTGGGATTGTGCTTGTTGTTTTTGGCATCCTGACTATCAGAGGAAGCAGAAAGGCTACTATGCGTACCTCCGAGGTTCAGACGATTACCAACCCTTACATGGCAGGGCTGGTTTCGAGTGCAGCCAACCCATAATTCTGGATCTGGTGGCTTTCAATAGGAAGTGCGATGGTGATCGCGGGGCTCGAAGGGGGACTTGCACTTGCCGGAGCGTTCATGGTCGGGCACTGGACCGCAGATATTGCATGGTACACGCTCGTGTCAACAGGAGTGTCTAAGGGAAAGACCCTCTTTTCAGATACTGTATACCAGAAAATTATGGGTCTCTGTTGAATTTTCCTTATAGTTTTTGGTGTATACTACCTGTCACGACTGTTCCTCTCACCATGAAACCCATGATATTTTTATCCCACACGGTTAATTATGAAGGGTTAGGACTATAATATAATCAGATATCGGGCGTTAAGAGATGGCAGAAAACAGTAAGAAACGTGATGTACGCACGCTGGTGTCGCAAATCCGCACAAGCGATCACTGGGCAGTTTCCCTGGCACGAGATCTGCTCTGGATAGTGGCTGTTGTTGGCGGTATCGCGCTTGCCCTCTTCCTCATCTGCGGCACTTGGCCTGCGGTGGTGACGATAGAATCCCAGAGTATGGCACCTCATATGAACGTTGGGGACCTCGTCATCGTCGTCCAGAAGGATCGATATGGCTCTTTTGAAACGTGGGTTGAGGGAAAAACGAGCGGTAAAATGATGTTTGGAGACTACGGCGATGTTATCATCTACAAGCCGAATGGTCTGACTACCATTCACCCAATTATCCATAGGGCAATTCAGTATGTTGACACAAATCCGGTTACAGAAATCAAGGGAATAAAGCTCATAGGAAATTATACGCCTCCCGATGCAGGCTACATCACGTGGGGTGATAATAATCCCCGGCCCGATCAGGGTCTCAATTATCCATCTATAGGTGTGATTGAACCCGTAAAGGAAGAATGGATCGTCGGAAAAGCTCTCTTCTCAATACCTCTCGTTGGATACCTCCCCCTTCACATACTTGAAGTGACGATTGTCATCGTTGGCCTCATGCTGATTCACGAGTTGTACCTGCGTTCCCGGCAGGAAAAACAAGGAAAGCAGCCAAAAAAAGGCGGAAAAAAACAGCGATAGCTTAGTTTTATTTGATATGTCAGAGATTTCAACAATTCTGTCAGATGTACTCGGTGGACATCGCCTTAACGAGGCAGAGGCAACAGCGCTCCTTTGCACAACAGGCAGGGAAGTCTTTCAGATTACTTCTGCCGCAGATAAGATGCGGGAACGCCATGTGGGCGATACGGTCACCTATGTAAAAAATCAGAATCTGCATGTGACCAATATCTGTAAGAATCTCTGCGGCTTCTGTGGCTTTGGCAGGAGTGCGGGTGATGAAGGGGCATACTGCAATGATAAGGCGACAATTCAGGCAAAGGTACATCTTGCCATACAACGGGGGGTAACTGAGATCTGTTCCCTGAGTGGGGTGCATCCAGATTTTACCATCGAAACATATTGTGATCTTATTAAGTGGGTGCATGAGGTTGGACCACATATTCATCTGCATGCGTTCAGCCCGGATGAGGTGTCCCATGCAGCTTCCAAAAGTAATATCTCAAGCACTGAAGTTCTCCTGCGACTAAAGGCCGCAGGAATTGGATCCTTACAGGGTACTGCAGCAGAAATCCTTGTCGACGCCGTAAGAAACGTGATATGTCCCCGTAAACTGGACACGGCTGAATGGGTGCGAATTATTAAAGAAGCACATTCACTTGGGATCCTTTCAACGGCAACTATCATGTACGGTTCCTGCGAAAACGCAAAGGATCGTGCTGAGCATCTTGGCATCCTGCGCACCCTACAGGATGAGACACACGGGTTTACAGAACTGGTTCCCTTGTCATACATCCACACAAATACGATGCTTTATAAAAAAGGCATTGCCCGCGCAGGTGCAACAGGCCGGGAGGATCTCCTTATGATTGCCGTTTCACGGCTTTTCCTTGATAATTTCGATAATATTCAGATTCCCTGGGGGAAACTGGGACTGAAGATGTCGCAGATGACGTTGCTCGCCGGAGGAAATGATCTTGCAGGAACAATGTTTTCCGATGATGTCACTGCAGATGCGGGGGCTACAGATGCAGACTACCTGGATCCCTCTGTCATGGAACGGATGGTATCAGATCTGGGTCGAACCCTGAAGGAGCGGACAACACTGTACGAGCTGGTACGCTGAACTGGAACAAATTGCCCATATTTTTTAATGAAGTTCGAAGCTTATAGGTGAATTGTTTTAAAATAGTAAAAAAGTTCAGAGAAGTTCCAACGCCTGTCGCCCCGTCATGCCTGTCCTGATCCCTCGCCCAATCGCAGACCGGTTAGCCTCCTTGATGATCCCTTTGAGAATATCATCGGTATCCATGATTGATGGCCCGATTGCTGGTCTCACCTTGGCTGCGGGGTAGCTGAACGAATCAAGCGCAGCAACATCAAAAGCTCCGCACCCCACCATCCCTACGTCGGTCATAATCGCGACAAGATTTGCCGGGCCAAGAGGGATAACGAATCCATTGGCCTTTTTTCTTGTCAGATGAACTTCAACCTGCTCCATATATCTCCTGTAGAGATGGTTGGCGTAGGGGAATAATAATCATGTGGAACAAGAATACGATACATTTACTTTAGCAGGCTACTCTACAGCCCAAAGAATTTCCCGGAGAGAATTATGGAGAAAAACCTAAGGATTCTGCTGGATGATGTGAAAGCTGGTCACCATCTGAGCATTAAAGAAGCACAGGATCTTTTTTGTGTCCATAATCGACATGTCTGGGATATTGCAGCAACTGCGGATGAGGTGCGCGAACAACGGGTTGGAAACGATGTCACCTATGTCCGAAACCAGAATATCAATGTAACAAATCTTTGTGTAAATTCGTGTGGTTTCTGCGGTTTTTCAAAAAAACCCGGTGATGATGGCATCTATTTTTATGACCGGTCCGAGATCCAGAAGAAGGCGGTACTTGCCAAAAAGCGTGGTGTTTCTGAAATCTGTACCGTCAGTGGACTTCATCCGGATTTTACTGCACAATCATATTGTGATGTCTACAACTGGATTCACGAGGCTGCTCCCGGAGTCCATCTTCATGCGGGCAATCCAATGGAAGTTGCATATGCTGCAAAAAAGAGCGGTATGATCACAAAAGAAGTATTGTCTGCAATGAAAGAAGCAGGTCTTGGATCAATGTGCGGGACTGCAGCGGAAATCCTTGTCGACAGTGTCCGTAAAAAAATCTGTCCGCAGAAGGTTTCAACGAATGAGTGGATTAAAATTATCCGGGAATCGCATGCCATGGGCATTCCGACGACTGCCACCATCATGTATGGTCATTGTGAAACTATTGAAGACCAGGTACATCACTTAGCAATCCTTCGGGAGATCCAGGACGAAACACATGGATTTACCGAATTTGTTCCTCTCTCGTTTATTCACATGAATACCCCGATATTCCGGCAGAAACTCGCACGAGCTGGAGCAACGGGCAGGGAGGATCTTCTTATGGTAGCTGTTGCCCGCCTCTTTCTCGATAATTTTAAAAATATTCAGGTATCGTGGGTGAAAGAAGGCATCAAGATGGCGCAGCTTGGACTTATTGCAGGTGGTAATGATCTTGGAGGTACCATGTTTGAAGAGAGCATCTCAAAAGGGGCTGGTGCAAGCAATACCGACTATCTCGACCCGGCAGAGATGCAACGAGTGGCAGAAGATATCGGGCGGCCACTCAAACGCCGGACAACCCTCTATGAACGGATCTGATATCAGACTTATTTAAAATATTTTGTACACCTGCAAGGGGAGATATGAGAAGTTGCGGACTATTCAGAAATGTGTGAGTTATCAGGACAAACATCGATTCATCGATGGGAAAAAATCACGATCGAGAGGTCCCGCATTTTTTATATCAGTCGTGGTGGGGCTTAAGAAGCCGGACGATTTTATCTCCTGTTTTCTGCGCTTTGAGTACTGCTTCATGATCGTTGAGCACTGCTCCCTCCTCATATCCGGATCCCTTGACAGACCCAAGAGAGGAGAACTCATGAGAGCTGAGAAACCCCTCAATCGTCTGGATAGTGCGGTTAGCGCCTTTTTGGGCCTGAACTGCCACCGCAACACCTTTTCTTCCTGCAAGTTTCCGGTCATGATAGAGTGAGTACGTGCGGTCAATGAAATTTTTCAGTTGCCCGCAGATATCATAGTAATATGTAGGTGAGCCTATAACAAGCACATCGCAATCGAGAATCTTTTGGACCACATCACCCCAGTCATCGTTCTCGATGACACACCACTTCTTCTTTTTACACTTCTCACATCCGAGGCAGGGATTGATTTTCTTTCCGGCAAGGGAGATGAATTCCGTTTTGATCCCTTCATCCTCGCAGCGCTTGAGAATTACTTTTATCAGCAGTGATGTGTTGCCCTCTTTGCGCATGCTTCCTGATAATCCGAGAACCTTCATATGTTATCCTGCACTCAGGAGCTAATGATAGTTTTGATAACCGGATCGAGTTTGAGATCCCTGCATTTATTCAGGATATCTTCTCTTGGGTCCTGCTTCCGGAATAAAAGATGGGATGAACAGGAGCAGTCGCTGCAGCCAAAACCCGGAACTCCTGACTTGCTGAGCGACCGGGCAATTCTGCATTCGAATTGTTCCTGCGTCACGACAAAGATTGCGTAACGGAGAGAAAAACCCGGATTGGTAAGGAGATAATCAATATGCCATTTCGGCTTCTTATCATGCGTGTGAGCAAGGGAAATATGTCGTTCGAGCCGTTTTAACCCGCCACTTCCGAGAGCGGACCCCACATAGATATGCCAGCCAGCCTGAAAGGTGAGATCGCCTAATGCACCGACATGGACAGTAAGACCCTGGTTTTTAAAAATCAGGCAATAAACGCCCTTATCCATAACCGCCCTTTATGAGTTCCTGAGCGGCAGTAATATGCCGGCTGCCCCCCTGTTCAACAGGTTCCCCATGACCGGGATAAAGCCCCTCAACTTCAAGGAGTGAAAGCCGGTCGATTGATCGTGCAAGCTCCATTCTGCTCCCGCCCGGGAAATCATAACGTCCGAAACAACCATCAGAGAAAACAGTATCTCCACTGATCAGCAGACGATCCCGCTTAGAAAAGAGGCAGATGCTCCCTGGTGTATGACCGGGTGTGTGGAGGACTTGTAATTCGCCGACAATATCACCATCATTAAGGATAATATCGGGTGCAATGCCAAGAGAACGTGCACCAAAGTGCAGGGACAGACTCAGTGCATCATCAATAAGTCCCCTTGTATCGTTTTTATGAATAGCGATTCTGGCCTTGCACATATGGGCGATCTCTTTTACACGGGCGGTGTGATCAAAATGACAGTGAGTCAGGACGATTGTTGTAATCTCGTCCCTGAATGGCTGGATTGCCATAGGCATCACGCCCGCGTCAATAAGAATCGTGCCAAAAATATAGGAATTCGAATAGCCCGATTGTTCGGGAATCCATCTCACCTGCATGCACAATAATAAGGACTCCCGACAGATGTTTCTTATGGATTCGCTTATCCGCAGGTGTGCTTCTGGTATCCCGCCGGAGATTGAAGTAGTGGCACGAGCGGAAGGAATTGACCCGGAACAGTTTGCACGGGGTATTGCAGCTGGACGAATCGTGGTTGCGGCAAACCCGAAGCGTAAACACAAAGTATGTGCAATCGGGGATGGGTGCACAGTAAAAATCAATGTGAATATTGGTACTTCCGGTGCCCGGTGCGATCCTGCGCTGGAATTGGTAAAGGCACGGGCAGCACTGGATAACGGCGCTGACGCACTCATGGACCTCTCAACCGGGGGAGATCTTGTCGCTATCCGGAAAAAAATCCTGATGTTAGATACGACGGTTGGTACCGTGCCGGTCTATGAAGCGGTACGTCGGGCAGGTAATGCAAGGGACGTAGATGGAGATCTTCTGTTCCGCGTGATCCGGGAACATTGTGCCCAGGGAGTGGATTTCCTTACCCTGCACTGCGGGGTGAACCGCCATGCTCTCGCAGCGCTCAGGAGCGATCCGAGGGTGATGGGTGTCGTGAGCCGGGGGGGATCATTTCACTGCGCAATGATGATGCAGCGTGATGAGGAAAATCCTCTCTATGCTGAGTATGATTACCTTCTGGAGATCCTTGCGGAGTATGATGTGGCAATCAGCCTTGGGGATGGGATGCGGCCCGGTTGCCTGCAGGATTCAGAGAAACTGGCAAAATCCGTGGAGTACATCACGCTCGGTACACTGGCAAAACAAGCGCTGGCACATGGTGTCCAGCGGATGATAGAGGGCCCGGGACACATGCCGCTTGACCAGGTGGGGTATAACATTCGGATGATAAAAGAGATCACCGACAACGCCCCCCTCTACCTTCTTGGCCCGCTTGTCACCGACATCGCACCCGGTTACGATCATGTCGTTGCAGCTATCGGAGGAGCAACAGCATGCCTTAACGGAGCTGACTTCCTCTGCATGGTCTCACCCAGCGAACATCTTGCCCTCCCGGATGTTGGCGACATAATTGAAGGGACCCGTGTTGCAAAAATTGCTGCTCACGTAGGAGATACCGTTCGGAAACATGAGGGATGGAGAATGCCGCGCGAGGTGAAGATGGCCGAGGCTCGTCATGATCTTGACTGGGATGAACAGTTCCGGCTTGCATTGTATGGAGATCATGCAAAGAAGATTCATGAGCGGGACGGGGAAACGGAGACGTGCTCGATGTGCGGGGATTTATGTGCGGTCAAGATGGTGAACGAGCTTTTTGGAACTACAAAAAAAGGCAATAAAAATAAGAAATAATTTTTCCTCGGTCGTGTTTTAAAGTAAAACCGGTCAGAGGAAATTGTACCCTAATTACCACAAAGAACTCAAGTTTGTCATCTCAAATATTTGAAGTATATTAACACTCGAAGAACTTTTTTACCAGGTATTTGTGTCCCTTCCACGGCAAGGGCCCGGGTGCACGGGGGCAACACGGAAAGCACACTCATACCTCCGGACCTCCCCAAAGGATGCGAAAATCCTCGATATCGGGTGCGGCTCAGGGACCCAGACCAGAGAACTTGCGAAGCTCACTTCAGGCATCATCACCGCAGTGGATAATTATCAGCCATTTCTTAATACCCTGACTATCCGGGCACAAAAGGATGGTTTGAGCAAGAGAATCAGACCGCTGAACGCTTCGATGAATTCCCTGCTGTTTGAAAAAGAACAGTTCGATCTTATTTGGTCCGAGGGTGCCTTCTTCATCATGGGATTCGAAAAGGGACTCCGGGCATGGAAACCGATCGTCAGGAAAGGAGAGTTTATTGTAGTTTCTGACGCTGTCCGGTTCGAAGCAGATCCCCCAGTCGAACTTATGCAGTACTGGGAAAAGATGGGGTACTTGCTCCTCTCCGAACAAGAGCGGGTCGAGCAGATCAACAGTGAGGGGCTCAGGCTCATTGCAATGTACCATCTGCTGGAAGCCGGCTGGTGGGAGAACTACTATGTCCCGATGCTTGCCCGGGTGGCAGATCTCAGGAAAACGTATGGGAACGATCCCACGCTTGCTGCTATCCTTGACTCCTTCGATCTCGAAGTGGAAATGTTCAGGAACTATTCGAAGTACCACGGGTACACATTCTTTGTGATGCAAAATGAGCTGCAGGTTGTGAACGCGAACACCATAGAATAGGTTCATCATCAAGGCATGACCTGAACGCTATTCTGAAATATCGGCACATCCTTCCGTTATATAACTGATTCTCATGGAACTGGATACCGATATCAGAAACCTTGCTCTTTCCCTTGGTGCGGACTATTTTGGCGTTGCGGATCTCTCTTCTGCGCATGATTTTATTCTGGCTCAGGGCGGGGAAGGGGTAGTCCGGTATCCGAAAGCGGTGACTATCGGCATGGTGTTGCAGGACAGCGTTGTCAATCTCTTGCCGGAGAAGGACTTGGCTGCCACGATCCTGTACCGTCACAGCAGTTACGATGTAGTCAATAATGCCCTTGATCAGATCGCGCTCCGTGTAGCAAACACATTACAGCGGGCCGGATTCGATGCGTTCCCTGTTCCAGCCTCAAAACGGACGGACGACGATCATATCAGTAGCATCTTCTCCCAGAAACTTGCAGCGCACCTTGCAGGGCTGGGGTGGATCGGGAAGAGCTGCCTGCTGGTCACTCCTGAACATGGCCCACGGGTCCGGTGGGTCACCGTTCTTACCGGTGCGCCACTTCACCCGACCGGTACTCCTTTGGAACAGCAATGTGGTGCATGCACTGCATGTGTGGATATCTGTCCGCAACATGCCTTTACCGGAAGGTCGTTTCACCGTAACGAATCCCGGGAAGCACGGTACGATGCAGCAACCTGCGACCGGTATTTTAACGAGATGGAGAAGTTCCAGGGTGTTGCTGTCTGTGGCATGTGCCTGTATATTTGCCCGTATGGAAGGAAACCCGGATTAGGAAACCGTCAATAATTCCAAAATAGATTCTCTCATTTTTT
>Ga0209048_10001170_pt1 | contig 27298 bp, 21 predicted proteins | sample FrelakmetCRP12CR_FD_187146 | JGI IMG/M metagenome (GOLD analysis project Ga0209048, IMG submission 187146) | Freshwater lake sediment microbial communities from the University of Notre Dame, USA, for methane emissions studies - CRP12 CR (SPAdes)... | ecosystem: Environmental > Aquatic >... | reverse complement strand
GTCCCTTTTTCCGAGAGCGAGATCCCGAAGTTCGCCGACGCGCCGGCGGCGATTCTGGTTTCGGGCGACGTCGACTTCTTCGTCGAGGAGGCGGCCGGAAAGGTGCGGGGCGCGCTGGCGGGCAGGGACACCGAAGTCCTCCGCTTCGAAGACGACGCGCCTTCCGAGACCGTGTCCGACGCGCTCCTGAATCGCTCCCTCTTCGCGGCGCACCGCATCGTCGAGATCGACATTTCGCGGCTGCTCGGCACCGACTCGCCGGGCCGGCTCGTGACGAAAGCGCTAGAGGGCTGGGCGAAGGGGGGAGCGGGCGGGCGCCGCGAGGCCTTCAAAGCCGCCCGCGCCCTGCTCGCGGCGCTCGACCTGCCGGCCGGCGGCGACCCGACCGAGAACGCCGAGGCGGCCGCGAAGCGGGTGCGCAAGAAGGACGACGCGCCGCTGCTGGCCGAGATTCTCAAGGAGCTGCCGGAGGAAAAGAGCGGCGGTCTGGCGGTGCTCAAGGCCGCGCTGCGGACGCTGCTCGAGCACAAGAAGAACGACGGCATCGTGGCGCTGCTGACGGCGGTCTCGCCTCCGGCGGGGGTGGACCTGCTGCAGGAAATCACGGCGCGGGGCCTCGTTCTCGAGGCGTCGGTCGGCGACGACCCGGGGCCGGCGCTTCGGCGGTTCGCCGCGACGCGGTCCAAGGACCACGAAGTCGCCCTCGAGCCGGCGGCCGTCGAGCGGCTGCTCACACGGACCGACGCCGAGGCGGCGACCTTCGCCGCCGAGCTCGCGAAGCTTCTGGATTGGGCGGGAAAGGGCGGCCGGGTGCGCGCGGACGACGTCGAGGCGAACGTCGAGGACGAGGCGTCCGAGGACGTGTACGGGTTTTTCGACGCGATCGGGCGGCGCGACGCTGGGGACGCCCTTGCGAGACTCGAGCGGCTGTTCGACGGCAGGGATGTGAGGCAGGGAGACCGGGCTTTCGAGAAGATCGAGGAAATCTGGCCGATCCAGCTGCTCGGGGTGATCGCGGGCGAGGTCCGCAGGATGCTGCTGCTGCGGGCCCGCCTCGAGCAAGCCGTTCCGGGCGGTTTCGATGCCGGGATGTCGTATGCGGCCTTCCAGGCCCGCGTGCTCCCGCGGCTGCTCGCCGCCGAGGGAGGCAAGGGCTCGATGCACCCGTTCGCGCTCTACAAGGCGTCCCAGCGCTCGTCGCGGTTCACCGCCCGCGAGCTCGCGCGGGCGCTCTCCCGCGCGGCCGACGTGGACGTGCGGTTGAAGTCGTCGGGGCCGGCGCTCGAGACGCTGTCGGGGTACGTCGGGGAGTTGATCGCGGGACGGTAGGCTGGACGAGGTTTCTTCCGGTGTCTAAAGGGGCCCTTCGTCGCTGCGCTGCTCGGGATAAGCGCGGGGGACGGCGCCGCTCCTGCGGTCGCCGCCCTGTCTTTGTGGCAGGTGTCGTTCTCTGACTTAATATACGGAGCAAGATGCCCGATGGTTTCGCGATCGATCTTTCTCCCCGAACTGCCCTGATCACAGGAGGTTCCCGCGGCATCGGCCGCGCCGTGGCGGACCTGCTGGCCCGGGCCGGCGCCCGTGTCGCGATCAACTACGTGCGCGACGAGGCGGCGGCCAACGCCGCGGTGCGCCAGATCCGCGCCGCGGGGGGCGAGGCGATGGCGCTCGCGGGCGACGTGTCGCAGCCGGATCAGGCGCGCCAGATCGTCCGCGACGTCGTCACGGCCTGGGGGCGCCTCGACATTCTCGTCAACAACGCCGGCATCTGGGACGAGGACGTTGCGGGCGAGGGGCGCCTGGACGTGTGGGACCGGACGTACGCCATCAACCAGCGCGGCGCCTTTCTCGTGACCGACGCGGCAGTGCCGCATCTCGAGAAGGCGCGCGGCACGATCGTGTTCGTTTCCTCGACGGCGGGACAGCGCGGCGAGGCGCGGCACTCGGCCTACGCCGCCTCGAAGGGGGCCCTGATCTCGTACACGAAATCGCTCTCGAGCGAGCTCGGGCCGCGCGGCATCCGGGTCAACTGCGTCGCGCCGGGGTGGGTGGAGACCGACATGTCGGCGGCGTCGCTCGCCGACCCCGCCGAGCGCGCCGAGATCCTGAAGCTCATTCCGATCGGCCGCGTGGCCTCGGCCGCGGACATCGCCGGGCCCATTCTCTTTCTGGTCTCGGACCTGGCGCGTCACCTGCAGGGCGAGGTGGTCAACGTCAACGGCGGGAGCGTGCTGGCGGGCTGAGCGCTCGCCTCCAGCCGCCATGGACCGGCTCGACCGCAAGGACCTGCGCTTTCTCGCGGTCTGCCTTCTCGCCATTGCCGTCGGCGCCCTGGTCACCGGCGCGCTCTTTCGCCGCGCTTTCCCCGAGGCCTCGATCGAGTTCAGGGTCAACCGGGGCCAGGCGCGCGTTCTCGCGGAAAAGCTGCTCGCCGAGCGCGGGCGCGACATCGCGGGCGCCCGCTTTGCCGGCCAGTTCGACGTGGACGAGACGGCCAAGGTCTATCTCGAGCGCGAGCTCGGTCTCGAGCGCGCCGGCAGGATCTACGGCCGCGAGGCGAAGATCTGGCAGTGGCGCATGCGGTGGTTCCGCTCGGGCATCAAGGAGGAGGAGCGTGTCGCCGTCTCGCCGCTCGGCGACCTCATCGGATTCCACTCGGTTCTGAAGGAGGACGCGCCCGGAGCCCGGCTGACCCGGGAGGAGGCCCGCTCCCTCGTCCTCGCCTTTCTCGCCGGGCGAGGGCTCTCGGGGGCGGCGCTCACCGCCGTCGAGGCGTCGCCCGTCGCGCGCCCCAACCGCTCGGACTGGAAGTTCGTGGACGAGAAGACGGGCGTGCGCTTTGCCGACGCGACGCTGCGGTACGAGACGACCGTGTCGGGCGACCGCGTCACGGCCTTCTCCGAGTTCATCCACGTGCCGGAGGCCTGGTCGCGCGACTACGAGCGACTGCGCTCGAAGAACGAGGCCGCGGGCCAGGTCGCGACCTTCGGGCTCTTCGCGACGCTGATCGCGATGCTCGCGGTCCTCGTGCGCAAGATCGTCCTGAAGGACGTCCCCTGGCGGCTCGTCGCGGTCTTCGGCGGCATCGCCTTCGGGCTCCAGCTGCTCGCGACCGTCAACGAGCTTCCGCTGGCGCTCTTCGGCTATGACACCGCGAGCCCGCTGTCGGCCTACCTGACGAACAGAGTCATTCTCGGGATCCTGGCCGCGGTCGCCACGGGCGCCGGGATCGCCATCGTGGTGGCGTCGGCCGAGCCCATTTACCGCGAGCGGTTCCCCGCCCAGCTCTCTCTTGCGGGGGCCTTCTCCGCCCGCGGCTTCCAGACGAAGGGGTTCCTGAAGAGCGTCGTCCTCGGCTACGCGCTCGTGGCGTTCTTCTTCGCCTACCAGGCCGTCTTCTACGTCGTCGCGGCCCGCTTCGGCGCGTGGGCGCCGGCCGACGTGCCCTACAGCGACATACTGAACACCGTCGTCCCGTGGGCGACGGTGCTGCTGATCGGCTTCCTGCCAGCGGTGTCCGAGGAGGGGATCAGCCGGATGTTTTCGATCTCCTTCCTCGATCGCCTCGGCGCGGGCCGGTTTCTCGCGGTCGTCGTGCCGGCCTTCGTGTGGGGCTTCGGGCACTCCACCTACCCGAACCAGCCCTTCTACATCCGGGGGCTCGAAGTGGGTCTGGCCGGGGTGCTGATCGGATTCCTGATGCTGCGCTTCGGCGTCGTGCCGCTTCTCGTGTGGCACTTCACGGTGGATGCCCTGTACACGGCGCTCGTGCTGCTGCGTTCGGGCAACACCTACTACGTGGTCTCGGGCGCCGTGGCGTCGGGGATCCTGCTCCTGCCGCTCGCCGTGTCGCTCGTGCTCTACGCCCGTCGCGGCGGCTTCCTGCCCGACGCGGGCCTGTTCAACCGAGACCTCGGCTTCGTGCCCGAGCCCGCGGCCGCTCCGGCGCCGGCGGCGCTCGTTCCCGGCGTACGCCCCCTTTCGGGCCGCGCGCGCGCGTTGGGCGCGGCGGCCGCGCTGGTGCTCGCGTCCTCGTTCCTCGTGCCGGCCAATCCGGCCGGGACGCTGGTGGAGGACGCTTCCGGCCGGGCGGCGGCCGAGGCTCTCGCCCGGCGCTTCCTGACCGTCAACGGTGTTGACCCGGATGCGTGGTCGAGCGTGTCGTACCCGGGCACGGGGTTTCCCTACGACCAGAGCGTGCGCGAGGCCAAGCCCCAGGACGCGGCCGGGATCCCGGGCTTTTCCGACGCCGCCGCGCGCTACGTCGTCGAGAAGGGCGGGCCCGGCGCTTTCCGGAAGCTGTCCGAGCGGCAGCTTCCGCTGGCCTACTGGGTCGTGCGCTTCTATCGGCCCGAGACCAAGGAAGAATGGAAGGTCCTCGTGGACGCGCGCCGCGCCCGTGTGGCGGCGTTCGTGAACCCCATCGGCGAAGACGCTGCGGCGGCCGCTCCGGTCTCCGCGCAGGACGCCCGGCGCCGCGCGCTCGAGGCCGCGGGCAAGCTCGGGTATCCGGCGGGGGAGTACTCCGTGCTCGAGGTCGGCACGGAAGCGCGGCCGAAGCGCGTGGACACGACCGTCGTTCTCGAAGCCAGGCCTCCGGGCGTCGGGCAGGCGCGGCCCCGGCTGACGGCCGTTTTCCACGGCCCGCGCCTTGCCTCTTTCATTCCCTCGATCCAGGTGCCCGAGAGCTTCATGCGCGAGCAGCGCAAGCGCTCCCCCGCGGAAGTCGTCGTGACGGGAGTGCGTGTCGTGACGGGCGGCGCGCTCGTGGGAATCGGAGTCATCCTGTTCCTGCGGCGCGTGCGCGAGCCCGGGTTCCGGTGGCGCCCGCTCGCGCGACCGCTGCTCTGGGCTGCCGCGATCGTGGCGGCGGGGCTCGCCAACTCCTGGCCCGCGCTCTTCCGTGCCTACGACACCGAGAAGCCGATGGGGCTCTTTCGCCTCGGGCTCGTCGTGTCGCTGACGCTGTCGCTCGTGGGCCTGCTCGTCGTCGCCAGCCTGGCGTTCGTGCTGCTCGACGCGGCCCGGCCGGGCTGGGGGGCGGCGCTGCGCCGCAAGGGCGGGCTCGGCGACGGCCTCGCGCGCGCGGCGCTCTCGGCGGCCATCCTGCTGGGGCTGTCGCGGTGGTTCCACGTGATCTCCTCGCGCATCCCCGCGCTCTTCGACCCGGATCCCTCGCTGCCTGGCAGCCTCGCCGACGCGATTCCGGCGGTGGACGTCGTTTGGGCGGCGGCGCGCGGCGCCTTCGGGATGGCCGCGCTGGCGGCGGTCGCGGCCCTCGCCTGGAATAGCGCCTTCTTCCGGACGGCGGCCGGGCGCGCCCTCGGCATACTCGCGCTCGTCCTCGTGCTCGCGCCCTCCGAGCTGCGGAGTCCGGCCGAGTTCGGCTTCGAGTTCGCGACGAGCGTTCTCGCCGCGGCGGCGGTCGCGTTCTGCGCCTTCGGTCTCCTGCGGGACCATCCGGCGGCATGGGTCCTCTTCGGGCTCGTCACCTTCGGAGGCCGGGGCGCGATCGACCTGCTCGGCCAACCCGCCGCGGCCGACCAGGCCGCGGGCGCTCTCGCGGTGCTCCTGCTCCTTCTGTTCGGCGTCGCGGTGCTCGCGGGCCGCCGCGAGCCGGCAGCGGCCGCCGCGCCGCCGCCTCCGGCCTAAGGCTTCGGCGCGGGCCGGAGCGTCCGCGACGGGCCAATCACCTGGGCATTGGCGGGGCTCTCGACGAAGGGATTCGTCCGCTGCCGTTGGATCCAGCGAGAGAGGAGCATCGCCGCGCCGAGAGCGAGCGGGAGCGCCGCGAGAACGAGCATGCGGGCGCGCGCGCGCAACCGCCCGGGCCCCGCGACTGCCGCCAGTCCGGCCACGATCAGGGGAGTCGCCAGCGCCTGGAGGGGGAGGCCGAACCGGCTTTCGACCTCGACGGGAAGGTAGAGCGCGGCGTAAGCGGCGCCCACCGCCGCGGTGCTCGCCACGACGAATCCCGCCTCGTCCAGGCGGCGCCGGCGCGCCCATCGCGCGATCCCGAGGGCGAGGCCGGCGGCCGCGAGAGCGAGAAGCAGGAAGTTGACGAGAAAGAGCGGCCAGCGGTACCAGGGCGAGAGGTCCGTCACGTAGGTGAACGGGAGGTCGTGATCGAGCATGCCGAACCCGTGGAGAAGGAGAGTCGCCGCGTAGCCGAAGGGATGATGCCGGAGGAAGGCGGCCGGGCTCGGATCGCCGCGGTAGAGCGGGTTCGTGTAGACGAGAAACGGCGAACGGCCCTCCATGATGAGCGTGCCGTACTTGAGCGCTCCCATGCCCCAGCCGGCCTGGAGGCTGTAGAGGTTCTTCTCGATCAGTGGATTGAACGTTCCGAACATCCGGTAGTTGATGGCGACCTGGGGGAGAAAGGGCGGAAGAAGGCCGAGCAGGGCGGCGCCGACGTGCCGGGCGCCGAGATCACGCCAGAGGGCCGCGCGCAGGATCCACACCGCGACGAGGGCCGCCACGACGACGAGGTTGGCCGGTCGCACCGCGACCGCCGCGCCCGCCGAGAGAAACGACACGAAGGGCTGCCACGGCGAAATCCGCCCTGGCTCGTCTTCCGGAAGGCGCCAGGTCAGCGCGACGGCGAGGAGAATCAGCACGGCCGAGAGAAGATCGGAGAGCGGCTCGGTGACCTGGATCAGGAGGATCGGGTTCAGGGCCGCGATCGCGTACGCCGCCATCCCGAGGCCCGGCGAGGCGAAGATCCGCGCGAGGCGGCGCGCGACGAAGGCCGACGCCGTCAGATAGACGGCGAGCTGCCCGAAAAACACGATCAGGCGGAACTCCTCCGGTGGAAGGTCTCGGAAGCCCGTCACCAGCGCCTGAAAGAGAGGGTAACCGTAGGTGCGCAGGTCCGTGGGCCAGCCCGAGAGCCCGGCCGTGCGGAGGATCCCGGCGAGGTAGTAGTAGCCCCACGAGTCGAAGATCACGGTCGGGTAGCCGGCGAGGAACCAGAGGCAGCCGAGTCCGGCTGCGGCGATCGTCACCAGGACGGGCGGCCAGAAGGTTCGCTTGCGGTCGCCGCCGCGCGGTCCGGTCACGAGCCCGAGCCCGGATTCTCGGGCCCCGGCTTCGGCGCCCGAAGCGCGACGGCGCGGGCGTAGATCTCGCGGGCCGGGCGGCCGGAGCCCGCGGCGATCCGCTTCGAGAGCGCTCGCGGCGCTTCTCCGGCGTCGAGAGCCTCGAGGATGCGCGCATCGACGTCGTCGTCCGCCGCGGCTTCGGGGCTGCCGCGGCGCCCTTCGACGACGACGGTGATCTCGCCCTTCGGCTGGCCGCGGGCGCCGAAGGCCGCGGCGAGCTGCGGCAGCGTGCCCCGGGCGACCTCCTCGTGGAGCTTGGTCAGCTCGCGCGCCACGCAGGCGCGCCGCGGCCCGAGAACGGCGGCGGCCGCCGCCAGGGACTCGCGCAGGCGGTGGGGGGACTCGAACCACACCAGGGTCTCGGAGCGGTCCCGCACGCCTTCCAGGAAGCGCCGGCGCTCCCCCTCGCGGGCCGGGAGAAACCCGAGAAAAGTGTGCGGCACCGCGGACAGCCCCGAGACCGCCAGGGCCGCAGCGGGAGCCGAGGGCCCCGGGATGACGCTCACCGCGTGTCCCGCCGCCCCCGCGGCTTCGACCATGCGGGCGCCCGGGTCCGAGAGTGTCGGCATGCCGGCGTCCGACACAAACGCAACGGTCTCGCCGCGCTCGAGCCTTTCGAGCAGCTGTGCGACGCGGGACCCCTCGCGCGGGCCCGGGCACGCGATGCGCGGGGCGGACAGGCCGAAGCGCGCGGCGAGCTTCGCCGTCACGCGGGTGTCCTCGCAGAAGACCGCGTCGGCCTCGGACAGCGCGCGCCGGCCGCGCGGGGAAAGGTCCTCGAGGTTGCCGATGGGGGTTCCCACCACGAGGAGGCGGCCGTGCTTTTTGGACTGCGTCACCGGGAACGGAAAAATAGCACGGAGGGGTTGGGTATCATGCTCGGCGATGGGTGTGCCGCAGCGCTGGATCGGTCTCGGGCTGCTCGTGTGCCTGCCCGCGGCCGCGGAGATCGTGGATCGGGTCGCCGCCACGGTCAACGACGCCGCGATCCCCGAGAGCGCCGTCCGCCGCGCCATCGTGGTCTCGGCCCTCGAGCCCAAACCCGGCGAGGACCGCGAGGGCTTTCGGGCGCGCGTGCTCGACGCCCTGATCGAAGAGCGTCTCGAGTACGACGACGCGGTGCGGTTCGGGCCGGCGGCGCCCAACGCCTTCGAGATCGACAAGGCCATGGCCAGCCTGCGCGAGCGGATCCGGTCCTCGGGCAAGGACCCCGACGCCGAGTTCGCGCAGGCGGGGATGACGGTTGACGAGGTGCGCGCCTCGATCGAACGCCAGCTCGTGATCGCGGGATACCTGCGCGAGCGCTTCGCCCCGATCTCCTACGCGGACGAAGAGCAGGCCCGCGAAGAGTACGAAAAGCGTTACGTGCCCGAGCAGAAGGCCGCGGGGCTTGCCCCGGCGCCCTTCGACGCGGTCGCCGAAGAGATGCGCCGGCGGTACTCCGAGCGCGCGTTCGAGGACGAGGTCGCGAAGTGGCTCAAGGACCTCCGCCAGAAGGCCCGCATTTCCATCTACCGGATTCCCGTGTCGGTTCCGGAAGGCCGGGCTCCGGTCGTCCTCTCGACGGCGCCGGCCAACGCAAGGACGCCCGCGCCGTGACGCTCGCCGCCCGCGTCCTCGTGGCGCTGCTCGCGGCGGCGCCGGCAGCGGGGGCCCCGGCCCCGCTGGTCGAGCGCGACGTCGCCGTCCCGATGCGCGACGGCGTGCGCTTGCAGGCCGACGTGCACCGCCCCGCCGGGACCGGCCGCTTCCCGACCCTCGTCTACCGCACGCCCTATGGCCGCAAGCACACCGAGGGCAACGACGTCGTCCGGGCCGCCCTCGGGCGCGGCTACGCGGTGGTCCTCGTGGACGTGCGGGGCCGTTACGGTTCGGGCGGAGTTTTCGTGCCGTACGTCAACGAAGGCCGGGACGGCTACGACACGATCGAGTGGGCCGCGGGGCAGCCGTGGTCGACGGGGGAGATCGGGACCTTCGGCCTGTCCTACCCGGGCGCCGTGCAGTGGCTTGCGGCGGTCGAGTCGCCGCCGCATCTGAAGGCCATGGTCCCGGCCATGACGTTTTCGACGCCGCGCAACTTCTTTTACGCCGGCGGGACGTGGGACCTGTCCTGGATTGCGTGGATCTGGGAGAACATCGCGCCGGACGCGCGGGCTCGCGCGAATCTGCCCGGGCCGAGGACGGGCAAGGACGCCGAGGCGGCGTGGGAGAGCCTCCAGGGGACCCTGCCGTACCGCCTGCCGTTGACGGACATCCCGGAGTTCCAGGGCGGTGTCGCCCCGTACTATTTCGATTGGCTGGCTCACCGGCCGGGCGACGCGTACTGGGACTGGGCGGAGCTCCCCGGCCGCTACGACCGGGTCGCGGCGGCGGTGCTCAACTTCTCCGGCTGGCACGACGAGACCTACGGGCCGGAGGGCGCGATCACCAATTTCCTGGGACTGCTCGCGGCGCGACAGTTGGAAAAGGACCCCCGCACGCAGCTCGTCATGGGCCCCTGGACCCACGGCGGCGAGGACTCCGACCGTTCGGGCGATCGCGTGTTCGGCCCCTCGGCGCCCATCGACTACGCGGCGATGATCCTGCGCTTCATGGACCGGTACGTGCGCGGCCTCGACAACGGCGTCGATCGCGAGCCGCGCGTGCGGGCTTTCGTGATGGGCGAGAACGCCTGGCGCACTGGCGACACGATGCCTCTTCCGGGCACGCAATCCCTCTCGCTCTACCTCGCCCCCGGCGGAAAGCTCACCTCCCGTCCCCCGGATCCTCTCGCCTCCGGACCGTCTTCGACCTCCTTCGTCTCCGACCCCGCGAAACCCGTGACCGACCCGTACGGCACGCAGCCCGGCGCGCACGACTATCGCGAGCTCGCCCGGCGCAAGGACGTGCTCGTCTTCGAGACGGAGCCGCTCGAGGGGCCCCTGCGCGTCGTGGGTCCGATCGGCGTCGAGATGCACCTGTCGGCCGACGCTCCCGACGCCGATCTCTGGGTCCTGCTCGAGGACGTCGCGCCCGACGGCACCGCCTGGAACCTGTCGAGCCCCGGGACCGACGTGCTGCGGGCGAGCGACCGCGAGGGCGGGCCCGCGCCGAAGCCCCTCACACCGGGGGAGGTCGTCGTTCTGCGGCTGCCAAACCTGCGCACGGGCAACCTGTTCGGCAAGGGCCACCGCGTGCGTGTCGTCCTCGCCGGGAGCTTCATGCCGCACTTCTCCCGAAACCTCCAGACGGGGGAGTCCGAGGCACGCTCGGCGAAGACGCGCCCAGCCACGCTCAAGATCCACCACGACGCCGCGCATCCATCGCGGCTCGTCCTGCCCGTCGTGCCCTGAGGGGGTCAGGTCTCTACAATTGCGCCTCGCCACGACGAGTCACGGGAACATCCGCAATTGTAGAGACCTGACCCTGACCCCGCTATCCGGGCGGCCAGGCCATCGGCCGGCCTCCCATCAGGTGGAAGTGCAGGTGAAAGACCGTCTGGCCGGCCCCCTCGCCGTTGTTCGCGACGAGGCGGTAGTGCTCGAGGCCGAGCTCGCGGGCAATCGCCGCCGCGCGCGCGACGACTTCGCCGACGAGCTCGCGGTCACCGGGAACGGCGTCGGCGAGCTTCGGTATGTGCCGGCGCGGGATGACGAGGATGTGCGTCGGCGCTTTCGGCGCAATGTCGTGGAAGGCGTACACGCGGTCGTCGGAGTAGGCCATTTTCGACGGGATGTCGCCCGAGGCGATCTTGCAGAAGAGGCAGTCCATGGATGAAGTCTAGCCCTTCACACGCTTCACCCTCGCTCCCAGCCCGGCCAGCTTCTCCTCCATCCTCTGGTATCCCCGGTCGAGGTGGTACACGCGGTCGATCGTCGTCTCGCCCTCGGCCGTGAGGCCGGCGATGACGAGGGCCGCCGAGGCGCGCAGGTCGCTCGCCATGACCTTGGCGCCCGTGAGCTGCGAGGGGCCCTCGACGACGGCCCAGCGGCCCTCGAGGCGGATCCGCGCGCCCATCCGGACGAGCTCGGCCACGTGTTGGAACCGGTTCTCGAAGATCGTCTCGGTGATCGTGGCGACACCGTCGAGGCCGGTGGCCAGGGCCATCCACTGGGCCTGGAGGTCCGTGGGAAAGCCGGGGTAGGGAGCCGTGGCGACGTCGTGGGACTGGATCGCACCTTCGGCCCGGACGCGGAGGGTGTCGGCCGAAGCCTCCACCCGGGCTCCCGTCGCCACGAGGCGCGTCGTCAGGGCTCCCAGGTGTCCGGGGGTGCAGCGGCCGATGAGGACGTCGCCGCGGGTCGCCGCCGCCGCGAGGGCATAGGTTCCTGCCTCGATCCGGTCGGGAACGACGGCGTGCGCGGCGCCGTGGAGCTTCTCGACGCCCTCGATGACGATCGTATCGGTGCCGGCGCCGGCGATCTTCGCGCCCATCGCGAGGAGCAGGTTGGCGAGATCCACGACCTCGGGCTCGCGCGCGGCGTTGACGAGCCGCGTGGTGCCGCGGGCGAGTGTCGCGGCGAGCATCACGTTCTCGGTGCCGGTGACCGTGACCGTGTCGAAGGCGATGTCGGCGCCCGTCAGGCGCGCGGCGCGCGCCTCGACGTAGCCGTGCTCGAGGCGAACCTCGGCGCCGAGCTTCTCGAAGGCCGCCAGGTGCAGGTTGATCGGCCGCACGCCGATCGCGCAGCCGCCCGGCAGCGACACGCGCACCGAGCCCGCCCGCGCGAGCAGGGGCCCGAGAACGAGCACGGAGGCGCGCATCGTCTTGACGAGCTCATACGGCGCGTCGGCCGAGCCGATCGTGCGCGCCTCGATCACGGCGGCGTTGCCGTCGCGCGTGACGGTCGCGCCGACGTGCTGCAGGAGCCTGGCGAGCGTGCGGATGTCGGCGACGTCGGGGAGGTTCCCGAGACGCACCGGCTCCGCGGTCAGCAGCGCCGCCGCAAGGCAGGGCAGCGCGGCGTTCTTCGCGCCCGAGACGAGGACCTCGCCCGCGAGGCGGACGGGCCCCTCGATTACGAACTGGTCCACGGCTTGCGGATTCTACCGACTCGCTCGGCCGGGGACTCGAGGCGCGCGAGGCAGATCCGGGGAATTCCCTCGAGATCCGGCTCGATCTTCAGGAACCGCCAGACCGGCCGGGCGAGGATCTCCGACCGCACCGCCTCGCCCTGGCCGAAGCCGATCTCGAAGACGAGCAGGCCTCCGGGAGCGAGGTACGGCGCCGCGGTCGCGAGCAGGTGCCGGATCGCCGCCAGACCGTCCTCGCCGGCGAAGAGCGCCCGCCGGGGATCATGGTCCCGGACCGTCGACGGCAGGTGCGGCGACTCGCCGAGCGCGAGGTAGGGAGGGTTCGAGAGAATGACGTCGAAGGGCGCGGGGGCGAGCGCGGACAGCCAGTCCGAGGCCACGAGGCAAAGGCGCGGGAGGACGGCGTGCTCCACCGCGTTCCGGCGCGCGAGCGCGAGGGCGTCGAAGGAGATGTCGAGCGCGACGGCCCGGGCCTCCGGCCGTTCGAGCAGGTACGTGATCGCGATGATGCCGCTCCCGGTGCCGGCGTCGAGGACGCGCCGCGCGTCGGGCGCCTCCTTCAGGGCCTGCTCGAGGAGCACCTCCGTTTCGGGGCGCGGCACGAGGGCGCGGCCGTCGACCCGGAACGCGCGGCCGTAGAAATCCCATTCCCCGATGAGGTGCTGGACGGGCACGCCCGTCAGCCGCCGCTCCCAGAAGCTCGAGAAGCGCGCGACGGTCTCCGGCTCGAGCGCCTGGCGGGGGTCGAGGGCCAGCGGCGACATGCCCCCCATCGCGTGCGCGAGCAGCAGGCGCGCGTCCCACAGGCTCGCGTCCGCCCCCGCAGTCACGGCCTTCGAAGCAGCCGTGTCGAGAAGTTCCTTGATGGTCACGGGTGCCACCCCTTCTTCACGCCTTCGCCAGTTCTTCCTTCAGGCGCTCGGCCTCGAAGTGGGAGGAAACCGGCTCGACGAGCTCCTCGAGGTTTCCGTCGAGAACGTCCTGCAGGCGGTGCGTCGTGAAACCGATCCGGTGGTCGGTGATGCGGGACTGCGGGAAGTTGTAGGTGCGGATCTTCTCGGAACGGTCTCCCGAGCCCACCATCTTCTTGCGCTCGGCCGCGATGGCGCCCTCCTGCTTCGCCTGCTCGATCTCGAGCAGGCGCGCCTTCAACACGCGCATGGCCTTGGCCTTGTTCTTGATCTGGCTGCGCTCGTCCTGGCACTGCACGACGAGGCCGGTCGGCAGGTGCGTCAGGCGCACCGCCGAATATGTCGTGTTGACCCCCTGGCCGCCCGGGCCCGAGGCGCAGAAGCGGTCGACGCGGATGTCCTTCTCCTCGACCCTGACGTCCACGTCCTCGGCCTCCGGGAGGACCGCGACGGTGGCGGCGGACGTGTGAATGCGGCCGGAGGACTCGGTCGCCGGGACGCGCTGGACCCGGTGGACGCCGCTCTCGTACTTGAGCTTCGAGAAGGCGCCCTCGCCCTCGATGAGGGCCGTGATCGTCTTGATGCCGCCGATGCCGGTGTCGTCCCGGTCCACGATCTCGACCTTCCAACGCAGGCGTTCGGCGTAGCGCGAGTACATTCGGAAGAGCTCGGCGGCAAAGAGGGCCGCTTCGTCGCCGCCGGTGCCGGCCCGGATTTCGAGGAACACGTTGCGGGAGTCGTTCGGGTCCTTCGGCAGCAGGAGGAGCTTCAACTCTTCGTCGATGCGGGCCAGGCGCTCGGTCAGCGAGGCGCGCTCGGCGGCCGCCATCTGGTAGAGCTCCTCGCCGGGCGAGAGGGACTCGACGAGCTCGCGCGCGCCCTCGAGCTCCTTCTGGATCTGGCGCTGCTCCCCGATCTTGGCGACGACGGGCTCGAGCTCCGCCAGGGTCTTCTGGGCGTCGCGCACGGCGCGGTGGTCCTGCACGAATTGCGGATCTCCGAGGCGCGCCTTCACCTCTTCGTACTTGCGGCGGATGTCTTCCAGCTTTTCGAGCATGACGAGCCCTCAGCCGGCAGCTTTCGGCTGTCGGCCAGACGGACGTTCCGTGAGGCCGCTACAGGGCGGCGCTGGGGAAGGGGCGAGCGTGGGTGGGGCGCATCCCCGATGGCTGGGCGGGCTAGGCCGGGGTGCCGGCCGCCTTCTTGGCGTACCGCTGCCGGAAGCGCTCGACACGGCCGGCCGTGTCCATGAGCTTCTGCTTGCCCGTGAAGAAGGGGTGGCACTTGCTGCAGATCTCGATGCGCAGCTCCTTCTTCGTGGAGCGGGTCGTCCAGGTCTCGCCGCAGGCGCAGTGGACCAGGACCTGGTGAAGCTCAGGGTGGATCTTCTCTTTCATGGGACGGCGGATTCTACGCACTTGGGCCCCCCGGCGCAACCCCCCGCCCCGAACCCGCCTTTCGGGCCTCTTTCGGCGCCCGCGGGAGCGGCCCGGCTCCCATGCGGGTTAGAATCTCGAACCCTAAGGACAGCTGTGTTTTACCTCTATGTGACCGCCCCCGGAATGGCCGCGCGGAAGGTCTCCCTCGACCGTCCGGTGACGACGATCGGCCGCTCGTCGGTCAACGACCTGCCGATCTCCGACAAGATGCTCTCGCGGCAGCACTCCCGGATCGTCCGCGGCAACGACGGCGGGCTCACGGTCGAGGACCTCGGGTCGCGCAACGGCACGTTCTTGAACGGCGAGCGGCTGACGACCGTCCAGGTGCTGAAGCCGGGCGACCGCATCACGGTCGGCGGCGTCACGCTGAAGGTCGAATCCGAGTCGACGACCCGTGTGCGCATCGAGGGCGGCGGCGAAGACCCGCTCGACAACACGATTCTGAAAGCGTCGGCCGAGCTGCTGCGCGCGCACGCGACCGAGACCGACCCGCGCCTGCCGGCCGAGCAGATGGGCAAGCTCATCGAGTCTCTGCGCGTGGTCAACGAGCTGACCGTCGAGCTGCTGCGGGACATCTCGGTGGACGAGCTGCTCGGGTTCCTGATGGACAAGGTCTTCGAGACCCTGAAGCCCGATCGCGGGCTGGTGCTCCTGAAGTCGCGGGCGACAGGAGAGCTCACGCCCGCCGTCGTGCGCGTGGCCGAGGGAATCTCGGCCGAGGACATCCGCCTTTCGAAAACGCTGGTCGCGGCCGTCGTCGAGAAGCGCAACGGCCTGCTGCTCATGGACACGACCACGGGCTCGGGCGTCTCGCTGGCGGATTCGATCCGGCTCTCGGGAATCAAGTCGGTGCTCGCGGCGCCGCTCGAAAACGAGGGAGAAGTCGTCGGCCTTATCTACGTCGACTGCCGCGTCGGCCACCGCTCGTTCGAGGAGGCGGACCTGCGCCTGCTGACCTCGCTCGCCAATGTGGCCGCCGCCAAGATCCAGAACGCGCGCCTCATGGAGGAAAACGCGGAGAAGCGGCAGATGGACCGCGAGTTCGCGCTCGCCCGCGAGATCCAGCAGCGGCTGCTCCCCGAGGACCCGCCGCCGCTGCCGGGCTACGACCTCCACGGCTCCAACGTCGCCTCCCGCCAGGTCTCGGGCGACTACTTCGACTTCCGGCCGCGCCGCGACGGCAAGATGTACGCGACGATCGCGGACGTGTGCGGCAAGGGCGTGGGGCCGGCGCTTCTGATGGCTTCGCTCCAGGCGTCCTTTCACGCGTGGGCGGACGAGGGAGTCCCGGTCGCCGAGATGACGGGCCGCCTGTCGGAGGCGATCTCGCGCCGCACGGGTCCGGACCGTTTCATCACGTTCTTCCTGCTCCTGCTCGACCCGTCGACGGGCGAGGTCGAGTACACCAACGCCGGTCACAACCCGGGCCTGCTGCTGCGCGGCGACGGCTCGATCGAGGAGCTCGGTTCCCACGGCCTGCCGCTGGCTCTCTTTCCCGGCAAGCCCTACGGCTCCGCGAAGCTCGTGCTCCACCCGGGCGACCTGCTCTGCCTGTACACCGACGGCGTGACCGAGGCCAACGACCCGCAGGGCGAGGAGTTCGGAATGCCGGCCCTGAAAGCATTCATTGGCGCCCAGCTCGGCAAGGAGACCACCGACATCGAAGCGGGGCTGGCCCAGGCCCTCGAGGGCCACGCCAAGGGCGAGCCCTTCGCGGACGACCGGACGCTGGTGATGGTGAGGAGGCTTCCGTAGGGCGGCCCGCAAGTCCCGCGGGCTTCGAGTCGCCTGCGAATAGCAGCAGCCCGCAAGCAGCTCGCGCGCTTCGATGGGGTCAGGTCTTGGGTTTTCGGAGTTCCTGTCCTCGCGCGGCGTGATCTCGACCCGTTGGAACTCCGAAAACTCGAACACCCGACCCCGGGGTCGGCTTCAGGACTCCCGGATCTCCAGGCGCTTGATGATCTCGTGGAGCGTCGTGGGCTTGATCTTCAGCAGCTCGGCGGCGCGCTTCTGGATGCCTCCCGTGCGGCGCAGGGCGGTGCGGATGAGCCGGCGCTCGTAGTCTTCGACGAGCTGCTTGTAGGTTGCCCCGTTCTCGGGCAACCGGATCGGGAGCTCGCCGCGGTCGGGCGTGAGCACCGTCTCCGGAAGGAGCGAGAGGCCGATCTGGCCGCCGGGCGGGCAGAGAACGACGGCGCGCTCGAGGGCGTTCTCGAGCTCCCGGACGTTGCCCGGCCAGTCGTGGTCGAGCAGCGCCCGGTACGCTTCCGGGTCGATGCCGGCGATCGGCTTCTCGTTCTCCGAAGCATAGACACGCATGAAGTGCTCGGCGAGCAGGGGGATGTCCTCACGCCGCTCGCGCAGCGGCGGGATCGAGATCGTGATGACGCAGAGCCGGTAGTAGAGGTCGTCGCGGAACCGGCCTTCGGCGACCAGCTTCTTGAGGTCCACGTTGGTGGCGGCGATGATGCGCACGTCGACTCTCTGCGTGTCGACGCTGCCGACCCGCATGAATTCCTTCTCCTGAATGACGCGCAGCAACTTCGCCTGCGTCTCCATGCTGATCGTGCCGATCTCGTCGAAGAAGATGGAGCCGCCGTCGGCGACCTCGAAGAGGCCCTTCTTGTTGGCAATCGCGCCGGTGAAGGCGCCCTTGACGTGGCCGAAGAGATTGGATTCGAGCAGATCCGCCGGCATGGAGCCCGAGTTGACCGTCACGAAGGGCGCGCCCGAGCGCGGCGAGTGCGTGTGAATCGCGCGCGCGACGAGCTCCTTGCCCGTGCCGCTTTCGCCCTCGACGAGGATCGTGGAACGCGCGGGGCCGGCCAGGCGCACGAGGTCGAAGACCTTGCGCATGCCCGAGGACTTGCCGACGATGCGGCCGAGGCCGTGGCGCAGGGAGAGCTCCTCCCGCAGCCGCCGGTTCTCCTCGGTCAGCCGGCGCGCCTCCGATCCCTTGCGCAGGGTCAGGAGCACTTCCTCGTTCTGGAAGGGCTTGGGGATGTAGTGGAAGGCGCCCACGCGCATCGCTTCGATGGCACCCTCGATCGAGGAGTAGGCCGTCACGATCACGACGACGGCGTCCGGATCCCGGCGCAGGATGTCGCGCAGGACCTCGAGGCCCGGCCGGTCGGGGAGCATGAGGTCGAGCAGCACGACGTCGTGGGGCTCGGCTTCGAAGAGCTCGACTGCCTCGCCCGCCGAGGCGGCCGGGGTGACCTCGTAGCCCTCGCGGGTCAGGAGCGTCCCGAGGACGTCGCGGATCACCTCCTCGTCGTCGACGACGAGGACCCTCACGAGGGCGAGCCTTCGGGCACCAGCGGCAGCTCGACCGAGGCCTCGGCGCCGCCGCCCTGGCGCGTCGTCAGCGCGATCGTTCCACCGTGGCGCCGGACGATGTCGCGTGAGATCGCGAGTCCGAGGCCCGTGCCTCCCGATTTCTTCGTCGTGTAGAACGGCTGGAAGACGCGCTCGGCCGAGGCCGCCGTCAGGCCCGGGCCGCAGTCGGCGACGGTCACCCGGACGTTTTCGCCGCGGCGTTCGAGGCGGCAGGTCACGGTGCCGCCCTCGGGAGATGCGTCGCGCGCGTTCGTCAGGAGGTTCACGAAGACCTGCTCGAGGTCGCGCGGGTCCCCGATCACGAGGGCGGGCGGCCCTTCGGGCTCGGTCTCGAGCTCGAGGCGCCGGCCGGCGAAGGCGGTCTCGACGGACTCGGCCGCGTTGGCCAGCACGCCGCGCAGGTCGGTCTTGAGCGGCGTGCGCTGCCGCGGCCGGGCGAACTCGAGAAGGTTGTTCACCAGGTGGGCCGCGCGGAAGGTCTGGCGCTCCATCTTCTTCAGGATCGGGTACCGGGGGTCGCCGGGGGACGTTTCCGACAGGAGCAGCTGCGCGTAGGACGAAAGGCCCGCGATCGGAGTGTTGACCTCGTGGGCGACGCCGGCGGCGAGCACGCCGAGCGAAGCGAGCCGCTCCCTTTCGGCCAGGGCGCGCTCGGCACGGATGCGGTCGGTCATGTCCTCGACGACGACGACGCGGCGGTCGGGAGAGCCGCGAAAGGCCGAGATCGAGAGGCGCAGGTCGCGCGCGACGCCGTCCGGGCCCGCGAGCGTGGTCTCGAAGCGCCACTCGGCGCCCTCGGCCGGCGGCGCCCCGAGGAGGACGCCCGGCAACGCGTCGGAAAGAGGCAGGCCCTCGAGGTCGCCCTCGGAGCGGCCGGTCAGCTGCGCGAAGGCCGGGTTCGAACTGTGAATCCGGCCGTCGGCGTCGAGCACGACGATGCCCGACGAAGACGAGCGGATCACGCTCTCCTGGTATTCCTGGAGCGTCCGGATCTCGGCCAGCCGCTCGGCCAGCGCTCCGTACAGGCGGGCGTTCTCGTACGCGAGGCTCGCCTGCGCGAGCACGGCCGTCAGGAGCGCTTCGTCCTCGGACGAGAGGGGGATCCGCCCGTCCTTGTAGCCGACGCCGAGCGACCCGACCAGCTCGCCGCCGCAGCGCATCGCGAAGAACGCGCGGTACCCGAGGGCGTGGAGACGCAGCAGGGCGGGCGGCGGCGCGGCCGCAAACGCGGCCCCGCGCAGGCGCAGCCGCTCGTCCTGCGCGAGCGCTCCGGCCAGCGCCGCCGCGTCGGGATCGCAGCCCGGGCCCTCGAAGAGGAAGAGCGAGCAGGGCACGACGCGCAGCGCCTCTTCCACGCGCCGGACGATCGACTGCACGACCTCCTCGCGGGGCCGCGGTGTCGCGAAATCCCTCGCGATGTCGAGCAGGGCGCGGCGGGACCGGTAGGTGTCGTGGTACTGGATGCGCTCGAGCACGTCGGTGATGCGCTTTTTCACCGGCACGAGCAGCGAGGCCAGCACGATGCCGGAGGAGAACGCGATGACGTTCTTGCCGGCCGCGGCCATCCCCTCGAGGGTGCGGTCGAGCAGCGAGTTCAGGAGCACGAAGGTCAGGCCTCCGAGCAGGACGGCGCCCGTCGTGCCGATCGCCTCGCGCACGAAGATCTCGACGTCCCAGAGGCGCCACTTCAGGATCGCGTAGGCGAAGGCGAGGGGAATGAGCACGAGCGGCACGACCGCCAGGCTCGACAGCAGAGGCGACTCGAGGCCGAAGGCCCGGGGCAGCGCCGAAAGGAGCAGGAACGGCGCGAGCCCGACGATCACGCCGAGGGCGATCCACCGGACCTGTTTCTCGGCCTCCGCGTCTTCCCGCCGCCGGCGCATGAGATCGAGCAGACGCGCGAGGACCCCCGAGACGCAGACCGCGAAGTACACGAACCAGAGGCGCTCGCAGGCCTCGAGGTACGCGGCCGCGGCCGGCGTGGCCCGGGCGCCGAGGACCGAAAACTCCGCCACCAGGTAGGCCGCCGCCGGCAGGTACAGCAGAGGGACCACGCGCCGCGCGCGGATCGGGCGGGGGAAGATCAGGAAGAAGTGCAGCAGCAGCGCCGGGAGGAAGGCCCGGAAGAAGTCCTCCGTCAGCCAGGAGGCGCGCCACAGCGCGTCGCGAGGCGGGGCCGGCGTCAGGACGTAGATCGCGAACGAGGCAAGGCACAGCGCCCAGAAGAGAAGCGCCGGAGCGGTGCGCTCTCGCGCGATCGTGAAGAGGCCGATGATCAGGTAGAGGATGCCGACGAAGGCGAGGAACAGGTAGGTGGCGTCGAAGCGCACGGAGGGCTCGCCGAGCGAAACACCGCGCACCTCGCCGCCGGGTGACAGGACGACGAGCGCGTGGGGGAAGGGCTTGCGGGCGAGCTGCCGCTCGGGGTGCTCGAGCGACGAGGCGGTCTGGCCGTCGGCGAGGAGGATCCGGTCCCCGGCAGCGAGGCCCGCGCGGGCCGCGGCGCTGTCGGCATTGACCGTCGTGAGGACGAGCGCGCCGCCGTCGCGAGCCGCCGCGAATCCCGTCGCCGTGAAGCTGTCGACCTTGCGCGCGAAGGACACGAAGCCGATGGCCACCGTTCCCACGGTCAGAACGGCCAGGCCGAGGACGACGAGACGCCTCACCAGCTTTGACACGGTTGAGGATTCAGCAATCCGAATGCCATGGAGCCGACTCGCGTCGAGCGACTTAAGCCCTTGAGATTCAGCACTTGGTTGGCCAATTGGCAGACCGATGGCCCTTGAGAATCAAGAATCTGAATATAGTCCAAAAAATATTTGAATGGCGCGACGAATGCGCCGGGCTCCGCCTCGTCCGTTAGAACGACACCGCCACGCCGCCGAGAAGGCGGTTGGCGGTCGCGATCTCGTCCCGATGGTCGGACAGCGCCGTTCCATGGGCGTTCTCGACGGCGACGAGCAGCTTCCAGCCTGCGCCGAAGGGCGTCAGGCCGATGATCGAAAGGTCCTGTGAGACCGAGAGAGCCAGCTTCTCCGAGTCGTTGGAGAGCAGCGCCGCCGGTGTCTGGATGTCCTGGTGGATGTTCCGGAAGAGCAGCGCGATCCCCGTCCGAGTCGGCAGCACCTCGACCGAAGCGCGGGCCGACCAGAAGCGGCCCTGGTTGCTCGAGATGCCGTAGTTGGTGCTGCTTTGGCCCGAGACGTTGCCGTCGATCGATCCGTAGCGCATCGTGACGTTGGCCGAAAGCGTGTTGGAGAGGCGCTGCGTGACGGACCCCTTGTACTGGCGCACCGAGTTGCCGTCGAGCAGGTACACGCTGTCGAAGTCGGTCAGGAAGTCCCCCTGGAAGAAGGCGCGGACGAGCTCGCCCATGCGCTGCTCGGAGGCCTCGAACTGCAGCTCGGAGTTGGGGCCGGCTTTGCGCTGCAGGCCGACCGCGAAGGCGCGGCTGGCCGCCGGCTCCAGGCTCTCTTCGATCGAGGCGATGCGCGGCATCACCGTCGTGGCTTGCGACGTGGATCCGACCGCGCGGTAGAGGCCTCGCACGTAGACCGTGGCATCGCCGACCGTGTAACGAGCCGTGACGACCGGAGCGATCCCGTAGCCTCCCGGCGCGCTGCCGAGATAGCGCGCCACGACGCCGCCCTCGAGCTCGAGCCTCTCCCCGACGCGCAAGGCGGTCGAGGCCGTGAGGTCGGCATCCGGGGCGGACTGGACGAGCACGCCGTCGGCGCCGACGCCGGACGGGCCCACGCTCGCTTCGCGATGGCGGTAGGTCATGCCGACCGCGATTCCGGGCGTGTCCTGTGACGACGGCCGACCGTACTGCCCGTTGACCTCCCAGGTCCGCGAGGAGACCGGGAAGATCGTCGTCCCGAGCGCGGTGGCGCGGTAGAGGTTGGTCTCTTCGATGTAGCGGGCGGCGACCGACTCGGCGCGGCCCTGCTCGGCGCCGTGGCTCCAGCTGACGGCGTGAGTCTGAAGGGAGGCGGGGCTGTCGGGGAAGGCGAGATTGTTTCGCCGCGTCGACACGGAAATTTGGTCCTGCGCCGAGCCGACCTCGAGCGCGACGCCCGCGGCGTTGCCAGTCGTGATCTCGCCCGGGGCATCGATGTTGCCGAGCCGGGCGTAGTCGCCCGCGATGCCGTACTGCCAGCCGTTTCCAAGCCCGCCGTGCAGGCCGATGGCCCCCCGCGAGAGGGCGGAGGCCGAGGTCTGCCCGGCCACGTCGGTCATCGTGCTCACCTGACCCGCGATCAGCTTGTTGAGCTGGATGCGCTGGGACGGCGTCGTGGACTTGTCAGCGACCTCTTCGATCGCGAGCTCGCGGAGCACGTCGGTCGGGAGGCGATCGCGCATGTCCCAGATGGTCTGCGGCTGCGGCTGCTCGGGCGCGGCCTTGCCCTTGCGCGTCAGCGCGATCGAAACCGCCGAGACCTGGGCCTCGCCGGCCTGGTGCCAGAGCCGCTGCAGGGCGGGCTCGAAGCCGCGCTTGTACGCGATCAGGTCGTACACGCCGGCCGGCGCGGAGGCAAGCACGAACGTGCCATCGGACGCCGTGCGCAGGCGCGTCAGGGAATTGTCTCCGACGTTGAAGAAGATGACGAGCACGCCCGAGACGGGCGTCTCGGCGTTGCGCACGACACCGGAGATCGGCGGCGCGGGAGGACCGGCGAGGGCCTGCCCTCCTGCCAGCGTGAGCAACAGGACCGAAACGGAAAAGACGATGCGGTGCCGTTTCATAAGCCGGGCCCGAGGGTCCAAGTCAGAAGTATAGATTTCTACAAAGTCAATTGCCACCGTACCGGGAGATTCTTCCCGGCCCCCCGGGGGCCGGATTCGGCCCTCCGGCCGGGATTCGGGACGAGGCCCCCGAAATCAAGGACCGTCGGCCCGTCCCTGCGGGAGAAAGAGGCCTTTCACGACGTGGCCGGCGATGGATGGGTTTTCCTTCAAGCGCCGCACCGAGTACGCGTACCAGGCTTCGCCGTACGGGACATAGACCCGCAGCCGCTGCCCGCCGGCCGTCAGGCGCCGGCGCAGCGTCCGGGCCACGCCGAGCAGCATCTGGAATTCGTACGTTTTCGGCTCGAGGCCGAGGCGGCCGACGGCCGCGAGGCAGCTCTCGACGAGGGCCGGGTCATGCGTGGCGATGCCGACGTAGGAGCCGGACCGGAGCAGTGCCTCGACGAGCTGCGTGTAGCTTGCGCGGATCTCCTCGCGGTCCTGGAATGCGATCGCGGGCGGCTCCACGTAGATGCCCTTGCACACGCGCACGTTGCCGCCGATGGCCGCGATGCGCCGCGCGTCATCGGCGCTGCGGCGCAGGTAGGCCTGCAGCACGATGCCGACCTTCTCGTATTTTTCGCGAAATTCGAAAAAGATCCGGAGCGTCTCCTCGGTGACCGAAGAGTCCTCCATGTCGATGCGCACGAAAATGCCGAGCCCGCGCGCCGTCTCCACGATCCGCGCGAATTCCCGCCGGCAGTGCGCGGGATCGAGCTTCAACCCGAGCGCCGAGAGCTTGACCGAGATGTTGGAGTCGACCCCGCGCGCGGCGATCTCGGCCAGCGAGCGCTGGTACGCGAGGACGGTCGGCTCGGTCTCGGCGAGAAGCGTGATGTCCTCCCCGAGCACGTCGAGGGTCGCCATGCAGCCCTCGGCGTTCAGCGCTCGGACGGTCGAGAGGGCGTCGTCGAGGGTCTCGCCCGCGACATAGCGCGAGGCGATCGTGCGCACGACCGACTTCGGCACGAGCGGCAGGGTCCTGACGACAAGGCGGTGCAGTGGATTCACGGGGCCTCCATGGCGAGAAGATCGCGCGACGCGCGCGCGAAACACCAAACGGTGACCGAGCGCGCTCCGGCCTGAACGAGCCGCGCCGCGCATTCGCGGGCGGTCGATCCGGATGTGGCGACGTCGTCCACGAGGAGCACCCGCGCGGCGGGCTCTCCCTCGACGCCGAAGGCGCGCCGCACGTTGGAGGCCCGGCGCGCGGCCGGCACGCGGCTCTGGATCTCGGTGTCGCGCACTTTCCGGAGTCGTTCGGGGCAGAAGGGCAGGCCGAGCCGGCGCGCGAGCGCCGCGGCGAGGACCCGGGCCGGGTGGTAGCCGCGCGCGCGGCGGGCCCGCGCCGTCGAGGGCACGGCGGTCACCTCGAGAGCGTCGCAGGCGCCGAGGCGCAGGGCCATCACCTCGGCCATCCGGGTGCCGAGGTAGTCGGCCCCCTCGAACTTGAACGCAAGGAGGATTTCCCGGGCCGCCCCCCGGTAAGGCGCCGCGGCCCGCAGACTCTCGAAGGCAGGCGGGCCCAGAATGCAGCGTCCGCAGAAAGTGGCGGCCGGGGACGCCGGAAGAGCCTCGTCGCAGCGCAGGCAGCGGCCGGTTTCGGGATCGGGGAGCGACCGCCAGCAGGCCGCGCAGACGCCGCCGCAAAAGAAGTCCTCGACCTCCTCGCGCCGGCAGGCGAGGCACACGGACGGCAGGAGGAAGCGCGCCGCAGACCGCGCGAGTCCAGTCACCAGTTTTGCCTGAAGCGTTTCCGTGGCGGCCTCCGTAAACCGGAAAGCGGCGAGATTGTACCCGCTCGAACCGGAATGAGATCCGTTAGAGTTGTTCGTGGCCCAGCCCTCGACCCCTGACCCTCAACTCTCGCCTCGGAGGTGACGTGCTGACCTGGAAGAAATTGCTCCTGTGCTCCCTGGCCGGCGTGGCTCTCGCGGCCTGCGCCCGATCGCAGAGTTTCGGGCTCGGCGCGACCTACGGGTCGGTCAACGACATCACTCACACTTTCAACTTCGACGGTTTCAAGCCCAGCGAATACACGGTCTTTTTCGACTACCGGATCGAGCCAACGGCGTTGCTGCGCCTGACCTATGGCTCGATGTGGACGGAACAATCGCAGTCGGGAACGACGGTCGACGGCGTCTTCGTTCCCTCGGCCAAGGAGCGCATCAACTACTTCACCGGCGACGTGTCGTACCAGTACGCCGAGGGCTTCTACGTGGGCGGCATCTTCGGGGGACTCGGCGGCTACTCGTTCAAGCCCGAAGCCATGCCTGCGGGCTTCGAGCAATACGAGGACCCGGATCAGCGCGTCTTCGGCTTCAATCTCGGCGTCGACGGAGAGTTCCGCGTGACGAAGAACCTCCGGGTGCTCCTGCGTCTGACGTACCACAACCTCTCGTCGCACCCGCACCGGCAGTTCTTCAACGCGGACGCGGGGTTGGTGGCGAGGTTCTGAACGGTTTGAAAGTCGTCAGGTGTGAGCCGGCTCACAACGCCCGCTCGCGGCCCGGGATTCAGGCGCCGGGCTTGGGTTCCTTGTCGGACTTTTCGGGGATCAGCGGCAGGAGGGTCGACTCCTTCTTCGAGGAGAGCGAGATCTGGGCCTGGATTCGCGAAACGCCCTTGATCCCGAGAATCCGGCGCTGCAGGAAGTCGGCGAGGGATGCGGGGTCGGCGGCCTTGACCTTCAGACGGTACGCAAATTCGCCGGCGAGATAGTGACACTCCTGGACCGAGAGCAGCTTCTCCAGGTCGTCCACGAAGCCCTTCTCGAACCGCGGGTGCTCGAGCGAAACGTCCACGTAGGCGGTCAGCGGCAGGCCCATCTTCTCGTGGTCGAGCAGCGCGACGAAGCCGCGGATCATTCCGTGGCGTTCCATCTTCTTGATGCGCTCGTTGACCGACGGAGTCGTCAGACCGACCGCGCCCGCGATCCGCGCCTGGGACAGTTTCCCGTTGCGCTGGAGCATGTCCAGGATCCGCAGGTCGATTTCGTCGATGCTCATATCGGCGTTGTCTTAAAAAAAGCGCCTTATAAGATTAGATGGTTCGAACGTTGTGACTAATAATATTAGTCTCTTGAACCGTGTCAATGGCCTAATTTCGGCGTCGCTATAATGCCCGCCAGCACAATGGCCAAGCGGGACTACTACGAGGTCCTCGGGGTCGCCCGGGGGGCCTCGGAGGCCGACATCAAGAAGGCCTACCGCCGTCTGGCCCGGAAGCTCCATCCGGACGTCAATCCGGGCGATAAAGCGGCCCAGAAGCGCTTCCAGGAGGTCCAGGAGGCCTATGAGGTGCTCCAGGATGGGGAGAAGCGCCGGGCCTACGACCGGTTCGGCCACGCCGGCCCCGGGGCCGGGTTCGGGGGGGCGGGCTTTGACCCCCGGTCAGCCGGCGGTCCCGGGGGGACGGGCCCCGGCGGCAGCCCTTTCGAAAGCTTCCATTTCGAGGCGGGGGACCTCGGCGACCTCTTCGGGAACCTGTTCGGAGGCCGCCGCGGCGGTCCTTCGGGTCCCCGGGCGGGCGAGGACGTGCGGGCCCAGATCGAAGTGTCCTTCCGCGACGCGGTCCTCGGAGGAACGGCCTCGCTGGCGCTGCGGCGCGAACGCGCCTGCGCGACGTGCGGAGCAACGGGCCGTTCGGGCAAGGCGACCTGTCCGACCTGCCGGGGCGACGGCGTGGTCGCGGAGTCCGAGCGCGTCCGGGTGCGGATCCCGGAGGGCACCGAGGACGGCGGCGCGATTCGCCTCCAGGGCAAGGGCGCTCCGGGCGCCGGGGGAGGCCCGGCGGGCGATCTCTACGTCACCGTGCGCGTCACCGCGCATCCTTACTTCGAGAGGCGCGGCAACGACATCCACGGCATCGTGCCCGTCACGGTCAAGGAGGCTTACGCGGGAGCCGAGATCGCCGTGCCCACGATCCACGGGTCCGTGCGCGCGAAAGTGCCGCCCGGGACCCAGGGCCGCCAGAAGTTCCGATTGCGCGGACAGGGCGTGAAAGACCCGCGGACCGGCCACACCGGCGATCACATCTACACCGTCCGGGTGATGGTGCCGAAGACCGTGACATCCGCTGGCGCCGACGCCGCGACGCTGCTCGACTCGCTCTACGAAGGGGATGTGAGGGCGGACCTGCCGAAAGGCCTCTAGCAGGCAGGAGGCAGACCTACGGCTTGCTGACCGCCTCCAGGATCTCCTCCGCGTGCCCGTCCGGCTTCACCTTCGGCCAGACCGCGGCGATCTTTCCCTTCTCGTCGATGAGGTACGTGACGCGATGGGTCCCCATGTACTTGCGGCCGTACATGCTCTTCTCGCCCCAGACTCCGTAGGCCTTCACGATCGCCTTGTCCGTGTCGGCGAGGAGCGAGAACGGGAGCGAGAACTTGTCGATGAACTTGCGGTGTGACGTTGCATCGTCCACGGAGACGCCGAGGACGGCGACGCCGCGCTTCTTGAACTTCGACCAGCCGTCCCGGAAGGAGCAGGCTTCCTTCGTGCAGCCGGGCGTGTCGTCCTTCGGGTAGAAGTACAGGACGACCTTCTTTCCCTTGAAGTCGCCGAGCGAGACGGTCTCGCCGTCCTGGTCCGTCGACTTGAAGGCGGGGGCTTTCTCACCGACTGCGAGCAATGCCATGCGTTCCTCCGAGGGGACCAGTTTATCCGGAGGAGGCGGGAGGCGGGAGGCGGGAAGGGGGGACGGG
>Ga0209048_10001169_pt1 | contig 27300 bp, 25 predicted proteins | sample FrelakmetCRP12CR_FD_187146 | JGI IMG/M metagenome (GOLD analysis project Ga0209048, IMG submission 187146) | Freshwater lake sediment microbial communities from the University of Notre Dame, USA, for methane emissions studies - CRP12 CR (SPAdes)... | ecosystem: Environmental > Aquatic >... | reverse complement strand
CAAACACCACGTCGAGGCCGACTGGCAATTCACAACTGACGACGCACGCGTTAAGCTGAAACGGCTTTACCCGCAGTTCCATTGACTCAGGCCACTAGCTAGGAAACGCTCCACCTCCAGTTCGGATTTGCCTCGCGGAAGATCGAGCGTTCCCTGCAACATGGCTTCCGGCGGAATTTCGGCGAAGAGATCGTCGATTGAGTCGACGCCGATCGCCTTCAACATATCGACGCGATTCGTTTGCGTCAGTGGATGGTAGCGCATCTTTTCATCCTTGCGTGGAGCGCGTAGTGGCGCTCAAAGACCTTTCAGGAAATCCCGATATGCCGCCTCGTCCATCAATCCGGAGAACTGCGCCGGATCGCTCATCCGCAATTTGACGAACCAGCCGACGCCTTGCGCATCCTCGTTCACCTTGGCCGGAGTTTCGTCTAATATGTTGTTCGTCTCGACGACTTCGCCGGCTACCGGCGCATAGACCTCACTCGCGGCCTTTACGCTTTCGACGACGGCGAATTGCGCTCCCTTCTCAAAGCTATCGCCGACATTCGGCAGTTCGACAAAGACGACGTCCCCCAACTGCGCCTGCGCGTAATCCGTGATTCCTATCGCCGCGAGGTCGCCCTCGGCGCGAACATATTCGTGATCCTTCGTATAACGGGTCTCGCTCATAACCGATCCTTCTCGTCTAAGTTCCTGACATAGCGATGTGGAACGAAGGGAAGCGCCGCGACGCGCATTTCGATGTCCCTGCCGCGCACATTAGCGCCAAGCTCGGCGCCGGGCTGCGCAATGCCGCTCTCGACATAGCCCATGGCGATCGGCTTCGAGAGGCTTGGCGAAAAACCGCCAGACGTGATGCGGCCGACCTTGCGCCCATTCGCAAAAAGCTCCGCGCCTTCGCGCACCGGCGTTTTCGTTTGCGGGATCAACCCAACGCGCCGACGCGCGGGCCCGTCGTGAAGCGCCGCTTGGATGCGCGCGAAACCCGGAAAGCCGCCCCGTTCGCGCCGCCGCTTTGCGATCGACCAAGCAAGCCCGGCTTCGACGGGATCGGTCGTCTCGTCGAGGTCGTGGCCGTAGAGGCATAGACCCGCCTCGAGCCGCAAGGAGTCGCGCGCGCCAAGTCCAATCGGCGCGACATCGGGATGCTCAAGCAGACGTAATGCGAATTTCTCGACAATCTCTATGGGGAGAGAAACTTCGAAACCATCTTCGCCCGTATAGCCGGAACGCGAAACCCAGACGCTGGCGCCATCGAAATCGAAGGCGCGCCAGGACATGAAAGCGAGCTCTTGCACGCCGGGCACGATTTGCGATAGCGCCGACGACGCGCCTGGTCCCTGCAGAGCAAGCAGTGCGCGGTTGGCGAGCACATGCAGCTTTTGACGCGGCGTCCTTGCTTTGAGCAGCGCGAAGTCGCGCTCCTTGGTCGCAGCGTTGACGACAAGAAAAAAGCTTTCGTCGCGGCCCGGCAGTCGCGTCGCCATCAGATCGTCGAGCACGCCTCCGCCGTCATCCAGGAATTGCGTATAGCGCGTGCGTTCGGGCGGAAGCGATATCAGATCGGCGGGCGTCAGCGCCTCAAGCGCCTGCGCCGCGCCGAGCCCGGAGACAATCGCTTGCCCCATATGCGACACGTCGAACAGGCCGGCCTTCGCGCGCGTATGCAGATGCTCCGCGATAATGCCTGACGAATAATGCAAAGGCATGTCGTAGCCGGCGAAAGGCGCCATGCGCGCGCCGAGCCTGCGATGAAGCGCGTCGAGGGGTAGTTTTAATATGGGCTGAACTTCGGCTGGATCACTCACGACCGGCTCCGGCTCTCGGGCTGCGCATTGCGATAGACGGATTGCTCCGACTGCCTGCGCCCCCTCTGTCCGGCGACCTGAGAGATTTCCCCGCTATTGCGGGTTACGCCCTTCGGTGGGCGCGCCGATTTCGCGCGCCTCTTTCCAGAGTCTTATCCTTCTCTGCGGTCCTTTTGCCTGAGCGTTTCCGGGGCGGTTTCGCCTTCGGCTCCGGCGCGAAGCCGGTCTCTCCCGCAGAGAATCATCCAACACGCAAGAGATGTGCTTCTCGCCTGCTTTCGTCAAGGTCGTTTATTGTGCAGCCGCATTCCGCAATCATCCGGAAACAAGCTTCGGCTCCGCACGATAGAGGTCTGGAAACAGGCGCTTGAGGTTGTCGATCTTCGGCAGATCGTTGATGACAATATAGGGCTGATGCGGGTGATGGATGAGATAATCCTGATGATAGCTTTCAGCCGGATAGAATTTTGCCAAGGGCTCGAGCGTCGTCACGATCGGACGCGCGAATATATGCGCCTGATCGAGCTCGGCGATATAGTCGCGCGCTATTTTCTCCTGCGCCTTGTCCGAGAAAAAGATTGCGGAGCGATATTGCGTTCCTTGGTCGGGACCCTGCGCATTGAGCTGTGTCGGATCATGCGCGACCGAAAAAAAAACGCGCAGCAATTTTCCAAGACTTACGAGCTTCGGGTCGTAGGTGACCTTGACCGATTCCGCATGGCCCGTCCGGCCCGAACTGACGGATCCGTAAGTCGCCGTGTTTTGCGCGCCGCCTGCGTAGCCCGACACAGCTTCGCTGACGCCGACGACATGTTGGAATACGCCCTGCACGCCCCAGAAACATCCTCCGGCGAGGACGACCGTTTGCATGCCCTCGTCCACAGGCGCCGGATCGTTCATCGGCGGCGCGAGCGTCGCCGTTTCGGCCCCAAGGAGCGGCGCGGCTCCAGCGAAAAGCAGACCAACCGCGCTGACAAGCGCAAAATTCCGCGTGCACGCATGGCGCGTGATTCCAAACATCATGGTCTCCTCCTTAGCCGGCGTCGCGCGCGCGTTCGACAAAACGAAGCGCTGCGGAATTCATGCAATAGCGAAGTCCGGTTGGCGGCGGCCCGTCGGTGAAGACATGGCCGAGATGCGCGTCGCAGCGCCGGCACGACACCGCCGTGCGCTTCATTCCGAAACTCACGTCTTCGCTCTCGACAACATTTCGTTGCGAGATGGGCGTCCAGAAGCTCGGCCAACCGGTATGCGAATCATATTTCGTGGCGGAGTCGAAAAGCGCGGTTTCGCAGCAGACGCAGCGATAGAGACCGTCGTCGTGCTTGTTCCAATAGGCTCCCGTATAGGCGCGTTCCGTGCCCGACTGGCGGGCGACGACGAAAGCCTCAGGCGATAGTTGCGCGCGCCACTCGGCGTCCGATTTCACTGCTTTCGGCAGCGTTTTCGCGCCGAGATTTTTTCCCGAATTGGAAAACTCATCGATCTCGGCTTGCTGCGGCAAAGCTTGCTCCATCGCGGGAGCAGTCGTCGCCGTCCAGATAGCGGACGACGCCAGAAAACGGCGGCGCGACAGACACGCCCAACTGTTTGCGGGCGTCATTTGGATCGAAGCCATGAGATGAGTCCTCCCCGATATGGGTAGATTCGATATGGGGACGCCTAAAGTTACATAGGCCGTGGAATCGACTTTAACGCGGCCGGGGTGTATCAAATTGCGCGAATTGGTTCGCTCATAGTCTTAACGCTTGTTTCTGTTCGCTTTTGGCGCTTTCCCGCTTGCGCCGCCCGGCGCCGTTCTTGGCGGTAGACGAAGGAAGACGATGCGAATAGGATTCGTTTTTTCCAAATTCCTGATTGGACTGGCTTTTGCGTCGCTGGCGCTCGGCGCCTGCAGCGACCGCCCGCGCGGCACGCTCATTCCCATCGGCCAGGCCGGAGCCGATGTCCCTGGCGCCAGCAGGGTCGACATGATGGTCGTGACGACGCGCAGTCCCGAAGGCGCAGCGCCTGGCGAAATGTTCACCGGCAATCGCGCTGACGTTCCCTATTTCGCGGATGTCGCCATTTCGATCCCGCCGACGCACGCACAGCAGGTCGGCGACGTGCAATGGCCGCGCACGCCGCCCGGCGATCCGTCGACCGAATTTGTGACGCTCTACGCGCAGGTGCTTCCGCGCGAGGAAGCTGTCCGGCTGTTCGACGCGCGGATCCGGCGCACGCCTGACCGGCATGTGCTGGTCTTCGTTCACGGCTACAACACACGTTTCGAGGAGGCCGTTTATCGCTTCGCGCAGATCATCCACGACACCGACACCACCGCTCTTCCGGTGCTGTTCACCTGGCCGTCGCGTGGCCGCTTGCTCTCCTATGGATATGATCACGAAAGCGCAAACTATTCGCGTGACGCTTTGGACGAGCTTTTGCGAGCGCTCGCGAAGGACAATTCCGTGCGCGAAATTTCGGTTCTCGCGCATTCCATGGGCAATTGGGTGACGCTGGAAGCGATCCGTCAAATGGCCATTCGCGACAAAGGTCTGCCGTCGAAGCTCAAAGACGTTATGCTCGCCGCGCCCGACGTGGACTACGATGTGTTTAGACGGCAGATCGCAAGGATCGGCGTTCATCCCTCCCTGTTCACCGTCTTCGTGTCGCGAAACGACGAGGCGCTGGCGGTCTCAAGACGCTTCTGGGGCGGCAAGCGCCTCGGCGGCGTCGATCTGCGTCAGGAAGGCTATGAGGAGGAGCTTCGGCGAAACGACATTACGCCAATCGACCTCACCAATGTGAACTCCAACGACTTTCTCGGACACGGCACATTTGCGCAATCGCCCATCGTCGTGCGCGCCATTGGTAAGAGGCTGTCCAGCGGGCAGGCGCTTTCGGATGCGCAGATCGGCCTTGGCGACAAGCTCGGACAAATCGCCGTCGGCGCAGGCTCGGCGTTCGGCAGCGCCGCCGGCATGGCGGTCACGGCGCCCTTCGCGGTTTTCGATTCGCGGGCGCGCGACAATTTCAGCGACCGCGCCGAGCAACTGGGTTCGCATGTCGGCGATACGCTCGGAGCCGGCGCCGACGCCGTTACGACGCCGTTGAAATAGAGCCTCTCGCGCCTATTTTGCGCAGGCGCGCCTCTTTCGAGACGCGCCTTTGTCGCGAAAGAGAGGCAAGATGAGCGATTATGTCGGCGCGCCGCGCAAACGGAGCATCTTGCGTCTCGCCGCTCTCGCGGCCGCGCCTAGTCTTATCGCTTCAGCGCTCGGCAATCTCGCCACCATGCCGAATATTCCGGGATGGTACGAAGGACTGGCGAAGCCGCCGCTTAATCCACCAAATTGGGTCTTCGGCCCGGTCTGGACGATTCTTTATATTCTCATGGCCTACGCGTTCTTCCGCATTCTCGACTTGCCCGCAAGCCGGCAGGGACGCGGAGCCGCGATCCTCGCTTTTCTCCTTCAAATGGCGCTGAACGCCGCCTGGTCTTTCGCCTTCTTCGCGGCGCACAGCCCATTGGCGGGACTCATCGTGATCTTCGCGCTCGACGCCGCGGTTGTGGCGACGATTATTGTCTTCGCGCGGCTCGACCGCGTCGCGTCCTATTGCCTCTGGCCCTATGCGGCGTGGGTCACCTTCGCGACCTATCTCAACGCCGCGCTTTGGACGCTCAATCGCTGACGATCAGAACGGCGCCTTCTTCGCCGCCGCGACATAGGCGTCCGCGTCTGGCTTTAATAGCAGACGCTCTTTCACAAGCCTGTCGGCGATGGTGCGCACGGTCGCGACGTAGAAATCGCGCAAACCGAAACGTTCTTGCAGCGAGAGACGCTCGTCGCCGCTTTTGTCGCGCTCTGCCTTGCTTGAGGCGAAGGGAAGCGCCGCGCCACAGGCCTCGCATGGGGGTCCTGTTTTTTCCTTTTTCGCATTCCAGCCGAGGAAGCTCGCGATCGGGACCGCTTGATCCGGCAAACGCAGGCCCGCCGTTTCATTGCCATCCGAATCGATCGCGGGAATGAGCCGATCTCCTGTAGCCAACGGCGCATCGAGGTTCGGCGCCTTGGGCCAATGGGCGTCGCGCGCGAGGATAAGCGAGCCATTGGATTTTTGCGGAAACCGGCTTGCGGGAATCGCGATTCCTTTTGAAAGGTAATCGTCGAGCGCGACGAAAAGAGCGCGCAGAGCAGGCGCTATCGAACGGGAATTGACAAGCGCCGTGCAGTTTTGCGTCTTCGCGCCGCTTTGCGACGCCGCTCCGGCGAGAAAAAAGACCCGGCCTTTTTTATCCTCGGGCGGGGCGATTTCGCGCGCGGCAAATTTCACATCGTCCCGCCAATAGACGCTCGAACTGAAAGTCTCGACTATGAAGGGGGCTTTCATAATCGGCTCCCATACTGTTTCTGCTGGCTGAGTTGCAATTGTGCGATCATGCAGCAGCAAGCCATCGAAAGCAGCGACGGCGTTTTTCTTCTCTGTCAAAGGCGCCTGCGCCTTCTGCAAAAACTCAGCCTTACGCTCCGATCCGCGCGCAATTACATGGGCGACTCCAAAGCTCTTGCGCATATGAGCGATGAGATCGCGCAGCACCGCGATTTGAAGGGGTTCGGACAATCCGTCGAAACTGGCTAACAGGTAAAGAACGATTACGCGACGCTCCCGCGCAACGTCCAGCAGATCGGCGCCTGCGCCCGTTTCCGGCTCCGTCTCTAATAGCAACGTCGCGCCCTTGGCCGCCGGCTTCTCTGGCCGCAGGAGGATCGTCTGAAATTTGTATTCGATCCGTCCGTTCTTGCCCACGAGCCCTTTGTCGAGCGTCTTGAGCGCGGGCGCGTCCGCCGGGAGCGCGCCTTCGACATCGAGCGCCGCGCGAACATAAGCCTCGCGCGACTTATCCTGCTCGACAAAAGGCTGCGCCGAACTCTCGGAGAATTTCACGATTTCTGAGCGTGCGCTTCCGGCCGCGCAAATTGCGACGACGCAGAAGAGGATGCGCGCCGTCCGCATCACAGCTTCGATACAAAGGCGGCGAAATGGATCGAGCCCTCGGGCCAGGGTCCATGTCCGCTCTCGACATTGATATGTCCAGCGGCGCCCGCGTCGATAAATTGAGAACCGAGATCGAGGGCGAGCTGCCGGGAATATTCTAATGTTGCGTAAGGGTCGTCGCGGCTGGCGACAAACAAGGAAGGAAAAGGCAGGGGTCGGCGCGGGAAAGGCAGTAAGGCCGGATCCGCTCCCCTCTCGCGCATCGCTCCTTCCGACGGCGGCGCGACAATGAAGGCCCCCGCGACATTATCCGCGATACGAGGCGCTGCGAAAATCAGCGCAACGCCGCCGAGCGAATGCGTTACGCAGACAACGGGCCTGGTGCAACGCGCGACCTCGCGCTCAATGGTCTCCACCCAGCTCTCGTGCGACGGCGAGTCCCAATCGCGTTGCACGACGCGCCGCGCCGTCGAGAGTTTCGCCTGCCACCGGCTCTGCCAATGATCGGGTCCGGAATTGTTGATTCCCGGCATGATGAGAATGTCCGCATCGGCGGCGCGCATCTGTTACGCCTTGACATGCGCCGGCTCTGCGCCGGCCTTCAGCAGTTTTCCCTCGAGCGCCTTGGCGATCAACTCGCGAGTCTCGGCGACGCCAAAAAGCGCGATGAAGGAGCCAAAGCGCGGTCCGCGGCTTTCGCCGAGCAGAACCTCGTAGAGCATGTTGAAAAAGTCGTTGGAGACGCCCGGTCGCTCCGGCGTCGCGCCCTTGGCCTTCATATCCTGATAACGCGGGACGGCGCGCGCAATATCGTAAAGCGCGGTCTGTATGTCCTCAGCGCTGGCGTCCTGCGGAAGACCTGCGAGCAGTTGCGACAGCTTCTCCAGGACCTCGCGCTCGACCTCGTCCGCCGCGCGATATTTCTTCGCCGGACGCACGAAGTCGCGGAAATAGGCGACGGCGTAACCGACGAGCTTGTTGAGCCGCGGATGGCTTTCCGGCATCGCCGAGGGAGCGTAACGGCGCAGAAATCCCCACAGCACGGAAGGATCTTCGGCGTTGGCGACAGTGGCGAGATTGAGCAGCATAGCGAAGGAGATCGCCGTCGACTTGCCCTCAGCGCCGGGATGCACAAGAACCTCCGGATCGGGCGGCGCGCCATTGTGAATGTGCCACGCGGGATTGCCGAGGCGCTCCTTCCACGCCTGCCTCGGATAAGCGTCGAGGAAGCTCAGATAATCGTCGACATTGCGCGGAATGACGTCGAAATAGAGCCGCTTCGCCGCCGTCGGCTTTTGATACATGAATTGAGCGAGACTCTCGGGACTCGCATAGGTGAGCCATTCGTCGATCGTCAGCCCATTGCCTTTGGACTTCGAGATTTTCTGACCCTTTTCGTCCAGGAACAATTCGTAATTGAATCCTTCGGGCGGACGTCCCCCGAGCGCGCGCACGATTGCGCCTGAAACTTTTATCGAGTCGATCAAGTCCTTTCCGGCCATTTCGTAATCGACGCCGAGCGCATACCAGCGCATGGCCCAATCCGGCTTCCATTGCAGTTTGCAATGGCCGCCCGTGACGGGCGTCGTGAAGGATTCGCCGGTGGCGGGATCACGCCAGCTGATCACGCCACGCACGGCGTCGTGACTCTCGAGAGGAACCTGCATGACGACGCCCGTTCGGGGATGAATTGGCAAGAAGGGAGAATAGGTCGCAGCGCGCTCCTCGCGAAAGGTCGGAAGCATGATCTTCATGACCGCGTCGTAGCGCTCGAGCATGTGTTTCAGCGCGGCGTCGAAACGCCCGGAACGATAATATTCCGTCGAAGACGCGAATTCATAATCGAAGCCAAACGCATCCAGGAAGGCGCGCAGCCGCGCATTGTTATGCGCGCCGAAGCTCTCATGCGTCCCGAACGGGTCCGGCACTTGCGTGAGCGGCTTGCCGAGATGCGCTGCGACCATCTCCTTGTTGGGAATGTTGTCCGGAACCTTGCGCAGCCCGTCCATATCGTCGGAAAAAGCGAGAAGTCTCGTCGCAATGCGCCCTTCCGTCAGCGCCTCGAAGGCGTGGCGCACCATGCTGGTGCGCGCCACTTCGCCGAAGGTGCCAATATGCGGCAGGCCGGATGGGCCGTAACCCGTCTCGAAGCGCGCCTCTTGCTGGCCGCTTTGCTCGACGCGTTTGACGAGTTTTCTCGCCTCTTCGAAGGGCCATGCGGCCGAGACGCGCGCGGCCTCGAGAAGTTCAGCGGAAACGGGGGAAGTGGAGCGCAATATTCAGCCGGATTTTGCGATGCGGAAGGCCGGCACATTATGGAGAGGCCGCGGACGCGTCAATTGCGCGACCGCCCGGAGACCAAAACAAAGGCGAGACGGTTTCCTTGGAAACCCTCTCGCCAAAACGCACACAGATTTACTAACGCGCTTGCTGCTGCGGACAATCGTCGCGTCAATTGGCGCAGGCTACTCCGTGAGTAACGCGCACGCGGCCGTTTTTTTCGGTCGTTGTTGTCACCGCGAGCGTGCAGTCCTCGTCTTCGGAGTCGTAGGCGCGACCGACCTGGATGGCGGGGCCCGCTCCCAAGGGCCTGACTCCAGTCGACATTTCGCTTATGGGCGCTCTAGCCTGCCTTGCGATTGCGGGAGAGTCCGACTTTCTTGCCGAAGCGGAAGGAGCGGCCGCGAAGACGGCGCATAGGCTCGTCAGGATGGTCAGCGCAACCACCGCCGTCGAAGTCCTGTTAGCGAATATCGTCTCGCGGGAAAAAGCCATCTCAATCCTCCGGCAAGCGCAGCCTCGGCTAAGTCTTCCCGGCCGACAGCCAAGCCAGACTTATCCTCCCGAGCCAACGCCACAGATCGAGTATCGTTCCTTCCGCGCGTAAAATTTTGCCGCGTCAAAGTCGCCGAGGAGGCGCGCTCTCGGCTGCTCCGCTACAGGTGAGGGACTCGTTTATTCGCAGACGCGCTGACGGCGGAAGCCGATCACATCTCCATATTCATCGAACACGGGCCGGCGCTCCCGCCAGCAACGCTCATAGACAGGGGCGTAGACGGGAGCTGGGTAGTAAACCGGCGGCGGCGGAACTGGCTGAGCCAGAGCGCCGCCCGCAAGAGCGCCGAGCGCAAATCCGCCTATGCCCGCTGCGACGGCTGCGCCGGCGTCGGCCGAGGCCGTCGCGGGCGCGAACGCCGAGGCTGCGACAGTGAGAGCTATCAAGGCTGTGGCCTTCTTATTCATTCGCGTCTCCAACTCCGCCATTTATGGAAACCGCAACGGCGCGCACCGCGCACATTGTATCCATTCGCCTTTCTTAAACGTTACTCGACGGCGAAATCATGACCTCCCGCAAAACTACAGCGACGACATTTTCGGTTTGTGACTTGACGGGGCGCTTCCCTTGGAGTTGCGCAGTGACTCCCATCCGCCGGGCGGAGCAGAAAATTCGTTGCTTGCTTTGTCTGAGGGGGCTGGGCGGAATTCGTCCGCGAGAGCTTTGGCAGCGGCAAGATCCTTCGAATCGAGTTTCGTGGCGACATCGTCGCGTTTCTTCGCCGCGTCCTCGTCGCCCTGGGCAGCCGCCAGAGAAAACCAAATATAGGATTGAGTGAAGTTTCTCGCCATTCCAAGGCCGCGCGCGCAAAGAATCCCGAGATTATATTGGCTGTCGCGCACGCCATATTCTGCGGCCCTGCGGAACCACTCGGCCGCGGTCGCATAGTCGGGCTTTCCGTCGCCGCCTTCCGCGAACAGCACCGCAAGATTATGCATGGCGCGGATGTTTCCATGGCGCGCGGCCCGCTCGTACCACTCGCGCGCCTTCCCGTAATTGCGCTCGACCCCCAACCCCTTTTCGTAGATCGACCCGATGCGATACTCGGCCGGCGCCAGTCCCTGACGCGCGGCCTTTTCGAACCACTGCGCGGCGGCGGCGGGGTCGCGCGGCAGGCCTCGCGCATCGAAATATCTCGACGCCAGCTCGAATTGAGCCGCGCCGTCGCCCTGCTCGGCGAGTTCCTTGATCGTTCCCAACGCGTCACCGATTCGCGAGGCTTCGCCGATGGCGCCTGTGGGCGCCGCGTCGAGACCCGGCGCGCGCGCAGAAGGAGGAGAGCCTTGCTTCCGGATTGGCTCGGCCGCGTCGGCAGGCTCGACGGACGAAGGCGCGGGGCTCGGCGCGAGATTGAGAGGAGACAGGAATTTGGCGGAAGGAACGACGGCGGCGGCGTTCGGAGCGGCGCGGACGTGGTCTGGCGCTTCCTGCTTGCCCGGCAGGTCGATGCTTTTCTCGGCGCCGGCGGGCTTCGCCTCCTCGGCTCCCTTCTGCGATGCGACGCTCGATGGGGCCTGAAAATCCATGCCGAGGCGGGCGAGTTGATAGGCCCCGATCAGCATGACGAGAGCGCCGAGAGCAAGCAGAAGAGGTCGCTTCCGCCGCTGAAAAGCGGAGCCGCCGCCGGTCGACGGCCTGCCGCCAGGCTCGCTCTTGGATGGGCTACTGACCGAGGGCTTTCGCTCCCCAACTGGCCGCGCCGCTTCGGCGTCCGCCGCGGCTTGTTGGGCCGCGCGTCGCGCCGCCGCAATAAAGTCCGCCTGCATAGACGCTTCTCTACTGCGTACAGCGGAGGAGTCGGCACGGGGGCTCGGATTCTGTCGCGGATCGCTTTCCGCTTCGACGCTTTCCACCCGGGGGCCGCCCCGTTCCAGAAGCACGTCGTCGAGAGCCGCCACGGATGGGCGCAGCGGCATACGGGATTCGGAATCCATAGCAGGCGCCGGTCGCGGCGGCGCAGGCCGCGGCGCGTCGGGCAATTCGGCGCGCGCGACAAGTGAAGCGCTTGTTTCGCTGCGCGCCTCTTTCGACGCCGTAAGCCGGGCGATGACGCGGTTGAGCGTGTCTTGCACCGACGCGAGCGTCTCATGGGTGCGGCGGCCGTTGTCGTCCTGCGTCTTTTGGAAATCCGCCAATTGCCGCCCGATGGCGGCGTCGAGCCCGAGAGAGGCCTCCCGCAAAACCTCTTCCGCCGCACGCCGCGCCACATCCGCCGCATCCGATGCGCCCGGCCGGTCGTCGATGCGACGAAACATCTGCCCGATCGTCTGTTCGATCGACGCGAGCGTCTCGGCGGTATGGTCGTCGCGATCCAGCCGGCGGGAGAGTTTGTCGATCTGTTGCGCCAGCGCCAGCAGCGATTGATTGTCGGCGCGGGGGCCGATCGCGGCGTCGATCTTCTTGGCCAACTGGCCGACCAATTCCGTGAGCTGCGCAGCGTCGACGCTTCCGCGCGACCGCAAACCGTCGTCGAGTTTCTGATTGAGCCGATCGAAGCCGTGATCGATGCGGCCGGCGATTTGTTCGAACCGCTTTTCTACGACCGGCGAAGAGAATAATTCCTTGAGCTTGGCGAAAGCGTTCTCATGCGTCGCGACTCCTTCCTCGATGCGCGCGGAGAGCGTTTTCTGCGCTTGGTCGATGCGCTGCGCCAATTCCGTGAAACGCTGTTCCGACTCCGGCTTCGCCGCGAGCGACGCGTCGATTTTTTTTGCGAGTTGCGAGAGCAAATGCTCGATGTGGCTCAGGTCGATCGGGCGGCGAAGAGCGGCGTCGCACTCGATGCGCGCGGCGAGAGATTCGTGCATCTCGTCGATCCGATAGCGCAGTTCCTCGAGACGCGTGGCGCTTTCCGACTTTGTCAGAAGGTCGTCCATTCGCGCGCCAAGTTCTTCGAGCCGCTGGCCGAAAGCCGGCAAGGCCCCAGAAAATTCCGTGGCGACAATCATGCGAACGGCTCTGACGACCTCGACGAGATCGTTTCGCGCGTTCTCGCGATTTGACACGTCGAGCGCCTCGACCCTACGCGTCAGCTCCGCGAGGCGGGTCTCAAGTTTTTCGAGGGGCGGCAGGCGGGAGGCCATGGCCGACATAAGACTGCGCGTCTCGCCGATCTGTTTGGCAAGTTCGGAGAGCGATGACGAATCAGCGCCCCTCGACGCCCTGAGATCATCCAACCGCCGCCCTATCGCCTGCGTTTCGGCGCGAAGGCCGCGAAGCGCGGGTTCCGGATCAATTTCCTTGACGATGGTTCGCAAATCCTCGGCGAGCCGCTCCACGGGCGCGAGAATGCTCTCCTGAACGCCTCTGTTGCGCTGGCTCGCGATTCTGTCTTTGAGGGTTTGCAGCGCCGTTTCGACGGCTGCGACCGAGGAACGGGGCGCAAAATCGCCGAGCAAGCGGGCGAGAGCGGCAACTTCGCCCCTCAATTTGCCGACCTGCTCCATGACGAAACGGCGTTGATCGTCGTCTTCGGGCAAGTTCCGAGCGGACGCAGCTGGCGCAATGTTGGGCCACCGCGTCTCTTCGAACTGTCGTTGCGGCGCGCGCCGCCCCATCGTCTCTTCGAATCCCGCGTCCGGGACCGGATTCGGGCGCCCGCGTCCTCGCGCGATGTCGGCTATGGCCTCAGCGATCGACTGCCGCCCTTCGTTCTCGTCGAACGAGCCTTGATAAGCTGTTGGCTGCCGCTCCTTGCCTATTTGCAGCGCGATTGCGGAGAGCCGGCGGTCGAGCGACTGCAAGGCCTTCTCGAACTCCGCGCTGCCTTGGTCGCCCGCTGAATCCTTGGCCATTAGGGGCCGGTCCATCTCTTCGTCCCAACCGTGTGCCATCCGGGAAGGCGCCTTGGTCATGAGTCTATCCGGCGGGTTCGCCCGTTATTTTTGGATTACAACTCATGGGAACGACGCGACTGACGCGAATCGCGCTCCTTCGGGGGCGCAAAGGACGCTGCGCGACGACTTTCCTGTGCGGAGGGTAAAAAAGGCGTTAATATTCTTTAGGTTGCCGCCGCGCCGCTCTATTTTCCGGCATGAGCCGATTCTTGTGGCGAAGCGCAACAAACTTTGGTCGCATGCAATATTCGGCGAAGCGAATCAGACAGCGTAATCAGAGCAGCTGGCGAAAGCTGGCGCAATGGCTCCGCAATTCATCGCAGGTTCAAACCCATTGCGCGGTCGCGCGGAGCTATCTACCTATGTCTGTGGGCGTAACGCCGGGTCATCCATAGCAATCGATTGCCTGGCCGCAGCAAATTCCATGGAGCTGTTCATGCCGAGCTACAAGGCCCCGGTCGAAGACGTCTTGTTCCTGCTCAATGACGTCCTCCGCTTCCAAAGCCATGGAAACGCGCTCGGATACGCCGATATTCCCCCCGAGCTTATCGAGCAGGTGCTCAGCGAGGGCGCAAAGCTTTGCGAAGAGGCGTTGCAGCCGCTCAATCAGAAGGGCGACGCGGTGGGCTGCGTGCGCCACGACGACGGCAGCGTCACGACGCCTCCGGGCTTCAAGGAAGCCTATGGCGCTTTCGCCTCCGGCGGCTGGGTGGGATTGGCGGTTCCGCCCGAATATGACGGCCAAGGGCTTCCCTACACTCTGGCTGTCTCAATGAACGAGTTCGCGTCCTCCGCGAATATGGCCTTCGCCATGTATCCGGGGCTCACGCAGGGTGCTCTCGCCGCTTTGTTGCGACATGGCTCCGAAGAGCAAAAGCGCCTGTTCGCGCCGAGGATGGCGTCCGGACAATGGACGGGGACGATGAACCTCACCGAGCCGCAATGCGGCACGGATCTTGGCCTCCTCACAACCAAGGCGAAGCCGCTCGGCGACGGGACCTACGCGATCACGGGACAAAAGATATTCATTTCCTCCGGCGAGCATGATCTCGCCGAGAACATCATTCATCTCGTGCTCGCCCGCATCGAGGGCGCTCCGGCGGGCGTCAAGGGCATATCTCTTTTCATCGTTCCGAAAATAAACGTTGGCGCCGACGGCGAGCTGCAGGACCGCAACAAAGTCATGTGCGGCTCGATCGAGCATAAGATGGGCATACACGCCAACTCGACCTGCGTGATGAATTTCGACGGGGCCAGGGGCTATCTGATCGGCGAGCCCAATCGCGGCCTCAACGCCATGTTCGTGATGATGAACGAAGCGCGCCTGGGAGTCGCCGTCCAGGGCCTCGCGCAATCCGAGGTCGCCTATCAGAACGCCGTTCAATATGCGAAAGAGCGCCTGCAGGGACGCTCGCTCTCCGGGCCCAAAAACCCTGGCAAGCCAGCCGACCCCATTATCGTTCACCCGGACATAAGACGCATTCTCCTCGAGATCAGGGCGTTCAACGAGGCGGCCCGCGGGCTTGTCATCGATGCGGCGATGCAAAGCGACATCGTCCATCGCTCGCAGGACGAAGCCGCGCGCCAGGCCGCCGAGGATCGGCTGGGCCTGATGACGCCCGTGCTGAAAGGCGTGCTCACCGACGTCGGCTTCGACAATACGGTGAAAGCGCAGCAGGTCTACGGGGGCCACGGCTATATCGGCGAATGGGGAATGGAGCAGTTCGTTCGCGATTCGCGCATCGCCATGATCTATGAGGGCGCGAATGGCATTCAGGCGCTCGATCTCGTCGGCCGCAAACTGCCGCGCGACGGCGGACGCGCCATCGTCGCCTATTTCCGCGAGCTGACCGAATTCATCACACGCGAGGGCGAAAGCTCCGAGATGAAGATTTATGTCGAGCCGTTGAAGAAGGCGCTGGACGATCTGCAAAAGGCGACCGTGTGGCTGATGCAAAACGCCATGGCGAAGCCAGACAATGCAGGCGCCGCGTCATATGACTATATGCATCTCTTCGGCCGCGTGGCGTTGGGATATATGTGGGCGCGAATCGCAAAAGCCGCATTCGACAAGAAAGAGCGGCAACCCGGAAATGGCGAAGCGTTGGACGCCAAGCTCCTGACCGGAAAATTTTACATGGAGCGCATGCTGCCCGAAACGGGGTTACGGCTTGCGCGCATATCGACGGGCGCCGACACGATGATGTCGCTTCCGGAAGAGATGTTTTGATAGACGAGCATTCGGCGCCGGCGTTTGGCCGAACGCCCATGAGGAGCCTCTAGATGCCCGAAGCCTATATTTACGACGCCGTGCGCACCCCGCGCGGACGCGGCAAACCGGATGGCTCGCTCCATGAAGTCTCATCCGTCGGCCTCGCCGTAACCGTTCTCGAAGCGATCAAGACGCGCAACCATCTCGACAATGGCGTCGCGGTGGACGATATCGTGCTTGGCTGCGTCGATCCGGTGGGCGAAGCGGGCGGAGACATCGCCCGCGCCTCCGCAATTGCGGCCGGCTTCGACTTCAACGTTCCCGGGGTGCAGATCAACCGCTTCTGCGCATCGGGCCTCGACTCGGTGAATTTCGCAGCCGCGCAGATCATGTCCGGCCAGCACGATCTCACCATCGGCGGCGGCGTTGAAAGCATGAGCCGCGTTGGAATCGGCGCATCGGGCGGCGCATGGCCTGTCGACCCGACCGTGGCCATCCCCTCCTATTTCATGCCGCAAGGCGTCTCCGCCGATCTCATCGCCACGAAATACGGTTTCTCGCGCGACGATGTCGACGCTTATGCGGTGGAATCCCAAAAACGCGCGGCGCGCGCATGGCAGGAAGGGCGCTTCGCCAAATCCATCGTGCCGGTGAAAGACGTCAACGGACTCACCCTTCTCGACCGCGACGAACATATGCGTCCCGCAACCGATATGCAGTCGCTCGCGGCGCTGAAGCCCTCCTTCGCCTTCTATGCGGAGCAAGGCGGTTTCGACGCCGTCGCCATTCAGGCGCATCCGGAGGTCGAAAAGCTCAATTACGTGCATCACGCAGGAAATTCCTCCGGCATCGTCGACGGCGCGGCGGCCGTGCTCTTGGGCTCGAAAGAGGCCGGGGAAAAATTGGGAGCAAAGCCGCGCGCCCGCATAAAGGCCTTCGCCAATATCGGCTCAGAGCCCGCGCTCATGCTTACGGGGCCGGTAGACGTGACCACAAAACTGCTGAACCGGGCCGGCATGTCGCTCGCCGACATCGACCTTATCGAAGTGAACGAAGCCTTTGCGGCGGTTGTGCTGCGCTATCTGCAAGCCTTCAACCTTGATCCCGCCAAGGTGAACGTCAATGGCGGCGCTATTGCGCTCGGGCATCCGCTTGGCGCCACGGGCGCCATGCTGCTGGGAACGGCGCTCGACGAATTGGAGCGCAGCAACAAGCAGACCGCGCTGGTCACGCTGTGTATCGGCGCCGGCATGGGCACCGCGACGATCATCGAGCGGGTGTAAATCGCAACGGCCTTCGGTATCGCTTCAAGTTGGTTCGGCTGCGAAACGGCGAAGCGCTCCAAGGCCGAATCGATAATTTGAATCGCTTCGTAAGCGGCTCGCGATCACGCTGGTTCGAATCAAAGAGCGTCTTGGGAGAAAAATCTATGGACCTCGTCAATTTCCGCTTTGAAATCGACTCCGACGGCGTCGCGCTCCTGACCTGGGACATGCCCGACCGCTCGATGAACGTCATCACCTTGCAGGTGATAGACGAGCTGGAAAAAGTCGTCGACCAGGTCGCGGCCGATTCGACCGTTAAGGGCTGCGTCATCAGATCCGGCAAGAGCGCCTTTTCAGGCGGCGCCGATCTCTCGATGTTGCAGCAAAGCGCCGCGCAATACGCCAGGGCGCTCAAGGAACAAGGCGCGGACGCGGCCAATCAGCAGTTTTTCGACGGGGCGCGGCGCCTGTCGCTGCTCTATCGCAAGCTGGAGACCTGCGGCAAGCCTTTCGCCATTGCGATCGACGGCGTGTGCCTTGGCGGCGCCTTCGAACTCGCCCTCGCCTGCCATTATCGCGTTCTGTCGGACAGCGAGAAGACCCGCATCGGTCTGCCGGAGATTAAGGTCGGCCTTTTCCCCGGCGCCGGCGGCACGCAGCGCGTGGCGCGGCTGTTGCCGACCGGCGACGCGCTGCAATTTCTGTTCAAGGGCGATCAGGTGCGGCCGCAGCAGGCGAAGGTTGCGGGCCTTGTGCATGAAGTCGCGCCAGCAAGCGAAATCGTAGAGCGCGCCAGAGCCTGGATCGTCGGCGGCGGAAAAGGCGTCGCGCCCTGGGACGCTCAGGGCTTCAAGCCGCCTTCAGGAAAAGTGTTCTCTCCAACCGGCATGATGATCTGGCCCGCCGCCAACGCTATCTATCGCCGCGAGACATTCGACAATTATCCGGCGGCCAAGGCCATTCTGCACAGCGTTTACGAAGGGCTGCAATTGCCTATGGACCTTGCGCTGCGCGTTGAAGCCCGCTGGTTTGCGCATATTCTTCGCTCCAAAGAAGCCGCGGCGATGATCCGCACGCTGTTTCTCTCCAAGACGGAATTGGAGAAGGGCGCGCATCGGCCAAAGAACTTTCCGCCGACCAATCTCAAGAAAATCGGAATATTGGGGGCGGGCTTCATGGGCGCCGGCGTCGCCTATGTCAGCGCGCTCAATGGACTCGAGGTGGTGCTTGTCGACCGGGATCAGGAGAGCGCCGACAAGGGCAAGGCCGTGTGCGACAAACTCATCTCCGGGCAGGTCGCGAAAGGACGCGCGAAGCCTGCTGACAAGGAGGCGCTGGTGTCGCGCATCGAAGCGACCCCCGATTACGCGAAACTCAAAGGCTGCGATCTCCTGCTCGAAGCCGTTTTCGAGGACCGCGCGGTAAAGGCGGAGGTCACAAAGAAAGCGCAAGCCTTTATTGGGCCGGAGGTCGTTTTCGCGTCGAACACCTCGACGCTGCCGATCACCTCGCTCGCCGAAACCTCCCTGAAGCCAGAAAACTTCATCGGCGTTCACTTTTTTTCGCCCGTCGAGAAGATGCTGCTCGTCGAGGTGATCCTCGGCAAGAAGACCGGCGACAAGGCGCTGGCGACCGCGCTCGATTTCGTGCGCATCATCAAAAAGACGCCCATTGTCGTCAACGACTCTCGCGGCTTCTACGCCAATCGCTGTGTGCTCAATTACGTTCGCGAAGGCCAGATCATGCTGGTCGACGGCGTGCCGCCCGCCATGATCGAGAACGCCGCGCGCATGGCCGGAATGCCGGTCGGGCCGCTGTCGCTCAACGATGAAGTCGCGCTCGACCTCGGCTGGAAGATATTGCAGGCGACCAAGAAAGATCTTGGAGACAAAGCCGTCGATCCCGCGCAGGAGCGCGTGCTGCGCTTCATGGTCGAGGAGAAGGGACGTTTCGGACGCAAGAACGGCAAGGGCTTCTACGACTATCCCGAAAACGGCAAGAAGACGCTTTGGCGGGGACTTTCGGAACTCGCGGAGCGCAAGCTCGACCCCGATTCCATCGACGTAAAGGAGCTGGAGACGCGGTTCCTCGTGGTGCAGGCGGTGGAAGCCGCGCGCGCCATGGCCGAGAACGTCGTCACCGATCCGCGCGAGGCGGACGTCGGCTCCGTGCTGGGATTTGGCTTTGCGCCTTTCACAGGCGGCGCCATCTCCTATATCGACGGAATGGGAACCAAGAGATTCGTGGCCCTCTGCGACGAGCTGGCCAAAAAATACGGCCCGCGATTCGAACCGTCGCAACTGCTTCGCGACATGGCCGCGACGGGCGAAACCTTCTACGGCCGGTTCGGAGCGCAGACGAAAGCCGCCTGAACCAAGCGCCGGCAATGGCGCAGCGGGCGGCGCGCCGCCGGAGCGGGTGGGGGACATGACATCCGCACGGGTAGAAGATAAAAGGCTAATGCAGCATTCGCCTTGAGCATTGCGGGCGCCGTTCGGACCAGCAGATGCCTTTTCTTGTTCTTCCCTTCCCGGTTGTCGACCCAGTCGCCGTCAATATTGGGCCGATCCCGATTCGCTGGTACGCGCTCGCCTATATCGCGGGATTAGCTTTCGGCTGGATTTATCTGCGGGCGCTGGCGGCGAACGGCGACCTGTGGCGCGCCGCTCAGCCGCGGCCCTCGCGCGAGGCGATCGACGACCTGCTCGCCTATGTGGCGCTGGGAATCATCGTCGGCGGACGGCTGGGCCATGTGCTCTTTTACGATCCCGCCTTTTATCTCTCGCATCCGGAAGAGATCCTCCAGACATGGAAAGGCGGAATGGCCTTCCACGGCGGCTTGCTAGGCGCCATTGCGGGAATTCTTTTGTTTGCGAGACGCGATAAAACTCCTCTTCTCGCTCTCACCGACATTTGCGCGACCGTCGCGCCCATCGGACTCTTCTTCGGTCGCATCGCCAATTTCATCAAGCCGGAAATGTGGGGCCGGGAGACGGACGTTTGCTGGGCCATGGTGTTTCCGCAGGCGGGCGATGCGCCGCGCCATCCGAGTCAGCTTTACGAAGCGGGCCTCGAGGGATTGGCGCTCGGGCTTGTCCTGGGGTTCGCCGTGCGCAACGGCGCTTTGAAGCGCCCCGGCCTTGTGACCGGAATTTTCGGCGTCGGCTATGGGTGCGCGCGCATCTTCTGTGAATTTTTCCGCGAACCGGACCCGATTCAGGAGAGGCTCGGGAACGGCCTCACGATGGGCATGGCCTTGTCGGCGCCGCTCGTGATCGTCGGCGTTCTCGCGATCGTTTTCGCGTTACGAGAACAAAAGGTCGCCGCATGACAGCGCTCGGCGACGAAATCGCGATGATCATCGCACATGATGGGCCGATGACGCTCGAGCGTTACATGTCGCTTGCGCTCTGCCATCCCCGCTACGGCTACTATATGACCCGAGACCCGTTTGGCTCGGCTGGCGATTTCATCACGGCGCCGGAGATCAGCCAGATGTTCGGCGAGTTGGTCGGCCTCTGGATCACGGAGGCGTGGCGCGCCGCGGGCTCCCCCGGCCATGCGCATCTCGTCGAGCTCGGCCCGGGCCGCGGCACGCTGATGGCGGATGTGCTGCGCGTCGGCCAAGTCTCTTCGCCTTTCCTTGAGTCGATAGACATTCATTTGATCGAAGCCAGTTCTATTCTCGAAGCGGTCCAACGCCGCACTTTGGCGCAGTCGCCTCGTCCGATCCACTGGAGCGGCGATTTCTCTCACATCCCGCGCGGGCCAGTGTTCGTGATTGCGAACGAGTTCTTCGACGCGCTTCCTGTCCGGCATTTTATCAAGGGGCCGCGGGGCTGGAGCGAACGTCTCGTCGGTCTCGATCAACGCGGCGCACTCATGTTCGGCTCCTCTTCCGAAGTCGAGCCAGATCTCAACGTGCCGGCGGAGCGCGGCGCCGTCATCGAGGTGGGCGCCATCGGGCAACGGCTGATGGTCGAAATCGCCGATCGCATCGTTGCAGAGGGCGGCGCCATGCTCGTCGTCGATTACGGCTATCTCGAAACCTCGCTCGGAGAAACCTTGCAGGCGGTGAAGCGTCACGCCTACGTCAATCCGCTCGCGGAGCCCGGCGAAGCGGATCTCACGACGCATGTTGATTTCGCGGCGCTGGGGCGCGCTGCGAAATCGAGCGGCGCCAAAACTCTTGGACCCGTCACGCAAGGCGCTTTCTTGCGTCAGCTTGGCGTTGTTCAGCGGGCCGAGGCCCTGTCCCGCCGCGCGACGCCCGAGCAGCGCGCCGATCTCGCAGCGGCCCTGCATCGACTTGCGGGGACCGGAAATGCGCGCCAAACAATGGCCACGCTATTTAAAGCCATGGCGGTGACGCACCCGGACATGTACGATCTTCCGGGTTTCTTCCCCGACAAATGATCCTTTCCGGCGCGACATGACAAAGCTTCCGACCCTGACCGCGGGCAATCTCGCCTTGCCGGGCGTGCGCCACGCATTCTTCACCCGCCAGGGCGGCGTCTCCGAAGGCGTCTACGGGTCGCTCAACGGCGGCGTCGGTTCGAAAGACGACTCGGCGCGCGTATACGAGAATCGCGCGCGCATGGCGGAGCATCTCGGGACCGCGCCGGAGCGGCTTCTCGTTCCTTTTCAGATCCATTCGGCGGAAGCGCGCGGCGTCGCCGGGCCTTGGAGTTCCGACGCTCGCCCGCGCTGCGACGGTCTCGTCACCACGGTTCAACATCTTGCCTTGGGCGTCACCGGCGCAGACTGCGGAATGCTGCTTTTCGCCGACGCGCACGCCGGAGTTATCGGCGCCTGTCACGCAGGGTGGAAGGGCGCATTGACCGGAATGATCGAAGCCGCCATTGGGCAAATGGAGTTGCTTGGCGCCCGACGATACGACATTCACGCGGCGCTGGGTCCGGCGATTGGCGCGCAGAGCTACGAGGTCGGCCCCGAGTTTGTGGCTCAATTCCTGAACGTCAAACGCGAATATGCGAAATATTTCTCGCCCTCGCCGCGCGAAGGACATGCGATGTTCGATCTGCCCGGCTTCATCGCCGATCGGCTAGAACGCGTTGGCGTCGCCTCTTTCGAGAATCTCGAGATCGACACTTACGCCGACGAAACCCGCTGTTTCAGCTACAGGCGCAGCGTGCATCGCGCCGAACCCGACTATGGCAGGCTCGTCTCGGCGATCTCGCTGGTTTGAAGCAGCGCGGCGCTCACGTCCGCCACGGATGCTCCGGCAAATCGCTTACGCCGACAACTTTGACGCCCGCTTTCGCGACTGCTTCGTCGTTCTCGACGGAGCTGCCGCTGACGCCGATCGCTCCGATCAGCACTCCCTCTTTGTCTACGATGGGAAGGCCGCCGGGGAATGTGATGAGGCCGTCGTTGGAATGTTCGATTCCGTAGAGCGAACCGCCCGGCTGCGATAATTTGCCGATGAGGCCTGTCGGCATTCCAAAAAACACGGCTGTCTTCGCCTTCTTGATTGCGATGTCGATGCTGCCGACCCATGCCGCGTCCATGCGGTAGAACGCTTTCAGATTGGCGCCGGAATCGACAATCGCGATGCACATCTCCGTTTTGAGTTCGGCTGCGCGTTTGCGGGCGGCTTCGATCGCCGCCTCCGCCTGCTTTATCGTGACATGCATGATTGCCTCGCCGAAAGGAGCCGCTGCGTTAAAAATGGGTCGCTCTCAGTGCTTGGCAATCCTTCCGCCCGAGGCGACCGGCGTTTTGACGCATAGAGGGGATTGGCGGATACTATTCGCGTTGCGTGCGGACGAGTTGTCGCCTCTGGACGGAGTTACGAGCGGCAAGACGATCCTCGCGGTAAAAGCTTTTCAAAAGCAGTCCGGCCTGACGGAATCAGGCGCGCTCGACGCCGCCACGCTGGAGAAACTTGGCATTGCCGCCTCGACCGACAAAGTCAATGCGGTCATTGATTGGATCGCCGTTCCGACGCAAGAGGAACTGGACAGGCTCACAGGAAATCCCGTCAACGATCCTAAATTCCCTTACACGGATTATCGCCCGAACGCGCCGGCGGCCTCGCTCGATCTCCCTGGCGCCTCGAAACGTCACTTAATGCGAGGCCGGAACGGAAAACGCGGACGCTTTAACGGGTTTGACTCCCGCCGGGTCGCCCGCTACCACAACCGGCTTTGGCGCTTGAGCGAATTTCGGCCGGAACGGCGATCCGTTCGCCGAAAAATTCCGCCGCGCCGGTCCAACTGGCGCGGATTCTTGTCGAGCGGGCGATTTCGCCCTAAGGACGGCGCGCCGGAACATTCGGGGCGATCGTTGGCGTCGCCGGGAGCTGCGCGATGAAGATTCTTGTGCCCGTGAAACGGGTGGTCGACTACAACGTAAAGATAAGAGTGAAGTCGGACGGCTCCGGCGTCGATCTCGCCAATGTGAAATTCTCCATGAATCCTTTCGACGAAATCGCTGTTGAAGAGGCGATCCGTCTGAAAGAAGCGGGCAAGGCGTCCGAAGTCGTCCTCGTCTCTATCGGTCCAGCGCAGGCGGCGGAAACGATCCGCACAGGCCTCGCCATGGGCGCCGACCGCGGCATCCTCATAAAGACTGACGTTTCGCCGGAGCCGCTGGCGGTGGCGAAGCTTCTCGCGAAGGTCGTCGAAGCGGAAAGCCCCGGCCTTGTGATCCTGGGCAAGCAGGCGATCGACGACGACAGCAACCAGACCGGCCAGATGCTAGCGGCGTTGCTCGGCTGGGGGCAGGGAACCTTCGCCTCGAAGGTCGCAGTCGGCGACGGCTCGGTCGATGTGACCCGCGAAATCGACGGCGGCCTGCAGACGGTCAGCCTCAAACTTCCCGCCGTGGTGACGACGGATCTGCGTCTCAACGAACCGCGCTACGCGAGCCTTCCGAACATCATCAAGGCGAAGAAGAAAGAAATCGCCGAAAAGACGCCGGGCGACTATGGCGTCGACATTACGCCGAGACTCGAGGTCCTGAAGACCTCCGAGCCCTCGACCCGCAAGGCCGGTATCAAAGTCGGTTCAGTCGCGGAGCTTGTGTCCAAACTCAAGAATGAAGCGGGGGTTCTCTGATGACGACGCTGCTTGTCGCCGAAACGCAGGGCGCCGCGCTCACTCCCTCTACCGCCAAGGCGCTGACGGCGGCTCGGGAGATCGGCGGGCCGGTGCATGTTCTCGTCGCGGGGCCCGGTCTTAAGGCCGCCGCGGAAGAAGCGTCGAAGCTCTCCGGGGTGGAGAAAGTTCTGCTTGCCGAGGACGAAATCTACGCGCATGGGCTCGCGGAGCCGACGGCCGCTCTCATTGCGAGTCTCGCGGGGTCTTATGACGTCATCATCGCGCCATCGACCAGCGCGACGAAGAACATTCTGCCGCGCGTCGCCGCGCTCCTCGACGTCGCGCAAGTCTCGGACATCATCAAAGTAATTGCGCCAGACACATTCGAGCGCCCGATCTATGCCGGCAACGCCATCCAGACCGTGCGCGCAAAAGACTCAAAGAAGGTCGTGACCGTTCGAACCACGGCGTTCTCGGCGACGGGCGGCGGCGGTTCTGCGCCGGTCGAAACCATCGGCTCGGCGCCGAATCCGGACGTTTCGAACTTCCGGAGCGAAGAACTCGCCAAATCGGAACGGCCCGAACTTACCGCCGCCAAAATCGTCATTTCGGGCGGACGGGGCCTGCAAAGCGCGGAGAATTTCGTCAAATATATCGAACCGGTCGCCAATCGGCTCAATGCCGCCATCGGCGCCTCGCGCGCGGCGGTCGACGCGGGCTATGCGCCGAACGATCTCCAGGTAGGTCAGACTGGCAAGGCGGTCGCGCCCGATCTTTACATTGCGGTCGGCATCTCGGGCGCCATTCAGCATCTCGCCGGAATGAAGGACTCGAAAGTCATCGTCGCCATCAACAAGGACGAAGAGGCTCCGATTTTCCAGGTCGCCGATTACGGGCTTGTGGCGGACCTGTTCGCCGCCCTACCGGAATTGAACGACGAACTGGCGAAGATCGGACGCTGACGCTCTTGCAGCCCAGGCCTCTGCGATCGGGGCGCTCTTTTGGCTCGCGTTTCTGTTCTCCAATGTCGCCGCGCGCAGTCGGGGGCCGCTTGGCCTGTAAAATGAACGTCTTTCATGCAGTTTGCCGGTTTCCAGACGCCCCTGACGCGCGCTATATTGCATTGCGAGCGACCCTGCTTTCCGGCGCTCCCTCCTTTTGGCAAGCGGTGTTCACGCAATGAGCTTCGAAATTCGCAAAATCGGGGTTATTGGCGCTGGCCAGATGGGCAAAGGCATCGCTCAGGTTTGCGCCGTTTCCGGCATGGACGTCGTGCTTAGCGATGTGTCGAAGGAGCGCGTCGAGGCGGGGATCGTCGATATCGACTATAATATGCAGCGCGCCGTCGAGCGCGGTCAGCTGAGCGACGCCGACCGGCAGACTGCTCTTACGCATATCAAGCCCGGAAATACCGCCGCCTTTTCCGACGCCGATCTTGTGATCGAAGCGGCGACGGAAAACGAAGAGGTCAAACGCAAGATCCTCGCCGATCTTGCGCCCGGATTGAAATCCGACGCGATTATCGCGACCAATACGTCCTCCATCTCGATCACGCGACTTGCCGCCGTCACCGGGCGGCCCGAGCGGTTTATCGGCATTCATTTTATGAACCCGGTCCCCCGCATGCAGCTGGTGGAGCTCATTCGCGGCATTGCGACGGAGGACAAGACCTTCGAGCAAGCGAGGGATTTCATCGCGCGCCTCGGAAAAACCGTGACCGTCTCGGAAGACTTCCCCGCCTTCATCGTCAACCGCATTCTGCTGCCCATGATCAATGAGGCGATCTACACGCTTTATGAAGGCGTCGGTTCGGTCGAGGCGATCGACACCGCCATGCGGCTCGGCGCCAATCACCCCATGGGGCCGCTTCAGCTCGCGGACTTCATTGGTCTCGACGTCTGTCTGTCCGTAATGCAGGTCCTGCATGAGGGGCTCGCCGATTCCAAATACCGCCCCTGCCCCCTCCTCGTTAAATATGTCGAGGCCGGTTGGCTCGGCCGCAAGACGCAACGAGGCTTTTACGATTATCGCAGCGGAACGCCGGTTCCCACCCGCTAAGCCTGCTTTTTTTACATATCTTTCAGACTCCTGCGTTCTTCTGGGACGGTCTCTTCGGAAGGAGCCGTCCGTGCTGGAGTTTCTCGTCGCCCATTTTGGCGCCATCGGCGCAATCAGCATGACGCTCGCCGCCGCATGGTCCTTCGTCCGCTTCCGCTGCTTCGACATCGGCTGCGCCATCGCCGCCTTCGCGGGGGCGTTCGGCATCTATTATGCGATGGACGAATATTTCGGTCTCTATCTCGTCGCCAACAACTTCAAGGCGCTCGGCGGCGGCGCCCTGCTCGGCTGCCTGACCTACGACATATTGAAAACAGGACTCGCCTGAGTCACTCCCTTGTGGTCGCGGAGCGCGGCGCGAGGTCCGGCCTGCGCTCCCTTGTGATGCGCAGCGCTTCTTCATGGCGCCATCTCGCAACTTTCTCGTGATCGCCGCTGAGCAGGACGTCGGGAATGGCGCGCCCTTCGAATTCGCGCGGCCGGGTAAATTGGGGATATTCGAGAAGGCCCGCTTCGAAGCTTTCCTCATGGCCTGAGGCTTCCTCCCCCATGACGCCGGGAAGAAGCCGCACGCAGGCGTCGATGAGGGCGAGCGCCGCAATGTCGCCGCCGGAGAGCACATAGTCGCCGATCGAAATTTCTTCGAGCGCCCGCGCCGCGATGAGCCGCTCGTCCACTCCCTCGAAACGCCCACACAGGATGACAGCCCCCGGACCGGACGCGAGTTCGCGCACACGGCTTTGTCGCAAGGGCGCCCCCCGTGGACTCATCAAAATCCTCGGGCGCGGGTCGTCGGGATCCGCCACCGCATCGAGCGCCGCCGCGAGTACGTCGGCGCGCATGACCATTCCGGGGCCGCCGCCCGCCGGCGTATCGTCCACCGCGCGATGACGGCCGATCCCATGTTCCCGGATTTGGCGCGCGTCGAGCGCCCAAACGCCGCGCGCGAGCGCGTCTCCGGCAAGCGATAGGCCAAGCGGGCCGGGAAACATCTCGGGAAAGAGCGTGAGAACGGTCGCGCGCCACATGTCGCCTTATCGCATGGCGGCGCGGGCGCGAGAAGATGGCGCGCCCGCGCTCATGAGCGCGGGACGGCCGCGCGGCGCACTCACGCAGCCACGTCGCCGCGACAACGCGCCAGAACGTCTGGCAATATCTCCGTCAGAACTGGCTCTCCAACCGCGTCTTCGAGAACTACGACGCAATCATCGAAGCCGCCTGCGACGCTTGGCGAAGGC
>Ga0209048_10001168_pt1 | contig 27323 bp, 23 predicted proteins | sample FrelakmetCRP12CR_FD_187146 | JGI IMG/M metagenome (GOLD analysis project Ga0209048, IMG submission 187146) | Freshwater lake sediment microbial communities from the University of Notre Dame, USA, for methane emissions studies - CRP12 CR (SPAdes)... | ecosystem: Environmental > Aquatic >... | reverse complement strand
TGGTCCACTACCTGGTCGGCCCCCAGTTGATGGGCGGGCACATCCGAGTAACCGAAAGATACCGCGATCACGGGTACTTTCGCCGCGCGTGCCGTCGCCACGTCCGTCATTGAATCTCCTACCATGATTGCCGAGGAGTAATGACCGCCCGCGCGCGAAACGGCACCCAGAAGATGGCCCGGATCCGGTTTCCTTACTGAAAATGTATCGGGGCCGGCGATAAACGCAAAGCGATCAGCGAGACCGAGCGCTTTCAAGAGCTTTGCCGAAAAACGTTCAAGCTTGTTAGTGCAGATCACCAAATTCGCGCCGCTTGCGGCTAAAGCATCCAATGTCTCGCTTGCGCCCGGAAAGGAAAGCGAATGATCCGCGAGATGTGTCTCATAGTGAGAAAGAAATCGCGCGAGCATTCGGTCGAATTCGGCCGGCGCAGGCTGAACACCCTCCAGCGCAAGACCGCGCTCCAACAGCGCGCGCGCGCCGCCGCCGACGAGGTTGCGAGCGTCATCGAATGGCACGTCCTTTAACCCGAATTCGCCGAGCACGAGATTAAGCGTCGCGACAAGATCGGGGGCGGTATCGACAAGCGTGCCGTCGAGATCGAAAGCGATGGTGGGACGGTAGGTCATTACAGTCTCGGCTACAGTTATCGTGAACAAAAGTCCATCTCCCGCAGTTTGATGGACATGCTGGCGACACATCGGGGGCCATGCTACCACCGCGCCCCGCGAGCAGTGCGATCTTTGCAGCTAGTTAAAGGAGAGCTTGCCCCTCGTGTCGAATACGGTCAGGACGACGGATCTTGATACATTGAAGCGCGAAGCCGCACGCCGCGCGCTTGAATTTGTGCGATCCGGCATGCGGCTCGGGCTTGGTACCGGCTCGACGGCGGCCCATTTTATTGATCTGCTGGCAGAGAAGATACGTGACGGTCTTGATGTCGTGGGCGTCCCGACATCTGAGGCAACGCGTATGCAAGCTGAACGGCTCGGCATCCCGCTGACGACGTTAGATGAGGAACCGGAGCTCGATCTCACCGTCGATGGCGCCGATGAGATCGATCATGCGTTGACGCTCATCAAGGGAGGAGGCGGGGCGCTCCTGCGCGAGAAAATTGTTGCGTCAGCCTCGCGCGAAATGATCGTAGTGGCGGACGAAACCAAATATGTGAAACGCCTGGGTCGCTTCCCGCTACCGATCGAGGTCGTTGATTTTGGCTTAGGGGCCACTAATCAAGCCATAAAGGCTACGCTTAAGGCCTCTGGCTGTGAGGGACCAATTCGGCTAAGGCACAAGCTGGATGGTCATGTTTTTGTCACGGATCAGGGACACTTAATTCTAGATGCCAGTCTTGGGGCGATCCCCAATGCGCGCTTGCTCGCGCAGGGTCTTTCGGAGGTTCCTGGTGTAGTTGAACACGGCCTCTTCATTGGGCTGGCTCGCCGGGCGATCCTCGCAGGTCACGAGGGGGTTCGCGTCATCGAGCGGTCCTAACGAATTTTTTTTCATAACAGGGAGAACATTATGAATTATCTTGGCATTGCTCGCGCCTTGAAGGCGGGAGCGCTAGCGATTGCGATCGGTTTTGTAGCTTCCTCGGCGCCGGCTCAGCAGCCCGCGGCAAAAGGTCCACCGCCGTCCCCCGCTCAAATTCAACTTGCGCGCGACATCATCGATGCCTCTGGCGCCGCGCGTGCATTCGATCCGATCGTGCCGTCGATCATGCAGCAGACCTATGCGCAGCTCGTTCAGCAGAACCCAGACCTGCAAAAATCCCTTCTTGAAGTGGCGCAGGCACTAGGCCCGGAATTCCAGAAACGCCAGCCTGAAGTCGTCGATATCATGGTTCAAACGTATGCCTCTCATTTTACGGAAGCCGAACTCAAAGATCTCGTCACGTTCTATCGTTCAGCCACGGGTAAAAAATTGGTGACCGAACTTCCATTGGTGTTGGAAGAAAGTTTCGGCAAGGCGCGTGAATGGGGCGCCAAGATTCAAGAACAAGTCACGGCTCGCATTCGCGAGGAAATGGGTAAGCGCGGTAACAAGATCTGATCGTCGGACCGCAATAAGCCGCCATGTCGCTTGGCGGGGGTGCATCATAAAATGGCCGAACACGATGTCGATCTTTTCGTGATCGGTGCCGGATCCGGTGGCGTGCGTGCGGCGCGCGTCGCCGCCCAGTATGGCGCGCGTGTAATGATCGCGGAAGAATATCGCGTGGGTGGCACTTGCGTCATTCGTGGCTGCGTCCCCAAAAAACTTCTCGTCTATGCGAGTCGCTTCTCCCAAGATTTCGAGGACGCAACCGGTTTCGGTTGGACGATCTCCAACGCCAAATTCGATTGGCCGACGCTAATCGCCAATAAAGACAAAGAGATTTCCCGCCTCGAAGCAGCGTACCACTCCACGCTCGGCCGTCTCGGTGTCGAAATCGTTTCTTCGCGTGCGAATATCGAGGATCAAAACACCGTTCGTATTCATAAGACTGGAGCGCGCATCAGGGCCGAAACGATTCTGATAGCGTCCGGCGGACATCCAGTTCTGCCGAAAATTCCGGGCGTTGAGTTCGCCATCACTTCCAATGAAGCGTTCCATCTCGAAAAGTTGCCGCGCCGCATTGTGATTCAGGGCGGCGGCTATATAGCCGTTGAATTTGCCTGCATGTTTCGCGGGCTCGGTGCGGATGTGTTGATTGTTCACCGGGGCGATGAAATCTTGCGCGGTTTTGATGACGACGTACGCAAACACCTTCACGTGGAGATGGTGGGGCGCGGAATCAAGATCATCACTGGTCAGACAATCGTATCGATCGAAAAAACCGGTCATGCATTGCAGGCGAGTCTTTCTGGCGGTGAGGGACATTCTGCCGATCAGGTGATGTTCGCCATCGGACGCACACCCAATACCAAGAACATGGGTCTTGAAGCCGCCGGAATAAAATTGAACCAGGATGGTGCGGTTGCCGTCGACGAATTCTCGAAATCGAGTGTGCCGTCGATTTACGCTATCGGTGATGTCACCAACCGGCTTGCGTTGACTCCAGTCGCCATCCGCGAGGGACAAGCCTTTGCAGATACGGTGTTTGGCAAGAAACCATGCAGCGCTGACCACGCTAATGTGCCGAGCGCAGTTTTTGCCGAACCCGAAATCGGAGTGGTTGGTCTCAGTGAAACAAAGGCAAAAGAACAGGGATTCAAGCTGGACATTTATCGCACTCAATTCCGTCCGATGAAGGCCACGCTATCAGGTCGCGCAACCAGCATCTTGATGAAACTCGTGGTTGACCAGGCGACTGATCGCGTACTCGGCGTTCATGTCGTCGGAGAGTCCGCGGCTGAGATGGTGCAGATGGCAGCGATTGCTGTGAAAATGGGTGCCCGCAAATCTGATTTTGACGCGACCGTGGCGCTGCACCCAACCGCGGGCGAAGAACTCGTCACGCTGCACAATAGAGTTTGATCGTTAGCATTGGCTGAGCCAGTCCGCTGCGGCGGGCCAAAGCTTGTCGCGTCCGACTTCCCTGAAAAATCCAAAATGGCCGAGCTTGCTCGCACCGACATTGCTTGGGTGGACCGTGATGTGCTCGGCCTCAGTGCCGGTATAGCGCGAAAGTAATTTCCCAACCGCGATGGGGGGCGCCCAATCATCATCCGCTATACCGATCCCGCGCAGCGCACCATGATAATTCGGAAAATTCTTGCGGGCATCCAGGGTCGTATCGTCGAATAGATAGTTCGGGTTCATGCACCAGCCGGCCCATTCGAGGAACACGCCCTTCGGCAGATCCTCTCCGATGCCGAGTTTTCCGGGTACGTAACCGAACAGCTGCGCTGCTGCTGGACCGAAGCAATTCAGCATCGCGTAAACCCGATATTTTTCCGGCGCCGGAAACAGTTTCCAATATCCGATCTGCGCTGCCACAAATAACGCACGTGAGAGTTTCTGATTGTTTGGAAGTAACCCCAAAGCCTGCCCACCATAGGAATGGCCGACATATAAAAGCGGTTCGCCATTCGATTCGCGCGCGGCGAAATCCACGGCCGCGGAAATATCGAGGGCGGCCCAATCGCGCATGCGTACGTTGAAGCCGCGCAGCGAAGCCGGTCTCGACCCGCCGATCCCGCGATAATCGAAAGTGAGCGTCGAAAAGCCGCGCTCCGTCAAATAAGCAGCGAACTTTCCATAATACTGTCGGGGAACAGCGGTGGCTGAGGTAATCAGGACAAATCCCTTATCGGTTATTTCCGTCGGGCGACGTAGCGTGGCGGCGAGCCGATAGCCGTCCATGGCCGGAAAATCCATATCCGCTTCGGCTTGGGCATTGTTCATGCGCTGCTCCCCACAAGACAGTTACCGATCCATAAGCCCCTATTACCCGCCACTCGCAAGCAAGTTTGTGACGATCACGTTTTTGTCACGCAAAACTGATTCTATCCCTTTAGGGAAGTTTGATAGACGTTGGCCATGGCAAAGAGCGCAGCCGTAACGTTACGTTCCGACGCGAAGCAGCCGGAAGACCGCATCGTTCATCCATTTTGGGTACGAGTTACCCACTGGATAAATGTTGTCGCGATGATGATCATGATTGGCTCCGGCTGGCGGATCTACAACGCCGCGCCGATTTTCAATTTCGAGTTTCCGCGCTCGATTACCGTTGGCGGGTGGCTCGCCGGGGCGCTCATGTGGCATTTCGCGGCAATGTGGCTATTAGTTATCAACGGTCTCATCTATGTCACGCTCAGCATTATCACTGGCCGCTTCCAGAAAAAACTATTTCCCATTTGGCCAAGCGAAGTGATGAAAGATATCAAAGCCGCACTGACACTTCGCCTCTCACACGACGATCTCTCCGTCTATAACGCCGCTCAGCGCGTACTCTATCTCGGCGTCATCTTCGCGGGCGTGGTCGTCGTTTTTTCCGGAGTCTCTATCTGGAAACCTTCGCAGTTGCAGGAGCTAACGGCTCTGTTCGGTGGCTACGATTTCGCGCGTGTCGTGCATTTTTTTGCGATGAGCGCGATTGTCGGATTTTTGATCGTTCACGTCTTGCTCGCGATTTTGATTCCTAGGAGTCTTCGCGCAATGATCCGCGGATTTTAGGAGGCGGCGATGTCACGTAATAACAAAAAACTCATCTCTGGCATCGACACAAAGCTTTTCATCAAGGATGCGACTAAGCTTTTACCTGATCCGGCGCGGCGCGCGTTTCTGCGCGGCGGCGCTAGCCTCGGCACAGTCGCGTTTCTTGCGGGCTGCGACATCACCGATGGCACGACGGCGGAGAACGCACTAAGCGTCATGTCGCGCTTCAACGATCGAGTTCAGGCGATTATCTTTGGTCTGAATCGCCTCGCCCCGACTTATCCTGAAAGTGCGATTACGAAACCATTTCCGTTTAACGCCGATTACAACGAAGACCAAGCGCCGATAGTCGATGGCGCCAGCTATAGGTTGAAAGTTGGGGGCCTTGTGGCGGAAAAGAAGCCCTGGGCGCTATCTGAACTTTATGGGTTACCGCAGGAGTCGCAGGTCACGCGCCATATTTGCGTTGAAGGCTGGAGCGCGATCGGTAAATGGTCGGGCGCGCGGCTTTCGGATTTTCTGCAGCGTATCGGCGCCGACACGACAGCAAAATACATCAAGTTCATCTGTGCCGAAGGTTACTCGACGTCAATCGACATGCCCACCGCACTCCACCCGCAGACGCAGATGACTTTCAAATTCGCAGATCAAACGCTGCCGCGTTCTTATGGTTACCCGATGAAAGTCCGCATCCCGACGAAACTTGGCTTCAAGAACCCAAAACACGTCACCGAAATGTATGTGACAAATGATTATCCCGGCGGCTATTGGGAAGATCAGGGCTATAATTGGTTCAGTGGGCTCTGAGCGCGCATTTGTGCCGATAAATACAGGCGTGTTGGAAACTGGCATCCAGTAACTTTTTGAGTGTATAACCCCGCCTCGTGAGAGATAGGGCAACTCAACATGGCCGCGCGTTGGACCCCGGATAGCTGGCGATCGAAGCCGATCGTGCAGGTGCCGGAATATCCCGACTTGAAAGCGTTAGCTGAGACCGAGCGTACGCTCGCCTCATTTCCACCGCTGGTTTTTGCGGGCGAGGCGCGGGCGCTCAAGCGCGCGCTCGCTAAGGTCGCGGCCGGGGATGCTTTCTTGCTGCAGGGCGGCGATTGCGCCGAAAGCTTCGTCGAGCACAGCGCCAACAACATCCGCGATTTCTTCCGCGTCTTCTTACAGATGGCAGTAGTGATGACCTTCGCGGGCTCTTTCCCGGTGGTAAAGGTCGGCCGCATTGCGGGCCAGTTTGCCAAGCCCCGTTCCTCGCCCACGGAAAAGCAAAACGGTGTGGAACTACCAACCTATCGTGGCGACATCATCAACGATATTGCCTTCACAAAGGAAGCGCGCACGCCCGATCCACGAAGACAACTCGAAGCCTATCGCCAGTCGGCGGCGACTCTCAATTTGCTGCGCGCGTTCTCGACCGGAGGCTACGCGAACCTGTCGAACGCGCATCAATGGATGCTCGGCTTCGTTAAGGATAGTCCGCAAGCGCACCGCTATGAGGAATTGTCCGCGCGTATCACGGAAGCGCTCGATTTCATGCGCGCCTGCGGCATCGATCCGGAAACGCATCCGGAAATGCGAACGACCGATTTCTACACTAGCCATGAGGCGCTACTGCTGGGCTATGAAGAGGCGATGACGCGAGTCGATTCCACAAGCGGTGACTGGTACGACACCTCCGGCCATTTAGTTTGGATCGGTGACCGCACGCGCCAGCCCGACCATGCTCATGTCGAATTCTGTCGCGGCATCAAAAATCCGATTGCGCTGAAATGCGGTCCGTCGCTGACAGCGGACGGATTGCTAAAACTCCTCGACATTCTTGACCCTGAGCGTGAGCCGGGGCGCATGACATTGATCTGCCGTTTCGGTGCAGGCAAGGTTGAGGCGCACCTGCCGGCACTTATTCGCGCGATGAAAAAGGATAAACGTACTGTCGTGTGGTCGTGCGACCCGATGCATGGCAATACGTTGACGGCGAATGGCTACAAAACGCGTCGCTTCGAGCAGATACTTCAGGAAGTGAAGGAATTCTTCGCGGTTGCTGCCCGCGAAGGCATTCATGCCGGCGGCGTTCATCTGGAGATGACCGGCCAGAATGTCACCGAATGCATGGGTGGCGCGAGGGCGATCGGCGAGATGGATTTGTCCGATCGCTATCACACCTTCTGTGATCCGCGGCTTAACGCCGATCAGGCGATCGAGATGGCATTCCTAGTTGCCGACCTGTTAAAAAGAGAACGCCTGAGCCACGTGCGCAAGATGCCGGCAGTCGCTGGATTTTAAAAAAATATTGCGAAGATCTTGTGCGTATATCTCGCGGAAATCCGCTTGGAAATCTTTCACGCGCATGCCGGGATTACAGCGGGATCAACACAACCACGACCTGATATGGCCGCGGTGTGACAAACGAAACCGGGCAGGTCAGGAGAAATTCGATGCATTGCTGCTTTTTAGCGGTCGCCACTGTGATCGGTGTTCTATTTTCGGGAAGCGCGATGGCCGGCGTCGTTGAGGTATTTCATGCAGATTCACTAGCTGGTCCGATGCACGAACTTAAAAAAGCGTTTGAAGCGAAGAATAAAGACGTCAGCATCAAGCTCACCTCAGGTGTTTCGAGGCAACTGGCCGATCGTATCCTCAAAGGTGACACCTGTGACGTATTTGCACCGTCGTCTTCGGTGGTTGCAGAGGACTTGATGAGCAAAAAAATCACTGATTCGAACCAGGATGTGGCTTCCTGGTATGTGGTCTTCTCGGCGAACGAGATGGTCGTCATCACCAGCAAGGGCAACCCACTGGGAATCCATCAGATCGTAGATCTTGCAAAACCCGAAATGAAATTCACCCGCGTCACGGGCGAGAAGGATCTCGCTACCGGCCGCACGATCGAATTTCTGAAGCGAGCCGCGAACCTAGAAGGAAAACCGGAGCTCGCACAGAAGATCATCGACGCTGCCATCGTTGATCCAGCTAAGCCGAACTCGGTGCCTGAAGTTGTGAGTGCCATCCGCGAAGGAAAAGCAAACGTTGGCGTCATTTATTATTCCACTGCGGTCGCCGCCCAAAATGACGTCGAAATCATTCGTTTTCCTGCGAGCGTCAATATGAGTGAGACAATCCGAAATGCCGCCACGGTCCCAGGAACCGCCAAAAACCCGAAAGAGGCGATCGATTTTGTTCGGTTCATCCTAACCGCTGAAGGGCAGAAGATCCTGATGGAGACCGGCCAGCCACCGGTCGTTCCCGCAATTCGTAAAGGCATTGTCCCCACGGACTTAAAAAACTAGAGACGATGTGGATGCCCGAATAACGCTGCGCATGCCGGACAATTTTGGCCGCCATTGCCGTGCCGTCAGGGCGGGTTTACATCCTTCCCATGATCAGAGATCGTTTGACGCTTGCAATTGCGCAGCTCAATCCCGTCGTCGGTGACGTTGCCGGCAACGCTGAGAAAGCGCGCCGAGCGCGCGCGGAAGCAGCGAAACAAGAGGCCGATCTTGTCGTATTTCCCGAATTGTTCATTGCCGGCTACCCGCCGGAAGATCTGGTGCTCAAGCCCACCTTTCAGGCCGTATGTCGAAGCGCCATCGAACAGATCGCGCGTGAGACCAACGATGGCGGCCCGGCGCTCTTGATCGGGACGCCATGGCTTGATGACCAAAAGCTATACAACGCCACGGCGCTTTTAGACGGTGGCAAAATCGCGGGCCTGCGCTTCAAGGTAGACTTACCGAATTACGGCGTATTCGATGAGAAGCGCGTTTTTGTACCGGGGCCGATGCCGGGCCCGGTGAATTTCCGTGGCATTCGCCTCGGTGTTCCGATCTGCGAGGACATCTGGAAACCCGATCCCATAGAATGCATCGCGGAGACTGGTGGTGAAATCCTACTCGTCACCAACGCTTCTCCCTATCGTCGCGGCGTAATGCTGGAGCGCCTCAACGTTGCGGTGCTGCGTGTGGTCGAGTCGGGTCTACCGCTGGTCTATGTCAATCAATTTGGCGGCCAAGACGAACTCGTGTTCGAGGGCGCGTCGTTTGCACTGAACGCCGACAAATCGCTCGCATTTCAGATGGCTTCATTTAAGGAGGAAATTGCGCTCATCGAATGGAAGCGCGAGAGCGGCACGTGGAAATGCGTTTCCGGACCGCAGGAAAAAATCATCGAAGGCGACGAGGCCGACTACACAGCCTGCATGCTAGGGCTGCGCGATTATGTCGAAAAGAACGGCTTCCCCGGCGTTGTGCTCGGCCTTTCTGGCGGTATTGACTCGGCACTCTGTGCTGCACTCGCTGCCGACGCGCTTGGCCCAAAGCGCGTCCACGGCGTGATGCTGCCATATAAATTCACCTCGAAAAATTCCCTTACCGATGCCGAGAAGTGTGCGCGTGCGCTCTCCATTCGCTATGACACGATCCCGATCGCGCCCGCCGTTGAGGGTATTGAGGCTGTACTCACGGCCCAGTTCAAGGGCCAGAAGCGCGACGTCACGGAGGAGAACATCCAGGCGCGGGCGCGCGGTACGATCCTAATGTCGATTTCAAATAAGTTCGGACCGATGGTCGTGACGACCGGCAACAAGTCAGAGATGTCGGTCGGCTATGCCACGCTTTACGGCGATATGAATGGCGGCTTCAACCCAATCAAAGATCTCTATAAGACCGAGGTCTATCGTCTTGCCGCGCTTCGGAACCGATGGAAGCCCGCGGGCGCGCTCGGTCCCAGCGGTGTCGTAATCCCAGAGAATATCCTAACGAAAGCGCCAACAGCAGAGCTGCGCGAGAACCAGAAGGATCAGGATTCGCTCCCGCCCTACGATGTACTCGATGCCATTCTGGAGCGACTCGTGGAGCGCGAAGACGCGGTATTCGATATCGTTGCCGCGGGTTTTGACGCCGAGACGGTGAAACGTGTGGAGCGAATGCTGAATGTCGCCGAGTACAAGCGGCGGCAGGCGGCGCCGGGCGTGAAGGTAACGTTCAGGAATTTCGGTCGCGATCGTCGCTATCCGATCGTCAATAAGTTTCGCGATCCGGGCACCACACCCGCGAAGCCCGACGATACGCTCGTTTTGGGCGCGGTACCGACGCGAAACGAAGTAGTGGATTTTTGAAGGCTTTTTGCGGCTAATACTGACGCTAATCGGCGCAGTTCACCAAGGATCGCTACTGTTGATTCGCAAGCTCTTTGCGGAAACGACGGTCTCGTTTCAGATACCATTCACGGCTCATCGCAGCGCGACATGTCGTGAAGCGTTCGGTATGAAGCAAAACCCAAACTCGCCCGCGTGTGGAACGAGCGCCCGTACCCGCATTATGCTGGGTTAGACGTCGCTCCACATCGAGCGTCCATCCAACGTAGGTACGGTATCCACCTTTGCCGTTGCTACCGAGTACGTAAACGAAATATTTCGTTCGGCGATCGTTCAGATCGGGCTTCTTCTGATTCCGCATTACTACAGAATGGATTGCGCGCTCATGCTGGGCAATTGGAAAATCGCAGATGATTCGAGAAAATTCGGATCGAGCTGTATATGATTGCCATCGAGCCGTGCTCGCTTGGGCCGAGCCCATCGCGAGTTGCCGCACGCTGGGAGCGTAATAGCATGTCGTCTCCGATCGTCCGTTTTGCACCATCGCCTACTGGGCTCCTACACATTGGCAATGCACGCACCGCGCTATTAAACGCTCTCTACGCAAGACGCGAAGGTGGAACGTTCATTTTGCGTTTGGACGACACGGATCGTGTGCGCTCGGAAGAGCAGTATGTCGATGCGATACGTAGCGACCTCGGCTGGCTTGGCATTTCCCCCGATCACGTCGAACGACAGTCACTACGAACCGCTCTCTATGAAAAGTCACTTGAGTTCTTGAATAAGATTGGTCGCATTTATGCTTGTTACGAAACAGAGGAAGAGTTGGAATTTCGTCGTCGGCGCCAGCTCGCAGCACACAAGCCGCCTATCTATGACCGCGCCGCTCTTCAACTGAGCGATGGAGATCGTAAGAAGCTCGAAAGCGAGGGTCGCAAAGCCTATTTTCGTTTCAAGCTTGATCAGAAAAAAGTTGCATGGGTTGATCTAATACGAGGACAGTCGGAGATCGACACAGCTTCATTATCTGACCCGGTGGTCCGCAGAGCCGACGGTAATTGGCTCTATTCATTGACATCGGTCGTCGACGATATTGACATGAAAATGAGTCACGTAATCCGTGGCGAAGATCATATTACGAACACCGCCGCCCAAATCGAAATGTTCGAAGCGCTGGGCGCGAAGCCGCCCCTTTTTGCTCATCATAACCTTCTTACACTGCCAAGTGGGGAGGGCATGTCTAAACGTCTCGGTCATCTCTCCTTGAAGTCGCTTCGTGAAGCGGGCCAGGAGCCTCTCGCTGTTGCCGCTGCCGCAACTCTTGTTGGAACCGCGGAGGCCATCCAACCGGTCAGCGATCTTGCGAGTCTTGCCGCTAAAGTTGATTTTACGCGCATATCGCATGGATCCGCTCGTCTCGACCCCAAAGATCTCGATGCGCTCACGGCCCGTACACTTCACGCGATGTCATTCGCAACGGCAGCGCCACGCCTGACCGCGATCGGCGTTGGCGGTGGCCAGGCTTTTTGGGAGGTGGTGCGTGGAAATCTCGCGCGATTCGACGAATCTTTGTTGTGGTGGCGTATCGTGAACGAGCCGATTACACCGTCTTTGACGGATGCAGATCTCGACATCTGCAGGAAGGCTTCGAACGAACTTCCAGCCGATCCGTGGGAAACCGAAACCTGGGACAAAAAAAATTGGGACGCTTGGATCGATAAGCTCAAACAATCAACGAGCCACAAGGGACGGGAGCTATTTCACCCACTCCGACTCGCGCTGACCGGTCAGGAAAATGGCCCAGAACTGCGAGCTTTGCTGCCCTTTCTGGGTCGTAGGCGCGCGGAAGCGAGATTAAGAGGTGAGACCGCCTAAACGAGCTGGCACTCTTAATGAACGGGATAGAATTCCGGGCCGACCGTGCGCACTTTGCGCGTTCCATCAGAGGGTTTTTCGCTCTGCGGCGTTTGATCGCCTGATGGTTGCTTCGCGACAGCAGGCTGAGAGGCGCTACCGCCTTTCGGCTGGTTTGGCTGTTTCGGTTGCGCCAATTGTTTGGCGCGTTCCTCGGTTACGATGATATCGCCTTGTTGAACCGTCTGATCCTTGCCAACGCCAAGGGCGTCTGCCCAGCTCTGCCCGGCCGCGCGGCAAGAGCAGCTCGGACTGAATTCTTGGCGATATTTGAATGCCGTGGGCAGTTCAGAGTAAGGACGTCCGCCGATCGACATCGCTTGGTCGACTTCCTCGCCCGGATTGCGATGTGTGTAGAGCGCGGTCTCCGCGGCAGGGCACAAGCGCTTGCAGGTCCGGTCATCTTCTCCAAATCGCGACGGGACTGTCGCATAGCTAATGGGGAAATAATATCCGTCGCACATTCTCACACAGAGAGTGCGAAAGGTTGAAGACGATGGCAATTCGAGCGGTGAAGCATTGATGTCACTTTCTTCACGCAACCCGCCGAACAAATTCTCAAGCCAACTACGTGAACGCACTTGTTGTGGCGCTGAATTACGATACTGCGGACCACAATTATTCTGCTGAAGCGAAGCTAAGAGCTGTCGGCGCTGCAGATCACGATTGACGTCAATGTCGCCCCCGCGCATGCGCGACAAGTCCGCGGTCATGCGGTCGAGATTGCCCCGCATTTGGGTAATCTGATTGTTGATCTGTTCGCATTGAGGAGATCTTTGACCAAACCCGAAAAGAAAAAAACCACCCCCAGTGTCACATCCTGAGCGGCGGCCCTGCATAATCGTCTGATCCAATTCGAACTTTTGACGCGCAATGGCATCTTCGTAACGTCGCGTCGAGTCGGGTCCCGCATTCACCGGTGCGTCCAGCTTCGCAAGTGCACTTTCGAGACGAACGCAAATCGGATTTGTGCTGTCTCCAGACTGAGAACCGCCGCCCGGAGGCGGAGGTACATAGACACCGGGGGGTGCGCCACCAGGAACGCTGCCGGGTGGATACATCTGCGCGGCAGCCCCTGTCAGGAGCGCCAGCGAAAGGACGGCTGAAAGTCCAGCAAGGTGGGTTGGGATCATGGATCAATCAAACTTCGCATGAAGAACTTGCAGCAAGGGCGGGAAACTTGACCGAACTATGAAGGCAATGTCGAGAAAAATTGCCGTCAGCATCGTCTTGGAATGAATGCTTAGACCTCTGGCAGCCAATTTTCGCGCTTTTTCCGCGATCATTTGTTTTGATTCGGGTGCAGCTCTACCCAAAACTCGGGGGCGCAAGAAGGCTTATTTCAGAACGTTTTGCATCTGTTTTCTGTGTCAAATTTGTCACGCATCAGGAAATCTTTCAGGGCTCATAGAGTTTTGCTTAGCATTTGGGCAGATTGCCCAAATGCTATTATTGCGATTTTGCGTGGTTTAAGCGACTTTAACAATCGGTTTACGGGGGTTATCGGCTCGTCTGTCGCGCCGGTGTTTCCTTTCTGAAGAACGAATATGGGGGTCAAAATGCGCGATATTGTGATCAAATCACTCGCTGGGGCCGGTGTCTTTGCCCTGGCGCTTTCCGGTCAGGCGCTCGCAGCGGACTTGCCGGTCAAAGGAAAAGCGGCACCGGTTGCCGCTGCGCCTGCCACCCCCGACTTCGATATCGCCTTCGGCGGCAGCATTGCCAGCGATTACATTTTCCGTGGCGTCACGCAGTCGAACCATGGTGCGTCGGGCTCAGCTTACTTCGAGCCACACTATAAGGAATTTTACATCGGCATTGCCGGCTCCGGCATCAATTGGCCGTCGAGCTGCGGAACTTACTGCCTAAATAGCCCGAGTGCCGAGGTTGATTTGTACGGTGGCTGGCGGCCGACCCTGGGTAAGTGGAGCTTCGACTTCGGCAATATTTATTATCTTTATCCGCATAATACATCCCCTGGTTTTCCGAATTACGGCTTCACCAGCGATTTCGACGAACTCTACGCCAAGGCCACACTTGCCGTCACCGATGCTCTCTCAATCGGTGGCGCGTTCTATTATTCGCCTAACCTGCTGAACTACCACAAGGACAGCCAGTATTATGAGATCAACGCTAAGTACACCGTTCCGAGCAGCTACCTCGCGAAGGATTGGGGTGCCTATCTGTCGGGCGCCTGGGGTCGTTTCAATGTGCAAGGTGGACCGACTACATTTGCTCTGAATACAGGTCCGGGTGGCAATACATCGGGTCCGTTCTCCATTCCGAGCTACTCTACCTGGAATGTTGGCGGTGGCTTTACCTACAAGGTCTTTACCCTCGATCTCCGCTATAGCGATACGAACCTTAGCTCGACGCAATGTATCCAGTTCTGGAATGCGGATCCGAATGTTGCGACCAGTGTTGGTGGCTGGTGCCGCGGTGCTTTCGCCGCCAAGCTCTCCTTTGACTTGCTCGCTTCTCAGCTGAAGTAAGGCGAATCAAAGAGAACTAAGTTGCAGACGGCCGCCTCCGGGCGGCCGTTTTGCTTTTTTTCAGACTGAGATATCAAAAAGCTGATGGGCAAAACAGCTAATGCGCCGTCAGCGGCTGCAGGTGATTGCAACGAGTTCCGGGCATGAGCGCCCTTCGCAGGCCTTAACCAACGTGCTGGAAGGCATTCCTCCCGTAATCTCACTAAGATCGATACGACCAAAGTCGATCGCGTTGGAATATTCTCGGTGGCGGCACAGTGCTGTCGCCGCCGCTCTGCCGCAGGCCTCACCGGAAGCGAGGCACCGATCAACGCCGTAGCCGTCGAAGCTATCGATCAGAAAAATATGCGTCTCGGCGGCGGCTGATTGCGCCATAAATAAGCCGACCAGCAACAGAACAACAGAACGCAATTTCACGGATCAGTCCCCCATACGAGCCCCAGCACGAGCAAAGTGCGCCCATAGGGTTGATCAGCCGTTAACGCGTAGCAGGTCCCGCGATAAAACGGTCAATCGCGATATGAGATATCGGTAATGCCGCCAATTCTGCGCGGGTCGCACCTCTGAACCAAAGTCTTGACGAGATCTGGGCCGGACCGCATGGTCATCCTATGAGCACGGCCTGCAACTGTTTCTTCGGCATTTGCCGCGAGATTATCTGCGCCTAATGAGCGCGGGCGGGGCCGTTTTCTCGATCAAGTGAGACGAACGTCCTGGCCCGCTGGGCAAGGGATGTTATGGAACTCAAGCTTTACAACACGCTGACGCGGATCAAAGAGGTCTTCAAACCTCTCGATCCCGCGCGCGTGCGCATGTATGTGTGCGGGCCAACCGTCTACGACCTCGCCCATATCGGCAATGCGCGGCCGGTTATCGTATTCGACGTGCTGTTCCGGCTCTTACGCCATCTCTACGGATCGGATCACGTCAAATATGTCCGCAACATCACCGATGTCGACGACAAGATCAACACACGCGCAGCTGAGCGTGGCGTTTCGATCCGAAAACTGACCGAGGAGACTTACAACAACTTCAAGGAGGACGTAGCGGCGCTTGGCTGTTTGCCGCCGATTGTTGAGCCGCGGGCGACCGATCACATCGAGGAGATGAAAATACTCATTGAGCGCCTTCACAAAAAAGGTTTTGCCTATATCGCCGAGGATCATGTGCTCTTTCATGTCGCTTCCATGCCGGATTACGGCAAACTTGCACGCCGCTCGATCGATGAAATGATCGCGGGTGCCCGCGTGGAGATCGCACCGTATAAACGAGATCCTGTCGACTTCGTTTTATGGAAACCTTCGAAAGGCGGTGAACCGGCCTGGGATTCGCCGTGTGGAATTAATGCAAAGGGTCGTCCCGGTTGGCACATCGAATGTTCTGCGATGAGCTGGAAGCACCTCGGCGAGACCTTCGACATCCACGGCGGCGGCATCGATCTCGTCTTCCCGCATCACGAGAATGAAATCGCACAATCGCGCTGCGTCTTTCATACAAAAGTGATGGCAAATGTCTGGATGCACAACGGTTTCCTACAGGTCGAGGGCGACAAAATGTCGAAGTCGCTCGGCAATTTCATCACCATACGGCAGTTGTTGAACGATGGATGGTCGGGTGAAGTGATCCGCTTCAATATGCTGCGCACACATTATCGGCAACCGCTCGACTGGACGGCTAGGGGGCTTGAGGAAAGCAGAAACATCCTCCGCTCACTGACCGATTTTCCGGAAACAGAAAATGCTAATGGTGGTTCGCCCGCTCTCGGTTTTCTGGGCGCTCTTTGTGATGACCTAAATACGCCGCAAGCAATCACTGAATTGCATGCGCTGCATAGGGGTGGCGACCTTACGAAGCTTGCTCCCGCATTGAACCTGCTTGGCCTTCGCCGGCCGCAGAGCCAGATCAAGATCGACAATATTTCGGTTGAAAAATTAGTTGCAGCTCGCAATGTGGCCCGCAAGGCGAAAAATTTTGAAGAGTCCGACCGTATCCGTGAGGAACTGACAAAAATGGGCGTCGTGCTCAAAGACAACAAAGACGGAACCACGAGTTGGGAGGTCGCACGATGAAAACCGACCCCGGTATGAGTTTGAATCGATTTCTTAAGCACTTGAATCAAAACCGGAGCCTGAATCTCCGGGCTCATCTTATTGAAATGACTCCTCATTTTCGACTGGTATTTTCTACTGGAAGACGTTCATTCAAGGGCAACTTGAATCACTGGATGAAGCCATGAAAGATCGCCTCTATCTCTTTGACACCACGCTGCGTGACGGAGCGCAGATGAATGGCGTCGATTTCACGCTCGCCGACAAGCTGCGGGTGATGCGGCTTCTCGACGATCTCGGCGTCGACTATGTCGAGGGTGGCTATCCAGGTGCGAACCCCACTGATACCGCCCTGTTTTCTGAGAAACGCGAAACGAAATCTAAATTCACAGCCTTTGGCATGACCAAGCGTGCGGGCCGCTCGGCCTCGAACGATCCGGGCTTGGCGGCGACACTTGCAGCCAAGGCGGATGCAATCTGCCTCGTTGCCAAAAGCTCGGCTTACCAAGTGCGCGTCGCGCTGGGCGTGAAGCCAGAGGAGAATCTTACTTCAATCAAAGAATCGGTTCAGGCAGCCAAAGTTACTGGCCGGGAAGTGCTGATCGACTGTGAACATTTCTTCGACGGCTACAAGGATGATCCGAAATATGCACTTGCTTGCGCCAAGACCGCTTTCGATGCGGGCGCCCGCTGGATCGTGCTCTGCGACACGAATGGTGGCTCGTTGCCGCACGAGGTCGAAACAATTGTCAGTGCCGTGACGAAAACGATCCCCGGGGATCATGTCGGCATTCACGCTCATAACGACACTGAGCAGGCGGTTGCGAATTCGTTCGCTGCGGTGCGCGCGGGCGCGCGGCAAATTCAAGGTACGCTGAATGGCGTCGGAGAGCGCTGCGGCAACGCTAATCTATGCTCAATCATTCCGACACTTCTATTGAAACCGGATTATGCCAAGCATTTCGACATTCATGTGAAGCCCGATGCACTCACAAAGCTTTCTCACATCTCGCACACGCTTGACGAAATGCTGAACCGCGCGCCCGATCGTCATGCTCCCTATGTCGGCGAGAGCGCTTTTGCGACCAAGGCGGGCATTCATGCCTCCGCGATTATGAAAGATCCCAAAACTTACGAGCATGTTCCGCCCGAATCCGTCGGCAATCGCCGCAAGTTGTTAGTCTCTGACCAGGCCGGAAAATCAAACGTACTCGCTGAGTTGGAGCGGCTCGGCGTCGTGATCGACAAAAATGATCAGCGAATTTCCCGCCTGCTCGAAGAGGTAAAAGAGCGCGAAGCCAAGGGATATGCGTACGAAACGGCGGATGCATCTTTTGCACTGCTTGCGCGGCGTATTCTTGGCAAGGTGCCGGATTATTTCGATGTCGAACGCTTCAACGTAAGCGTGGAGCGCCGATATAATGCCAAAGGTGATCTCGTCACCGTCGCTGAGGCAACGGTGAAAGTAAAGGTCGGCAACGAGACAATGATGTCAGCAGGCGAGGGCAACGGCCCGATTAACGCCCTCGACGTCGCGCTACGCAAGGATCTCGGTAAATACCAGCCTTATATCGAAGGCTTGAGGCTCACCGATTACCGCGTCCGTATTCTTGATGGTGGCACCGAAGCCGTGACGCGCGTTCTGATCGAATCCGCCGATGAGACCGGCGATCGCTGGACGACCGTCGGCGTTTCGCCCAACATCATCGATGCATCGTTCCAGGCACTTGTCGATTCCATCACTTGGAAGCTCTTGAAGAGCAACGCGCCGGCATAAATGATCGATCACATTTCTATCGGCGTCAGCGATTTAGCTGCGAGCATGCGTTTTTACGATGCGGTTCTGACGCCGCTCGGTTATGTGAAGATGCACGAACGGGAAAAGACGGTCGGATGGGGACGGCCCGGCAAATCGCACGCTGAATTCTGGATTAACGCCCGCCCCGGTATGAAATCGGTGACTCCCGATAGCGGTCTTCATATCTGCCTACGCACGCGCAGCACCGAAATGGTTGATGCGTTTCATGAGGCAGCGTTGAAAGCGGGCGGTAAATCCGATGGAGCGCCGGGGCTCAGACCGGAATATAGTAAAATTTATTATGCCGCGTTCATTCGCGATCCAGATGAAAACAAGATCGAGGTCGTGACGTTCGTCCAAAAATAACGTGATTTCGTGCCGTTAGCGCGGCAGGAAACAAGACATGCCAAGAGATTTCGGAACGATCCAGCGCGCGTCAGATGTGTTCGATGACGGCTTTTGTAGCGGCGCCTCGCAACTCGTGCTCAGGGATCGAGCTAGCAGCAGCTTGCAACTTTGGTAAAATATCAGCGGCTTTATCGGCGATGAGAACGGGAAGCTTGCCGTAGACAAAGCCTTCACTTTGTAAATGTCCGAAGAGGGCAATCAGCGGATTCCAGAAGCCCCCAATGTTGGCAAGGAGCAGCGGTTTTTTGTGCCGTTCAAGCTGTAGCCAGGCAAGCTGCTCGACGAGCTCCTCCAAAGTACCAATGCCGCCAGGCAATGCTACGAATGCGTCAGCCTTCTCGAACATGACGCGCTTCCTCACGTGCATGTCGGGTACCACCAGCAGCTCGCGCCCGTTCTCTTTCGCGTGTTCTCGCGCAATCAGAAATTCAGGAATAATGCCAAGCACTGAGCCACCTGCATTTTGCACGGCATCGGCGACCGCACCCATCATGCCGATGCCGCCACCACCATAGACGAGGCGGATTTTCTCATGCGCGAGCGCGGTCCCGAAGATAAATGCGGCTTCAAGATAAGCGGGGTCCAAGCCCTTTGCTGAGCCGCAATAGACGCAGACGCTTCTGATCTCCGCCATCGGCTTCAATTATCGGCAGCGTAATGAAAACGTGTGCCGTCCCATTTGTAGCGCTCGACGAATGAGGCTTTCCGTCCGTTCTGGTCGATGCGCTCGGCCTGAATTTCAATGCCGTTTTTGTCGATTGAAACCGGATTTTTTGCATCGGCGAACAGGAACGGCTTTTCTTCGTCCTGATCGTTGGTGAACTCGACCGGCACATATTCGCCCTTCTGGCCGTCCCACTGATAGACGAGAATTGCGCTTGCTTCCGGCGGCACCGAGCCCCGCACGATGATTTCGTCGATGCCGTCGCCGTTAAAATCCACCACCGCTAGGAGCGTCTCACGCCCGTTCATGCGCAGCGACATCAGTTGTTCGCCGATACCGTCGAAACGCTGCACGCCTTTCGGCAACCCGATTTCAAGATATGCGCCTTCGCCCGCCTTCCTGTTGGCCGTAACAGAAACGATTTGGCCGGGGCCGAGCCGCGCGGTGACGGTGGCGTTCTGGGCGGCAGCGGGAACGGCCGTGGCGAACAAAACAATGGCAGCAAGCGCTAAAAGCCTCTGCATAATCGCTCCAAATGCGGGAGGATGAACGAGATTGATATAAGAGATCATCTATCGCTTTGAAATAGGCCAATTTTCGGCGTGGCGGTGGACCGCGTAGCCGCCTATATAACGAGTGGCAAAGACACCCTGATGAATATTCAAGACAAAATTGACGCCGCGGGCGCCGAGGAGGCGTTGTACCTAGCCGGGGTTCCGGCTGCTAAATCCTCGAGCGGCGCGTTTTTCACAAAGGGTGGCACGCTCATTTCTACCGTCGTGAGTCTATGGCCGCATATGTGGCCGGCAGCGCGTGCCGATTTAAAGCGACGCGTGTTGATGGCTTTTGTGTTGCTGGTTGGCGCGAAGCTCGTCACGATCGCGGTGCCATTTAGCTTTAAATGGGCGACTGATGCGCTCGTTGCCGTTTCCGAGGGTCGCACGCCATCGAATACCGGTATTCTGACCGCAATCATCATGACGCCGGTCGCGCTGGTAGCCACTTACGCGTTGCTGCGGGTGGCGATGGCGCTCTTGACACAGCTGCGCGATGGATTGTTCGCCAAGGTCGCGCTGCACGCCGTGCGTCGCCTCGCGTACCTGACTTTCGAACACATGCATGCACTGTCGCTACGCTTTCATCTCGAACGCAAGACCGGCGGACTGACGCGGGTTCTTGAACGCGGACGAAGTGGCATCGAGGAATTGGTGCGGCTTGTGATCCTTCAGCTCGTACCCACTGTGGTCGAATTATTTCTCGTCATGGGCGTACTCCTTTTCGTATTTGACTGGCGCTATGCACTTGCAGTGCTGATGACGATCCTCGTCTATATGGCATACACCTATCGCGCAACGGAGTGGCGCATCGTCATTCGCCGGCGCATGAACGAATCCGATACTGAGGCGAACGCCAAGGCCGTCGATTCGCTGCTTAATTACGAGACGGTGAAATATTTTGGCGCCGAGGCGCGCGAAACTGAACGCTACGACCGCACTATGGCACGCTACGAACGGGCGGCGACGTCCACCTATACTTCACTGGCGGTGCTGAACGCTGGGCAGGCGGTGATCTTCACGCTCGGCCTTGCCGCCGTGATGCTGCTTTGCGTGCTCGACGTGCAGATCGGCAAGCGCTCGATCGGTGATTTCGTCATGGTCAACGTCATGCTGATCCAGCTCTATATACCGCTCAATTTTATGGGGATGCTGTATCGCGAGATCAAACAGGCGATTACCGATATCGAAATCATGTTCAACATTCTATCACGCAATCCAGAAATCGAGGATCGACCGAATGCGAAGCCGCTTGACGTGCGCGAGGGCGCGGTGCGTTTCGAGAATGTTCACTTCACCTATGAGCTTGGTCGCGAAATTCTCAAGGGCGTGTCATTTGAGGTGCCTGCGGGAAAAACCCTGGCGATCGTTGGCCCATCCGGTGCAGGCAAATCTACTATCTCGCGGCTTCTGTTCCGCTTTTATGATCTGTCGAAAGGCCGCATCACCATCGACGGACAGGATATCCGTGATGTGACGCAGCTCTCGCTGCGCGCGGCCATCGGCATGGTTCCGCAGGATACAGTGCTGTTCAATGACACCATCCGCTACAACATCCACTATGGACGCTGGGATGCAAACGATGCGGAGATCGAACAAGCGGCCCGCCTCGCGCAGATCGACGAATTCATTCGTTCAACGCCAAAAGGTTACGAAACCGAAGTCGGCGAACGTGGTCTGAAACTCTCCGGCGGCGAGAAGCAGCGCGTCGCCATCGCCCGCACGATCCTAAAGAGTCCACCCATTTTGGTGCTCGACGAGGCGACATCCGCGCTCGACTCCTACACCGAGAAAGAAATCCAGGATGCGCTCGATCGAGTCTCGAAGGGCCGCACCACCCTTGTAATCGCACATCGGCTTTCGACTATCGTCGGCGCCGATGAAATCATTGTGCTTGATGAGGGCGAGTTGGTGGAGCGCGGCACCCATGGCGAGCTACTCGCCAAGGGTGGCCTCTACGCCGGCATGTGGAATCGTCAACTGGAGGCTGAGGAAGCGCGCGAGAAATTGCTGCATGCGGGAGCGGACGCGCTGTCGGCGGTGATCCCCGCGAAACCAATCGCAACCCTATCCAATATAGAGACGCCACCGAAAGAATACTCGCACCCGCTCGATTGAGAATTTCATGATGATCCTTGATTCGATCAAAAAAAACCTCGCGCCTATCCATCCTGAGGGTTATCCGTTCATTGGTGGCTTCGCGCTCGCCGCGATTGTCCTGTTCTGGCTCGTGAAGCCGCTCGGCTGGATCGCTGTGCTCGTGACCGTCTGGTGTGCGTATTTCTTCCGCGATCCAGCCCGCGTGACGCCGCAGGGTGAGGGGCTAGTCATTTCGCCTGCTGATGGCCGCATCTCGCAGATCGTGCTTGCCTCACCGCCGCCTGAACTCGATTTGGGGACGGAGGCGCGCCCGCGCATATCGATCTTCATGAACGTGCTCAACGTGCATATAAATCGCGCGCCGGTCGCGGGCACGATTCAGAAAATCGCCTACAAATCCGGAAAATTTCTCAATGCCGATCTTGACAAGGCGAGCGAGGACAACGAGCGGAACGGCCTCGTTATCCGCACTGGTTCAGCTACCATCGGCGTCGTGCAAATCGCGGGGCTGATCGCACGCCGGATTGTGTGCTTTGTACGAGAGGGCGAAAATCTCACCGCTGGCCAGCGCTTTGGCCTGATCCGTTTCGGCTCGCGGGTCGACGTGTACCTTCCAATCGACACCAAGCCGCTTGTTTCCGAGGGGCAAACGGCACTCGCTGGCGAGACAGTGATTGCCGATCTTTTGTCGCAATCCAGGACATTAACCTTTCGCACCGACTGATCGACGCCCGCTTTCGTCGACCGCCGGCGAGGAGTATTCTTTCCCCATGTCCATGTCGTCGTCGAATCTTTTTGCCCCCTTCGAGCCGGAAGGCGATGAGCCGCGCCGCCGCCGCTTCAAGCCGATTCCGGTTCGCGCACTGATTCCCAATCTGATCACACTGCTGTCGCTTTGCCTTGGCCTCACTGCTATTCGCATGGCATTCGAGGACAAACTCGAGCTCGCAATCACAGCTATTGTCGTTGCCGCCTTGCTCGACGGCATCGACGGTCGCATCGCGAGATTCTTGCAAAGCACCTCACGTTTTGGCGCGCAGCTAGACTCGCTCGCGGATTTCGTGAATTTCGGCGTTGCTCCCGCCCTAATACTCTATTTCTGGGGGCTCAATTCTCTGCACTCGGTTGGCTGGATCGCCGCGCTGGTGTTTTCGATATGCATGTCACTTCGTCTCGCGCGCTTTAACGTAATGCTCGATGATCCGAACAAGCCACCATTTGCGGGATATTTTTTCACCGGTGTACCCGCACCCGCAGGGGCGTTGATCGTGATGCTCCCGATCTATCTTGAATTGATGGGCTTGCCGCATACGTTCGCGAACGCCGCGATCGCAGTTGCCTATGTCGTTGGCATCGCACTCTTACTGGTGTCGTGGATTCCGACATGGTCCGGCAAACGCATCTCCGGCCGCGTGCCGCGAGATTATGTGCTGCCGATTCTGGTTTTTGTCGTGTTGTTCGCCGCAATGCTCGTCAGCTATCCGTGGGTAGTTTTGAGTCTCGGCACGCTGATGTATCTCGCATGTATTCCGCTTGCCTATTTTCACTACAAAAAACTAGAGCGCGCGCACCTCGCGGCTGTGTCTGGCGGGATGATACGTCCGGCGCAGAACGAAACTGAGCAACGACCGAGCGGCCCGTTGAATTAATGCTCGCTGCGGCGGTCAGTTTGCTGCGCCGTATTACATAGCAACAGTGTGAAGAAGGCGGCGATTGTACGCAGACCCGAGGCCGTAACGGAATCACAAATAGGTTCGATCCGCCGCTCGATTTACCCCCGGGCTGCTTCGTTTTGTGGACGCGGCGCACATGCCACGCTATGTCCTTACCGCGGTTTCAGGGAGAAGGGTGAATGACCAAGAAAGTCGATGCCAAAAACCTTACTGTTCTCGTTACGGGCGCTACCGCCGGTTTTGGCGAGGCGACGTGCCGCCGTTTCGCAGCGGCGGGAGCAAAGGTAATTGCGACCGGACGGCGCAAGGACCGCCTTGAAAAATTACAGAGAGAACTGGGCACGAATTGTCACACCACCGTCCTCGACGTTACCGACAAAAAGGCGGTCGATGCACTAGTCGACGCGCTACCCTTGGGCTTTAAAAACGTGAATGTTGTTGTCGCTAATGCCGGCCTCGCGCTCGGCCTTGAGCCTGCGCAGAAGGCCAATATGAGCGATTGGGAACAGATGATCGCAACGAACATCAATGGGCTGATTTATACCGTGCGCGCGTTTCTACCCGGCATGGTCGATCGCAACGAAGGTCACGTCGTGTTGCTCGGCTCGGTCGCGAGCGATTATCCGTATCCTGGCGGCAACGTATATGGCGCCACTAAAGCCTTTGTGAAGCAGTTCGCGCTCAATCTGCGCGCCGATATTCTCGGTGCCAATGTGCGCGTGACAAATGTTGAGCCAGGTCTCGCCGAAACCGAATTTTCACTCGTGCGCTTCAAGGGCGATGCATCAAAGGCGAAGGCACCCTATGAAAACATCGAGCCGATGACCGCCGAGGATATCGCGGAGCAGATTTTCTTCTGTTGCACGCTGCCGCGCCACGTGAATATCAATCGCATCCAGTCGATGGCAACGATGCAGGCGTTTGGGCCGTTCGCATTCAAGCGAAGTTGACCGCGGCTTCATGCTGCTATTGGGTACCCGGGCATCAGCTCGTATGGATGGGCCCAGCCGGGTAGCGTCTTGATGCGATCTAGCCACAAGCCGATTGCATGGTGCTCTTTCGGGATATCGAAGCCAAATTCTTCCGCTGGATAGAACATATATCCGCACATAGAAATGTCGGCGATCGTGGGATGGTCGCCGAGCAGAAATTTCCGTCCCGTGAGCCGCTTGTTCACGATTGCGAGATTGCCGTCGAGCCGACCCTTGAAGAAGGCGAGGACGGCCGGGTCGGCGCCCTTCGCCCAGTTGCGCAGAAAGCGATAGGGTCCAAGAAAGCCGTTGACCTTCTGGTTGTCAAAAATCATCCAGCGAAGACATTCGAGCTTTTCGTCCGCGCCTTGTGGAAGAAACTTGCCGCTCTTCTCGGCGAGATAGTTGAGGATCACACCGGATTGCGAAAGTTTTTTGTTACCGTCCACGAGTACGGGAACCTCACCCATTTCGTTTACTTCTTCGCGGTATTTTGGCATGCGTGTTTCGCCGCCCTTGAAAAAATCAACAAAAATGGGCCCCCACTTAGCGCCGATCAGACTGAGCATCAAAGCCGCCCGGTAGGCATTGCCCGACTGCGCGAAGCAGTAAAGCTTGTATTCAGACATTGCCGTTTCCCGTTTACTTCATTGTTGGAATGGTGAAATCCGCGCCGCCCTTGGTGCCGCTAGGCCATCGCGCGGTGACGGTCTTAGTCTTCGTATAGAAGCGGATGGAATCCGGACCGTGCTGATTGAGATCTCCGAAGCCTGAACGCTTCCAGCCACCGAAGGTATGATAGGCGAGCGGTACCGGGATCGCGAAATTGATACCAACCATGCCGACCTCGACCTTGGACGCAAAATCGCGCGCGGCATCGCCGTCTCGGGTAAAGATCGATACGCCATTACCGTATTCGTGCGTGTTCGGAAGATCGATCGCCTCCTGATAGTCTTTGGCGCGCACGACCGAGAGTACTGGACCAAAAATCTCTTCCTTGTAGATGCGCATATCTCGTGTCACGTCATCGAAGAGACAGCCGCCCATGTAGAAGCCGTTCTCGTAGCCTTGCATCTTGAAGCCGCGGCCATCGACCTTCAGCTTCGCGCCCTCCTTGATGCCGATATCGACGTAGTTCTTCACCTTCTGCAGATGTTCCTTGGTGACCATTGGCCCGAGATCAGCATCGGTCGACGTCGAGGGCCCGATCTTCAGACTCTCGACGCGGGGAATCAGTTTTTCCACGAGTTCGTCAGCGGTTTTTTTGCCAACGGGCACCGCGACTGAGATTGCCATGCAGCGTTCACCGGCTGAGCCATAGCCCGCACCAATCAGCGCATCGACCGCCTGATCGATATCGGCGTCCGGCATCACGATCATGTGATTTTTCGCACCGCCGAAGCATTGCACGCGTTTTCCGGTCGCCGTGCCACGTGCGTAGATGTATTCCGCAATCGGCGTCGAGCCGACAAAGCCGATGGCACGAATTTCGTGATCATCTAGAATTGCATCGACAACTTCCTTGTCGCCATTGACGACATTGAGAATGCCCGCCGGAAGTCCGGCCTCGATCATCAGTTCCGCGAGCCGCATTGGCACGCCCGGGTCGCGCTCGGACGGCTTCAGGATGAACGCGTTACCACACGCGATAGCGGGGCCGAATTTCCACATCGGAATCATCGCAGGAAAATTGAACGGCGTGATGCCGGCAACGACGCCGAGCGGCTGGCGCATCGAATAGAGATCGATGTTTGGGCCCGCGCTGTCGGTAAACTCACCCTTCATCAGGTGCGGGATACCGCAGGCAAACTCGATCACCTCGACCCCGCGCTGGATGTCGCCCTTCGCATCGGCGATGGTCTTGCCGTGCTCGCGGGCGAGCAATTCGGCGAGCTTGTCGGTTTCCTTTGCGATCAGTTCCAGGAACTTGAACATCACGCGCGCACGGCGCTGCGGATTGGTATTGGCCCAGGCCGGTTGCGCGGCCCTCGCGTTGTCGACCGCGGCGCGCAGTTCCTTCTTGGACGCCAGCGCGACTTTGGCGATCACCTCGCCGGTCATCGGCTGGAATACATCGGCGCTGCGTCCGGAAGTTCCCTTTATATGCGTGCCACCAATGAAATGTCCGATCTCGCGCATGACGCTATTCCTCCCTTGACGTTACCTTCGCCCCCGGTGCGGGACTGTCATTATAGATGTCCTAGCGCCAAGGAGCAGCGCACGGAAGCTGAGAGGTGGCAGAGCGCGCACAATGTTGGCGCATCAGCGCGGATAACCCACAAGTTATTGAACTGACGTACTATTCCAAAACCTACCATGAGATTTGCAGGACGAGGGTGTGAAAATGAAGCGGCTCTTCGGCGTCAGCGGCACGGTCGATACCCAGGTCAAGGTTCCCAGAAGCCCGTTTCCTAGCCAAACCGGCATGTCTCGATCACACTGATGAAATCATTGCAACCTGCTGACTTTAGCAGCAAGCGATAATCTCTTTCGCTTGACCGCGATAGCGCGCGGT
>Ga0209048_10001167_pt1 | contig 27325 bp, 25 predicted proteins | sample FrelakmetCRP12CR_FD_187146 | JGI IMG/M metagenome (GOLD analysis project Ga0209048, IMG submission 187146) | Freshwater lake sediment microbial communities from the University of Notre Dame, USA, for methane emissions studies - CRP12 CR (SPAdes)... | ecosystem: Environmental > Aquatic >... | reverse complement strand
GTGGGTGTCCTTGACCAGGACGCCCACGGCGAGGAGCTGCTCGCACAGCTGCCGAGCCGGCGGGAGCCCCGGCGCCACGTCGATCCCGGCCCACAGCCCCCGGGCGCGCACGGCGGCGAACGGGCCCCCGACCAGCGCCATGAGGCTGTCCCGCATCCGGGCTCCGAGCCGGGCCGAGCGCTCCTGGAGCTCGCCGGTCGTCAGCATGGCGATGACCTCGCGACCCACGGCACAGGCCAGGGGGTTGCCACCGAAGGTGCTGCCGTGCGTGCCGGGGGTCAGCAGGTCGAGGACGTCCCCCGTCGCCACCATGGCCGACAGCGGGAGGATCCCGCCGCCCAACGCCTTGCCGAGCAGGAGGATGTCGGGGCGGACGTCCTCGTGGTCGCAGGCGAACGTGCGGCCGGTGCGCCCGAGTCCCGACTGGATCTCGTCCGCGACGAGCAGCACCCGGTGACGGTCGCACAGCTCCCGCACGGAGGCCAACCACCCGGGGGGTGGGATGACGACCCCTGCCTCGCCCTGGACGGGCTCGACGAGCACGGCCGCGACCCGGCCGTGGATGGCGGCCTCGAGCGCTGGGAGGTCCCCGAAGGGGACCCGGCGGAACCCCGGGGCGAACGGGCCGAAGTGCTCGCGGGCCACGGGATCGGTGGAGAACCCGACGATGGTCGTCGTCCGGCCGTGGAAGCTCCCCTCGAAGACGAGGATCTCGGCCTGGTCGGCGGGGATCCCCTTGGCCAGGTACCCCCATCGCCGGGCCGCCTTGATCGCGGTCTCGACCGCCTCGGCGCCGGTGTTCATCGGCACGACGCCGTGGAGGCCGCACAGGCCGGCCAGCTCGGCGCAGAACGGGCCGAGCTGATCGTTGCCGAACGCCCGACTCGTCACGCAGAGGCGGTGGAGCTGCTGCTCGGCGGCGGCCACGAGCCGGGGATGGCAGTGCCCGAAGTTGAGCGCCGAGTACGCGCTCAACAGGTCGAGGTACTCACGGCCGTCGACGTCGCGCACCCACGCGCCGCGGCCGTCGACAACGGTGACCGGCAGCGGATGGTACGTGCGGGCCGCCCAGCGCGCTTCGAGGGCGGCCGGATCGTCGGTCGGATCGTCGGTCACGGTCACAGTCTGGGCCCTTCGGTGGGTGGGCGGCGGCACCCGAGGCCCTGGCCGAAGCGCGGCCCGGGGGCGGTGGCACCCCGGTCAGGCGTGGGGGGGCCGTGGCCTCCTGTCCGGCACACGTGGGGCCGATGTGCGGGTCGGCTCTGGGCCGGGGGCTGGCCCTGGGCCACAATGGGCCGCCGAGCAACGGGAGGTGCGTCATGGTCGCCGGGTTCACTCGAGCCGAGCTCACCCCCGCCGGGTCTGCTCGACGGCCGGGGCCGAGCGGGAGGACACGACCTCGCCGGGCCGGTGGCCGGGTGCGGGCTTCGGGTTGCCGGTCGTGACCGCGGACACCGCCGGGCGCGCCGACCTGGCCCGGTGGCTCGAGGCCGCCGCCGCGAACCTGTACACCGCGACCCCCAACCTTGCTCGTTCGCTCCGCGCGCATCTCGGCGCCGCCGGGCTGCGATCGATCGAGCCTCGGCTCGAGGCCTTCGGCCGGGTCATGATCACCGACGTCGAGCCGGCCGTACGGACCCTCGAGCGCCACCGCGAGCTGCCCGTCCACGTCCCCTACGACGGCATCGGCCGGCGAATCGACGGCATCGAGTTCCATCCCGCCCATCAGGAGGCTGGGCGGGCGGTGTGGGCCTCGGGCATCTGCGCCGTCCAGGGGGATGGCCGCGGGGCGTTCGAGCAGGCAACGTTGCTCTACCTGCTCACCCACGCGGGCGAGGGCGGCCACGCCTGTCCGGTCGTCTGCACGGCGGGCCTGATCAGCGCCCTGCGCAGGCGGGGGGAACCAGGCCTGCAAGCTCGCTTCCTGCCCGGGCTCCTGACGACCGAGTACGACGCGTGCCTGCGGGGCTCGCAGTTCCTCACCGAGGTCCAGGGTGGCTCTGACGTCGGCGCCAACGCCGCAACGGCCGTGGTGGACCCGCACGAGGCGGGCGCCTGGCGGGTCTCCGGCGAGAAGTGGTTCTGCTCGGTCGCCGACGCCGACCTGTTCGCCGTGACCGCCCGCCCCGAGGGGGCGCCGCCGGGAACGCGGGGCCTGGCCTGTTTCGTCGTGCCGCGCCTCCTCCTCGACGGGACCCCGAACGGCTTCCGGATCCGACGCCTGAAGGACAAGCTCGGAACCCGGGCGCTCGCCTCGGCCGAGATCGACTTCGACGGCGCGCTGGCGTATCCGATCGGCGCGCTGGACGAGGGGTTCCGCGTCGCCGTCGAGGAGCTCCTCAACACGTCTCGCTGGCTCAACGCCGCCGGCTCGGCCGGGATCATGCGGCGGGCCTACCTCGAGGCGGCCTCATTCGCTCGCCACCGGCGGGCCTTCGGGGTGCCGATCGGCGGGTTCCCGCCCGTCCGTGAGCACCTCGCGGTCATGAAGGCCGAGGAGCACGCGGCACTGGCCTCGACCCTCGAGTTGACCTCGCTCGTCGACCGGATCGACCGTGGGGAGGCTGATGAGCCCGAGCGGGCGGTCCACCGCTTCCTCGTCAACGTCAACAAGTACCTCACCTCGATCGCGGCCAGCGACGTCGTCCACCGGGCCATCGAGACCCTCGGTGGCAACGGGACGATCGAGGACTTCTCGCCACTGCCGCGCTTGTATCGCGACGCCGTCGTCTTCGAGAGCTGGGAGGGCACCCACAACGTGCTGTGCGCCCAGGTCCGACGCGACTGCGACCGGCTCGGCCTGCTGGGGCCCGTCCTCGACCACGCACGGACCCGGCTGAAGGCCGCCGCGTCGCCACGGCTGGCGGGCGAGGTCCAGGCGGTCCTGGCGGTGCTCGACGACCTCGAGCCGCGCCTCAGGATCTCGATCGCAGACGACGCCCACGGCGCGGCGCACTTCCGTCGCCAGCTCGACCGGTTCGGGCGTGCGGTGCAGGCCGCCTGCCTGCTCAGCGAGGCCGCAGCCGATGCCGCCGCCGGGGTTCGGAGCGAGAAGGCGGACGTGGCCACGTTCTTCGTGCGCCTCCACCTCACCCCTGGCTACGACGCCGAGACCGACGCCTCCTGGACGGGCCTGGTCGACGCCGTCCTCGCGGGCGAGGCCGGGTAGGGCAGGCGGGGACAGGACCGCGCGGTGACGTCGGATCCTCGGCCCGCGGACGTCGCCGTGCCGGGGGCTGGCGGATCCCCCGGGGATGGCCCGCTGGGCCCGCGGGCTGGAACGGGCTAGACGGCGGCCTTCTCGAGGATGTGGACGCCGCAGGCCGAGCCGAGACCGATGACGTGCGCGAGGCCGACCTTTGCCCCCGGGATCTGGCGGTCGCCGGCCTCGCCGCGCAGATGGGTCGCCACCTCCCACACGTTGGCGATGCCCGTCGCGGCGATCGGGTGACCCTTCGACTCGAGGCCGCCGGAGACGTTGACGGGTGTCGAGCCGTCCCGCCAGGTGGCGCCGGACTGGAAGAAGTCGACCGCACCGCCCTCGGGGCAGAGCATGAGGTTGTCGTAGTGCACGAGCTCAGCCGTGGCGAAGCAGTCGTGAAGCTCGACCAGGTCGAGGTCCTCGGGGCCGACGCCGGCGCTCTCGTAGGCCTGCTTGGCGGCGTTGCGGGTGAGGGTGTTGACGTTCGGGAGGATCTGGCACGCCTCCTCCCAGGGGTCCGACGTGAGCACCGACGCCGCGACCTTCACCGCGCGGCGCTGCTGCTCGAGGGACATCGTGCGAAGCTTCGAGCCGCTGACTACGACGGCGGCCGCGGCGCCGTCGCAGTTGGCCGAGCACATCGGGCGGGTGTTCGGGTACGAGATCATCACGTCCCCCATGATCTGCTCGAGGGTGAACCGCTTCTGGTAGGCGGCGAGCGGGTTCAGCGTCGAGTGGGCGTGGTTCTTCTCGGAGATGCGGGCGAACAGCTCGAAGCTCGTCCCACCGTAGCGGTGGCCGTACTCCATGCCGATCTGGGCGAACACTCCGGGCATCGTCTCGGTGCCGATGCGGCCGTCGACCGGGGCGACGGCGCCGTAGCGGCCCGAGGGCGTCCAGGTCTTGTGGTCCTCCTTGCGTGAGCCGCCCGCCAGCAGGCCGGCCCCGGCCAGCTTCTCCACGCCCACGGCCATCCCGACGTCGACCTCGCCGGACTTGACGGCCATGCACGCCACACGGAGGGCGGTCGCCCCGGTGGCGCAGGCGTTGGCCACGTTGTACACGGGGATGCCGGTCTGGCCGATCTGCTTCTGGAGCTGCTGGCCGATGCCGCCGGCGGCACCCATGAGGTTGCCGGCAGCCAGCACGCCGACGTCGCGCATCGTCACGCCGGCGTCGACGAGCGCGCCCATGGCGGCCTCGGCGGCGAGGTCGACGGTGTCCCGGTCGGTGTGCTTGCCGAACTTGGTCATGTGGATGCCGAGGATCCAGATGTCATCGCTCGCCATGGTCGTGTCCTCCAGAGTCGTTGTCCGGCCGGGTGCCGTTCGTCGTTCGTGCGTGTCGGGTGGTGAGGGTCAGGCCAGAGGCTCGAACCCGAAGCCGACGGCCTCGGTGCCGGCCTCGTCCGTGCCCAGGGAGTACGTCGCGAGCTTCACCTTCATGCCCAGCCGGACATGGTCGGGGTCCGCCGCGACGTTGATGACGTTCGCTCGGACGCTCGTGCCGCCACAATCGATCAGCGCGGCCACGTAGGGCACGGGGATGCCGGGCGCGGCCAGTGACACGATCGTGAAGGCGCGCACCTCACCCTCGGGGTCGACCGGCACCTTGACGAACTCGGTGCCGAAGCAGGCGGCGCACGCGTTGCGCCGGTCGAAGTACCGGGCACCACACGCCGTGCACTCGTTGGCGACGAGGTGCGGTGGGTCCTCCAGAATCAGGTAGTCGACGAGGGGAATGCGGTCAGCCATCGCAGCCTCACAGGATGTCGAGTAGTACCGCAGGGTACCTCGCCGTTCCCGGAACGCACACCTGCGGCACGTTCCCGGCACGCACCCCTGCGGCCGTTCCCCGAACGCGCCCCTGCGTCGGGGGGGATGCCGACACTCGCTCCGCTGACCGGGTTGGGCGTAGCGTTCCACCACGGGGTCGCGTGGCGCGTCCCCGGGTCTTCTGCGGAAGGGCCGGTCGATGGGGAGTGGAGGCCGGGCACAGGGCTGGTACCTGGACCCCGACGGGGTCGGCACCTTGCGGTACTGGGACGGCGAGGGGTGGACCGGGCACGTCAGCCCGAAGCCGACCCGTCTCCCCGCCCCTGCGGCCGCTCCTGCGGTCCTGCCGCCCGCGGACCTTGGCGCGCCGTTCGAGGCACCCGCCGCCCCCGGAGTCGAGGACCGGGAGCGGGGCGACGACGATCGTGGCGCGGCGGGAGGCGTGCCGGCGCCACCGTGGTCGGCGTCCACCGCTCGGCCCACGGGGGAGGCGACCGGGCCCGGCCCGTGGAGCGTTCGGGCCCCCGGATCCCCCGCGCCGGTGGCTCGAGTCGAGTCCCCCGACCATCGAGTCGAGTCCCCCGACCGTGACGCCGCTCGAGCGGGCGCGGACGTCGAGACGGCGAAGGGCGGGCCGGTCGACCAGGGACCGGACCCGGCGCACCACGCCGCCGCTGCGCCGAGGCGACGGAGGCGTGATGTCCTCGTCCGCGGCCTCGCCGACGGGCTGGCGATCACCGCTGCCGTCGCCGTCGCCGTCGCCATCGCCGTGGCCGCCCACGACCACCTGACTGCGAGGCCCCGCGCGGGCGGCGGTCGAGGCGGAGCCCCCGCGTCGGCACGGGGATCCGGCCCGGTGGGCCAGGCCGCGGCAGCCGCGGCGGCATCGGCCGCTCCGCAAGCGCCCGTGTCGCCCCCGGTGACGAGCCCGGCGGGGACGGGCCCGGCAGCGGTGGCCCCGGCTGGGCCGTCACCCGGGTTGGCGCCCTATCTGGCGCAGGCGGACGTGGCGCTCACCTACGTCTCGGGGATGAAGCCGGATCTCGACAGCTCGGCGTCCTGCGCGTTCCTGCTCGGCGACGGCAGCAACTGGCAGGCGGCGAGAGGGACCCTCCTCGCGGCCCCGGACCGAGCGCTGGCGTCAGACGGTCTCAGCCTCTCCCGCCACGTGGACAACGCGCTGAAGGAGTGCCGTGCCGGGAGGTCCGGCTCGACCGGCTGGGCTTCGATCGAGCTCGATGTGGCTGCCTTCGGGGCGCGGGAGGCGCAGCTCCGGACCGGCCGCTAGGGGACGACACTCGGGGAACGGGCCGACGGTGCCGGAGCACGTGTCAGCGGGCCGCTGACGGGACGCGTCGCTCAGCTGTCGACACCTGCCGAGTTCGCCGCCACGGTCCGGTGGACCTCCGCCATGTCGAGCTCGCGGATCTTGGTGATCAGGTCGTCGAGCACCGGCGCGGGCAGCGCTCCCGGCTGGGAGAACACGAGCACGTTCTCCCGAAAGGCCATCAGCGTCGGGATCGACATGATCCCGGCCATGCCGGCGAGCCGGGCCTCGGCTTCGGTGTCGACCTTGGCGAAGACGACGTCATCGTGCTTCTCGGCGGCGGCGGCGAACACCGGCGCGAACATCCGGCAGGGCCCGCACCACGACGCCCACCAGTCGACGAGCACGATGCCATTGCCGGCGACGGTTTCTTCGAAGGTCTGTTCGGTGAGCTCGGTGACGGCCACGGTTCGTCCTCCCAGGTTCGACGGCCCTCCGCTCCAACGTCGATACCCCGAGGGGTATTCCGCCCAACGTTGGTCCGGGCTGCAACCCCGGCCGCCGCCGTGCTGCTGACCTCGAGCGGCGTGCGGCGCGAGACCCGGGGGCAGGCTGAGTGTCCGAACCGCGGTGACGTCACCCCGCCGATGGCGGCGGCACCTCATCCGCGTCGGGCTCGTCGGGAGGCGACGGCGACTGACCCGCACCACCACCTGACGCCTACGATGCAGGGGGAGGCCGTCGAGCCAGGGACCGGGTGCTGATCCCGGCGTCCACCTCCCTGGCTGTCAGGTGGGCTGCCTCCGGCCAAACTGCAGGGTGATTTCGTTGGTCGGCCCCCGTAGCTCAGAGGATAGAGCGTCGGTTTCCTAAACCGTGCGTCGCAGGTTCGAGTCCTGCCGGGGGCGCCCGTGTCGCGGGACGTCGGGCCCTGATGTCGCGAGACATCACGGACGATCCCGGGTGAGGACCTCCAGGACATCGTTCCGTCGCGAACGACAGGACATCGTTCCGCTCGTCGGAGCCTGGCGCGGCCATGGCAGGGTGTGCTCCATGGCGAAGCTCACCAAGAAGGCGGCGTCGCAGCTCCGTGATCATCTCGCGGCGCAGCCGACCGAGCGGCTCGTCGACCTCCTCTTGGCCCAGGTCGAACATGACGCGACGCTGAAGGACCAGCTGCTGCTCGAGATCGCCCGGACCGGCGGACCGCTGGACCTCGCCTCCTACCGGCGATCATTCTCTGACGCGCTCCGGTCGAGGAGCGCCACCGCTCGCGGCGCCTGGGCCCGCACGTCGGGGCCGTGGGCGCGGGCGGTCCACGAGGCGATCGATCGCATCGGCGCACTCCTGCCCGCGGGCCACAGCGCCGCCGTGATCGAGCTGACCGAGTACGCCCTCGGCCGGGTCGAGAAGGCGATGAGCATCCTGGACGACTCCTCGGGCTGGTTCGCCCAGATCGTCAGCGACCTCGAGCGTCTGCACCACGAGGCCTGCGTAGCCGTTCGGCCAGACCCGGTGGCGCTCGCCCGAAGGCTGTTCGCGTTCGACGTCGACGGCGAGTGGGACATCCTCATCGACTCCGTCGAGCGCTACGCCGACGTCCTCGGTGATGACGGCATCGCCGAGATGCGCCGGCTGGCCGAGGAGCGGTGGGCCACGATGCCGGAACGCCCGCCGGGCTCGGGCTACGACACGACGCCGGGGCGGTTCCACCTCGAGCGCATGATGGAGAAGCTGGCGGTCCAGGCCGGCGACGCCGACGCCCGCGTGGCGGTGATGGCCCGCGACCTCGCGCACGCCTACGACTTCCTCCAGATCGCCGAGGTCCTCGCCGAGGCGGGCCGCGCCGACGACGCTCTCGAGTGGGCCCAGCGGGGGCTGGTCGCCTTCGCCGACGACCCCCGGGGCCCCGACCCTCGCCTCGACGACTTCGTGCTCGACGCCTACCTCGAAGGAGAGCGGCTCGATGACGTCGCCGCGCTCGTGTGGCAGCGGTTCGACCGGCGGCCGACGGCGGCGACCTACGCCCGGCTCCGAGCCTGGAGCACGAGAGCCGGACGCTGGGAAGCCCTCCGCACCAAGGCCCTCGACCGCCTGCGCTCCGACGCCGAACGGGCCACCCCCCCGACGACAACCGCCAGGGCGACAGCCGCCCGCCGCTGGGGCTCGGCCCCACCGGCGCCGCCGCCCTACCAGACGCTGATCGAGGTGCTCCTCCACGACGACGCCGGCGAGGAGGCGTGGCGGCTCGCGCTGGAGCACGGCTGCTCCCTGCCGCTGTGGATGGCGCTCGCCGAGGCGCGCGAGCGGGACCATCCGCGCGACGCCGTTGGTGTGTACCAGCGGGAGATCGAGAGCCTCATCGACCTGAAGCAGACGTACACCTACGAGCGGGCGGCGGCGCTGGTGGCACACGTCGGCGAGCTCCTCACTCGAGCTGGCGCTGCCGACGAGTTCGCCGACTACCTCGCCGACCTCCGCCAACTCCACAAGCCGAAGACCAGGTTCCTCGCCTTCCTCAGCGACGTCGGCGTCGGGAACTGATCGACGCTCTCCGGCATCTGCCTCCGGACGAGAGGCTCGAGCGGGGTCGGCTCAGTTGGTCCCGACGCCACCGGTGCCGGCGCTCGATGGGGAGGATCCGGCCACGACGGTGCCGGCGACCGAGCCGGTCGACTGGTCGATCTGGAGGCGAACGGTCGTGTCGATCCGCTGCCCTCCGGGTCCGGTCAGGCGGAGGACGAGCCGCGACCCGGCGACCTGAACCACGTGACCCTGGTACCGGTTCGGTGCGCCCGGGGGTCCCATGGCCGCCGAGCTGCGGGTCATGCGCAGGCCCCCGCCATCGAGGGCCGGGCCGGACAGCACCATCCGCAGGCGTCCGACGACGCCACCCGAGAGCGTCCCCTCGATGGTCACCGTGATGTCGCCGGTGGCGTCCGGGCTCGTTTGGGTGACGGCCCCCTGGAGGTCGGCGCTGAACGGCTGGGCGAACCCCCCACGGCCGGCGGCACCGGCGACGCCGAACTGCGGCGAGAACTCGGGCACGGTGACGGTCGCCGGTGACGCGGGACGCTTGAGGAACGCGGTCCCGGCGATGAACGTGACGAGGACGGCGAGGGCGACGGCCAGCCCCGACCCCCGCTTCCAGGCGCCGGTCCGGGTCGGGGGCGGGCCCGCCGGGCCCCGTGCCGCCGGGATCCGGGCTAGCGGCACCGTCGGCCAGCTGGGCATCTCGGCCCCGGGTGCCGGCGCCCAGGCCGTGTTGGCTGTTCGACGGGGCGCCCGGGCGACGGTCGGGTCCCACCAGGCCGGCGCCTCATCCGAGGCCCGCTCCGACTGCCAGGGTGGGCCGGCCGGGGCCACACCGTCCGTCAGCAGCTCGTCGAGCGTGGTCCGAATCCTGACGTCCCGGCCGCACAGGTCGGCGAGGATCCGGGCGTCCCGAGCGCACTCCGGGTCGTCGCTGCGGGCGAGGTCGCGCCAGATCGGGGTTCGGCCGGGGAGTTCGAGGTCCTCGGCGGTGAACACGAGGTTCTCTCCGGTGTGGTAGCGCCAGAGCGACGGGTCGGCCGCGAGGGCCTGCAACGACAGGTTGATCAGCAGCGCGGAGAACGTGTCGGTCCACGCGTCACAGTGGCCGGTCCGGATGCGCTGCGGATGCTGGTAGTTGGGGTGGCCCGCTTCGGACGGCCGGGGGGTGAGCGACCGGTCGGGTTGGCTGCGATCGACGACGACGACGCCGTCGTAGTCGACGAGCCGTAGCCGTCCGTCGCCGCCGGCGAGGACGTTCCCGTGCTGAAGGTCCCCGTGCACGATGCCGGCCGAGACCAGCCCGCTGGCGACGTCACGGAGTCGATCGGCGGTGAGCCGCAACACCGCGGGATCGTTCAGGTGCCCCTCGACCCAGCGGTGCAGCGGCTCCCCATCGGCCCATTCCATCCGCACGACCGGCCACCACGAGCCGTTGACCCGGACCCCTCGGCCGAGCCACACCGCGTCGACGAATGCATCTTCCGGACAGTCGAGGAGCCGGTCGGCGAGGGTGGCATAGCGGGCCTGCCCGTCGGCGGGCGAGCTGGAGAAGCACCGCACGGCGTAGCTGCGTCGGGCGTCGACGCGAAACACCGCCGCGTTCTGGCCGGTGGCAACGGCGGGGAGGCCGAACATCCCCGTCCTGACGGTGCCGGCCCGCAGCTCCGGATCGGCCAGGGTCGAGGACGCGTTCTGCATGGCGTTGACGTAGTCCGCAGCCGCCGGCCACGGTCCCCCTCGGGTGAGCGAGGCCGGGCCGGCCGGGCTGTCCCACCAGGTCGGTGGCGTCATGGCCGGACCACGCAGCGGAGCAGGGTGACGTCGTCGTCGTCGAGGCCGCCGCGCAGCCGGGCGTCGTCGGCGAAGGGCCCGAAGGTGTCGCTCCGGAGGCCACCGAGGAACGCCCACACCTCCTCGCGGGTCCGCGCGACCGAGAGCGACCAGTGGGCCAGCGCGTCGCTCATCACCAGGATCTGGTCCCCCACCTCGATCGCTCCGGATGCGACCATCGGCCCCGGCGCCTCGCCATCCCGCGATCCGACGAGTGGCGGGGTCATGGTGAAGTCCCCGGGATGCTCGACCGGGAACGAGCACAGGAGCCGACCGGCTCTCACGTGGAAGAGGCACGAGTCGCCGACCGCCACGGCATCCCAACGCGCCGGGCCGTCCTCGAGGGTCAACTGCACGCCGAGCAGGGTCGCATACGAGCCGCGGAGAGCGACTTCCTCGGCCCACCACTTGGTGGGGTCGACCGTCGCCCTCGGGAAGGCCCGGCGCTGGACCTCCACCCAGGCCCCGAACGTCGTCGCCGTGGCCGGCTCCTCGACGTACCCGGCGGCCAGGCGCTGCGCCCACGGGCCGGCCTGGTAGGACGACGAGGCGCCATCGGCCACCGCGAGCCGACCGCGGGGCTCGTCGTACGCGCACGCGTCCTCCAGATCCGACCAGCACGCCCCGAGCTTGGGGGTGGCGTACGCACGGGCGACAAGGCGCATGGCCGGTGGGCTCAGCCCACCTGCACGGTGGAGGTTCCGACCCGGAGGAAGGAGGCGACGGCGGCGAAGTCGGCGTTGAACGCGAACCCGCGTGACCCCGCGTCGACGCTGTGGCCCGCCGACTGGGCCAGCCCGACCATGTACTCCGGCAGGGTGCTCGACATGTTGAACAGCAGCGTGGCGGCGGTGTTGGGGAGGAGCTCGGGATTCGACGGGCAGAAGACCGACTCGCCCTCTGCCTGCGAGATGTTGACGTTGAACATGAGGAGCTCGCCGTCCGACGTGGCCAGCTGTCGCAGGCGGTCGGACCACGGTTGCGGGTCACCGTCGGTCGACTCGCCGTCGGAGATGTTGATCACGATCGGCGGGAAGCTGTCCGGGTGGTCGGCGATCCAGTCGGCGATGGTGGCCCCGGCGAGGTCCATCGCCTTGCACATCGGGGTCGCTCCGGCCGCCTGGGCGGAGATCCACTGGGGGCGCTTGGCCGTCCCGTCCCCGCCCGGGTTCGGCACCTCGACCATCGCGAGCGGGTTGTTCCCGAGCTCGATCGAGGACACCAGCACCCGCCCGCCGAGCTCGCCCCCGAAGGCGCTCCCGACCGCCGGGCCGTAGCCGATGACCCCGACGTCGTAGTAGTGGCGCGGGCCCTCGGAGGGATCCTTGATGCACCGCAGGACGAGCTCGTAGAGCACCGAGTTGATGACGCCGGCAACGGCGTCGGCCTTCGTCCTGCCCCCGCCGCCTCCCATCGGGCCGCCCATCGACCCTGACTGGTCCACGAGGAAGACGATGCACCCCGGGTGGGTGCGGTCGATGCGCTTCTCGTACGTCATGGGTCGCCTTTCGCCGGGGAGGGCAGCATGGGGACGCCGGCGGCCGTGACCCAGCCCCGGCCGCAGACGGTGCAGCGGTAGCCGGGCCGCGAGTGGGTCACCGCGAAGCCGCCGCAATCTGGGCACTGGGGCTCGTCGAAGGGGCGCGACGAGCCGTACCTGCCGAGATCGAGCTCGGCCGGATGACCTCGGTCCGCGTCGACGGGGCGCGGCGCGCCGGCCGGCTCCTCCGCCAGGGACCTGCCCGGGTCGTCCTCGTCACCCTCCAGCTCACCCTTCAGCACCGGGCGTCAGTCTGGAGGGCGACCCTGAACGGAGCCTGAGAGAAGGACCGACCGGCCCGGTGCCCGGGCCGTCGCTCGGCCGGTGAGCCCATCGTGCTCCTCCGGTGAGGCCGCGGCGGGTGGGCCCGGGAGCGTCGCTGGCCACCCGACCATCGTAAGCCCACCCCCCACCACCCGGGTACGGGTGGGGGGGTGGCCGGATGTGCCAGCCTGGGGGCCGGGCCGGCCAGGTCCGCCGAGACCCAGGAGGCAGACGATGACCGACGCCGGTGGCGAGCCCCAGGACCAGCTGGACGAGGTGGAGGTCGTCACGACCGCCGTCGGCGATGACGGCACGATCGTTGTGGACGACCTGGTCTCGGTCGTCGACCGGGACGGAAACGTGCTGGCCACGGACGAGACGATCGCCGTCGCCGCACCCGACGGCACCGTGGTCGTCGACGAGACGATCTCGGCCGTCGACGAGGACGGCGACCTCGTACCCGTCGAGGAGGACCTGACGGTGATCGAGCCGGAGCGCCCCGGTGGGGGGGCGGCTGGAGCCTGAGGCCCGGGGTGGGGGCCGCAGAGGGAGCGAGCTTGGCGGCGATGCGGGCCGGGCCCGCCTCGCCCCCTATCCTGGGTCAACAACCTTCACGCAGGGGGAGCCGTGGCTGACTACCGGTATGTGACCTACGAGACCCTCGACGAGGGCACCATCGCCCGGATCATGCTGAACCGTCCGGATGCCCGCAACGCCCAGAACCGGGGGCTGCTCGTGGACCTGAACGACGCGTTCCTCGAGGCGGAGGCCGACGACAGGGTGCGCGTGGTCATCCTCGGCGGCATGGGTCCGATGTTCTCGTCGGGCCATGACATGGGCTCCAAGGATGCGGTCGCCGAGCGCCCGGGCGGACCCAACCAGCACCCGTCGACGGTGACCAACGGCGGTACCCGCCAGGGTGCCGAGGGCCGGATGCTCCAGGAGTGGCACTACTACTTCGAGAACACCCGTCGCTGGCGCAATCTCCGCAAGATCACCCTCGCGCAGGTGCACGGCACGGTCTACGCCGCCGGCCTGATGCTGATGTGGGCCTGCGACCTGATCGTGGCGGCCGACAACGTGCGCTTCGCCGACGTGGTCGGCACGCGCCTCGGCATGTGCGGCGTCGAGTACTTCGCCCACCCCTGGGAGTTCGGGCCCCGCAAGACCAAGGAGCTCATGCTCACCGGCGACTCGATCGACGTCGACGAGGCCTACCAGCTCGGGATGGTGAGCAAGGTGTTCCCGGAGGCGGAGCTGACGGAGCGGACGCTCGAATTCGCGCGCCGCATCGCCAAGACGCCGACGATGGCCGCCCTGCTCATCAAGGAGTCGGTCAACCAGACGGTCGACAACATGGGCTTCTACAACGCGCTCAACGCCTGCTTCACGATCCACGAGCTCAACCACTCGCACTGGGCCGAGATCCACGACAGCAAGTACCCCGTGGCTGAGGTGCAGGACGGCATCCCCGACTGGCGGACGGCACCTCCCGTCAAGGCCGCGGAGAAGGACACCGTCGAGGCGGCGACGGTCTGACCCGTACGGGCGGGTCCGGCCGCGTTCCGTGACGCGGCCGGACCGTCCGACCCGCGGGCGCCCCTCCGGCCAGCGGAGGTGACGCCGTGCACGGGCGTCGCGTCGAGGAGGGCGGGATGGACCTGGAGGGGAAGTGCGCAGTCGTCACGGGCGGCGGCCACGGGATCGGCCGTGCGCTGGCCGAGCGGCTCGCCGCTGGGGGGGCTCGCGTCGTCGTGGCCGACGTCGACCGGGCCCGCGCCGAGAAGGTCGCTGGGCGTGTCGACGGGCGGGCCGTGGTGTGCGACGTCGGCGACCGCCAGGCCGTGGCCGACCTCGTCCGCAGCGCCGAGGAGGCATTCGGGCCGGTGCACGTGTTCTGCTCGAACGCCGGCATCCTGGACCAGGGCGTCGGGCTGGGTTCGACCCGTGCCCAGATCGACCGGATCGTCGACGTCAACCTGCTCGCGCACGTGTGGGCGGCCCAGGAGGTCGTCGGGGGCATGGTCGACCGGGGCGTCGGGTACCTGGTGCAGACCCTCTCCTCCGCGGCGTTGATCACCGGGCCCTCCGGGATGGGCTACGCGCTCACGAAGCACGGCGCGCTGGGGTTCGCCGAGTGGCTGGCGCTCAACTACGCCCACCTCGGGATCAGGGTCACCTGCATCTGCCCAAACGCCGTCCACACGGGCATGCTCGGTCGGGACGAGGACGAGGAGGAGCGGTCAGGGCATCGTGAGCCGAACCCCGTGCTGGCCGGCCTCGGCGAGATCGTGGAGCCCGAGCTGTGCGCGGACATGACGCTCGACGCCATGGCCGAGGGGCGGTTCCTGGCGCTGCCACACCCCCGGGTCGGGGAGTCGTTCCAACGCAAGGCCGCCGACTACGACGCCTGGCTGGCCCGGACGAACCGCCGGCTTCGTCGGACGGGCGGCGAGGCCGTCGAGGCCGTGGAGACGAGCGGGTCGCCTGCCGGCGGTGTCAGATCTTCGTCGAGCGGCCCTTCCAGTACTGGTCCTTGAGCACCCGCTTCAGGAGCTTCCCGGTCGGGAGGCGGGGCAGCTCGTCCACGAAGTCGACGGAACGGGGGCACTTGAAGTGCGCGAGCCGGTCGCGGCAGAACCCCACCAGCTCGTCGGCCAGCGCCGGGCTTGCCGCGGACGGCTCGAGGAGCTGCACGACGGCCTTGACCTCCTCGCCCATCTCCTCGTTCGGGACCCCGATCACGGCCGCGTCGGCCACCGCGTTGTGGCGGAGGAGCACGTCCTCGGTCTCGCGCGGGTAGATGTTGACGCCGCCGGAGATGATCATGTTCGTCTTGCGGTCGGTGAGGAAGAGGTAGCCCTCGGCGTCCACGTGCCCGACGTCCCCGACGGTCATCCAGCCGTTGGCGTTCCACGCCTCGGCGGTCCTGGCCGAGTCACGGTGGTACTCGAAGGGCGGGGCCTCGGCGTAGATCGTGCCGTCCTCGCCGACCTCGCACTCCCGGCCGGCGTCGTCGACGATGTGCATGCCGCGACCGGTGATGTTCCCCACCGAACCCCGGTGGGCGAGCCATTCCTCGGGGCCGATCGAGACATACCCCCCCTCGCTCGCCGCGTAGTACTCGTAGATGACCGGGCCCCACCACGCGAGCATCTGCTCCTTCACGTGCACCGGGCAGGGGGCCGCCGCGTGGATGACCCGTCGGAGGCTCGACAGGTCGTAGCGCCGGCGCACCTCCTCGGGCAGGCGCAGCAGGCGGATGAACATGGTGGGGACGAACTGCGCGTGCGTGACCCGGTACCGCTCGATGCAGGCCAGCGCCAGCTCGGGGTCGAACGACTCGAGCACCACCGACGTGCCTCCGAACCGCATGACCATCGTCGACCACACGCCGGGCGCGGCGTGGTAGAGCGGGGCGGGGGACAGGTAGACGGTGTCGCGGTCGAAGCCGTACTCGCCACCGAGCAACTGCTCGCCGAAGCCGGCGGCACCGAAGGGCTCGTGGCTCAGCGGCCGCATGATGCCCTTCGGGCGTCCCGTCGTCCCGGAGGAGTAGAACATCCACTGGCCCTCTTCCTCGTGCGCCAACGGCAGCGCGGGACGGCCGGCGACGAAGGCCTCATAGGACGTGTAGCCGGGGCGGGTGCCGTCGAACATGAGCCGCACCTCGACGGACGGGGTGTCCGACGCGAGGGCCTCGGCGAGATCGGCCACCGCAGCCGACACGATCAGGGCCCTTGCGCCGCAGTTGTCCACGACGTAGGCCGCCTCGGCGGGGGAGAGGTGCCAGTTGACCGGGGTGTAGTAGAGACCGGACCGCAGCGCCGCCCAGACGACGTCATAGACCCGATGGTGGTTGTCCGAGATGAGGGCGACGTGGTCGCCGGGCCGCATCCCGGCCGCCTCCAGCGCCTGCGCCAGCTGCATCGAGCGCCGGTCGAGCTCGGCGAACGTGAGGGACACGCCGCTGCGCCCCATGATCAGCGCGACCCGGCCCGGGTCCTCGTGGGCGTAGACGGAGAGTCGGAGGTCGTTCATGGTCGGCGTCAGACCTTGCGGGCCACGCCACCGTCCACGCGGATGATCGCCCCGGTGGTGTAGCTCGACGCCTCGCTCGCCAGGTACAGCGCGAGCCCGACGACCTCCGAGGGCTCGCCCAGGCGCCCGAGCGGTACGTGGGAGCCCGAGAGCATTGCCGGCGTCCACGCCTTGGTGACGTCCGTGCGGAACGCCCCCGGGAGGATGGCGTTCACCCGGACCTTGGGGGCGAACGCCTCGGCCAGCCCGACCGTGAGCGCGTTGAGGCCCGCCTTCGCGCAGGCGTAGGGCAGCTCGTTCGTGCTGGCGATCAGGGAGCCCACGGTTCCGACGTTGATGATCGAACCGCCGTCGCCCTCGGCCATGTGCGTCCCGACCAGTGCGCCCAGCCTGAACGGGCCCTTCAGGTTGACCGCCAGGGTCTTGTCGTAGAGCTCCTCGGTCACCGCCGCCAGGCTGTCGTAGAGCGGCGACATGCCGGCGTTGCTGACGAGGACGTCGATCCGCCCGAGCCGTTCGAGGGTGGTGGCGACGAGCCGGTCGCAGTCCTCCCAGCGGCCCACGTGGCAGGCGACCGCCAGTGCCGACCGCCCGGTCGCGGCCGTCACCTCGGACGCGGCCGCCTCGCAGGCTTCCAGCTTGCGGGAGGCGATGACGACGTCGGCCCCGGCGCCGGCCAGGCCTTCGACCATGGCCCGGCCCAGGCCGCGGCTCCCCCCCGTGACGACGGCGACCTTCCCGGTGAGGTCGAAGAGCTCGGCGGCGCCCCTCACGCCGGCGATGCTACCGCCGGTCGCCACCGGCGATGCGGGGGACGGCCGGCATGGCCACGGGGCCCAACCCTCGACCGGAGCAGGTCCTCGGTAGACTCGGCCATCGTTGACCTTCGATCACGGTGCCGCGCGAGGTTCCTGAGCACGGTGTGTCCACCCTCCGGCTCGACCGGGCCGGAGCGCGTGACGCCTGCAGCCGTGAGCTCGACCACTCGGAGCGACCCATGAGCGATCTGTACGGCGCGTTCCCGGGCCTCACCCTCGACCGCCCGACCGAGGGGGTGCTGCGGATCACGATGGACGCCCCCGGTCTCAACGCGGTCAGCCCGGCCGTGCACCGGGAGCTCGCGGACATCTGGCTCACGGTCGACCGTGACCCCGAGACCAGCGTCGCGCTGCTGCGGGGCGCGGGCACGGCGTTCTCCTCCGGCGGCAGCTTCGAGCTGCTCGACACGATCATGTCGGACTACGCGACCCGCACGCGGGTGATGCGCGAGGCGCGGGACCTCGTGTTCAACGTCATCGGCTGTTCGAAGCCGATCGTCTCGGCGATCCACGGCCCGGCCGTCGGCGCCGGGCTGGTGGCGGGAATCCTCGCCGACGTGTCGGTCGTGGCCCGGACGGCGCGCATCATCGACGGCCACACCCGCCTGGGCGTCGCCGCCGGCGACCACGCGGCGATCTGCTGGCCGCTGCTCTGTGGCATGGCCAAAGCCAAGTACTACCTGCTCACGTGCGACACGCTCACCGGCGAGGAGGCCGAACGCATCGGGCTGGTGTCGCTGTGCGTCGACGACGACGAGGTGCAGGACCGTGCGATGGCGGTGGCCGAGCAACTGGCCCGGGGGGCGCAGTCCGCGATCCGATGGACGAAGCAGACGCTCAACAACTGGTACCGGGCGCAGTCGGCGATCCTCGACGCCAGCCTGGCCTACGAGTTCTTCGGCTTCGGTGGGCCGGATGCTCGCGAGGGCCTCGCCTCCCACGCGCAGAAGCGGCCCCCTCGCTTCGACGGCCCCACCGCCGAGTAGCGGACCTGCTTGAGCGGGGACCACTGAGGCTCCATGATGGGCCGATGTCCGGCCGGGTCGTGTGATCGCATGGGTGGGGCCGGGCGGGGGCCGGTGAGCGGGCGACGGCCCACGGACGTCGAGGAGCGGTGTGGACCTCGGGATCGGTGACCGGGTGGCGATCGTCACGGGCGCGAGCAGGGGGATCGGGCGCGCCGCCGCCGCTGCGCTGGTCGCCGAGGGTGTCTCGGTCGTCCTCGGCGCACGGGATCCGGCCGCGCTGAGGGTCGCGGTGGAGGAGCTGCGGTCTGCCGGCGGCGAGGTCACCGGCCTGGAATGCGACGTGCTCGAGCCTGACTCGGCCCGTGCCCTGCGGGACGCGGCGCTGTCGGCGCACGGGCGGATCGACATCCTCGTCAACAACGCCGGGGGGGGAGGCGGGCCGCTCGACCAGTTCGACGAGGACGAGTGGCAGGACGTCTACCGCAAGAACGTGACCGCAGCCGTCCGCCTGGCCGACGCCTGCCTCCCGTCCATGCTCGAGCGTCGATGGGGGCGCATCGTCAACGTCGCGTCGACGATGGCGCGCCACGCCGATCCCCGGTTCGGGTCCTATGGCGCGGCCAAGGCGGCGCTGCTCCACGTCACCCGCAACCTGGCGCTCCGCTGGGCCGCTGACGGCGTGCTCGTCAATGCCGTCCTTCCGGGCCTCACGCGCACCGAAGGCGTGACGGATGGCTTCACCGACGTGGCGGTCGCGACGGGGCGCACGCCGGCGGACATCGAGCGGCGGATGATGGAACGCCAGCCGATCGCCAGCGGTCGGCTCGGGGAGCCCGGGGAGGTGGCCGCGGTCATCGCCTTCCTCTGCTCGGCGCAGGCGAGCTGGGTGGCCGGCGCCCTGGTCAACGTCGACGGCGGCACGCTCACCGACGTGCCCTGACGGCTGGGCCGCCCGCTACGGCAACGACCGACGGACGGCCTCGACCAGGCCCGTGCTCCGGGCGTCGCCGGTCACGCCGAGCTGCATCTGGTTCATGACGTAGCCCAATGAGAAGCCGTCGTCGGGATCGGCCATGCCGAGCGAGCCGCCGGCGCCGGGGTGGCCGAACGAGCCGGTGTCGCCGGGCAGGGCCGGGACCATGAACCCGAGGCCGAAGCGCATCGGGATCCCGATGACCCGGTCGGGGCCTTCGGCGTGGACGGCGCAGGCCCGGGCCAGCGTCTCCGGCTTCAGGAGGCGGACGCCGTCGACCTCGCCGATCAGCGCGGCGTAGAAGCGGGCCACCGACCTCGCCGTGCCCACCCCGTTGGACGAGGGCATCTCGGCCCCGAGCACGTCTGGCTGGTTCCACATGTCGTTGTAGCCGAAGAGCCCCGAGGGCCCGCTGAGCACCTGGCCGAGCAGGGTGTCGGGGCCGAGGAAGGCGGCCATCGCCTCCCGTGTCGCCGGGTCGGGCTCGGGTGTGGGGTAGAGGTGCGCCACCCGCGCCAGGTCACCCGCCCGAAGCCCGATGTGGAAGTCGAGGTCCAGCGGGGCCGCCATCTCGTCGGCGAAGAACTGGCCGAGCGTGCGTCCCGTCGCCCGCCGGACCACCTCCCCGAGGATCCAGCCGTACGACCGGGCGTGGTAGCCGTGGGCGGTTCCCGGCTCCCAGTTGGGGGGCTGGGCGGCGATCGCCTCGACCACCGCGTCCCAGCCGAGCACGTCGTCGAGGGTCAGGTCGCCCGTCACCATCGCCAGTCCCGCCCGGTGGCAGAGCACCCACCGCAGGGTGATGCCGCCCTTGCCCTCGGCAGCGAACTCGGGCCAGTACCGGGCCACCGGGGCGTCGAGGTCGAGGATCCCGCGCTCCACCAGGAGGTGCACGCACCCGGCGGTGATGCCCTTCGTCGTCGAGAAGACGATCTGGAGGGTGTCCTCCCGCCACCACCGCCCGGCTTCCCGGTCGGCCAGACCGCCCCACAGGTCGACGACCGGCCGGCCGTGGAGGTACACGCACACGGCGGCCCCGACGTCACCGTGGTCGGTGAAGTTGGCGGCGAAGGCATCGGCCACGCGCTCGAAGCCAGGTGCCGCGAAGCCGTGGACCGTGGGCGGGCTCACCGACCGACCGTACCGCGACGCCTCCCGCCGGTCCCGGCCGGGGCGACTCGAGCCGTGACTGGCCCAGACGGGGGGCCCGGACGGGGGGATGGGCCCTTCGGCCCTGTCGCCGATGGGACGTGACGGGCCAGACTAGGTGGGCCGACCGGGAGGAGGCCGCATGCGTGCCATCCCTGAGAAGCCGCCGAAGCAACAGGCCACCGTGCTCGGGCTCTTCGACCACCCCCTTCGCCGAGACTGGCTCACGTATCTGGCGGCACTCGGGATGCTGCTCGGATTCGGGATGGCCGTGCGCTCCTACGGCGGCGTGGCCTTCGGCGATCCCCGGTTCGTGGAGGACGCGTGCCTCTCGGTCCTGCTCCAGTTCGTGCTGTTGGGTGTGGTCCCCGGGCTCGTCCGGCGGTCGATCAGGTCCCGGAGGGACGGAGCGGCGGCCTAGCCGACCGTCGATCGACGCTCCCGACGCTCCCGACGCTCACGTCGTGACGAGTCGGTCCAGGCGCTCGAGCGTCGCCTCGATCGCCTTCGGGTGCTTGCGTTCGACGCCCGTCACCTTCAGGGCGAGCGCCGACTTCGACGGACGCCCGTCGAACGTCTCGGTGACCCGTGTCTCGGCTCCCTCGCCGACCGGCTCGAGCTCGTAGCGCCAGATGTGGCCGCCGGCGTGGCGCCAGGCGATCCGCCGTCCCTCCTCGAACTCAACGACCTCGTTGGTGACGCGGTACGGCACACCGTGGCGCATGTCCATGCCGAACCTGGCCCCGAGCGACAGGCGGCCCGGGTTGCCCCGCGCGGCCCGGACGGTGCCCGACCCGTCGAACCTGGCGTGTGCGGCGGGATCGGCCAGAAGATCGAAGATCTTGTCGGCGGGAGCGGCGATCACCCGGCTCCGCGAGATGACGACATCGGCCATTCGGCCATCGTAGGTCGGCTGCGGAAGCTGCTCAGCCCCCGACCACCTGGCCCACCAGGATCGGTGCCATGGCGAAGAGGACCTCGTAGGTCTCGATGCTCGTCACCCGGCACGGGATGCCCCGCGAGAAACGCTGCAGTCGGCGGGTCCGAGCGCTCAAGTTCCCGCCCAGCCGTTCGATCCAACAGGTGTGACGATCCGCCGCGACCCCGTGGAGCCCGTGGGCGAGGACGCACCGGTGCAGGACCGGGAGCCGGTCGAGCGCCAGCCCGACAGCGGGAACGTGGTGCAGATGCCGTGTCCCCGGTGCGGCCGCCTCACCGTCCTCGACCCGAGGCGCATGACCGAGGACGACCCCGGGGTGAACCTGCACTGCCACCAGTGCGTGCAGGCCATCCCGGTGCGGGACACGGACCCGGATCGGCCGGTGCCCGACCGAATCGCCCTGCTCTACGCGGGGACCGACCCCGACGACGAGCAGGAGCGTCCGAAGTGGAAGTGGCTGCGGCCTCGCCGCTGAGGGGTGGAGGGCGCCCGCCGATCAGGCCCCGCCGATCAGGCCCCCGGACCGGGCGTCCCGCCGGCGACCAGGCGCTCCGCTCGTGCCTTCAGCCCCGGGCAGGCACCTGCGCATGACGAAGATGTCGAAGAGGTTCACGGCCAGTTGCACCGTGATCGTGGGCGGGCTCCACCGGTAGCGGTCGCGCATCCGGGTGATCAGGCGGGTGGTGTGCTCGTCGATCGGGTCCGGTACCAGAGCCAGGTGCCGCCCCGGTCCGGTCTTGCGCGTCATGGCCGGATCACCCCTCGCCGGGCGTGGAGGGGTTGATCCCGACCCAAGGCCGGTCCCACCCCCGCGACGTCTGCACCCGGCCCCCGAACAGGCCGGGTGCAGATGTCGCCAGCGCCGCCGATTCCTCCCACATCCGCCGTCCCTCCTCCGACCGCGCCGACCGCGACCACCGCGCCGACGCCGGGTGCGGGCGCACGTCACCGGGCCGCCCCGGCGAGCACCCCGGGATGCTCCCACGCCGCCCGCTCAGGAAGGCACGCCGCCCGCTCAGGAAGGCACGCCGCCCGCTCAGGAAGGGTCGTGGGCGGCCGATCGGAGGCGCCGGAGATGCCCACGCGATGACCACCACCTCTCAGCAGCCGGGCGGCGCAGCCCGGCCCGACCGGCGCGTGCCGGCGAACCGGGTCTACCCGCTCGCCGGCGCCATCCTGGTGGTCGCGGCACTCCTGTACGCCGGGGAGGTCCGCGACGCCGAGCCGCTGGGGATCGCACACGCCCTGCCGTGGTGGTTCTGGTTCGCCGCCTTCCTGCTCGCCGATGTCCGGACCATCCGCATCCCGGTGCGCGGTGGTTCCACGCACGTCAACCTCGCCGACATCCCGTTCGCCTTCGGGCTGTTCGTCGCCGACCCGGCGACCCTGGTCACGGCGCGGGTCGTGGCCGGCACGCTGATGCTCGTCGTGCGCTACCGCCCCCCCGCCCCCAAGGCCGTGTTCAATCCGGCCAACCTGGCGCTCGGGGCCTGTGCGCTCGTCACGGTGTTCCAGGCGCTCGCCGACCCCGGCCGTCCGCTCGCCACCCGGAACTTCGCCGCGGCCCTGCTCGCCATGGAGGTGAGTGGGGCGCTGGTGGTGGCCCTGATCGGCGTCGGCATCACCCTCGCAACGGGTGCCCCGCCCGGGAGGCGCTGGCTCGACAGCGCCGGGCTCTCGCTCCTCGTGTGCCTGGGGAGCGGCGCCCTGTCGCTGCTCGCCGTCCGCATGGTCCTCGTCGATCCCGCGGCCTCCTGGCTCCTGATCGGGCCGGCGGCCGTGCTCCTCCTCGCCTACGGGGCCCTGCGGCGGGCACGGGACGAGACCCGGCTGCTGCAGTTCCTGAACGAGGTGAGCAACGGCTTCCACCGGGGAAGGTCGGTGGACGACACCGTCGTCGGCACGCTCCGAGCGGCACGTGACTTCTTCGGTTCGGACGTGGCGCAGCTCGTCCTGGCCCAGGAGGTCGGTGCCGCCCTCGTGACGACCGTGGGCCCGGGGCCGGAGGTCACGACCATGACCCCCCACGCCGCAGTCGCGGGGCACGACCGGGCGCGCCGCCTCGGCCGGTTGGTGAGCCCCGGCGACCCGGACGTTCCGTGGCTCCCCGTGCCCAGCCACCACGTGCTGTCCGGACCGGTGATCGGCGCCGGGGGCCCGCTCGGCGTGCTGGTCGTCGCCCGCTCGCGCCGCAACGCCCACCGCTTCGTCGCCGCGGAGCTCCGCGGCGTCGAGGTCCTGGGCAGGAGCCTCGGCCTGCTGCTGGAGAACAGGGGCCTCACCGACCGCCTCACCCGGACGACCGCGCTGACCGACACGCTGAAGACCCGCGCATCCCACGACCCGCTCACGGGGCTGGGCAACCGCGCCGCCTTCCTGGAGGGCCTGGAACGATCGCTCGCCACCGGGGAGCCGGTCGCGGTCCTGTTCGTCGATCTCGACGACTTCAAGCGGGTCAACCACCGCCAGGGACACGCCGCCGGGGACTGGGCGCTCCGAGTGTGCGGACGTCGCCTGCAGTCGTGTGTGCGCGGGGAGGACGTCGTCGCCCGCATCGGTGGTGACGAGTTCGTCATCCTGGTGCGGGGCGCCGACGCCGGCGAACACGCCACCGACGTCGCCCGGCGGGTGATCGACCTCATGTCGTTCCCGTTCACCGTTGACGGCTACAGCGTCCAGCTCGGCGCCAGCGTCGGGATCGCCGTGAGCGACGGCGCCGCGGTCAGCAGCGAGCTGGTGGCCCGCGCCGACGCCGCCATGTACCAGGCCAAGCGGGGGGGGAAAGGACGCTACGCCATCGGCGTCGACCCCTTGGAGGGCCGACAGGCGTCCTGAGGCCGGGGCCCGCCGTCAGGCCCGGTGCAGGGCGTCGACGGCCGCGGCCAGCCGGTGGTCGTCGGCCGGGTCGGCCGGCGGCGGCACCAGGACGCCCTGGGCCAGCGACCCGAACCGTTCGACCAGGATCGCCGGGAGCTGCTCGAAGACGGCGGTGGGGACGAGCGTGTCGAGGACGTCGTCGGTCACGACCCGGTGGAGCTCGTCCCAGCGGTCGTCGCGGATCATGGCCTGCAGTCGAACCGCCAGATCCTCCCAGCCGTAGAGCTCCAGCGTGCGGCGGTAGGCGGGGGTCGAGTACAGGAAGGCGAACAGACGCCGCTGGCGCTCCCGCTCGTTGCCGAGCTCGTCGCCGGTCGCGCCGGTGATGACCGGGGCGCCCACCACCAGCTCGAACCGGGAGAGATCCCGCCCCGCCCGCTGCGCGCCGGCGCTGAGGTTCGGCAGGCAGATGGTCCGCAGGTAGCGCGGGTCCGAGTTCGTCGGGTGGGTCACGAACCCCGACGCGACCTCACCCGCCAGCCGACAGATCCCGGCGTTGACGCCGCCCAGCCAGGTCGGGGGTGGCGCCGTTTCCCGATCGGGCCCGGGGTTGAAGTAGGGCTGCATGCGCGTCAGCCGGTAGTGGCGGCCCTCGTAGCGCAGCCGGCCGCCGGTGCGGAAGCACTCGTAGATGGCGGTCAGCGCCTCGACGTACTCCCGCATCCGGGGGACCGGCTCGGTCCAGGGCGAGCCGTAGCGCTCCTCGATGTTCTGGCGGATCTGGGTGCCGAGGCCCAGTTCGAACCGTCCACCGGAGAACTTGGCCAGGTCCCAGGCTGCGTAGGCGGTCACCAGTGGGCTGCGGGGGAAGGCCAGTGCCACGCTCGTGCGGATCGTGATCCGCCGGGTGTGCTCGGCCGCGAGCAGCGACACCGCCAGTGGGTCGTGGACCGTCTCGGCGACGTGGAGGCCGTCGTAGCCGATGGCCTCGACCCGTCGGGCATAGGCCCCGACGTCGCGCATCGGCATCCTCGGGTCCATGCCGGCGTAGACCTTCATCCGGCCCATCCTCGCGTCCCCGCCATCCCGGGCCCCGCCATCCCGGGCCCCACCATCCCGCCGGGGCGCCCAGCTCCCGTAGCGTCCTCGGCGATCCGGCGCGCCCGGGCTGTGCAAGCATCGGATCCCATGACGGGTGAGGCGAGCGCCGGGCGCTCCCCGGTCCTGCAGTTCCTGGGGGCGACGGGAACGGTCACCGGCAGCAAGTTCCTCATCGAGACCCGCACCTCGCGCGTGCTCGTCGACTGTGGGCTCTTCCAGGGTCTGAAGGAACTTCGCCGGCGCAACTGGGAACCCCTGCCCCTGCCGGCCGCCTCCATCGACGCTGTGGTCCTCACCCATGCCCACCTCGACCACTCCGGCTATCTGCCTCTCCTCGCCCGGCAGGGCTTCCGCGGACGCGTGTACGTGACGAGGGGGACCGACTCGCTGTGCCGGATCGTCCTGCCCGACAGCGCCCGCCTCCAGGAGGAGGAGGCCGACTACGCCAACCGCAAGGGGTTCAGCAAGCACCACCCGGCCGAGCCCCTCTACACCCCCGAGGATGCGGCCGGCGCCCTGAATCTCCTCCACCCCGTCCCCTTCGACGAGCCGGTCCAGGTGGCGCCGGACGTGCGGGTGACGTTCCAGCCGGCCGGCCACATCCTCGGCTCGGCGACCGTGACGGCCGAGATCTCCGGGCGCTCGACCCGGACCGTGCTCTTCAGCGGTGACCTGGGGCGCCCGAGCCACCCCCTGCTGCGCCCGCCCGCGCCACCGGCAGCCGCGGACGTCATGCTCGTGGAGTCGACCTACGGCAACCGGACCCACCACGACGAGGGATCGAGCGCCCGTTTCGCCGACGCCATCAGCCGCACCGTCGCGCGGGGTGGGGTGGTCGTCATCCCGGCCTTCGCCGTGGACCGCACCGAGGTCGTCCTCATGGCGCTGCGCCGCCTCATGCACGACGGTGCCCTCCCGCATGTCCCCGTCTACGCCGACAGTCCCATGGCCCTCGCCGCCCTCGGGGCGTACCGGTCGGCCATCGAGCGGGGGAGCCCGGAGCTTCGGGCCGGGCTCGACGTGACCGAGGATCCCTTCGATCCGGGGACGCTGGTGGAGCTCCGCGACCGGGACGCCTCACGGTCGATCAACCGACGCGCCGAGCCGGCGATCATCATCTCCGCGTCCGGCATGGCGAGCGGGGGCCGCGTTCTCCACCACCTCGAGCGCTGCCTGCCGGACCGGCGCAACACGGTGATGCTGGTGGGGTTCCAGGCGGCCGGGACCCGGGGTCGGGCGCTGGCCGACGGCGCCCGGCAGCTGAAGCTGCTCGGCCGCTACGTGCCGGTCCGAGCCGAGGTCGTCGACGTGCCGGCCTTCTCCGCGCACGCTGACAGCGACGAGATCCTGGTCTGGCTCCACAGCGGGCCCCAGCCGCCCGAGACCCTCTACGTCGTGCACGGCGAGCCCGACGCCGCCGATGCCCTGGCCGCCCGGGCCGGACGGGAGCTCGGCTGGATCAGTACCGTACCGGCACACCTCGAGCGCGTGCGGCTCGACTGATCGGCAGGAGCCGCCGAGCGACGCCCACGAGGCAGGCGGGACCGGTCGACGGAAGGAGTGAAGTGCGGTCATGAAGCTGGTGTTCGGGGTCATGGGCTCGGCGACCGGCACCTTCGATCCCGGGGTGGTCGAGCGGGTCGAGCGGCTCGGACGAGCGATCGCGGACCGGGAGGGCATCGTGGTGACCGGCGGGTGCCCGGGGCTTCCGCAGGCTGCGGTGCTGGGTGCGCGTGCCGCGGGCGGCCTGGTGGTCGGCATCTCGCCGGCGCTGTCCCGCGAGGAGCACATCGGACGCTACGCCTCGCCGGTCGAGGGCTTCGACCTGTTGATCTACACGGGCTCCGGGCTGATGGGCCGGGAGGTCGTCAACATCCGCTCATCCGACGTGGTCGTCATCGCCGGTGGCCATTCGGGGACGCTGGGCGAGCTCGCCATCGCCTACGACGAAGGCCGCCTCATCGGCGTGCTCACCCGGACGGGGGGTGTCGCCGACATGGTGGAGGAGCTGGTCGACCGCATCGAGAAGCAGACCGGTGCCGCCATCGTCTACGACGACGACCCCGAGCGTCTGGTGGCCCGCCTCATCGAGCACCATCGGCTCC
>Ga0209048_10001166_pt1 | contig 27329 bp, 34 predicted proteins | sample FrelakmetCRP12CR_FD_187146 | JGI IMG/M metagenome (GOLD analysis project Ga0209048, IMG submission 187146) | Freshwater lake sediment microbial communities from the University of Notre Dame, USA, for methane emissions studies - CRP12 CR (SPAdes)... | ecosystem: Environmental > Aquatic >... | reverse complement strand
TAGAGGGAAATCTCGAGCTTCAAGAACTAGGATTGATTAATACTTCTGAGGTTGATTCCTCAGAAAATCTCCGTCTATTTTTTTGTTTGCTAAATAATTTAATAATGCATGTCCGATAATAAAGAACTAGTTAAATTAGAAGGAGTAGTCGAAGAAACGCTGCCGAGCACGACTTTCAAAGTGCGCTTAGACAACGGGCATACAATCTTGGCTCATATCTCCGGCAGGATGCGGGTTAATTATATTCGGCTTCTTCCTGGAGACAGAGTTATCGTCGAAATGAGTCCTTATGATTTGACCAAAGGAAGAATAACTCAACGATTAAAATAATGAAAGTTAGAGCATCTGTGAAAAAAATTTGTGATAAATGCAAGCTTGTTAAAAGAAAAGGCAAGCTTTTTGTTGTTTGTTCTAATCCGAAACACAAACAAAGACAGGGATAACGCTCGGATACATTGCTTAAATAATTTATAAAGTAGAAGTATGTTGAGAATCGCAGGGGTAAATGTCCCAGATGAAAAGCGAATAGAAATTTCTTTAACCTATGTTTATGGCATAGGAGTTCCAACGGCGGGAAAAATATTAGATGAATTGGAAATATCCAGAGACAAAAGAACGAAGGATTTATCGGATGCCGAACAGAACAAAATCCGCGAGTATGTTGAAAAGAAAATCCGAGTCGAAGGAGAACTGAAACATGAGATCAGATCAAATGTAAAGCGCCTGAAAGAGATCAGTGCTTATCGGGGTATCCGCCACCAAAAAGGTTTGCCGGTCAGAGGCCAGAGAACCAAGACAAACAACCGGACGGTTCGCGGCAATGTAAGAAAGACCATGGGCAGCGGAAGAGTGAAGACGGAAAAGACCTAAAAACATTAAATTAATATACATGGCTGAAGAAAATGTAAAAACTGAAGAGATTAAAAATGAACCAGAGGTTAAATCTGAAGTTTCTGAGTTGGAAAAAGGATCAATTGAGGAAGCAAAGAAAAAAGTCAAGAAAGTGAAGAGGCAGATCCTAAAGGGCAGAGCAGTTGTCAAATGCACCTATAATAATACGATCGTCAGCATCGCAGATATCAATGGGAATATTTTAGGTTGGGCATCCTCGGGACTCTTGGGTTTCAAGGGTGCAAAAAAAGCGACGCCTTATGCCGCGACGCAGGTAGTTGGAAACGTGAGCGAAAAAGTCAGAAAGTACGGCTTGAGAGAATTGGAAGTTTTTGTCAAAGGCGTTGGATCCGGACGGGAAGCTTCAATTCGAGCGTTGGCTAATAACGGTTTTGAGCTGCTGATGATTAAAGATGAAACGCCGATTCCGCATAATGGATGCCGGCCGAAAAAACCAAGACGGGTATAAAAAATTAAAAAATCAAAAATCAAAATGTAAAATTAAGGTATTGCTACGCAACTGGTATTTATAAAAAGTTATAAGCGTAGCGAATACCAAAATTTTTATTTTTGAATTTTAAATTTTGAATTGTTTATTATGGCAAGAGATATCAATGCAAAATGCAGAAAATGCAGAAGGGCTGGAGAAAAGCTTTTTCTTAAGGGCGATCGTTGTTTTACTCCGAAATGCGGCGTGGTTAGACGCGCTTATGCTCCGGGGGCGCATGGCAAGAAAATGACCAAAGGCAATAAGAGCGAATATGGGATGCAACTTGCCGTCAAACAGCGGATCAAGCGGATTTATGGGGTGCTGGAAAAACAATTCAGAAAGCACTTCGATGAGGTTAGAAACAAACCAGGCGTGGTCGGAGATCTTCTTTTGGCGAGATTGGAACGCAGACTGGATAATGTCGTGTATCGTATCGGTCTGGCGGCCTCAAGGGCGCAGGCCAGACAATTAGTTAATCACGGGCTCATTAGCCTGAATGGCAGGAAGATGAGTATCCCGTCCGCTGAAGTGAAAATTGGCGACACAGTCTCGATAAATTCATACAAGAAAAACAAGAATTATTTTAAAAATCTGGAACAGATAATCAAAAATAAAAAAGATTTTCCTGGCTGGATCAGCTTTGATCCGGAAAAAATTGAAGGGAAAATTACAAACAATCCCACAAAGAATGATGTGGAGATCAATGTCGATGCCCAAGTGGTAGTTGAATATTATTCTCGTTAAATATCTTTAATTTTAATAATTAAAAAAGTGTCTTTTACGCAAGCCTGCCTGATGGTAGGCAGGCGAGGCAATTAAAAAAATGCAATCAATAACACTTCCGCACAAGCCAAAATTCATCAGTGTTGACGGAAAAACCGGTAAATTTGAAATCGAAGGCTGTTATCCCGGCTATGGAACAACTTTGGGAAATGCACTGAGAAGAGTTCTGCTGTCTTCGCTTTCCGGCTCTGCGATAACCGCGGTTAAGATTACGGGCGTAACTCATGAATTTTCAACTATCCCCAATATTCTTGAGGATGTAATTCAAATTATTTTGAATTTGAAGCAGGTGAGATTTAAATCTTTCAAAGAAGAGGCCGTGAAAGTGTCCCTAAAAGTAAAAGGCGAAAAAACTGTAACTGCCAGCATGATTGTATGTCCGGCCGATGTTGAGGTTATAAATAAAGAAGCTCATATCGCGACGATTACCAATCCAAAAGGCGAATTAGAAATTGAATTCGAGATAAATAACGGGATCGGGTATGTGCCGGTAGAGCAACAGGAAAAAAATGGAAAGGAAATTGGGGTTATCGCCGTTGATGCGATTTACACTCCTGTCAGGAGAGTGAATTATACTGTGGATAATATGCGCGTAGGCAAGCGGACTGACTTTGAAAAAATCACTTTTGACATCGTTACCGACGGCAGTGTTACTCCGCAAGAAGCTTTTTCTAAAGCCGTCCAAATATTAGTTGATCAATTTTCCGCTATGGCTGACCTCGAGAAGATGAAATCGGAAAAGGAGGAAGAGAAAGAAGAAAAAATGGAAAAAGAAGTCAAGAAAGAAATTGTGGCGGCAGTGGAAAAGGAAGATCCTAAAAAAGTCGAAGTCACGCAGCTCAAGAGCCTTTCTACTAGAACCCTGAATGTTCTCGAGAAGAATAGGGTGGCTACGATAGGAGAAATTGTTAAGCTGACTGAAGTGCAACTAGGCGAATTGGATGGCATGGGTGCCAAAGGCGTGAAAGAAATCAAGAAAGCAATCGGAGATTTCGGCTTAAATTTAAAAGCGGAAAAATAAAAAACGCTCGGATACATTTTTATTTTTTTTGAAACAATACACATGCAACACTTAAGAAAAGGAAGAAAATTTGGACGGGTGAAAAACCAAAGAGAGGCAATGCTGAAAACTCTTTTGGGCAGTTTAATAATGGAAGAGAAAATTGAAACTACTGAAGCTAAGGCTAAAGAAATCAAGGGCATGATCGACAAGATTGTTAATAAAGCTAAGCAAACCCAGGTTGATCCGCCAGCTGGCGGAAAAAAACTTGCGGCCATTCGTGATTTAAGCAATAAACTGCCGGCGGCCGCGGTGAAAAAAATTACAGGAGAATTTTTGAGCAAGTTTTCTGGGCGTACCAGTGGATATACCCGAATCATTAAACTGAGTCCAAGACAGAGCGATAGCGCGCGAATTGCGGTAATTGAATTTGTATAATCAAAAAACTATGAATAAGCAGACAATTCAAAGAAAGTACCATCTATTTGACGCAGAAGGCAAAACGCTGGGCAGGTTGGCGACCCAAATCGCGACTGTTCTGCGCGGCAAAAACAAAATAGACTTTACGCCGCATATTGATGCTGGTGATTTTGCTGTAGTTATCAACGCGGACAGAGTAACGGTTACTGGAAACAAGATGGAAGGAAAAATCTATCATCATTTCAGCGGTTATCCGGGTGGTATTTCCTCGATTAATTTGAGGGATCAGATAAAAAAAGACTCACGGAAAGTAATTGAAGCGGCTGTTACCGGGATGCTTTGCAAAAATAAATTGCGGGATAAGATGCTAACGAGACTGCTGATTTATAAAAATACTGAACATAAGCATAAAATTGATATAACACACTAAATATTATTATGGCTGTTAAAAAAGTTAAAGAAGAAACAATAAAAAAAGAAGAAACCAAATTGCCGGACGGCGAATATTTTTATGCGGTTGGAAAAAGAAAGACTTCCATAGCGCAGGTTAGAATTTATCTGGCTTCAAAAGCGTCTCAGGGAGTTGTGATAAATAGCAGAACTCTCGAAAAATACTTTGCTTTAGAAAGGCTTCAAGCTGATGTCAGGGCTCCATTAGTAGCGGTTGGCCAGGATGGCAAGGCGGATGTGATCGTAAAGGTGGTTGGCGGTGGAATTACCGGGCAAGCAGAAGCGGTGAGACTTGGAATTGCCAGAGCCTTGGTTAAATTCGATAATACTTATAAAAAAGCTCTGCGTGATCTTGGATTTATGACAAGAGATTCCAGAATAGTTGAACGTAAGAAGCCGGGCCTCAAAAAAGCGAGACGAGCTCCGCAGTGGGCGAAGCGCTAGAAATACACAACTTTTTAATACCGAAAAAATGGCTGCAATTAGCCATTTTTTGTCTTGTTGTTTATTTTTTGCAATATTTTTTTACTGTTGGGCTGGCGGAGGGAAGAGCCCCAGAAAACCGCCCGGTTCCGGGAAAGTAATGGAATAGATGTCGGAGGCATTGTCTTTTGAGTCGGTGAAAAAAAGACGCTCAAGGTAACCATTATAAACTACGAAAGGCGATACGGTATCGGTTTTTGGAAGATCCATGGAGACCCTATGGTCGCGCGCGTCCAGCTCGATTATTTTCACGTATTGTCCAGAACTAAAAATAACATGTTCATAGTCCTTGAACCACTGCACGTTCTTTATCTGGTCGGAATAACGAGTAATGTCTTGAATTTCATTTTCATTTCTGGTCGGTTGGACGCCCCACTGTCGTAAAAAATATGTGGAGATCTCATTGCCGGTCCAAAAAAGCAGTTTTTTGCCATCATTGGAAAATTGCATGCCGGAAACATCGCTGCCAAGTTTCTTAAAATAAGTGTCCAGATCTCCGCGATTAAAAATATAGAGATTTTTGTTGGTATTCAGAAACGCAATGCGCATGTCATCAAACACAATCAGTTTATTATTGGGCGAGTTCAACTTCTCTGGAAAATTATTGGTAATTTGCGTGAGGCCGGACCGGCCATCTAAATTGGTTCGAAAAACCAGTTCGGTCGGCATCTGGGCGTAATAAACTCCGGTTTTGGATATGTCGAAGCTTGAAACATTGTCGGCGATTTTTGTCAGGTCGGCCTGGTCGTTAATATTGGCTCTATAGAGCGAGTTTTCGCTTAGAAAGAAAAGATAGTTTTTATCCCGTGGATCCCAGCGCACATTTTTCAAACTATTTTTATTGACAACATCGTTGAGATTAAAAGCATTATTGGAAGTGGGATCACCGATGAAATATGCATATTCCGTTTTTGTTTCTGTTGATGGGGCGCTATTTTTTATCGCTGTAATTTTGGCGGTCGCTGGTTTTTCCGGCGTGACGGCAACCGTTCTTTTTAGTGGAATCGAGACGTAATCGCCATTGGGAGACCATTCTATGTTTTCTTCGCGGGTATCATCCGTAAACTGCCAGCCGGGAAAAGAAAAAGTGCTGAAAACAGTCTTGTTGTTGATGCCAATAATTTTGACCCAAGTTTGCGAATCATCTGATTTTACATAAGCAAGGTAATCATTTTTAGGAGAAATAAAAAATTTATCAACCCCACCGGTCGCATAAGGCGTGCGGCTGTAGGTATTTTTGACCAAGAGAATGTTCCAAAATTCAGTGGAGATACCGCTGTGCACTTCGGTTTTTTTGTTCCAAGACTGAAAGCCGTCGGCAGAAATAGCCAGGTCGTAGCTCCTGGGAAGCAAGCCGGTAATATTGTTGGAGCTATTGATTCTATCTGTTTGTTTGGAAGATTCGAGTTTTCCATCAATATATACATTAAAGTTTTGCGGATTAGTTTTCATGGTTATGGTTCCACTGTGCACAAAAACACCATGCTGAAAATCAAAACGGTATCCCCACGCGTCCATGACGATAATGGGCGTTACTACTAGGAATATTGCCACTAAACTCCAAAAAAATATCCTTCTTTTAATCTTTTCCATGAGTTTTCTAATAATTATAAATCAATGCGAATATACGAATATCAATTCATATTCTAGCTTTTTTGGGGCTTTTTGTCCAACTCAAAACACATAGCCTAAATGTTGACATTTAGATGGTAATAAGATATACTATTTTATGTAACTATTAGATGATTTATTATGTTAGCGATTATCAAGACTGGCGGAAAGCAGTATAAAGTCAAGGTTGGGGATAAGATTAAAGTCGAAAAACTTGAGGGCGAAGAAGGAAGCAAAATCACCTTTGATGAGGTTTTGTTTTTGGGTGATGAAAAAGAAGTGAAGGTGGGGACGCCGGTGGTTAAGGGCGCGAAAGTTGAAGGCAAAATTCTGAAAACTTCAAAGCAAAATAAAGTAACCGGCATCAAGTACAAAGCCAAAAAAAGATATAAGGTCAAATTTGGCCACCGGCAGACAATGACAGAGGTGGAAATTACCAAGATCGCGTAATATTTAGAAAAAATGATTTTTTGAAAAGCACCCGGGAGGTGCTTTTTTCGTTTTTTAAAATAAAAAAAAGCGGGAATCAAACTGAATGATTCCCGGCCGGGCGCGCAAAAAAGACTTTACAATGTGAGATAATCAGGAGTAATGCCCAAGGACGAGGCAGGTATGTGTGCAAGGGAAGACGGTTCAGGCCTGATAGATATCATAACTCCTTCACCAAAGAAATCGTCGTAAAAGTTTGCTACTTCATTATATACTTCTACGCTTTCCCTAGGCCCCACATAATTACCCTTGAAGCTCGATAGACTCATCCTTATTATTAGGCTTTCTTCCGCGGTACATCCCTCTAATTTCTTTCTTTTAGTGTTTGCCATTTTTTGGCCCTCCCTTATAAATTTATTATGGACAAGGTAAAATATTCTAAAAATTAAAACACTCAGCCTTGGTCAAAACTATATTTTTAACGAACCGTCCATTATACCAGTTCCCGGCGGTTTGTCAAGGCCGCGGAAAGGGTGGCTTCGTCGGCATATTCGATGTCGCCGCCAGTGGCTAAGCCTTTGGCCAGCCTCGATATTTTAATGGGAATATTTAAATCTTTGATTTGTCGCTTTAGATAGAGCGCCGTGGCGTCGCCCTCGGTGGTTGGATTGGTAGCCAGGATTATTTCATCGGTTTTTTCTTTTCGTATTCTATCCGAAAGCTCGGAAATTTTCAAATTTTGGCTGTCGGTCCCGGAGAAAATTACTCCGCCCAGCACGTGATAGAGGCCTTTGTAAACCCCGGTCTTTTCAATTGAGATGATGTCCAAGGGCTCTTCAACGACACAGATAGTTTTTTGGTCGCGCGAGGGATTTTTGCAAATTTCACACAGGCCATCTTCAGAAATATTAAAACATCTTCGACAGCTCTTGAGATTTTTCAACTCCTCCAGATTTTTAGCAAATTCTTCCAACTTGCTCTTGTCTTGTTTGAATAAAAACAAAACCAGCCGTTCGGCCATCTTGGGTCCGACACTTGGCAATGAAGAAAAGTCGTGAATTAATTTTTGAAAACTTTTGGGATATAACATTTAATTTTTGAATTTTTAATTTTATAAATAAATCTAAATTTCTAATTTTTAAACCGATTCTGTCTAAGTGCCGGTTTAGATATTAAAAATTAAAACATTATTTAAAAATTACAAAATTAAAAATTATAAAATTTTATTCAGTGTGCGCTCGCTCGAGCGATTTGAAAGTGGTTGAGTTCTCATTAAAGTATAATGAAATTTTGCCAACAGGTCCATTCCTGTGTTTGGAAATAATAACCTCCACGATATTTTTGTTCGGAGTGTCGGGTTTTTCGCGGTCTTCACGGTAGAGAAACATCACGATGTCGGCGTCTTGCTCGATTGATCCGGATTCGCGCAGATCTGAGAGCTTTGGAATTTGCGGACTGCGTGATTCAACGGCGCGGGACAATTGGGAAAGGGCGATAATCGGGATATTTAATTCGCGCGCCAATTGCTTCAATGAACGGGAAATTTCGGAAATCTCGTTGACGCGATTATCGCCGCCACCACCGCGCCCCTCCATTAGTTGCAGATAATCAACAATAATCAATCCGACATTATGTTCGGCTTGCAGACGGCGCGCCATAGTGCGCATTTCCATGACATTGGCGCTGCCGGCATCATCGATGAAAATCGGAGCTTCCGAAAGAACGCCCATCGCGTCGCCAATTCTTTGAAAATCATCATCTCCCTCTCCAGATTTCAGTCGGCCGGTGCGCAAGCGCCACAAATCTACGCCTGACTCAGCCGCGAGCATCCTATCGATCAACTGATCGGAGGACATTTCCAAGGAGAATATGCCCACTGGAATTTTTTGTTGAGTGGCAATTTGACGCGCGAGATCCAGGGCCAGCGTGGTTTTACCGATGGAAGGGCGCGCTGCCAGAATAACCAAGTCCGATTTTTGAAAACCGGCCAAGATATTATCGAGATCCGGGAAGCCGGTCGGAATGCCGCGCAGTTTGTGGTCGCCTTTATGCAATTCGTCGATACGGTTGAAAGCGGCTTCCAAAATCGATTTGATCGGCACAAAATCCTGTTTGATGTATTTTTGTGAAACTCCGAATAATCGCTGTTCGGCTTTATCCAGTATTTTTTCCACGTCTTCTGATTCTTGGTAGCCCAATTCCACGATTTCGCTGGCGGCTTCGATTAATTTTCTCAGGGTTGATTTTTTCTGAACCACCTTGGCGTAATGGACGATGTTGGAAGAAGATGGGATAGTGTTGACCAATGAAGTTAGATAGCTCGAGCCGCCGATTTTTTCCAGTTGTTTTTTTTCTTCCAGGCGGTTGGAAAGCGACAGGACGTCAATTGGTTCGCGCTGTTCATACAGTTCCACCATCGCTTCATAAATGACATTGTGGTCGTCTTTATAAAAATCGCCGATGCGGATCAGATTCGCGATTTTAATAATTGCGTCTTTGTCCAACATCAAAGCGCCCAAGACGGAGCGCTCGGCGTCGATGTTCTGTGGCGGGACTTTTATGTTGTCTACTTCGCTTTTGGCCATACCCGGTAGTAGAATTTTGACGTTAAAATTTATTTAAATTTTCACCCGGTGAAAATTGGTCAAAATTTCACTACCGGGCATATTAGTTTATTCATTATATCAGCTTCAAAATCAAAATCAACATTAAAAAGTGCCCAGATTATACCGACTTTACGCACATCTTGACAGCCAGTTGATTTTATGCTAAGATTAACGGTTGCAATTCCATCTTTGGTGGAAGGCACAACCCATTAGAACAAGGGGGTAAAACTTGTTTAGGATACCTGCCTCGCAGTTTCCGCAGTTCTTAAAATCTGGCGTCGCCAGAGAAGGAGGAGTTAACCATGCTGCCAAAAGATTATCTATTGGAAGTAAAAAGAAAAGACCATGTTACTTTAGAGGCAATGAATACAGCGCTAATTGCTCTTATTGCCGTCACTCCCAATGTAAAGGCAAGCGTTCCGGCTGACAAAACAGGAAATGGTTTTGCGTATGTGCCATCAATAAGTTTTTTTGTGGAAGAGGGAAAAAGAGGACTGATCGCTCTTCGTGTGAGTCCGGACAAGGGCAGTTGCATAGACATAATTGTTTCTATTGAAAACGATTGGGCGGAAACGAGCGTGGACATTGGTCACCACTGGAAACCATCGTCAGACAGAATTGGGCAAGCAGCAAATGCAGGGATCGTGGTAAATATTGGCGGTGTTTTTTATACGTCAGATATTTACTACGTAAAGAAGGATAAAAGGATTGTTAATGATACAAATCTTTTATTATCCTATCTTAATGAGGAAGTTCCTGCTCAAGCTGTTATCGACGCTGCTTGCGACGAAGTTCGCAAATCCGATGCTCTTGCCGAAGCGGCGGAGCTGCAGAAAGAAGTTAAGCGACTTCAGAAGATAGAGAAAATACTCTCGTCTATCATTCAGGATCGCGATAATTATGTAAACGAATTGACACAAAAGATGAACTTAAGGCAAGAGTGGGTGGATAATGTTATCAAAAAAGCGGCTTGTCTTGAGTCTACGGTTCTTCGGGCCATCAGCTGTGTCAGCATAGTTCCAATCATCGGAGAACGTATAGACAAAAAGAAACTATCGTCTGTTTTTGCGGAACTAAAAGAATTGACTGCTTCCATGCTCTTTACTGAGTTAATTGCTTCAGATGAAAACATCCGTCGGTGGAAACAGTCTCAAGTTGAGACAAAATTATAATTTAGCGAAAGATTTATAATCGAGGCCCCTGCACTTTTTAAGTGCAGGGGATTTTTATTAAGAAAATTAACTTTTTGAAAGTATGTTTTTTATTTCTTTGACGCTTTTGGCTTGGACGAGTTGTTTGCGAAGGTCGGCAGCACCAGGGAAGCCTTTAATATACCAGGCGAGATGTTTTCGAATTTCAAACATTCCCAGTTCTTTTTTATCTTTCCAGATGAGTTCGGCGTGGCGGAGCATGATTTTTTTGATTTGCTTGAAATCATACCTCTCTGTCGCCTCGCGACCTCTCTCCTTGGAAGGGAGAGAGGGATTTTGAAGGAGATCTTTGATCTCCGCAAATATAAAAGACCGGCCCCAAGCACCGCGGGCGATGCCCAGGCCGTCGAGCAAGGGATATTTTTCTAATATTTCCATGGCATCTTCTGGCGAATTTATCCCGCCGTTTCCCAAAACTATTTTATCCGGAATAATTTTTTTTATTTTTTCCACGATTTCAAAATCAACTTCGCCGTGGAAACTGCCTTCATATGTCCGCCCATGGACCATCACGGCGGAAAAAGGGAGATCTTTAACATCTTCAATAAAATCAAGGGCAGTATGTTTTTTAATGCCGGCGCGGATTTTGAGAGAAACAGGCAAGTGAGTATTTTCACAAACGGCCATGATTATTTCGCGAGCCAATTTTTTTTGCGGCATCAGCGCGCAGCCGGAGCCGTGGCCAAAGACTTTTTTGGCTGGACAGCCAAAATTAATATCGATGCCGTCGGGTTTAATTTTCTCTGTAATAATTTTGGCAGCTTTCGCGAAATGTGCCGGATCTTTGCCAAAAAGCTGAACGACATAAGGACGTTCGATTTTATTAAATCTCACCAGCCCCAAAGTTTTTTGTGGCTTGAAAAATAGTGCCGAAACGCTGGCCATTTCAGAATAAACGACGTCCGCTCCATGTTCTTTACAAATCTGCCGGAAAGCGCTGTCAGTGATGCCAGCCATGGGAGCTAACGCTAGTATGGGGCGATTTAGTTTTAACCAGAAACTTTTGTGCATACAATTTAAAAATCCTTGAAAGGTAAGGATTTTAATTTTTAATTTCCAATTTTTAATTTTTAAATAATGCTCTAATTTCCAAATGTTTAAACATTAAAAAAATTTAGATTTACCTGCCTGCCGGCATGCAGGTTTATAAAATTACAAAATTAAAAATTATAAAATTTTATTCTGATATTTTTATGTCTCCTTCCGGAGTTTCTTCAACTTTATATCCCAAATCCTCAATTGCTTTTTCCAGATCCTTTATTTTTTCCTCCGGAGTTTTTTCTTCACCAGCCGGCAAGTTATTGTCATCGCAAGCGCAATGCCCGCATCCGCATGAATGTCCCATGTTATTTCTGTTTGATTAAATAATTATTATCTTTTAAATCTTCAATAGTGTATCCTAGTTCGGCGATTTTGTCACGCAAATCATCAGAGGCCTTGAAATCTTTGTTTTGGCGCGCGGTCTTTCTTTCTTCGGCTAAATTTGCTATATCTTTAGAAATTCTGGTTGTTGGAGAAGCTATGATTAGGCCAAAAACTTTGTTCATTTTTTCCCAAGTTGCCAAAATTTGCTTAGCATCTTCAGCACCCAGCTTGTTTTTCGCGATTAATTTATTCGTTTCGGTTATGAGTTCATACAAAACTGAAAGGGCGAGGGGAGTGTTGAGATCATCGTCCATCGCTTCTTCAAATTTACTTTGATATGGCTGCAAATTAAATTTGGAAGCTTCGCTTCCAAAAGATAAATTTTTCAGATTCGAAACAAAATCTGTAATACGCCCAAGATTTGTTTTAGCTTGTTCTAATGACTCATTTGTATAATTGGTGATACTCCGGTAATGAGAGCTGATTATCCAAAGGCGAATTACGGCCGGATCGAATTTTTTCAGTGCGTCCTTAACTGACATAGCATTTCCCAGTGATTTGCTGGCCTTAACTCCGCCGACTGTCACCATATTCCAAAGTATCCAAAAATTGGCCATTTTTTTGCCAAGATAGCATTCGCTTTGCGCAATTTCATTTTCATTGTGCGGAAAAGCGTTTTCATTTCCTCCGCCATGGATATCAAAAGTGTCTTGGCCTAAAAGATCGTTGGACATTACTGAGCATTCAATATGCCAGCCGGGATAGCCGATGCCCCAGGGACTTTCCCATTTGAGAATATGTTCCCTAGGAGCTTTTATCCAGAGCGCGAAATCCAGCGGATTTTTCTTTTCAGGATTAATTTCAACACGAGATCCAGAAATCAGATCTTCTATTTTTTTGCCGGAAAGTTTTCCGTAATCAGGAAACTTGTCAACCGAAAAATATACCGAGCCGTTAACTGCGTAGGCAAAATCCTTTTTTATCAACTCCTCCACAAATTTAATTATCTGAACGATATATTTCGTGGGTCGAGGATTAAAATGTGCCGGCAGGATATTTAATGCGGAAAAATCTTCCTTGCAAGATTCAATGTAGGTATTGGCAATTTCCAATGGATCAAGTTTTTCTGTTTTGGCTTTTTTTTCAATCTTATCTTCGCCAATTTCCGCGTCCGCGACTAAATGGCCGACATCGGTGTAATTCATAATATGCCTCACTTCATAGCCGTAATATTCAAGATAGCGGCGCAAAACATCCATGGAAACATAGCCGCGCGCGTGTCCAAGATGGCAATGGTCATACACCGTCGGTCCACAAACATACATCCCGACTTTGCCGGGATTAATTGGTTTGAATTCTTCTTTCTGTCTTGTTAGGGAATTATAGAGCTTTAGAACCATTTTTTTAATTTGAACAGAGCGATAGTTATAATGGCAATAGCAAACATTATGATGACATGAATCCAGAAAGCGCTAGGATTCTGGTGCAAGGGGATATTGGTGCTCATGGACATGATATTGGAATAAACGGTGATGGGAAGAAAAATCGCGGAAAAAATCGTCAAGACTTTCATAGTGAGGTTCAATTTGTTGGAAAGCAGGGAGTTGTTGGTTTCCTCCAAAGATTCTACGGTTTCCTTGGAGCTTTCCAATCCGTTCCAGACACGGATATTGGTGCCGATCAAATCCTGAAAATACGGGCGCAAAGTGTGGTCGATGAAACGAAATTCTTTTTGTGCCAAAGATTCAATGACGGAGCGTTGCGGCTTGAGCGTACGGCGGAAATTAAGAATATCGCGCTTGACGACGGAAATTTCGAACACCATCTCTTTTTCGTGGCCGGCGAAAATTTCCTGTTCAACATAATCCAATTTTTGGGAAATATGGTCCAGTTTAGGAAAACAAGATTCCAGAAGCATTTCAATGATGGTGTGCAGCAATGCAGCTGGCGAATGGGACATTTTTTCTTCACGCAGATTTTTGTCGTCTTGTAAATTATTAAAGAATTCAGTCAGTTGCCAGATTTCCTTGTCGTGAGATGTTATCAGGGCGTCTTTGGTAATGACGATGTCCAACTCGCCCGGATAGGTCGTGCGTGAATTCGTGTCAAAAAGGGGAATATGAATTGCTAGATACAAGCAAGTGTCATATTCAACCGCCTTGGGGCGCAGAGTCGGAGTGGAAAATTCTTCCACGACAATCGGATGCAGAGCGTATTCTCTTTGTAATGCAATTACCGCGTCGGCATCTGGCTCAGCAAAATCCAGCCATTTAAATTTGCTTGATTTGATTTCATTCATAAGTTTGTTTTATAAATTGGTATATCCCAATTGTACCAACAAAAGCCAAATTTGACAAAAAAATCGCGGCGCTGGTAAGATAAGACATATGGCAAAGCGGATCATTTTATTTTTAATAAGAATTTATCAAAAAACGCTTTCCTTGGATCACGGTTTTTTGCACAAATATTTGCTTACTGGAACTTGTCGTTATTATCCGACTTGCAGCGAATATACCCGCCAAGCCGTTGAGCGTTTTGGCGTTTTCGAGGGCATTTGGCTGGGATCAAAAAGAGTATTGCGTTGCCACCCCTGGCACGAGGGCGGGGTTGACCTGGTGCCAGAAAAGTAATAAAAAAACGGCATGAAACATGCTGAATATTTTTTCAATTTGTTTTTTATCAAAAGAAAGGAGGTGAAATGATGAGCGGAGATACGGGATTCGGTTTGGGGTCAAAGACCCTTGCCGAAAAAATCAAAAGTTTCAGTAAGCTTCCTGATGATGGCTGTCCGGCAGGAGATCATTCAATCAGGGAGGTTGTTTCTCTGCCTCAAAAGAAAGAGCGCAAAGACTCGGCATTATTAGTTGGGCACTGTCCACTGTCTGAAGTGGAATTGCTCGCCAAATAGGCCAAAGGGGATTGCTTTGTAAATCTATATAATTTACAGAACAAAGCAATCCCTTTAATTTTGCCTAAATTTACAGGCATTTGCGAAATAGTTGACCCCAGCACCAATTTCAAAGATTAATAGTGCTGTTTTTTGGTTTTACCCACGGAAACGCCTGCGGCTCAGATGCTTCTTATATTAAGTTTTTAGCTAAAATTGGTGCGGGGCAGGCACAGAAAAAAATAAAGCCTTGAAATATTTGACAGGTAGCAGAAGTAGAATATAATAGCAATTAGCACTCGGGCTTGACGAGTGCTAACACGGTGCTATAATACATGCATGAACGCACGGCAACAAAAAATTCTTTCCGCTGTCATTGAAGATTACACTAATACGGCCATTCCGGTGGGCTCGAATGTTTTGGTGGAAAAATATAATTTTAAGATTAGCACGGCTACGATCAGAAACGACATGGTCCAACTGGAAAAAGAGGGCTATCTGCATCAGCCGCATATCAGTGCGGGACGGATTCCGACGGACAAGGGTTATAAATATTTCGTGGAGGAAATGATGGGCGACACAGAGCTAACCTTAGCCGAACAAAAAAGGCTGCAAACGGAACTTTTGAAAATGAAAGCCCAGCACAACCGCTTATCCCGAACGACCGCCAAACTACTGTCTTCTTTTACCGGCAATCTGGCTATCTCTGGCCTGGAAAAAGATTTTGCTGAATTCGGCATCCGCGAACTTTTGGAACAGCCGGAATTCAAAGAAATCGACGCATTTTGCAAAGTGGCGGAGGCGCTGGATTATATCGATGAAAATATCGACACGCTTCTCAAAGGCGTGAAGCCGGGAGAAACCAGAATTTTCATCGGTAAAGAAAATCCGATCAAAGAAATTTCCAACTGTTCCATGGTCATCTCTCCCTATAGGACCAAAAAAGGTGAAAAAGGCGTACTGGCCATCATCGGACCCAAGCGCATGCAATATGCCAAGAATAAATCATTGATTAACTACATGAAAAAGCTTTTGGGCGCATCGGCGGTAGTAATAATGATCATAAGCCATTTGTAATTAGATATTGAAAACAATATGACCAAGAAAAAAGAAAAAGAAGAAGATGTTATCGAACAAAAGGATGTCGAAAAAGAAACCGCAGAAGAGATCGATCGGGTTGTAGGCGAAGAGGAAATCGAAAAAGTCGACAAAAAAGTCCACGAAGAACTCAGAAAAACAGCCGACAATTATCTCGACAATTGGAAACACTGCCAAGCGGATTTTGAAAACTACAAAAAGAATCAGGTGAAGACAATGAGCGAGTTCAGAAAATACGCGAGTGCGGACATGATTTTACAGATTTTGCCGGTGCTCGACAATTTCAATGCATCGCTCGCGCATGTGCCGGAAGATCAAAAAGACAATGCTTGGGTTACGGGCGTAACCTACATCAAAAAACAACTGGAAGATATTTTGAAAAATAACGGGGTGAGTGAGATTGAAGTTAAAGCCGGCGATAATTTTAATCCGGAATTTCATGAAGCCATCAAACATGAATCAGCAAAGGATGAACAGGAATTAAAAAATAAAATTATAAAAGTTGCGCAAAAGGGATATAAAATTAGCGGAAAAGTAATCAGACCGGCGCGAGTAGTAGTCGAGTAGTTATTTGAAAAATAAAAAACCCCAGACATTTCAGCTGGGGTATCGGGTGTGATAAAATCTTAATGCTTACTATAAATTTTATCCGCTTTGCCGTATCAGATTGAGCTCTGCGAGTCTGTGGGCGTGGTGTGGGTGCAAAAGCACCCGGTAAGTCTTCGCGAGAGCGGGCCTTTTTTTCAGCTTGCGCCTCGCGATATTCAGCAATCGTTCAAGATTACTGACCATACCTTTGAGAAACTTTACCGCATGTCTACCGATTTCACGAGATTTCTCTTTGATATGTCTGATGATTCTTTTTATCAAACTTCCCACTTCATCCGGAGTCAAGGAATTCCCTGTCATGCAGATCCTCTCTTGAAACATTAAATTGTTAATAAATACACCCGATGGAAAAAGATTAGCACAAATAAGCCAAAACGTCAAGTCGATCGAATTTTGAATTAAGAATTTTGAATTTTGAATCAAGCCATAATTATACAATGTTTTAAATATTGAGAAATTGGAAATTGATTAAAAATTCAAAATTAAGAATTAAAAATTTAAAAAACTTTTAATTTCAGCTAATAAGGCGGAAATAAAAAAGTTCAAAAATATGAGTAAAATCCTAGGAATAGACTTAGGTACGACCAACTCGGCGATGTCAGTCGTCGAAGCGGGCAGTCCGATCATCGTGGAAAACAAAGAAGGCAACCGAACCACGCCTTCCATGGTGGCGATCACCAAAACCGGTGAAAGGCTGGTTGGACTTTTGGCGAAGCGCCAAGCGGTTACTAATCCGACCAACACCCTGTCCTCGATCAAACGCTTGATCGGGCGGCATTTTGAGGATGCAGAAGTGCAAAGAGATTTGAAATTGCTCCCGTATAAAATTTTGAAAGCCAACGGCGGTATCAAGGTGGAAATGGGCGGCAAAGAATATACGCCGCAAGAAATTTCGGCCATGATTCTTTCCAAACTCAAAACTGACGCGGAAGAGAAGCTGGGCGAAAAAATTACGGACGCGGTGATTACCGTACCGGCCTATTTTGACGACTCGCAAAGAAAGGCGACCAAGGAAGCGGGTGAAATTGCCGGACTCAACGTACGCCGGATCATCAATGAACCGACGGCGGCGGCTCTCGCGTATGGTTTCAATAAAAAGAAAGATGAAAAAATTGCCGTTTATGATTTAGGCGGCGGAACTTTTGATATTTCCATTTTGGAAGTTTCTGAAGACACGGTGGAAGTAAAATCCACCAATGGCGACACGCACCTGGGCGGCGATGATTTCGATCAGGTAATTATCCATTGGATTATTGACGAATTTAAAAAACAGGAAGGCATTGATCTTTCGAAAGACCCGTTGGCATTGCAAAGAATCAAAGAGTCGGCGGAAAAAGCGAAAATAGAACTTTCCACCGCCATGGAAAGTGAGATCAACCAACCATTCATCACAGCGGATTCTTCCGGACCGAAACATTTGGTCATGAAAATTACGCGCGCGAAACTAGATGAGTTGGTGGGCGATTTGGTCAAAAAAACTTTGGAGCCGACCAAGAAAGCGTTGGAAGACGCGAAACTTTCCACGAAAGATATCAATGAAGTAATTCTGGTGGGCGGTATGACCCGTATGCCGTTGGTCATCAAAACTGTCGAAGATTTTTTTGGCAAGAAACCAAACATTACCGTGAACCCGGATGAGGTGGTGGCGATTGGTGCGGCGATTCAAGGTGGAGTTCTCCAGGGTGATGTACGCGATGTGCTTTTGTTGGATGTTACCCCGCTAACTTTGGGGATTGAAACGATGGGCAGTATTCGCACCCCGATTATTGATCGCAACACCACCGTGCCGGTTTCCAAAGCGCAAACTTTTTCTACGGCGGCTGACAATCAACCATCGGTGGAAATCCATGTCTTGCAAGGTGAACGTGAAATGGCTGCTGACAACAAAACTCTCGGACGATTTATTTTGGACGGCATTCCACCGTCTCCACGAGGCATTCCGCAAATTGAAGTGGCTTTTGATATTGATGCCAATGGCATCCTGTCCGTCAAAGCTAAAGACAAAGCGACGGGCAAAGAACAGTCGATCCGCATTGAAGCTTCGACTGGGCTTTCCAAAGACGAAGTGGAGCGCATGAAGAAAGACGCGGAAGTGCATGCGGAAGAAGACAAGAAAAGAAAAGAATTGATCGAGGCGAGGAACTTGGCAGACAATCTGGTGTATACCACTGAAAAAGCGATGCGCGATGCCGGCGACAAAATCACGGCCGACGAAAAGAAGCCAGTCGAGGAGGCGATTACCGAACTCAACAAGGTCAAGAATAGTGACAATCTGGAAGATATTAAATCCAAGACCGAATCTCTATCCCAAGCGGCCCAAAAGATCGGCGAAAAGCTCTATAAGGCCGCTCAGGAGGCTCAGGGAGCGCAAGGCGCCGCCTCCGCCTCTCCTGAGGCTTCGGCGAGCCAAGCAGGCGCCGAAAACCCTCCGAAAGAGGGCGATGTGCCCAAAGAAGCCGATACCGAAAAGCCAAACGAAAAGAAAGAATAACTTCAAAAAGAGCGGGGGATTTTCTCCCGCTCTCTTGCTGTTGACGACCAAAACAAAATAGTGATACAATATCACTATAAAATACTTTTTAATCTCATGAAAACAATTTTACTAACTTCTGCTGGAATGAATGTGAAAGATGAAATTCTAAAAATTCTGCCCAAGTTCGCCAAACAAATAAAATTGGCGCACATCATCACTGCATCGAAAGCTGAAGCGGATACTTCGTATGTTGATAAAGACAGAAATAGAATGCAAGAGCTGGGATTTCAAGTCGAGGATGTAGATATTGAAGGCAAAAATGAAGATGAATTGCGAGAAATATTTTCTGATAAAGATATTATCTATATTCAAGGCGGAAATACTTTCTTCTTGTTGAAATGCATAAAGGAAAGTGGTTTTGATAAAGTTATCAAAGAATTGATTGAAAAAGGCGTGATCTATATTGGCGTCAGTGCTGGCAGTTATGTTGCATGTCCAACTATAGAAATGGCGAATTGGAAGGGGCAGGATAAAAATAGTTTTAATTTAACTGACCTAAGCGCTTTGAATCTAGCTCCATTTTTGTTGTTTGTTCACTACAAACCGGAATATAAAGAAATTTTGGAAAGAGAAATTCCAAAAGCTAAATATCCAGTTAGAATTTTGAACGATGATCAAGCGATTCTTATTCAGGATGGTGAAGCAAAGCTTGTTGGAAAAGGAGAAGAAATAAAAATTTAACTTCAAAAAGAGCGAGGGATTTTCTCCCGCTCTTTTGCAAATTTTAAAACTTGCTTTTACGCAAAAAAGCGCTGAATTTAAAAGTGACCTCCGGACTTGACGGGGGCGTTTATTTCATGCTATAAATATATCTTCGGATAGTTCTTTGGTGCTACAGATATGTAATCTGTAGTGATTATAAACCAACATGTTCCTTAATTTAGGAATGTTTCAGAGAAAGGAAATGAAACGGTGGAAAAAATAATTGGAATGGGACTTCGCAAATCAGCTCTGATCGTTGCGCCAATGATAAATCAGGTAAGGCAGGATCTTTTTTCGGGGTTGAAACAGGGAGGGAAGAGCGAGCAGTTTCTTATTGATGAAATAGAAAAAGCCTTCAGTCTGAAAAACAAAGATGAAGAAAGCGACATGATTATTCTCCTGAACGCGGTATGTGATGGATCATTTAAGGAATTTCAGGTTCTGCGCGATGCCATAGAAAAAAGAAGCAAAGCGCTACTGAAAAAGGTGCTGAAAGCCGGATTAAAAAGACCGATCGATTTAGAAGGCTTAGGAAGGGCAATCGAGCATGCGGAAGGTTATCGTAGATAAAGGCTATTGGTTCGGGTGTGTGGAGGTTCTCCACACACCCATTTTTTATGCTAAAATATAATCATGAAATTTATCCTCATCTACGTCACGCATAAAAATCTAAAATAAATTAATTTTATGATCACACTAGGACTAAAAAAATTTATCGAATCAAATGCTATGGGGTTGGCGACGATCGGTAAAAACGGAAAGCCGCATAACATCGCGGTTGCTTGCGTGAAAGTCGTGGATGGAAAATTAATCATTTCCAATTCGCATATTAAAGAATCCATAAAGAATATCAAAAGCAATCCCAATGTGGCTATGGTGGTTTGGAACAAAGAATGGGAAAAAGCCAGTGTCGGCTTCGAATTGGTCGGCAAAGCAAAAAATTATACGGAAGGGAAATGGCTGAAGTTTGTCTGTGATTTGCCGGACAACAAAGGCTACAAAATCAAAAGTGCCATCGTCGTGACCGTCACAAAAATCAAAAGACTTTTATCCTGAAATAAACTATCCTTAAATACTCCAGTATTTAAGGATAGTTTATTTGTAATTTATTGGGTGAAACTGAACAATCCTTTGAGTCCGGCAAAATCGGTTTCCAGGCTTGACATTTTTGAAACTTTCTGTATAATGAATTTTCACAGTCAAGATGTTTTTTACAAAAATTTTTTCCAACAGAAAGGAGGGAAATTCATGAAGAAAAGAAAAACTGTATCAGATTTGATAGACAAAATTACAAACGATGTTTTCGGAAAATTCCGAGATCCATCAGGCTACGTGCATATTCTTAAGGCAGTATCGTGCCACCACTCATTGCTGGCAAGATATGTGAGGGCATACGCAGAAGAAGTTGAGCAAAATTGGCTTAAACACCAAAAAATCAGGAAACATGAGATAATAGATGGTCCAATATTTACTCCTGAGGAACTTCTGGAGGCTATGGGGAAGCTGATGTATTTTAGCGAAGACGCCTTCGCTCCGGCTCCGTTTCTGCTTTTATGGCCCGAGAGAATACAAATAGCGGAAGATTTTATGGCATCCCTTCCTCGCGCAAAGGTTCCTCCGAGATCCATCTTAGTCCATGAATTTATGGAGGCAGGTGAAAAAATAAGAAAATTTTTTAAATGAAAACATTTAGGGAGCCAGAAGATTGGCTCCCTCTATTTTTTTATGCTAAAAATCCTATTAATCTTTTTATAATAATCGGCTTTCAGGCTTGACAAAAGCCAGGGAAAGGAGCATGATGAGCCTTCTGGAATGGAAAGTTTTTAAATAATAGAATATATAAATTAAGGAGGTTTTTGGGAATGGCAGATTTTAAGTTGAGCGATGAGCAGCGAAAAAAATTTCTTGAAAAAGACAAGGAACATCTGGTTGAAATAATTGAGAAAAGCAGGGATCTCATCGAGAGCGCCGAAAGGGTCATTGAGAAAAAGAATAAGTATATCAATGGTCTTGAGAGAGCAATTGATACAAGCAAAAAGTTAGAAGATATCCTAAATGATCAGATAAGGATTTTGCAAGAAGAGGTTGCTATCTGGCGGCTATTGTCTAGTCCTTCTGCGAGTTCCTTGGATAACTGATCCAATTATAGGCGAGATGATCGCGATATTTGTCATAATAGTTGCCTCGAAGATAACCATCATGCCGTGTCGCTAAAGAAGGGGGGCCAGTCCAAGTTTGGGGCTGGTCTTTTTTAATGGCTTGCAATATAAATTCAATTATCGGATTTCAGGCTTGACTTTTGTAAAATATTATGCTTGACTTGAATATCTATTCCGTATGTGGGGTAGAAATAAAAGGTGTTAAACACCACAAGGGGGGGCTCAAATGAGTCAAAAAATCAGTATTGATTTTACGCCGAGGATCAACAAGGGAGGAGAAATTGTCGAAAACGACAAGCTTACAAGAAAGATCAAAGAGTTTGTGTTGACAGGCTTGTTAAACATTTTTGAAGAACTGGATTCGAAAATTATCGATCTTATTGAAGTCGTTAAGGTGGATTTTACTGTTGCGTGCCCTGATGATATGCCTCAAATCTGGATCAAAGTCTATATCAGCAGTCCGTTTAGCTCGAAAGAGAAGATCGAAACTACTGATGTAATGGTTCCTAAATATGCGGATGGAAAAAATCCATATAATCCAGTGCATATTTCGGGTGTGGTCTGTAAGCACATAAAAAAATCACTCGGCAAGGAGATACTGAGAGTCGAAAACGACTGTAAGAAATTAAGCAAGCTGTATCAATAACAATAAAATACAGAATATCTCAAGGGGGTAGCTGAAATTTTCACCAGTTACCCTTTTATTATTCTGGAACAAACTTACAACACCCTTGTGTCCTGCAGAATATCGGAATATTATTTCTCGGCAAAATCAGCTTTCAGGCTTGACTTTTTCAGCCTTTTTTGATAATCTAATTTGAATTCGACAACGTTCGGATTGATTAAAAATTGCATAATTTTACAGTCAGGAGGGAACAAAGATGACATTAAGCGAGAAGATCAAAAGACGGATTAAGAAGTATCATCCAAAAGGCGGACTCGATAGTACCACTAGGGTTCTCTTGGATCTGGCGGGGATTAGCATTCCTCTTGTCAGGGCGCATACAGAACGTGTAGCGCTGATGGCTGAAGCGGTAGCAGTAAAAATGAAGAAGGATTCAAAGGCTGTGTTTTTCGCAGGGCTTCTCCATGACCCTGGGAAAATTGGTTTCCCAAGCCATCTCTTTGATGGCCGAGACATCACGGCTGAGGAATACGCTGAAGTGAAAAAGCATGCAATTGCGGGTTTCATAGCTTTGAAAAGAGCGCATCTTTTCACCGCCTATTGCGTCGGGCTTCATCACGCTTTATACGAAAAGGGTTACGGCCTTGAGGTAAAAGACTTTCCCAAGAACTGGCAGCCTAGGACCGTGAAAAAAGTTTTGGAGATTGCCACAATTATCGCGATTTGTGATGACATTGATGCGTCACTTCACAGAAAAACCACTATGAAGGATGACGGCAGGTTGGCGGGAATTCCTTTGGCGAAACGTCTCAAGACAAAATTTCCCGATGATCATGAGGCCGTAGAAATCGCTCTGGAGGAAGCGAAAAAATATCTGTAAGAAATGATTTTATATCAAAAGGCCGGTGATTTATCCCGGCCATTTTTTTTATGCTAAAATATAATTATGGAAATTGAAAATATAATCGGAGATTATAAAACTTTTTTAGACAAAATTTTCAGCAATTTGAAAAATGCTGGTTTTGAGGTGGATGAATTCGGAGAACTTGATCATATTGGTTACCGAGTTGAAAGCCTGGAAAGATATTATGAGTTGAAAAATAAATTGATCGGATTTTGCGAAAAAATTTCTGACAAGGAATTTGCCGGTCGGCCAGTTTTGGTTTGCAAGCTGAAAAAACCCTTGATTTACGGTGAAGTTAAAATCGAAGGCATTGAAGTTTTGGCGCCCAAGAAAGATAATAAATTTAAAGAAGGATTGGAGCATGCAGAATTTGTGACAAAAATTCCATTGGTTGATTTTTTAGAAAAACACAAAGACATCAAATTTAATCTAGATGCGTATGGCAGAGAAAAAAATCCGGAACTTATTTTAGAATTTGGCAATTGTGCCGTAAAGTTTCACGAGCAAAGCTTGTTGAAAGTGAGGGAAACGTAAGTAATTAATTACGCAATTTAGTATAATCGGTAGAGACCAACAAGATCGGCTTCCCAGCTTGACATTTTTGTACTGTCGTGCTAGCATGTCCTCTTGGCTCTTTAATTTTCAAAACACAAAAAACGCCATTAAAACCTATAAAAGGAGGATGCATGAAAAATCAGAGAGGAATTCTCAAGTATGCTTTCGTGGATAAAAAAGTTGTGACTCTGTTTATTTCCCTGGAACAGAGAAGGGGAATTATTCAAATCAGAGTTAACAAGAGGAACGTTAATGTGCCGGCGGGAAAGGAGGGTCTGGCGGGCTTGATCAGAGAAGAGGTGAGGGTCTGGTACCGATCCGACACGATTTACGAGATTGAAACGGTACCACTGGAAATCGGTGAGATTCCGTTCGCTATTTGGCAACTTTCAGTGCCGGGGAAAGCAAAAGTTGATATATATCAACTTTCTGTGAAAAACAGAAATCTACTTGTTCAAAAAATCTGCCTAATCATTAATCAGGAGATCAGGGAGGTCATGCCAGCATTTGCTGAAGTTGAAATATCCAGAACTTTAGCAGTTCCGAATGCAGCGGCATTGCTTTGGGGACTGAACGAAGGTTCGGCCAAGTTAAAAGCTCTCATCTGCGATCTCAAGGAGCTGGCGCCGGGACTTTTCTCGAATTTATGTTTTCAGGTCGTGAGCATAACCGAGGAAGAACTTGCGAATTGCGTCTCGGTAAGTTTCGAGGGAGGAAGCAAGGCGGACGATCTTGTTACTTCATTTAGGAAAATCATGGTTTTCCACAGGATGGGACGCCAAAAGTAGCTGATATTTTTCGAGGGCTGCGATGCTAAAAACATCGCACCCTTTTTTATTTTCCAAAAATTTATAATCGGCTTTCAGGCGTGACTTTGGATAACTTTGACGATTTGAAAGTATTTTTGCTATAATTTTAAAAAAGATCCAGGGGAGATTTTTATTAACAGCCCTTTTAAAAAAGGAGGCGGTCATGGACAGAGTTTTATTGATGAGCCTGATTGTTATCTTAATCGGCATTGCTATTCTTCTGAAAATGAAAACGCGAGAATGCTTTGAAATTGAGGGAGGCGTAAAAAGCGTAATTCCTGAGCCATTTGGAAATGCCTGGGTCACCACATTTCATGTTGTTGATTTGGAGGATAGAGAACATTTTTTCTGGATCGACGGCGAATATTTTGGAGACCCGTCGGAAGGAGACTTTGGAAAAATAACTTATCGAAGGAAGTATCTGGGCAAAATACGGGGCCGAGAGTACCAACTTAAATTTGCCGGATTTCAAAGAACCAAGCCTTTTGTAGAAAGGGAGCTGGCGCTAAAAGCCGGCTAAGGTAAGTCATTTATCAGAAAGCTTGAGTTATCCACAGCTACAAATTTGACAAGATTTCAGCGGTTGATACAATTGATTTAGCTCTTTCTCACGGATTTAGATTTATAACGGGGTTCTATTCCCCGGGCAATTAAGCTTATCATAGCTTGATGTTGTGTTTAGCTAAATGCAGTTTTTCGCAGTCCTCCTTATGAGTGAGGGCGTTGTGTGTATGTCGGTTTGAATGTGATTCTTTCCATTCTTTTTTCAAACCATTCAAATACACAACGCCTTTTTTTCTTTCCCAAAATTATTAGAAGAAATAATTTAGGCGGAAAAACTTCTTTTGCTTGACATTTTACCAAATCGGCGTATATTTACTTATTCCATCGCGGAGGAATAAAGCGAAGGAGAAAGGAGAAGAAAGTGAAACTGGAGAATATGAAAATCGAAGGGATCATTGTTCTCGGTGGTCGAAGGGGCCGGAGAGTGGAGAAAGTTATTCAGGATTATTTCTTTGATTTTAGAGAAATGAACCCACAGGAAAAAAAGCTTTCTTTGAAACAGGCGGCGCGGAAAAGCGGCAAGGAGTATAAACTCCTGGGTGCTTTGCGAGCAATCGGCAATGCCCGTTAAGTTCTTAAAAAGAAACACAGCAGGCGGGAAGGATAGTCCGCCTGTATTTTTTTCACCTTATTAATGTTAGGATACAGTTGTTGGCGGGTTGTAATTAATTTATTGATAAATAATAGAAATTTAAATATATGGCGCATGAAATGCCGGAACAAAAAGCTCTGGATTTTTATGGATTGGGCATCGCGCCCAAAATTCTTGACATTCTTGACCAACTGAAATTTACGACGCCGACTCCGATTCAGCTCAAATCGATCCCAGTCACGATTGAAGGCAAGGATATCGTGGGCATCGCCCAAACAGGAACCGGAAAAACGTTGGCCTTTGGAATTCCGATGATTCAGCGGCTCGCTCAATATAAAGGTAAGGGATTGGTTTTGCTGCCGACTCGCGAGCTGGCAGTGCAAGTGGACGAACATCTAAAAATGATCGGTCAAAAAATCGGGCTGCGCACCGCGGTTTTGATCGGCGGCGAACCGGCACGAAAACAAATAGAAGTCTTGCGGAGAAATCCGCATATTATTGTGGCGACGCCGGGGCGGCTCAATGATCTTTTGAAGCAAAAAGTGCTTCACTTGAATGACATAAAGATTTTAGTGTTCGACGAAGCGGACATGATGTTTGATATGGGGTTTGCGCCACAGATTGAAATGATTCTAAAACTGGTTCCGAAGGTTCGGCAGACGATGCTGTTTTCCGCGACCATGCCACCGGCCATTCTGAAAATCATTAATCAGCATATGGCGCTGCCGGTGCGCATTGAAGTCGCTCCAGCCGGTACGCCGGCCGAACGCGTTATCCAAGAAATGATCATGATCAAAAAAGAAGATAAATTTACAGAGCTGGAAAAAATATTGCGAGAGTATCCCGGTTCTATTTTGGTCTTTTCTCGTACGAAACATAATGCAAAGAAAATTTGCCACAAACTTACTCAGCTTGGCCACAAGGCGGCGGAAATTCATTCCAATCGTTCGCTTTCACAACGGAGGGAAGCGCTGAGCGGTTTCAAAAACGGGCGTTACCGGATTTTGGTCGCAACTGATATCGCTGCGCGTGGAATTGATGTGAGCGGCATCGAATTGGTGCTCAATTATGATTTGCCTGACAATTCGGAAGATTATGTGCATCGCATCGGCCGGACCGGGCGCGCCGGAAAAGCGGGACGCGCGATTTCATTCGCGATGCCAAGCCAGGCAAAAGAAATCAGAGACATTGAACGTTTGATCAAAAAAAATATTGCAGTGTCTCGACGCGGGCAAGGCGCGAATATGGCAACTGGAGTAAAACCGTCGCAAGGTGAGCGCTCACAAAATCCACGGCGTTTTCAAGCTCAAGGAAGACGTTCAGAATTTCAACCGGGTCAAAGGCGCCGGTAGAATCGCCATTGGCTTGACAAACAATCCGTTTACTGCTATCCTTAATTGTTCTAAAATCGTATTTGAGGGGGAGAGGTGGAATGAAAAAACAGCACCTTAAAAAAAGAAGAAAAGCCGATCCTCTGAAAAGAGCGGATTGGCAAAATGTTATGGACTTGCTGGGGAGATTATTTATGTCTGAAGGAGTTGCTCATCTCGAGG
>Ga0209048_10001165_pt1 | contig 27359 bp, 25 predicted proteins | sample FrelakmetCRP12CR_FD_187146 | JGI IMG/M metagenome (GOLD analysis project Ga0209048, IMG submission 187146) | Freshwater lake sediment microbial communities from the University of Notre Dame, USA, for methane emissions studies - CRP12 CR (SPAdes)... | ecosystem: Environmental > Aquatic >... | reverse complement strand
CCGCCCGTAGTATATTTCCGCTCCACTCGTAGGGGGCTTTGCGCAGATGAAAACCCAGGGCCAGTCCCAGGACATTCTCTTCCTGTCCGGAGTCCGGACCGGATTCGGCAGCTTCGGCGGCACCCTCAAGGACTTCACCGCCATCGACCTCGGCGTCGTGGCCGCACAGGGAGCGGTCGAGCGGGCCGGGATCGAGGCGTCGTGGATCGATCACGTCGTCTTCGGCAACGCGCTGCAGACCAGCGCCGACGCCATCTACCTGGCCAGGCACGTGGCCCTCAAGTCCGGGCTGCCGATCGAAACGCCCGCGGTCACGGTCAACCGGCTCTGCGGGTCGGGCTTCGAGTCCATCATCCAGGGCGCCCAGCAGATCCTGCTGGGCGAATCGGGCATCGTCCTGGCCGGCGGCGCCGAATCGATGAGCCAGGCGCCACACGTGGTGCGCGGCGCGCGCTGGGGCCTCCGGCTCGGCCCCGCCGCGCCGCTCGAGGACCTGCTCTGGGAATCGCTCAAGGACCCGCAGTGCGGCTTCTCCATGGCGGAGACCGCCGAGAACCTGGCGGACAAGTTCCAGATCCCGCGGGCGGAGGTGGACGCCTACGCCCTGCTGAGCCAGCAGCGCGCCCGTGACGCCTGGAATTCGGGGGCGTACGCGGCCGAGGTGGTCCCCGTGCCGATCCTCAATCGAAAGACTCGGCAGACCGATGCCTGGGCGGCCGACGAGCACATGCGGCCCGACACCACCGCCGAGGCGCTGGCCAAGCTGCCACCCTATTTCAAGAAGGATGGAGTGGTGACGGCGGGGAACGCCTCCGGCATCTGCGATGGCGGCGCGGCGGTGGTGATCGCAGGCGAGGAAGCGGTGAAGACCCGCGGACTCAAGCCGATCGGCCGGCTGGTGTCGTGGGCCGTGGCGGGAGTGGAGCCGAAGTACATGGGCATCGGTCCCGCCCCCGCAGCCCGCAAGGCGCTGGCCAGGGCCGGGATGCGGCTGGACCAGATGGACCGGGTCGAGGTCAACGAGGCCTTCTCCGCCCAGTACATCGCGGTCGAGCGCGAACTCGGCCTCGACCGCAACCGCACCAATGTCGAGGGAGGGGCGATCGCGATCGGCCACCCCCTGGCGGCAAGCGGCACCCGGATCACCCTGCACCTGCTCCACGCCCTCAAGCGCCGGGGCCAGCGGTTCGGCCTGGGCAGCGCCTGCATCGGCGGTGGCCAGGGCGCGGCGGTCATCGTCGAGGCATTCGGCGCCTAGCGCCGGGAGGTCGTCCCATGGAACTGCTCACCCTGCTGGCCGGCATCGGCGTCTTCTACTGCCTGGGCAGTCTCCGGGTCCTCAAGCAGTACGAACGGGGAGTCACCTTCTTCCTGGGCCGCTTCACTGGCACCAAGGGGCCGGGACTGGTCTTCGTCCCGCTGTTCCTCGCCCAGCAGCGCAAGGTGTCGCTGCGGATCGTGGCGATGGACATCCCGCCCCAGGACGTCATCACCCGCGACAATGTGACGCTCAAGGTGAACGCCGTCCTGTACATGAACGTGAGCTCGCCTGAAAAGGCCATCATCTCGATCGAGAACTACCTCTACGCCACCAGCCAGCTGGCCCAGACGACGCTGCGCTCGGTGCTGGGCGAAGTGGAGCTGGACGAGCTGCTGGCCGACCGCGAGAAGATCAACGCCATTCTCAAGAAGATCATCGACCAGCGCACCGAATCGTGGGGCATCGAGGTCTCGGCGGTCGAGGTGAAGGACGTGGACCTGCCCACCGAGATGAAGCGGGCGATGGCGCGGCAGGCCGAGGCGGAACGGGAGCGCCGGGCTAAGGTGATCGCGGCGCAGGGCGAGCTGCAGGCCAGCCAGACCCTGGCCGACGCGGCCCGCACCCTGTCGACCGAGCCGGCCGCGATCCAGCTGCGCTACCTCCAGACGGTCACGGAGATCGCCGCGGAGAACAACTCGACGACGCTGTTCCCGATCCCGATCGAAATGTTCCGGCCGTTCATGCAGATTGGCCAGTCGATGCCAGGAGCCGGCGCTTCATCCACTCCGATCGCTGCGCCCGCTCCGTCCGCCTCGCTCACCCCCGGCGACCTGACCTCACTGCTGCCGCGGATCGAGCCGGCCCGTGAAAAGACCGAGTCGCGCAAGGATCGCGTCGAGGACTGAGATGACGGGGCCGGCAGGTCGTCCACCGGCGCCGGTGCGGCTCGACCGGGCCGCGCTCGAACGGATCATCCAGCGCGCCGCCGAGTTGCAGACCCAGGAGCGCGACATCGGCGACGACCTGAGTCCCGACGAGGTCCTCGCCCTCGGTCGCGACGTGGGGATCCCGGCCCGCTACCTCCAGCAGGCGCTGCTCGAGGAGCAGGTCCGGACCGGCAGCACGCCCGCCTCAGGCATTCTCGATCGGCTGGTCGGTCCAGCCGAGGTCACCGCGCAGCGGGTCGTGCGGGGCGACCAGGACCAGGTTCAGGAAGCGCTGCTCCGGTGGATGGAGGAACACGAGCTGCTGGTGCTGCAGCGGCGCCAGCCCGGCCGGATCACCTGGGAGCCGCTGACCGGCATGCAGGTGGCGCTACGCCGCTCGGCCGCAGCGCTGGGGTCGAGCAAGCGGCCGTTCATGCTGTCCCGGGCCAGCCAGATCGCGGGCACCGTCACCCCGCTGGAGCCCGGCTACTGCCATGTGACCCTGGCGGCGAGCCTGAGCCAGGCACGCGGAAGCACCCTGGGCGGCATCGCGGTGCTGGGAACCCTGGCGGTTGCCGCCTCCGGCATCCTCGCGGTGATGACACCGTTCCTGCTGGTGGCGGCGATCCCCCTTGTGGCCGTGGCCGGCCTGGAATGGGCCGTCGTCCGCCAGTACCGGCCGGTGGTGGCGCGGGTGGAGTTGGGGCTGGAGCGGACCCTCGACTTCCTCGAGCAGGGCGGTGTGAAGACCGGGCAGGAACTGCCGCCGCCCCGGGCGGGGCTGGTGGGGCTGATCGCCGACGAACTCAAGCGGGCGTTGAAGCCATAGTGGAGGGGCAGAGGGGCGGTGGACAGAGCTCACCCTCGAGTTCTGTCATTGCGAGGAGGCCCGGAGGGCCGACGAAGCAATCTCGTAGACCTTCATCAGGAATCCGTACATGACGAAAATCTCAACCGTCGGTGTCCTCGGCTGCGGCCTGATGGGCAACGGCATCGCCCAGGTGGCCGCCGCCGCGGGCTACACGACCCTCGTCCGGGAGGTGGCCCAGCCGCCACTCGACAAGGGCAAGGCGTCCATCATCAAGTCGCTGGACAAGTTCGTGGAGAAGGGCAAGATGACCGCCGCGGACCGCGACGCGACGCTCGGCCGGCTCACCTTCACGACCGACCTCCGCGCGCTCAAGGACTGCGACATCGTCATCGAGGCCGTCACCGAGGACCTCGAGCTCAAGAACGGGATGTGGCGCGAGCTCGATGGCCTCTGCCCCGCCGCGACCATCTTCGCCTCCAACACCTCGAGCCTCACCATCGCGGCGATGGCTGCGGCCACGAAGCGGGCCGATCGCTTCGTCGGCCTGCACTTCTTCAACCCGGTGCCGTTGATGCCGCTGGTCGAGGTGGTGCGAACCGTCACCACCAGCCAGGAGACCTTCGACCGGGCCCATGCCTTCGGCCGGAGCCTGGGCAAGGAGGCGGTCGCGGCCAAGGACAACTCCGGGTTCATCGTCAACCTGCTGCTCGTGCCCTACCTGCTCGACGCGATCCGCGCCCTGGAGCAGGGGGTCGGCTCAACGGTGGACATCGACAACGCGATGAAGCTGGGCTGCGGCTACCCGATGGGCCCGCTCACCCTGCTCGACTTCGTGGGGAACGACACGACCTACAAGATCGCCGAGATCATGTTCGCCGAATACCGCGAGAAGCGGTACGCGCCGCCGCCCCTGCTGAAGCGGATGGTCCTGGCCGGGATGTACGGCCGGAAGAGCGGCAAGGGGTTTTATGACTACGGGGTCAACCCTCCGGTGCCAGTTGACCTTGGACTTTGACGGTAAGCGGTAAGCGGTGAGCGGGAGCCGCAGAGCGAACTCCCGCTTACCGCTCACCGCTCACCCAGACTCGAAACCACAGGCATGAGACGATGCTACTTCTTCACGGTACCGCCGGCGCCGCCAACCCGACCTTCTTCGGCTACGATCTGCCGCGGCTCCACGCGGCGCTGAACGACTTCCCGCCGGCGCTGCTGCTGACCGCGGTCTTCCTCGAGGTCCTCTTCCTCTGGACCAGGCGCGATTCGCTGCGCGCGGCCTCGTACTGGGTCCTGGTGCTGGGGACGCTGAGCACCGTGGTCACGGTGATCAGCGGGCTGCTCGCGGCCAGGGTCATCATGGACGCGGGAGAGACCCGCGCCCTGATGGAGGAGCACGAGGACGCCGCCTACTGGACCCTCGGATTCTTCGTCGTGCTGGCCATCTGGCGGGTGGCGCGGGAACGGGTGATGGCCCGGCGGGAGCGGATCTGGGCGCTGGTGTTCTCGCTGGTCGCCGTGGCGACGCTGATCCGGACGGCGCAGCACGGCGGCTCCCTGGTCTTTGACCACGCCGCGGGGCTCAATGGCGACACGATGCGCGATGCGCTCGAGGAGCAGGACGCGATGCGGGGCCACGAAGCCACCGAGGGGCACGATGCAATGAAGATGGACTCGGCCGGAGCGGCGCACGAGCACGATCACTAGGCGTGCCGTCCGCTGGCTCGCGGTGGTGCTCGCCGCGGGCGTGACCGCCTGCCCCCCGGGCACCACCCGGCCACCGTACGACCCGATGCCGGGTGCGGTGCACTTCGAACTGTACCTCGCGCCGAGCCCCGCGATCGAGGCGCTGGCCAACGCCTTCCTGGCCGACACCATTCCCGTCCTGAAGGTGGAGGCGAGGGATGCCTGGCTTGAGACGCCCTGGTTCGACACGGCGACGGGGCGCCCCCACAAGGGCGAGCCGCTGGGCGCCGGAGTCGTGCGGATCCGGGCGTGGGCCGATCCCGGGCGGCTCGGGCACAGCGAGGTCACCGTCGAGGCCGTCTACCGCCCGCTGGCCGATCCCTCGCTCCCTGAGCGCTCCACCGAGAAGCCGCTGCCACCCGGCCATCCCACCGCGAAGCGCCTCGCGATGCTTCTCAAGGCGCTGACCACGGAGTACGGCGATTCACTGCCGGCCACTGCGCCCGGAGGGCCGCCCGTCCCGAAGTAGGAGGGGCGGAGGGGCAGAGGGGCGGTGAACGCAATCTCGTCCGGGGCCCCGGGTCGAGATTGCTTCGTCGGCCCTGAAGGGCCTCCTCGCCATGACACAACCCCAGGGGAAGCCCGACTCACTGCCCCCCAGACGCATAATCATTCACCGCAGTTTGCAATCGCCGGTACACTCGACCATCTTTCCGTCGCACGCCCGGCTGGCCAGCCGACCTCGCCTTCGCAGCGCCATTCCCCGGCGCCCCTCCGAACCCGAGAAAACTCGCCGAGTACCCCTCGCGCCGGACCGCGACCTGTTCGTGTGTCCGTCCCCGACGAGGATACCTCGCCCAGGAGGGCAGGCATGAGGCAACTGCGAATCGGCATTCTCGATCTCGTCACGAAGAGTCCCAATCCATCGCTATACGGCCGTGTCATGAACGCCAACCTGGCCAGCATCATGCCCCAGGTTCTCGCCGTCTGGTGTGCCCAGGCCGGACACCGTGTCAGCTTCGTCTGCTACACCGGCCTTGAAGATCTCCTCACCGAGCTCCCTGCCGATCTCGACATCCTGTTCATCGGGGCCTTCACCCAATCCGCCCAGCTGTCGTACGCGTTGAGCGCGCTGTTCCGCAAGCGCGGCGCGGTGACGGTGCTGGGCGGCCCCCATGCGCGCTGCTATCCCGAGGACGCCTCGCGATTCTTCGACTACGTCCTGGGCTTCACCGACAAGAAGCTGGTGGAGGAAGTCCTGCGGGAGTGCACCCAGCACCGGCCGATCGGGCGCCGGATGTCGGCCAAGCAGCAGCCCAACGCTTTACCCTCGCTCGAGGAGCGCTGGCCCTACGCCTCGGCGACGCTGGACAAGGCGCCGCTGATCAAGATGGTGCCGATGATCGGCAGCCTCGGCTGCCCCTACACCTGCAGCTTCTGCATCGACTCGACGGTGGAGTACCAGCCGTTCGATTTCGGCCAGATCCGCGACGACCTGAAGTTCCTGCTGACCAAGATGAAGAACCCGATCGTCGGCTGGCACGACCCGAACTTCGGGGTCCGGTTCGATGACTACATGGTGGCGATCGAGTCGGCCGGACCCCCGAAGTCGATGCGGCACGTGGCCGAGAGCAGCCTGTCGCTCCTGGCCGAGCCGCACCTCAAGCGGCTCCAGCAGAACAACTTCGGCGCGATCCTCCCGGGGATCGAGTCGTGGTACGACATGGGGAACAAGTCGAAGACCCGGCATTCCGGGCTCGAGAAGGTCAACCAGGTCGCCGAGCATATCAACCTGATTCTCCGGTACGTTCCCTACGTCCAGACCAATTTCGTCCTGGGCATGGACACCGATCAGGGCGACGAGCCGTTCGAGCTGACCAAGAAGTTCCTCGACCTCGCCCCGGGGGCGTTCCCCGCCTTCTCGCTGCTGTCGGCCTTCGGGCGGGCGGCGCCGCTCAACCTGGAGCTGCAGCGCGCCGGGCGGGTGCTCCCGTTCCCGTTCCACTTCCTGAACAACAACCACGCGATGAACGTCCGGCCGCTCCATTACGACTGGCCGACGATGTACGATCACGTGGTGGACGTGACCCGCTACGCCTTCTCCTGGAAGGCCATCCTGCGCCGGATCCCGGCGACGCGAACGATGATCCCGAAGTGGATGAACGTGGTGCGGTCGGTCTCCTCGGAGGGCTTCGGCCGGATCGAGTACCACACGAAGATGCGCGGCCTGCTCGACACCGACCCGGCGGTCCGCGGCTTCATGGATGGCGAGACCACCGAGCTGCCCGAGTTCTACCACGCCCGGATTCGCAACGAGCTGGGGTCGCTCTACCAGTACCTCCCGGAGGGAGGCCTGATGCACGACCAGAACGCCTACCTGCATTCAGAGGTCGGTGAGGCGGCCGCGGGCATCGTGGCGATGCGGCCGAGGGCTGGGCGGGCGGCGGCGCCGGCGGCGTAGGGGTCGCTCGAAACCACCAGTGCCGGGTCGGCCTGGGTGATGGAAGAAGTGGTAACAACAGTGGCCGGGGTCCCGATGGGGGCACCGGCCGCTTGGTTTGCGGGCTCAGGGACTCGCGCCTCCGCGAATTCGGCGGAGGCGCCTTGGGTCCGTCTTGACAAGAATAGTTGTCAAGGCTATCATATCCCCATGCTCGACATCCAAGTCATCGATGATCCAGCGGCGGCGACCGTGGCCCTGGAGCCGGTGCGGAGCCGACTCCTCTCCGAGCTGGCTGCGCCCGCATCGGCGGCGACCCTGGCCACCCGGGTCGGCCTGGCCCGGCAAAAGGTCAACTACCACCTGAACGCGCTGGAGGCGCACGGGCTGGTGCGGCTGGCCGAGGAACGCAAGTGGGGCGGGCTGACGGAGCGGTTGCTCGTGGCGACGGCTGCGTCCTACGTCGTTTCGCCGGGCTCCCTGGGGCCGATTGCCGTCGATCCCGATCGCGAAGTCGATCGGCTGTCCGCGGGCTACCTCATCGCACTGGGCGCGAGGGTCGTCCGCGAGGTGGGGGCGCTCGTTCGTCGTGCGAACGAGACGGGCAAGCGCCTGGCGACCCTGTCGGTGGACACCGAGATCCGCTTCCGGTCGCCGACCGACCGGGCGGCGTTCACCCACGAACTCACCGAAGCCGTCGCAAGACTGGTCTCGAAATATCACGATGCATCCGCCCCCGGCGGCCGCGCGCATCGCCTGGTGGTCATGGCGCACCCGCTACCGCAGAAATCCGAGCCCAAGGAGCTATCATGAGCGTGAAAGTCGAAGCCAACGGACGCCGTTCCCTCGAGGTCGCCTTCGAGGTCCCCGGCACGCCCGAGGAAGTGTGGCAGGCCATCGCCACCGGGCCCGGCATCTCGTCCTGGTTCGTGCCGACCGAGATCGAGGAGCGCAACGGCAAGCCGGTCGCGGTGAAGATCAATTTCGGCGGGATGGAGATGCGTTCCGAGGTCACCACCTGGGATCCGCCGAGGACGTTCACCAGGACGGCAGACGGCTGGCTGCCCGGTTCGCCGCCCATCGCGGGCGAGTGGACGGTTGAAGCGCGCGCGGGCGGCACGTGCATCGTCCGCATTGTCCAGAGTCTCTTCGCCAGCACGGACGACTGGGATTCCCAGCTGGAGAGCGCCAACGAGGGATTTGCCAGCTTCCTCAAGCTCCTGCAGCTCTATCTCACCCACTTCCGCGGTCAACGTTCGGCGATGAAGGAATTCCGGGCTCCCGCCCCGGGTACGGACGAAGAGAGTTGGGAGGCGCTGACGGCGGCCTTCGGACTGAGAGAGATGAGTGTCGGGCAGCGGTTCTCGGCACCCGGCGATGTCCCGCCGCTCAGTGGCGTGGTGGAATACGTCACGAAGGAGCCGTTCGACGCTCTGCTGCGAATCGATCAACCGGCGCCGGGTGTCGCGGCCCTCGGCATCGCCGGCTTTCCCGGCGGCCCGAGCATGGTTGCCATGAACCTCTATCTGTACGGCGATCAGGCAGGCGAGCGCGTCGCCAGGGAGACGCCGCTGTGGCAGGCGTGGTTCCAGGAACGCTTCCCGATGCCGCCGGAGCCGGGCAGGAGCGCATGAGGCTCAGTGAACAACCTCCTCATCAATTACACCAAAGGGCCCATTGGTGGCGCTCCGACCCACCGCCAGGGTACGCTGGCGGTCCCGCGGGTGTCCGTCAGCGGCAAGCGCTGATCAGTCAGCGGCAATGCCTACCGAACTGGCCCCTGCGGCATGAAGAGCCGTCACCACGAGGCCCCGCTCATAGCCCCCCATGATCGGCCCGAGACGCGAGATCCCGTGAACGATCACCCGGGGCGTCGGCGCAACGAAGCGACGATTCCAGAGCGACGTCATGCCATGCTGCAGAAACGAGGTCAGGCAAGCGAGCTTGTCGGGCCCGCCAGCAGCGGTGGCGCCGGACTTCAAGAGATCCACCTGGACGGTGGTCGGGCCCGCGCCGGCACTCGCCCCGAAGCTGAGCACCTTCGTGGAGCCCGGCTCCGCGGCGACCTGGACGATCGGCGCCAGCGTCTTTACCTGGTCACCAAGATGAAAGCTGACGGTGTCGGAGGCGAAATGGATGTGTAGGTCGTCGGCCAAGTACCCGCCCTTCAAATATGTGAGTGAAATTGCCTAACGCACCGCGCCTGTGCTGCGGGTGTAATCCTGAACACACACGACCCCACGGTCCAGGACTTCGGTCCCGACCCACTGCCTCGGTAGGCTGCCTGGCCCGCGAGCGCTCCTCGGCTGCAAGCACCGGGAAGACGGCACATTCGCCGCCTAGACACCCGCCCCCCTGTGAACGGAAGCCAGAACTCGCAGCACGACCCACACTATCACGGCCGCGCCCACCAACATGAGCAGCGTCCTTCCAACTCGCACGGCAAATCCGGGTGGCTGCTCGACTGGCAATATGGACACTCCTAAGCATAGAACCGGCGTCGGTGCGCGGTGCCGTCCAACTGCCATTCCGACAACCTACACCACGTAGCCCCTCACCCACTCCTCCAGCTGCACCAGGTCGATCCCCGCATCCTTGCAGGGCCCGCTGGGCAGCGTCATCGTGAGGCCGAGGACGGGGATCCGGGCCGCCACGTCGTGGAGGCCGCTCACCATGTCGCGCTCGCAGGCGACGGCCACGACCGCGCGGGGCCGCCGCTCGCGAATCACCCGGCGGGCCAGCTGCCCCCGGGTCGCCACGAAGACCGGCACCTCGTACTTGCCCGCGATCGCCATCACGCCATCCAGCGCCGCACGCGACAGGCACCGGGGAATGAGCAGCAACAGCTCGCCCTTGCCCACTTTCCGCCCCCGTTGCAGCGCCAGCCGGTCGTAGACCTTCACCGCCGCGTTCTCCACCCAGTCGCGCCTGCCGAACCGCTCCGCCACCCGCGAGGTCAGTCGCATCAGCCGCAGGAACGGCCCTCGCTCGGCGAGACGCTCGGGCAGCAGCGACCGCCTGGCCACCCACGAGCCCAGGAGCAGGATCCACCAGAGCCAGGTCACGGCACTCGCGATGCCGAGCGCGGCCCAGCACCAGACTGGGAGCGCCGGCACGAGGAGCGCCAGCCTGGGGGCGAGCAGGTAGAGCAGCAGGGCGACGAGTCCGGTCGCGACGGCGATGGCACCCGCGGACCAAGCGAAGAAGAGCGCGGGCGGCGAATCGAAGTTGCCCTGGCCAGGGAGCGGGCGGCCGTCCCATTCATCCCATTCGTGGCCCAGCCGGCGGTCCACGTCGATGTGGATCAGCTGGGCGCGGGGAGCATTATCGTTGTTCACGGAGGGGAAGGGTCGGGTGTGACAGTGGGGATGTCAAGAGAGAGGGGCAGAGGGGCAGAGGGGCAGACCTGAGATTGCTTCGTCGGGCCCCTAAAGGACTCCCTTCGGTCGCCTGCGGGCGCTCCTCGCAATGACAGAGTCGAAGGGTGGGTTGGACCCTCTGCCCCTCTGCCCCCCTGCCCCTCCGGCAGCTGCTCAGACAGGGGTAGTTACCTTTCCTATTATATGAGCCAGCCAGCCGGTTTTCGGGGTTTGTTCCGGTCTGATCTGAGGGCCCGCGCGGCCTTTGCCGAGGGCGCGGGGATTCACCGGATCGTGCCGGAGGCCGTCGCCATCCCTGCCGACCTCGACGACCTGAAAGCGCTGGTGCGCTGGGCGGCGGAGAATCGTGTCGCGCTGGTGCCCCGCGGCGCCGGCAGCTCGATGGGCGGCGGCGCGGTGGGCGACGGTATCATCGTCGACCTCACCTCCATGGCACCGCGCCGGCTCGAGATCGACGCCGAGAGGCGAATCGCCTGGACCAGCGGATCGGTCACGGTCACCGAACTCAATACCGCGGCAGGCCGGGACGGCCTCTGGATGCCGGTCGAACCGTCCAGCGCCCGCTTCGCGACCCTCGCCGGCATGGCCGCCTGCAACGCCGCGGGAGCGCGGACGCTGAAGCACGGAGCCGTGCGCGAGTGGGTCAGAGGCCTGCAGGTGGTGACGGCCGATGGTGAGACGGGCTGGATCCACAGGCGCAGTTCACTGCCCCTCTGCCCCTCTGCCCCTCTGCCCCTCGTTCAGCTCTTCGAAACAGACCAGGCGCCGAAACTCCGGGCGCAAGCCAAAGCGATCAGCGATTCGTACCCCCGCACCTCCAAGAACTCCTCGGGCTACGCCCTCGATCATTGGCTCGCCTCCGGCGACGCGGTGGACCTCCTGGTCGGCAGCGAAGGAACGCTGGCCTTCATCACCGAAATCGAATGGGGCCTTCAGGCCGTGCCGCAGGCCCGGAGTGCCGTCCGCCTGGCGCTCAATCATCTCGATGACCTGGGCGATGCGGTGACCGCCCTCCGCCGCCTCGACCCCTCCGCCATCGAACTCCTCGACCGGACCTTCCTCGACCTGGTCCGCGAGAAGCGGGGAAGCGAAGCGCTGCCGGGACTGCCGCCCTCCGCCGAGGCGGTCTTGCTGGTCGAGTTCGAACGGACGAACGAGGCCGCGGCGCGCGGCGCCGCCGGCGACGCGGTCCGCGCCGTCGCCCCATGGTCGGCCGGGGTCGAGACCGCCCTGACACCGGAGCAGGAGGAGCGGCTCTGGGCCCTGCGCCACGCCGCGAGCCCGATCCTCACCTCGCTCTCCGAGCGCTACCGCTCGGCCCAGCTGATCGAGGACGGCTGTGTACCCGTGCCCCGCCTCGGCGAGTACCTCCGGCAGCTGCGCGCGGCGGCCTCGGCGGCCGGCGTCGAGGTGGTTATCTTCGGCCACGCCGGTGACGGCCACGTCCACGTCAACGTGCTCACCGACCTCGAACGGCCGGACTGGAAGGAGCGGGTGACCCGCCTCTTCGAGTCGGTGAGCGAGACGGTGATCTCCCTGGGCGGGACGGTGGCTGGCGAACACGGCGTGGGGCGGCTCCGGGCGGGACTGCTCGAGCGGCAGTACGGAGCGGCAACGGTAGCCGCCTTCGGAGAGGTGAAGAAGGCCTTCGACCCTGATGGGATACTGAACCCGGGAGTCATCCTGCCCCTCCGCCCCTCTGCCCCTCTGCGATCGACAGGGAGTCCTTTAGGGCCCGTCCAGCTCAAGTTCGGCTCCGACGCCGAGCCGCTGCCGGGCGACATCGCCGGCCGCCTCCGGGAAATCGAACGCACCGGCGGCTACTCGCGATCTCGAATCCAGCTGGCCGACCAGGGCTCCGACCCTCAACCCCCTCCAGCGTCATGAACATTCTCCGCCAACCGAGCGTCACCCTCTTGGCCCGGCCGCAGTTCTTCGAGCCCGAACATCTCCCGGTACAGTGGAAGGGTGAGTCCACCGACGGCGAGAAGCTGGCGGAGTTTGCCGGCCGCCTCTGCTACATGAGCCAGCACAATCCCGCCGGGCGGACCACCGCCGACTACCTGTCCAACATCCTCAAGCAGGGGCACGGGTCCGTCTTCGAGCACGCCGTCTATGTCGTGCTGATCGAGGGGATCTCCCGCTCCTGCAGCCACGAGCTGGTTCGCCACCGGGCCGGGTTCGGCTATTCCCAGCTCTCGCAGCGGTACGTGGACGAGTCGAACGCCTCGTTCGTGATGCCGCCGGCCATCCAGGGCGACGCGACGATGGAAGCCGAGTGGCAGGCCCAAGTGGAGGGGGCACAGGCGGCCTACGTGCGCTCGGTCGAGCGGCTGATGGTGAAGTACGACTGGGTCGCCGACAAGGTCCACCGGCGGAAGATGGCCCGCGAGGCGGCCCGGAGCGTCCTGCCCAACGCCACGGAGGTCAAGATCGTGGTCAGCGCCAACGTCCGGGCCTGGCGGACCATGCTGGAGCTCCGGCTCGGCGAGGGGGCGGAGCTCGAGATCCGCCGGATGGCAATGGCCTGCCTTGGAGTGCTGAAGGGCGAGGCCCCGGCCCTCTTCGCGGATTTCGAGATCTACAAGGGACCCGACGGGACGGAGTGCGGGAGGGTGGGGTTCCACAAGGTGTAGAGGGTGAACGGTAAACGGGGAACGGTGAACGGGGGCATCCGAAGACAATCGGACCCCCGTTTTCAGTTGAAGGTCCGGGGTTAGAGGTGACTTTCCGTTCCCCGTGTCCCGTTCCCCGTTCCCTTAAGTCCAAACCAAATCCCACTTTGATGGAAAAAACTATTGTGCGATCACTCACTTTTTCTTAGCTTAGTATCGCGAGCAACACCGAAGCCTGCGTTCGAGCGTCCGAATCGACGCTGATGAGTCCGGAACGCGGCGGCCACATTCGACGAGGGACCGATTGGCAGTTCGCATCGGACTGGCCTACAATCTCAAGCCCCAGGCACCGGCCAATGGCGCCGGGGCGGTTTCTCCCTCCCCAGACCCCACTCCCGAGCAACGCGATGCCGGTCGAGCGCTGAGGTACGACCTCGAGCAGCCCGACCTGTATGCCGAGTGGGATGAACCCGGGACCATCGACGCCGTCGAGCACGCGCTGCGCCCCCTGGGCGATGTGATCCGTCTCGAGGCCGACCAGGGGTTCCCGCAGCGGCTGGCCACCGCTCGGCCCGATTTCGTCTTCAACATCGCCGAGGGGCTCTACGGCCCCAATCGCGAGGGGCACGTCCCCGCGATCTGCGAGTTCATGGGGATCCCCTACCACGCCTCGGATCCGCTGACCCTGAGCCTGGCCACCCATAAGGGGCGGGCCAAGGAGGTCATGCACCTCCACGGGGTCCCGACCGCCCCGTTCGCGATGGTCCGGACTCCCTCGGAGGCCCGCGCGGTGGAGTTGCCCTTCCCCCTGTTCTGCAAGCCGGCCTTCGAGGGGTCGGGCAAGGGGGTGAGCGTCCGGAGCTTCTGCCAGAGCCGCAAGGAGCTGGTCAAGCAAGTCGACTACCTGCTGGCGACCTACCATGAGCCGGTCCTGGTGGAGAGCTACCTCCCGGGGGCGGAGTTCACGGTGGCGATCCTGGGCAACGGCAAGGAAGCCCGCTGCCTCCCGATCGTGGGGATGCGGTTCGACGACCTCCCGCAGGGGGCGCCTCCGATCTATGGCTACGAGGCCAAGTGGCTCTGGGACAGCCCGGAGGACCCGCTTGAGATCTTCGAATGCCCGGCCCGGGTCCCCCGGGCCCAGGCTCAGCAGATCCGTACTGCGGCCCTGGGCGCCTATCACGCCCTCGAATGCCGCGACTGGTGCCGGGTGGACATCCGGTGCGATGCCATCGGGACCCCGATGGTGGTCGAGCTCAATCCGCTGCCGGGCATTTTGCCGGACCCGCGGGACAACAGCTGTTTCCCCAAGGCGGCCCGCGCCGCGGGGCTCTCCTACGACGAAATGATCCGCACCGTGGCCGACATCGCCTGGCGCCGCATCAGCGGCCGCAGCCTTCTCAAGGAGGCCGCCGCGTGAAGGCCGCCATTCTGTTCGACGCCGGTGGGGAACACTGGGACAAGAAGGACGTCGCCAACGTGGTGGACAACGCCCGCGAGATCCAGGCCTGCCTCCAGGTCCGCGGCTACCAGACCTCGCTGGTGCCCATCGCGCTGGGCGAGTTCGGCTGGCTGAACCGGTGCCGCCGGGCCGACGTGATCTTCAACCTCTGCGAGGGCATCGACGGCCACTCCCGGTTCGAGGACTACGTGGTCGGCACCCTCGAGCTGGCCGGCGTGCCCTACACCGGGTGCCGGCCCTGGGCGGTGGCGGTCTGCCACAAGAAGCACGTGGCCAACACGCTGCTCTCGCGGAGCGGGGTGCCGATCCCGACCTTCACCCTGTCGCAGGGCAACAAGATCCCCGCCGATCTGACCCTGCCCGTCATCGTCAAGCCAGCGGCCGAGGATGCCAGCCTGGGCATCGACACCGGCGCGGTCTGCACCACCAAGAAGGCGCTCAAGAAGCGGCTGGCCGAGATGACCGAGCAGTGGGACGAGGTCATCGTCCAGGAGTACGTGGCGGGCCGGGAGTTCAACGTCGGCTTCGTGGGCAAGCAGGCGCTGCCGATCGCCGAGCTCTGCTTCGATAACATGCCCGAGGGGTCGTGGCCGATCCTGACCTATTCGGCCAAGTGGGACGTGGGCAGCCCCGAAGACCTGGGCTCGGTACCGGTCTGCCCGGCCGAGGTGCCGGCCGACCTCGCCAAGCGAATCGTGGCGGTGGCGCGCTCGGCCTGGGAGCAGCTCTGCGGCGCCGAAGGCTACGGCCGGGTGGACCTCCGGGTGGACGCCAACGGGCAGCCGTTCGTCCTCGAGGTCAATCCGAACCCCGACCTCTCGGACTGCGCCGGCCTGTCCCGGATGGCCAAGGTGCACGGCTGGAGCTACGACGAGCTGATCGGCCGGATCGTGGAGGAGGCCCTGAACCGGAGCAACCGGAGCCAGGCGGCGGCCGACCTGGTGGCGACCACACCCGCGTGACCAACATCGCCCTCCGGCCGCTGCTGCGGGCACTGACCGCTGCGGACCGGGGGCGGATCGAAGCGATCACCCGCGCCACCGGCGTCTTCCGCGATGAGGAAGTCGCGGTGGCGCTCGAGGTTTTCGACGCCTTCTGCCGCCCGGGCCAGACCGACTATTACACCCTGGGTGCCGAGCTCCACGGCCGGCTGGCGGGGTGGATCTGCTGGGGGGCGACCCCCTGCACGGAAGGCACCTGGGACCTCTACTGGCTCGCGGTCGACCCGGCGGCGCAGGGCTCGGGGATCGGCTCGGCGCTGACCGACGCGATGGAAGCCGAGCTCCGGGCCACTGGCCGAGCTCGACTCGTAGTTATTGATACGTCGGGTCGCCCCGACTACGCCCCCACCCGCGCCTTCTACCAGGCCCGGGGCTACGCCATCGCCGGCGTGGTCCCTGATTTCTACGCCCCGGGCGACGACCAGGTCATTTTCGCCAAAGGCCTCACCGGCTGAGCAGCAGTTCGTCCCATCGCTATTGACGACGCCGCGTCCGGCCCGTACAATGACAAAACCCCGCAGCCGCGCGGGGACCTCCCACAGACCGTCAGCACACAGCAGTTCGAGAACCAGCACTTCGGGCTTCCTTTGCCGGGCGTCCCCTGACGCCCGGTGCGTCACGACTCCAACCAAGCGGTATGGAGGGTGTGTATGAACGCTGCGCGTCAGTGCCTCAGGGTTCTCGGCGCCCTGCTCCTGCTCTGCCTTCCAGTGGCGGCGCGGGCCCAGCAGGCGGCCACTCTCAGCGGCAAGATCAAGGGCGCCGACGGCAACCCCGTCTCGGGAGCCAGCATCCTGATCCAGAGCCTGGGAGTGTCAACGACCTCCCACACCAACGGCGAGTACGCCCTGCTCATCCCGGGCAATCGCTTCACGGCCGGGCAGGTCGTCGCGGTCACGGTCCGCGCGATCAACTACAAGGCCCGGACCACCCAGGTGACGCTCACCGAGGGGATGGTGACCATGGACTTCACGCTGGACGCCAACCCGCTGCAGCTCGGCGAGGTGGTGGTGACCGGCGCGGGCACGGTGTCCGAGGTGGAAAAGATCGGCAACGTCCGCAACAACGTGGACTCCAGCCAGATCCGGCGCAGCGCCGAGCCCAACCTGGTCAATGCCCTTTCGGCCAAGGCCCCGAACGTCTCGGTCCAGTCCTCGGCCGGCGACCCTGGGGCCTCGAGTTCCATCGTGATCCGCGGCGTCAACACGCTGAGCAGCACCAGCCAGCCGCTGTTCGTGGTGGACGGGATGCCGGTGGAAAACCAGACCATCAGCACCTCCAGCTTCGACGGCACCGGGTTCGGCAACCAGCAGGGCACCCACGCGCCGAACCGGGGCATCGACATCAATCCCGACGACATCGAGTCCGTGGAAATCCTGAAGGGCGCGGCGGCGGGCGCGATCTACGGAGCCCGGGCCGGCCAGGGGGTGGTGCTGATCACCACCAAGAAGGGGCGGCCGGGGGCCACGACCTACTCGCTGACCTCCTCGCTCTCGGTCAACGATGTAACCCGCTTTCCTGCCCTGCAGCAGACCTACGGCCAGGGCAATGCCGGTGTGCCCGACGTCTGCGGCGGACCAAACTGCGAGCTGACCACCCGGAGCTGGGGCGCCCTCATTCCCGCAGGCACCCCGACCTACGACCACACCAAGGAGGTCTTCAACACCGGCACCACCTGGGACAACAACCTGAGCATCGGGGGCGGCAACGACCGGACCAACTTCTACTTCTCGGCCGCCTACCTGAACCAGCAGGGGACCTACGTCGGCCCCAACAACCAGTTCGACCGGTCGGCCTTCCGCCTGAAGGGCACGCAGCGGCTGGGCAACAAGTGGGCCCTGGGCGCCAACGCCTACTACGCCTCCTCCAACGGCGACTTCGTCCAGAAGGGCTCGAACTTCAGCGGCATCCTGCTGGGCTCGTGGCGGGCCACCCCGACCTTCAACAACGCGGTGTACCTCGACCCCACCAACGGGATGCACCGGTCGTTCGCCTTCCCGGAGCCCTCGGCCAACTCCTTCGACCTGCCCCGCGGCTACGACAACCCGTTCTTCGTGGCCTACCAGAACGTCAGCCAGTCACTGACCAACCGGTTGATCGGCAACGCCACGCTCGACTTCTACGCCAGAAGCTGGCTGCACTTCACCGGGATCCTTGGCGTCGACTACGCCAACGACAGCCGCCTGCAGGGCCAGGCCCAGACCTCGTCTAACACCCCGCTGGCCACCGGCCAGGTCATCAGCCTGGGCATCTCCGGCAACCAGGTGGATGCCAACATCCTGGGCGTCGCCACCTATAAGGCCAGCTCGAAGCTGAATGGCGACTTCACCCTCGGGACGAACCTCAACTCGCGGTCCTTCCGGATCGTGGGCGCCACCGGCAACGGCCTCCTGGGGCCGACCCCCTTCAGCCTGAACAACACCGAGAGCCAGAACCCGCCGATCGACTCGCTGGCAAAGATCAGGGACAACGGCGTCTACAGCCAGGTGACGGCAGGATACGACCAGCAGCTCTACCTCAAGGCCGGCGTCCGGTATGACGGCTCGTCGGTCTACGGCACCGGCACCCAGTACAACTGGTATCCCAGCGCCAGCGCGGCCTGGCAGTTCACTCACCTGACCGGCACCTTCGGCGGGGTGATCAGCTACGGCAAGGCGCGGGCGGCCTACGGACAGGTCGGCACCCAGCCGGCGCCTTACCTCGGTTCGGTCATCTACAAGGCGGGCGGCAGCTTCGGCGATCCGTTCGGGCCCTTCCAGACTCCTCCAGGCGGCCTCTTCACCCCGACCACCCAGCCGGCCACCAATCTCAAGCCGGAGCGGACGGAGGAACTCGAGGCCGGTGTGGACCTCGGGCTCTTCAAGGACATGACCGACGTCAGCTTCACCTGGTACAACCGGCTCAGCACCGACGTGATCCTCCAGGTGCCGGTGGCCGCGTCGACCGGCTTCCAGTCACAGTGGGCCAACGGGGCCGAGATCCGCAATCGCGGCACCGAGCTGACGGTCAATATCCGGCCGATCAGCAAGGCGAACATGCAGTGGAGCGTGGGCTTCCTCTTCGGGACCAACCGGAGCCAGGTCCTGAGCCTGAACGGCGCCAGCGAGGTCTCATTCGGCGGCCTGGGCGGGTTCGGCGTCACGGTGGCCCAGGTGGGCCAGCCGGTGGGCGTCTTCGAGGACTACGACTACGTCCGCTGCGGCCGCGGCATCCAGCTCAACGACGGAACGGGCGTTACCACCTATGATGTGGACACCCATTGCACCTCGTCGCAGATCACCGACAAGGCGCTGTTCATCGCCGACAACACACTGGCCGGCAACAACGGCGGCTACGGCGGCGGTTATCCGCTGATCGACCCGACCAAGCGGATCGTGGCCGACCCCAACCCGAACTGGCTGGGCAGCGTCACCACGTCGTTCCGGTACAAGCATTGGACCATCACCGGCCTGCTCGACATCAAGGACGGCGGCATGGTCTACAACGGCACCCGGGGCGCCCTGATGGAAATCGGCACCTCCCAGGAGTCGGCGACCCTGCGCGGCTCCACCGCGGTGGTCGGCGGGCCGAACTTCATCCCGCAGTCGACCGCGGGTCCGGGCGCCGGGACGCCGGTGGTGCTCACGGAGGACTTCCTCCGCGGGTACTACACTACCTTCACCACGATGGGCCAGCCGTTCTACGAGAACGGCGGATACGTGAAACTCCGGGAGATTGCGGTCACCTACACCTGGGCCAGCCGGTTCATCACCCGGACGCTCGGCATGTCGAGCGTCAACCTGCGGGTGGGCGGCCGCAACCTGATTACCTGGACGAGCTACACGGGGGTGGACCCCGAGACGAGCCTTGGCGGCGCCGACAGCCCGGCGCGCGGCGTGGACTGGTTCAGCAGCCCGCAGGCCCGCTCGTTCGTCTTCGCCGTGACTCTCAACAAGTGATCACCCCGGTGACTGAGGACCTATCCATGCGCAAGCATCTCCGCTCCGGTCTCCTCGCCCTGTCGCTCGCGGCGACGGCCACCGGATGCTCTGACTTCCTGCAGGGTCCGGGCATCAGCCAGGACCCGAACAACCCGACCACCGCGACCCTCAACAGCTTGATGTCGTCGGTGCAGGCCAACCTGTTCCTGACGATGGAGGCCGACCCTGCCCGGAGCGTCTGCGTCTGGATGCAGCAGTGCTCCGGCCAGCAGAGTCAGTACCTCGCCGTGGGCAACTATACCGCCCTCGGCGACGGCGACTTCTGGTACTCGAACTGGGCCGCGGTGTACGGCGGCGGCGGGCTGATCGATCTCCGGACGATCTATTCGCGGGCCATCAGCCCCACCGTCGGCGACTCGCTCTACGCCGGCATCGCCAACGTCCTGATCGCCTACTTTGCGGGGACCGCCGCCGACCTCTGGGGCGACGTGCCCTACACCCAGGCCTCCCAGCCCTCACTCTACAAGACACCGGTCGCGGACCCGCAGCAGGCGGTGTACGACTCGGTCCAGAATCGCCTAAGTCAGGCGCTGGTCCTCCTCGCCGCGACCGGGCCGACCAACGTCGGGCCCCGCGGGGCGGACGAGGTCTATGGCGGCGACGCCGCGCTCTGGACCGCGCTGGCCCACACCCTCAAGGCGCGCTACTGGATGCACATCGCTGAGGTGGTGCCTGCAGCCTACGACTCGGCGCTGGCCCAGGCCGCCCTCGGCATCCAGCAGGGCAACGACTTCCACGCCTATCACACGACTGACATCAAGCAGTCCAACATCTGGTACCAGTTCTTCACGACCGCGGCCGCGGGGTACGTGGCCGCCGGCAAGAACCTGGTCGACCAGCTCGACACCGCGGGAGACCCGCGCCTGGCCGAGTACTACAGCGGGACGCCGAACGATGGCTCGATCTACCTCGGCGCCGATCCCGGCCAGACCATCAACCCCGGCGATCTCTCGAGCCTGAGCAACAGCCGGCTTGCCCCTGACTTCCCCCAGCCGCTGGTGACCTGGGCCGAGAATCAGCTGATCGCCGCCGAGGTCTACTCGGTGAAGGGCCAGACGGCCAACGCCCTGGCCCGACTGACCACCGTGCAAGCGGCCTCGGGCATTTCGACAAACCAGAGCCTGACGGGCGCCGCGCTGTTCAATGCCATCATGACCGAGAAGTACACCCAGGACTTCCAGAACATCGAGGCCTGGAGCGACTGGCGGCGGAGCTGCGTCCCGGCCTTCACGGCGTTCCCGACAGGATACACCTCGCCGCCGCTCAAGCTCCCGATCCCCTACTCGGAGCGGGTGGCCAACCCGAACCTCACGGCCACGGACCCCTTCCAGCCGACCTGGAACAACCCCAACGCCTGCCCCTGACGCCAGGGGCAGCCGGACAACAAGCGACGGGCCGCCCCGAAGGGGGCGGCCCTTTCGTTTCCCGGGGGGGCAGGTCAGTGGATCAGGATGCTCGAATGGTCGAGCCGCGACTCGAGGGAGAAGGTGATGATGTCACCCGGATGGATCGTGAGGGTCTCGGTCGTGTAGGGCTGGGCGCCGGCGATGGCGTAGGCCTGGAGCTGGATCCCGGCCATGGAGGCGAAGTAGCGGCCCGGCAGGACGAAGGACTCCGTCTTCGCCGCGGTGACCGTCCCGATCCGCTCGGAAACGCCGTCGTGGACCAGGTAGATCCGCACGTCGCTCCAGTTGTGGTTCTCGACCACCAGCCCCACCTCGGCGTTGGCCCAGGAGCTGGGGGCAGGGGTGTTGGGCTTGCCGTGCGAGCAGGCGGAGAGGAGGGCGAGGGAGAAGAGGAGGGGGCGCATGGAAGCAGAGTGGCAGAGGGGCAGAACGATCCTAGCGAGGCTCCGCCTTCTCGGCCACGGCCTTGTATAACCCCCATGTCAGTCGTCCAGCGTGGTCACACAGCGCCTCGGCCTCGCCAAGGAGCTCGCGGGTGGGGTATCCCAGCTCCCGGGCCAAACGCATAGTATAGGAGAGCTCGGCCAGAGACCCCACGGCCATATCAAGAAACCGGCGGAACTCTCGCGGGCCGCGCTTGGCCGCTCCCTCGGCGATGTTTGCGGCCGCGGAAAAGGCCGCCCGCCTGGCCTGGGTCACCATCCCGAAGCGCTCCGTGTCAGGCCAGCGTTGTGTGACACGATAGACGGCAAGCACCAAGTCGTGGCATGCCTGCCAGGCCTTGACCCGCTCGTAGCGTTTACCCCGGTAGACCGTGAGCCCAATCGTGCCATTGGCCATGCCCCGAAGATAGGACTGGTAACCAGCGGTGAATAACCAATCAAACGCAACGCTGAGCGTTTTTCACTGCCCCTGCGCCCCTCTGCCCCCCTGCCCCTCCAGCTTCACGGCAATTCCCCCCTTCATAACAAAACCAACCGACCGAAAGCTTCTGAGATCCGCCATCGCGTCACCTTCCACTGCGATCAGGTCGGCGTACTTCCCGGGGCTGATCGAGCCGACCCGGTCCTCCCAGCGCAGCAGGCGGGCGGCGCTGATGGTGGCCGACTGGATGGCCTGCATCGGCGTCATGCCGTACTTGACCATGTAGGCGAGTTGCCAGGCCTCCATGGGAAAGGGGTACACGCCGGTGTCGGTGCCGTAGGCGATGTTCACCCCGGCGGCGACAGCCTTCCGGAACCCTTCGCGCTGGGCCTCGGTGGTCTCGGTGTTCTTGCGCAGGACCTCCGCCGTCCAGCCGTCACGTCGGCCGATTGAATCGATGTAGTCGCCGTTGTAGATGTCGGGTACCAGCCAGGTCCCGTGCTGTTTCATCAGGGCGATGGCCTCGTCATCCATCAGCGAGCCGTGCTCGATCGAGCGGACCCCCGCCCGGACGGCCATCTTGATCCCCTCGGCGCCATGGGCGTGGGCCGCGACAAACGTCCCGTACTTGTTGGCCTCGTCCACCGCCGCCTTCATCTCTTCCTCCGAAAACTCGGCGACGCCGGGTTTGGTCCCCCCGGTGAGCACCGCCCCCGTGGCGATGATCTTGATGAAATCGGCTCCGCCCTGGAGGATCTCCCGGACCCGCATCCGGACCTCGTCGGGGGTATCGGCCACCCCCACCCGCATGCCGACTGGCAGGGTCACGTCGCGGGCTGCGCCGGTCATCTCGCCGCCGCCCATGGAGGTGGTTATGTAGGCCCCGGCCACCTGCATGCGGGGCCCGATGATCCAGCCGTCGTTGATGGCATCACGCAGGGCGACGTCCACGAACGCACGGTAGTTCCCGACTGACCTGACCGTGGTGAATCCGGCCATGAGGCTCTCTCGCGAGTGGAGTGCGCCAAGGTAGGCGATCTGGGCCTCGGAGGTCGACAGCGGGTAGGCGGGATTGGCCTCTTCCAGCATGTCGGCCGGGTGGCCGTGGCACTCGATCAGCCCCGGCGTGACGGTGTACGCGGAGAGATCGATGACCCTGGCGCCTTTGGGGATCCCGGCGCCGGCCGGCTGCACCGCCTCGATTCGCTCGCCGCGAACCAGGATGACCTGGTCGCGGAGGACGACCCCCTGCTCCACGTCCACCAGGCGACCGGCCCGGATCGCGACCAACTGCGGTGGCGCCGACTGGGCTCCCAGGCATTGAAACGCAGAGAGGCCGAGGACGCAGAGAAGTCCGAGGGTCGAACGAAGATCGGTCATGAGATATGTGGCTTTCACCCACGTTGTGTCATTGCGAGGAGGCCATTCAGGGCCGACGAAGCAATCTCATTGGGCCCTTTCCTGGAACACCACCCTCGCACTTCGGATCTCGTCGAGCACCTGGTCGCGCTCCCGGGTCGAGTTCCAGTCGGTCGAAGCGAGCACATTCCGCTCCAGCCGGTCGATCCAGGCCAGGAAGTAGGCCGCGTCCGTGGGGGACCGGATTGGCTGATTGGCCACGGTCACATAGATCGGGCTGGTCGTGGCGTAGGGATAGAAATCGAGCACGGGATCGCGGGCCGTGTCACCGGTGGCCCGGAGGAGATACCAGCCGCTGCCCGTGACGGGGATCGTCACGGTGCCATCGAATTTGGCGCGGCTGCCGCTGAACGGAAGAGTGGCGACCACCTTGCCGTTCCCCACGATCTCCAACCGCTCCACCGGCACGTACGAGGTCAGGCGGACCTTCGCAGCCAGTGAGTGCGCCCCGGCCGGCAACTTCACCTCGCCGCCGATCGGCTGTCCGGCCAGTGAGAACTCCAGCAGCGGCCCGTTGGTCGCGAAGGTCCGGCCCGCCTTGAGGCCGGCATAGAACCGGTCGCGGGAGAGGGGACCCGGGCCTGGAATCCGGACGAACACCCGGTTCATCCCGACCGGGCCCCGGAACGAGGCATAATCGGCCATCGCATCGGTGCCGGCGCCGGCCGGGATCCGGAACCCGCAGTTGAGCATCCGGTACCAGACCTGTGCCGTGGCCTTGTAGTCATCCACGAACCCCAGCGCCTCGTAGTAGTCCACCTTGCCGAGAGCCACGTCCACCGGAAACTCGTTGCGGAGCGGGGTGGCGGAGTCCGAAGGCACGATCTCGCTGTCGAAGGGATGGACGTAGCCGGTGATCGCGCCCTGGGCCGCGGCCAGGTCGTGCACCTCCGCGTTGGTGGGCCAGAGGCTGGCCGCCGCGGTGCCCTGGTAGGCCGCGTAGACCGGCAGCAGGAGATTCGTGGTCAGGCCGAGCAGCCCCGTGTGGCCCCAGTAGCTGGTGTGGAACTCCTCGTCATGCAGCAGCAGCATCGAGGGAGTGGAGACCGGGTCCGGCTTCCCGGTGAACAGCTCCACGTCGGGGATCCTGCCCTCCTTGTTGACGATGAGGTCCTCGACGACGTGGAGGTCCTCGGCGCCGGCCTGGAACGCCAGCAGCGCCGGTGTGTTGCGGTACCAGCCGCCGTAGTTCATGTGCACGTGCAGGTCGCCGCTGTACCACCCCTCGGCGGGGAGGTTGGCGAGCCTCTGCATGCGCACCACGACCGATCTCCCCGCCCCGCTCATCCGGATGGTTCCGGCCGCCACCGCGTACTCGGGGCCCCGCGACACTTCGTAGCGCACCTCGCCCACGGGCACTGGGACGGCGACCGTTCCCTGGGCGTGGAAGTAGCCGTATTCGATGGGGCGCTGCGCCGGGTCGAAGCTGTCGTCGGCCCGGCGGAGGGCGCCGTCCGAGGCCCAGCTCCGGCCGTCGGGAGTGGTAATGGACACCCGGGCCGCAACCGCTCGCCCGGTGACGGCATCGAGCACGGTCAGCCGCAGGGTGCCGCGAGGGTTGAGGTACTGCCGTGAGGTGGCCAGTACCGTTTCCTGCCTGCCGCCCGGCACCGTCACGATCCTGAGCGAGGTATTGCCGCCCTGGTTGGCGATGAAGGCGATACGGCTCCCGTCGGGCGACCAGCGGGGATTGGTGGCGTCCCAGTCGCCGTAGGTGAGCTGGAAGGGATTGCTGCCGTCGTCGGTCATCAGCCAGAGCTGGTGCCATTGGCGGCCGAGGTACGAGGCGTAGACCACCCGGTGGCCGCCGCGGTCCCAGTCGGGGTGGGTGCGCCAGTTGGTCTCCTCGTCGTGCAGCAGCGTCATCCGGCCGCCAGTGTCCGCCGACATTCGCCAGAGCCCGCCGGTGCCCCAGATGTGGTCGCGATTCGAGATGACGATCAGGTCCTTGCCGTCGGGCGACCAGGCCGGCGAGAGGTAGTGATCATACCGGCTGTAGTAGTACCGGGGCAGGCCGCTGTCGTGGTCGGGCGTAAGGCGGGAGGGCGGGAGGGCGGGAAGCCCATCCTTGATGGTTTGCAGATAGATATGCCAGCGGCCCTCGTACGCCGTCGAGACAAAGGCGATCCGGCTGCCGTCGGGCGACCACCGCGGGTCCACGTTCACCGCGCCATTCTCGACCAGCGCCGATTCCACCCCCGACTCGAGGTCGAGCAGCCGCAGGCTCATGCTCTTCCCGTCGTACCGCACAAAGACCACCCGGTGCCCGTCGGGCGACCAGTCCGGCTCGTAATCGTAGCCCCCCGGCGTGTCGGTGATCTGCCGGGCCTCGGTGCTTCCCACCCGCTGGCGCCAGAGGGTCCCCTGCATCGAGTAGATCACTTCCTGCCCGTCCGGCGACCAGGCGGCACTCGAGGGGCCGGTGGTCACCTGGGGCAGGTACATCTCGCGGTAGTAGTACGGATGGGGAACCTTGACCTGGGGGAGGACCGGCTGTCGCTGGGCGGATGTCATTGGCGCCACCAACAGCGAAAGACAGCCGCAGATGAACGCAGAGAGACGCAGAAGATTTCGGTGCATCAACGGTCCGTTGGGCGCTTGGGAGGCTTGCCGGTCCGGATCAGGGTGCGGAGCCACTTCCTGGCGGCGGCCAGCGCCTCGGCCTTGCCACCGTAGCGGCCATCGGCGAAATAGGCCCGGAACCGCGGCCGCCAACTGTCGCCTTTGCGGATGTAGCCGATGCGGACGTTGTATCCCTTCGCCTTTTCGTAGTCGAGCCGGACGATCCCCGGCGGCAGCCGGCGGCCGCGTCGGGGGCGGGGGAGCTGGATTCCGGAGGGGGCTTTCCGTGACCTGGGCTTGGTCCGACGACGGGGCATGGCGATCGCGGGCTACTTCCCGCCCCCCAGCTGGCGGTCGCGCTGGCCAGCCAGGAGCCGCTCCGCGAAATCGACCCGCTCGGACAGCTCGCTGACCTGCTCCTGCAGCTGGGCCACCCGCTCCTCCAGCTCGGCCCGCGCCTGGTCCTCCTCAAGCCCGTGGCCGCCGTGCAGGCGCGAACGGATCCGCTGGGCAATCGCCTCGCCAACCGGAGTCCGGAAGATCAGCCGCAGGCCGATCGCGGCCACAATGATTATGGTGACGATCCCGATGATCGGCACCAGCTCGCTGAAGACGTAGGTCGGATCGAGCCCGGGAGGCGAGGGGATCGGGGGAATGGGAGGGATCTGCATTGGTCGCAATCTACGGGACCGGGGGAGGACCGGTCCAGTCCGCCGGCCGCGGCACGTCGCGGAACGCGGCGCGGGCGAAGAGGGCGCTTGGCAGGCCGACCCCCAGCATGTGGGTCAGGAGTCCGTTGGCCACGACGGCAAGCGTCTTGTGCCCGGGGATGGCGTAGGACAGGGGCACCACGACGAAATTCATGACCAGGTAGACGCCGGCACCGTACAGGGGGCCCCAGAGCAGGGGGCGCCGCCGGAGGTCCGGCCAGCGCCTGCTGGCCACCGCGAACACCGTCACGACGACGCCGGCGATGAGGTAGTGCAGCCCGAGGCCGAACAGGGCGGTGACCCACCCGCCCAGGAAGGCCCGGATGCCAATCAGCCCGGACGCGATCGCCTGGATGACGCGGATCGGCTCGGAGCCGCGGGCACCGTAGAAGAGCAGGACGTCGAGCAGCTCCACGGTGCCCACGGTCAGGCCGCCGAGGAGCAGGACCCGCTTGCGAAAACGACCCTTCGGCGGGAGCTTGCTGGAACTCGCGGCCCCTGCCGCATCCCTCGAATCAGCGTGAATCATGACAACCTCGCGGCATCTCCTGTCGGGGCTTCTCTGCGCCCTCTGCGCCTCTGCGCTTCACGCCACCTCCGCCAGCGCCCAGGCCGACACCTCGATCAGCGCGGCCTACCAGGACGCGGCCACCCGGATCATCCGGGCCGCCACCGCGGACAGCGCCGCCTGGGATCGCATCGCCCTGCTCACGGACACCTACGGCTCGCGGATCGCCGGGTCCACCGCCCTCGAGCAGGCGATCGACTGGATCGTTGGCCAGATGAAGGCCGACGGGCTGGACGCCGTCCGGACCCAGCCGGCCACCGTCCCCTACTGGGTG
>Ga0209048_10001164_pt1 | contig 27366 bp, 22 predicted proteins | sample FrelakmetCRP12CR_FD_187146 | JGI IMG/M metagenome (GOLD analysis project Ga0209048, IMG submission 187146) | Freshwater lake sediment microbial communities from the University of Notre Dame, USA, for methane emissions studies - CRP12 CR (SPAdes)... | ecosystem: Environmental > Aquatic >... | reverse complement strand
GCACTTACATCTCTCTCTTCCAAGATTAACAACACCATACACCCAAGATGTAACTTATCTTTCTCAAATTATTGTCTTGACAAATGGGTCCACCTCACACCTCTCCCTTTAGAGTTTACAAAAAATGAAAAAGATTATATTACAAATCCAACTGAATTGTATTTTCTCATTTAGAAGTGGTGTACTTTCTAACTGACATTGTTAAGTTTGAAGGTTCATTCATTCCCGTTGTCAGCTGTTGTCCCGTGTTCAATAGTGGTGATGGAAAATATCTTCTTCAATGATGATGATGAGCTGACATGAAAATCCCTATTACTTATACTCATAGAATCCCTTGCCCGATTTACACCCATACCAACCAGCTGCAACCATTTTTTTTCAATAGGACTGGTGGTGCATACTGAGGATCTTTAAATTCTTCATACTTGGCACCCGCAGCCTCCAAAAAACTATCGAGGCCACCAAAATCAAGTAGCCTAAAAGGTCCCATAGGATGATTTAGTCCTAGAGTTACTGCAGCGTCAACATCCTCGATAGTGGCAACGCCAGCCTCTACGATACGGATTGCGTTGATCAGAAAGGGAGTAAGCAGGCGATTTACAATAAAGCCTGGCGTATCTGGTGCAACAATTACGCTCTTACCTAGGGATTTACCAAAGTTTCTCGCAATTTCGACTGTTTCATCATTGGTGGCAATTGTCTTAACAATCTCGAGCAGCTTCATAATTGGCGCTGGGTTAAAGAAGTGCAGGCCCAGCACCTTGTCGGGTTTGCTGGTTACGTATGCCATATCAATCACAGATTGGGCTGAGGTATTAGTTGCCAGAATAGTATATTTTGGACAAATCCTGTCTAGATCAGCAAAAATATTTTTCTTCACATGCATTTTTTCAGTTGCTGCTTCAATTACTAGATCACAATCATAAAAATCCATAATATTAGTGGTTCCTTTAATGCGACCAAGTGTTACCTGCTTATCTTCTTGGGTTAATTTGACCCGTTCGATTCCTTTCGATAGGAACGAATTTATTGATGATAAGCCTTTAGCTAATAATTCACCATTTGTTTCAGAAACTATCACATGATAACCTGACTGGGCACAGACCTGAGCGATACCCGAACCCATTATTCCACAACCTACTACACCCACTTTCTTGATTTTCATGATGCTCCTCTCCTTGAAATACAGCGCAGTGCTTGTTTCCTTTTCTAAACAGGCTGTCTTTTTCGGGACCTGACTTTTCGTTCCGAAGCTCTATTCATCTGAATAATGTCCGCATATTATCAAATATTATGAATCTTTGGTCAATCGAGCCAGCCTGAGAGAACCTACACATCACTTGATATTATAGCATAATTGTAATGTTAAATGGGTCTTGTTAGGCATACAAGTTATTAAGAAAAATTTAATATAAGTTGGAAGTTAATGTTTTATGTAGAAGCTGCTAAAATAACGCTTCATTTTATTTTTCCTTTATCACGAAAATCTTCAAAAATTGATTTCGAAATTATTCCTTCCGATAAAAGTTTATTTGCTACAATCGTAGCAAGAGCTCTCTTATCGAATTTCGAGGCAACCATCGGAAATCCGTCTAGGATCTCAAGGCGCTCCGGAAATTTATATTTTGCAAGCCTCTTTTCCGAGAGATATGAAATCATCTCATCAAATGTAAATGTGGCAACTTCCTTAAGCACAACAAAAGCACAAGCTCTCTCCCCTAATCGATCATCTGGCATTGGAACAATAGCGACATGGAGTATTTTAGGATGCTCATTTAAAATAGCTTCAATCTCTGCTGGATAGATATTCTGGCCCCCACGAAGAATCATTTCCTTCTTGCGTCCAGCAAGCCAAACATTTCCTTCTTTATCCATATAGCCAACGTCTCCTGTTTTGTACCAGCTTTCCTTATCCAAACTTGTCCAATTTGCCTTTGTCGCCTCTTCATCATTATAATATCCGCCACATGAACACGCCCCTCTCACATAAATTTCCCCCACTTGACCGTGTGCTACTTCTTCCCCTATTTCATTAACTATTTTACATTCTGAGAAGGGGTCAACTTTTCCTATAGATCCAAGGCGAACGTCGGGACTCGCGTCCTTTCTAACAAAAAAAGTTCCTCCCCCATCGATAGCGCCATAGAATCCAAAGATAGGCGCCCGAAACTTTTCTTGAATTTCTGAAGCAACACCGGCAGGAAGAGGGGCACCACTATACCCGATCATACGAATTGAGCTTACATCATACTTTCGAAAATTAGAGTGTCTTGCCATGGCAATTAATTGGGGAGGAAAGGCAGAAACAAATGTTGGCCTTTCTTTTTCGATCATTTTAAGAGTCCCTTCTGGATTATTATGATAGTCCATATAGATAGCTTTCCCTCCCACTAATGGCATGCTATACGTAGGCAACATGCCAACTCCTGGCCACGGCGGAACAGCGGTGAAAACGATATCATCTTTTGTGAAACCGTACACCTGTACTATTGTGTATCCAATGCATTTACAACTGCTAGCATTGTAAACAGCGAGTTTGGGTTTACCAGTAGTCCCAGTGGTTGCCTTAATACATGAAATTTCATTTATCGGATCCAACTTCGTGGCTGAGGACCAGTTAGCAAGATATTTTTGCTCAAAAGGAGTCATCAATATATCTCGGATAGAAATTGCATCGTTAGGAACTTCTTCGCCTGCTACAAGAATATCCCTAAGATAAGGGTATTTACCACTTCTGCGCATATTATTTAATGCTTTATAGAGTTCATATCCATGATACTCCTTGGTGATCACCGCTGCGACGGGTTCAAGTTCTTCAACAAAATATGCTATTTCTGCTTCTCTCTGGGTAGGAGGAGAATAAACATGCACTAATCCAGCCTTCTCCAGAGAAATTCCCACTGCAACATTTTCGATGCAAGGCGGAAGCTGGCAGAAAACTCTATCGCCTCTGTTAAAACTTCGCTCTATAAACCATAGAGAAAGTCTGTCTATTATTTCCCCGATCTCTCTCCAAGTTACTATTTTTTTTTCGTCGACAAAAGCCTCACGTTCTGAATATTGTTGAGCATTTCGAGCATAAATATCCGACCAAGTTTCTTTATTCCACCAGCCCCGGGCAATATAATCGTTGATCAAATCTTCTGAGTATCGAATTGGTTTCATTGACATTCCCTCCAAATAAAAAATCACTTTATCTGTTGTGGCTACCTTTTAATCTCCCGGCCTCCTCCCCCAATTAGATTATCCTATCGGAGCAAAGCTGTGGGATCATGTGACATTTTACACAAATCTTAATCTAAGTCAAGTTTGTGTACTCGTTCACTACATATGAGGCAGAGTTGAGACGTAATTCGAGCTAACGATGCCATTGTCTTGTAAAAATTTCGACGGCATTTTGGAATGGAGGACTGACGAGGCCTGACGCAGTTGTAACCGTGTTCCCTTTTCTGTAGCTTTAGGTCCAATTTGGCACCGTTTCAAGGAACCTCATAGACTTCGTAGAATTCCTTATCGGTAAAAGTTGCTTTTAACATACTTTCATCCTCTTTTCTTTCACGTATGACCCATCTACGTCAGATTCGGTAGCCTATTAAGTGGCTAACGGCAGATCATAATTGGTTGCGGCGAGGAGAAAGGAAGCGAAGAAAGTATTTGAAGGAGTGCTAATCCACTAAAAAATCAATGGGGCGTTTATGCTTTGAGCAAAGCGTTTTCACATATGCGCTTTAAGGTAAATTTATATTAAATATCGAATGATTACAAACTATTTTTTTGGAAATGTAATTTTTTCTTGACAAGTACTTTTGATTATGTTAAATAGACAAACGTTCGTTAACTGACTGAACGCTCGTTATTGCAATCAGAGAGGCCAATTTTGAGTTATGAAGAGTTCAAATACTCAGAAGCAAGTTCAGACGCAAATTAAGGATGTAGATCTCATTCGAAAAAAACACTTGCAGCTGGCTAAAGGGGCGTCAAAGTTGTTTGTCAGGAAGGGATATTATCAAACGAGTATCCGAGATATATTAAAAATTACAGATTTCACGACTGGCAATTTGTACAACTATATATCAAAAAAAGAAGACATTCTTTACTTGGTGTTTGACGTTTTTCAATCTATATGGGTAACCCATATGGATGAAGAGGGTGTTTTCGGAATAGAAGATCCTGTTGAACAATTGAAGACAGCTATCAAAAAAATGCTTGAATTAGTGGACAGTAACAGGGAAATGATCTTATTAATGTACACCGAAAGTAAATCATTGCCTAAAAACTTTTTGAGAGAAACTATGGAGAAGGAAAGCAAGCTTGTCGGATATTTCGAAAAAATTTTACTAAAGGGACTTGAAAAGGGTGTATTTAAGATAAAAGACCCTTTTTTATCGGCAAACATTATTGTTTATCTACTCTCCATAGAGCCTTTAAGGGGATGGAACCTCAGAAAGCGTTTTAAGGCGGAAGAAATTAATAATCTTCTTGAAAAGTATATTATGGAGTCTGTTTTAAAGCTTGATTAGGACCGGAAGGGTTGCGATCGAGGAATCAGATCAAAGAAAGCGCATAGAATAAGTTCAGAATTCAAAGAACCTGAGCTTAGAGTTTTTAAATCAGTTCATAGATTTCAGGGTTGTATGGAGGAACGTAATGATTGGAAAATTTGAAGAATGGTACAATGGAAGACATGAATATGCTCGTGAATGGAAAAATAAAACAGGTGGAAAGGTAATAGGGTACTTCTGTACCTATGTACCCGAGGAAATTCTGTATGCTGCAAACATTTTACCAGTTAGAATTTTGGGGGGGCATACCCCTCAGAGTCTAACGGAGGCTTATATTTTTGGCATGTATTGTCCGTTCTGTAGAGATTGTTTGGCCCAAGGGTTAGAGGGAAAATATGAATATTTGGATGGTTTGATGATTGCGCAATCATGCCTGCATATTCGTCAGAGTTTTAGTAGCTGGATTAACCACATCCCGACTAAATTTAGTTACTTGCTTCCCATGCCCAATGCACTTCAAAATAATGCTTGTCTTCCCTATTTAAGGGAAGAGTATATCAAGTTTAAAAAAGCCATAGAAGAATGGATAAGACAGGATATCACTGAAGAAAATTTGGTCCAGGGGATTGAAACGATGAATAGAAATAGAAGGCTTATGAAGGAAATTTATAACCTTAGAAGGTCAGATTCCCCTCCTATTACCGGCCTTGAATCCATGTATATGGTAGTGTCCAGTCAGATGGTCGACAAAAATGATCATAGTCAGGTTCTTGAGGAATTTTTAACAGTAGAGTCAAAAGGCAGGTTAAAAAACCGTGACCAAGGAGTAAGGTTGATGATCATTGGCAGTGAGGATGATGATACCAACTTCATCAAAATGGTAGAGACCTTAGGAGCAACCATTGTCTGCGATGACCATTGTACTGGAACTCGCTATTTTTGGGATGAGGTTCGAGTAGATTCCGACCCTATTTTATCCATTGCCAAAAGATATATAATACGAACACCTTGTCCCAGTAAAGATATGCCTGAACATTTGCGGTTTAAGAGAATTTTAGAATTTGCTAAGGACTTTAGGGTAGAAGGGGCACTTGTAGTCCAGCAAAAGTTTTGCGATCCACACGAGAATGATAAGGTAGCGTTAATTCAAATGTTGAGGGAGAACGGTATCAAAACTCTATCCCTGGAGTTTGATGTAACAGTACCTATTGGCCCATTTCGTATTAGAGTTGAAGCTTTTTTGGAGACTTTGACAGCAGATGAATCAGAGTTATTTTAAGCTGGTCAAGACAAACACGCATGATCGTATGTAATGGAGGATGATTTAATGGCAACCGAGTTAAAAGCTAAGTATCCAACGGCACCACTCAAATGCTGGGCTAAGGTCAAGGAGCTCAGGCAAAAATATTATCAGGATTATGCCTTGGCACACGAGAAGGGGGGCATTCGCTGGTCAGGTGGCGCAGCTAATCTAGAACCCGTTCCGGCTGGACTGGGAAGAGATGTGTACATGCTGACTGGAGAACCGTACGGGGCTAGTATAGCATATGATAGAGCATTCGCTGCAAAATGCCATGCGGCTGCGGAGCAAGCAGGGTATCCCCGGGATTTGTGCGCGTATATGCGAAATTACTGGGGATCAAAGCTTTTAAAGACATATGCCTTTGGGGGCCCATTCCCAGAGCCTGATTTTTACTGGCAATTTCATTTGTGTTGTAGCCATGGCAAGTGGTATCAAGAGGCAGCGAGAATTGAGGGGAAAGGGCGACCCGTCTTTATTACCGACGTTGTAGTGGGCCCTTACTTTAAGAGGAATGAAAGAACCGGACATTTTTATGCTGATCCTAACAAAAATGGGATTCGATATATTGCAGATCAAGTACATGAGCATATAGAAAGGTTGGAAAAGATTACAGGACGCACCTACCAAGATGAACTCTTGTTTGAGGCAACAGAGAATTACTTCAACATGACTTCCTTATGGGCTGAAATATGTATCCTCAATCAAGCCATTCCGGCTCCTTTAGATGAGAAAACGATTTTTTCTCTCTATGTTCTGGGCGCTTTGAATAAGAGTTCCAAACAGTATGTAGATTTTTACCGTGAACTTCGGGATGAGGTTCAAGACAGGGTGTCTCGAGGCATAGCTGCCCTTTCTACCGAAAGGGCAAGGATCATGAGTGACATACAGCCACCGTGGGGTTTTCTTGAGATATTCAGATATATTGAACAATTTGGGTGTGTATCAGTAGGCTCTATGTACAGCATAAATTTGCAGTTCAGCTTGGACATTAAAGAAGATGGTACACTGCGACCACTTCCCACTCTAAAAGAACGAGGGATTGAGCTCAAGAGCCGAGATCAATGTCTGATGCTTTTGGCAGATCATCTTGCTTCAAACCTCTGGGGCCAAAATATGCAGGAACATACATTAAAGAATTACATTATGGAAAAAATTTACGAACAGTGGCATTGTAACGGGATAATGATCCATTATAACCGTGGATGTGAAGGGCTATCCCTTAATGTTGCTGAGAATCGGTTGTATTTAATTGAGAAGGGGATTCCAGTAGTGACTTACGAAGGCAATATGGGGGATGAGCGTGAATTCGACTTGGCCGAAACCCTGAAAAGGATAGATACCTTTATGGAAACTCTGGGATTAAAATAAATTAGGAGGATCGAATAGATGATTACCGTTGGGATAGATGTGGGTGCAAAAAATGTAAAAGTTGTCATTTTAAAGGATAATGATATTATCGGCAAAAATATAGGGCTAATGGAAATAGATAGAAAAAAATCTGTTGTGGAAGCTTTTGAAAGCTGCCTTGCCAGCACGGGGATAACGAAAAAAGATATTCATCGGGTTATTGCTACCGGGGCTGGCGAAGGGATTGTGGATTTTGCCCATAGGAAATCTAGTGTAGTGACCTGTGATGCGCTTGGGATTATCAAACTTCAACCTCTCGTAAGGACAGTAATTGATATTGGAGCTAATGAAACTCGGGCAATAAAATGTGACCAGACAGGAAAAGTATTAGATTTTGCAGTGAATGAAAAATGTGCAGCCGGTTCTGGAGCGTTTGTGGAGGCAATGGCACGGGCCATGGAGGTTTCCTTGGAGGAGTTTGCTGGGCTTTCTCTCACATCTTCAAAGTCAATCCCTATAAACGCTCAATGTGCGATCTTTGCTGAATCTGAGGTAGTTTCGCTGGTGCACGAAGAGACTGATCGCAATGATATTTGTCGAGCTGTTCATGACGCCATGGCCGGACGAATAGCGGCTCTGGCTAGGCGCGTTAGAATAGAAAAGGAGGTTGCACTCATTGGAGGGGTGGCTCGCAACAGAGGCATGGTGGATTCTTTGAAAAGGGAATTAGAGGTCGATTTTATCCTAATTGAGAATCCGGAATATATAGGGGCCTTCGGTGCAGCATTTCAAGGAGCCGTGATAAGCGAATAAAGGAATATTTATTATCTAGATTGACGGAGGGTTTAAACCATGGGTAAAGGGGAAAAAGGGGGAACGGAATATTGGAGATGGGATGAATATAATTGGAAGGCTCCTGATAAGGATTGGAAGGATGCAAGAATTATAACTGCTGGTATCGATGTAGGTTCGGTGAGCTCACAGGCCGTAATTATGACTGATGGAGTAATATATGCTACTGCGAATATGAGGACGGGGCATAACAGCCCTGAAAGTGCTCTAAATGTGATTAATTGGGCAATGGAAGGGACTGGACTTAGCTTAGATAACATACATTACTGCGTTGGCACTGGGTATGGCAGGCTAAGAGTTCCATTTGCAAATAAGGCTGTGACCGAGATTGCCTGTCATGCAAGAGGAGCTATATTTATGTACGGACCATCAGTGCGGACAGTAATGGATATGGGGGGGCAGGACCTTAAGGTCATCCGGTGTGATGAGCGTGGGAAGGTATTGAATTTCTTAATGAACGATAAGTGTGCTGCTGGAACTGGGCGCGGGATGGAAGTAATAGCCGATCTTCTTCGTGTACCCATAACAGAAATCGGTAACCTTTCTTTGCAGGTTGAGAAAGACCCTCCACCGATTTCCAATACCTGTGTTCTTTTTGCCAAGACTGAAATTATGGGGATGTTGTATGAAAATGCCCCAATAACAGATATCTTGGCTGCCTATACAGCAGCAATGGCTGAAAGGGTTTGTTCTCAGATTAAAGAGGTAGGTGTAGAAGAGGACTTTGTTATTACAGGGGGTATTGCGAAGAATAGAGGGGTAGTAGAAAGACTAGAGCGGTCTCTAGGGGTTAGATCCTTGAAAACTAAAGTCGATTATCAATTAGCCGGAGCCATTGGAGCTGCCCTTTTTGCTAAGGTGCTAGTCGAAAAGTCTAGGAAGTAATGCCAGCAATTATCATTGATAAGAAAAAAGTAGTCTTTGAGGGCAATAAGAGTATCTTGCAAGTGGCCCATAAAGCGGGAATATATATACCACATCTTTGTTATCATCCTCAATTTGATTCAGTTTCGGAGGTAAGGTCTCTCGAGAAGATCTTTCAAGGCGGTGTAGCCCATTATGGAAAAGAAGGTGAAAAATTTGAGGGGTGTAGTCTGTGCGTTGTAGAAATACAAGGGCGTGAAGGTGTTTTTCAGTCATGCAGAATGGTGGCTGAAGATGGGATGAACGTATGCACCGATTCGCCCAACGTAAAAAGGGACAGACAAAGTAGCTTGGCCAAAATATTTGAGACACATCCTCACGCTTGCCTTCTTTGCCCTGAAGCCGAAGGCTGCGACAGAAAGGTCTGTTCTCCCCAGATAAACCAGGAGGAGCGGTGTTGCTCTAAGTTTGGCATTTGCGAGCTTCAAAAAGTTACAGAATTCATTGGTATAAATATGGGGCTTCCACGTTATATACCCCTTAACAGTCCGGTGATTGATAACGAGCCTCTTTTTTTAAGAGATTACAAACTGTGTATTGGATGCCTGCGTTGTGTGAATGTGTGCAAGCATGTGAAGGGGATAGACGCCCTGGGGTTTATTATTAACAAGGAAGGCCATGTGGTGGTAGGTAGCAAGGAGCCCACTCTAAAGGAGTCTGGCTGTCAGTTTTGCGGGTATTGTGTTGAAGTCTGCCCGACCGGCGCTTTAACTGATAAGGTTGCTAGTGTAGGGAAACGAGAACTTTTTTTGGTTCCATGTAAGAATAATTGTCCGTGCGAAATAGACGTTCCAAGATATATTCGTTTTATAAAAGAAGGTGACTTTGAGAACGCTTTAAGAGTCATCTACGAAAAGGTCCCATTTCCCGAAGTTTTAGGACGAGTCTGTTTTCATCCTTGTGAGACAAGCTGCCGGCGAGGGAATCTCGACCAGCCAGTGGCAATCTGCGCCCTAAAAAGAGCTGCTGCAAATCGAAGTGGAACTTGTGTTTTCCCATCAAATGTGAGAAAAAAAGTTAAAAAGAAATGGAAAGTGGCTGTTATAGGGTCCGGGCCTGCAGGATTATCCGCGAGCTATTATCTAGACATTTTTGGGTATTCGGTGACGGTATTTGAGGCTTCACCTAAGATAGGAGGTATGCTTTGGATGGGGATCCCCCCATACAGGCTCCCTCGCGATGTGTTAAATCGAGATATAAAACTTATAGTTAATCCCGGGATAGAAGTCGAGACAAATCATAGAGTTGATTCACTTAGAGACCTGTTTTCAGCTGGATTCGAGGCGATCTTTGTAGCTGTTGGCGCCTACAAGGGAAGAAGGTTGGATATCCCGGGTGAGGCGATTGAAGGAGTGATGGAAGGTGTTGCTTTTTTGAAAGATGTAAATTCAGGTCATCACGTACCTATTGGGAAAAGTGTGGCAATTATTGGGGGCGGCAATGTAGCGGTAGACTCAGCCCGTAGCGCGCTCCGTCTTGGTGCCAGAGAAATAACCATTTTCTATCGGCGGACCCGGAGTGAGATTACAGCCTTTGAGGAAGAAATAGAAGGTGCTTTGGAAGAAGGCATAAAAATAGAATACCAAGTGGGGCCTAAAAAGATTGAAAAAGTAAACGGGAGGCTGATGGTTGAGTTTGTTCGTATGCACATGGGAGATCTTGACGCCAGCAGGAGACGCTCCCCGACACCAATAAAAGGGAGTGAATTTAGATTGGACTTTGATAGTGTCATCACCGCCATAGGACAAACGTCTATAATTCCGGACGGAATCGATACTACTTTTAATGATGGGATAGAGACAAAGGTTAACCCCGCCAAAGGCGTCTATGTTGGGGGTGACCTCTTGACCGGTCCTGGAACGGTTATTGAAGCTATTATGAGTGGTAGAAAAGGGGCCATTCTAATCGATAAATTTCTAGAAAGGGAAGGTGATACAGATCCGCTTTTTGCAGAGCACGAGACAGTTCGGTTTAACACCGATAATGATAATATATACATGGACAGAGATCGGTCCTTAATGCCTGCGCTTTCAGCACAGGAAAGAGCCTGTAGCTTTTCGGAGATTAATCTTGGCCTCGACGAGCAAACTGCAATTGCTGAGGCTCAGAGATGTCTTGAATGTGATTTGAGGTTTCAAATTAAGCCACCATTTCTTCCTCCGGAATCCTATTTATTATTGACAGAGGAAAACATTCATGATATTTCCGAGGCAGAAGGTGTTTATTTGCTTTATGACGAGCACAAGAAGTTGTATCAAATTACTGGTGTTGAGAACATTCGGCAGGCACTAATGGAAGAATATAGAAAGGAAGGGGCTCTCCGATACTTTTCCTATAAAGAAGAGCCTATGTTCACCTCTAAAGAAAGCCAGCTTATCCAACAATATGTAAAAAAACATGGTGACCTCCCTCCTGGAAATAAGGAGATGGATGATCTTTTTTAAGGCTCTTATAAACGGAAAGTCAGAGAAATGAAGATGATGGTTGAGAGTAGTGCGATGGATCAAGGGAAGGGAGGCACGGAGCGCGGACATTCATAGTGATTTCGTCTTCGATAGAAAAGGACATGCTTCCAGTTGAAAAGGGATTATAGAATTAGCCTTAGAAAGAGTTACATTTGACCGGAGGGTGAGAATGTATACTGAATATCAGACCTATGACGAGGCAAAAGCCAAATTTAAATGGAGCCAAATGTGGGAACTTTTTGATGGAGATAGAGAACATTTCAACATTGCCCATGAATGTATAGATCGCCACCCTGCAGATGACCTTGCAATTAGGATAAAATTCAGTGATGGACATAGTGAGAAGTATACATTTGGAGAAATGAGCGCGTTAACATCCCAGTTTGCTCATGCGCTGGAAGAGTTAGGAATTGTTCCTGATGATCGAGTTGCCGTGATGCTGGATCCGTCCAAAGAGTATTATACAGCTCTTTTTGGAGCCCTCAAAAGGGGTGCAATAGTAGTTCCCTGTTTTCCTTTGTTTGGTCCAGATGCACTAAATTATCGACTAAGAGATTCTGGTGCGAAGGTTCTGGTCACCACGGAGGAAAAGGCCAGCATGGTGAAGGAATATCATGTGGATCATATTATTACAGTTGGGAGGAATTTCGACAATCTGATAAAAAATAAACCTGTGATATACCCCTGCAAAAGAAATCGGTCTGCAGAGGATGTAGCTGTATATCAATATACTAGCGGAACAACTCGTCAATTCCCCGAGGCAATAAAGCATTTTCACAAAAGTGTTCCCATTGTTATAGTTTCATCAATATTTGGATTTGGATTACAAAAAGGGGATAGTTATTTTTGTCCTTCTTCCCCAGCTTGGGGTCACGGACTCTGGCATGGCACTTTCCCCCCTTTGGCCTTGGGGATTTCCATAGGTGCCTATTCGGGAAGGTTTAATGAAAGTACACTTCTTGAGGCCTTAGAGGAATTCGAGATTAATAACATTAGTGCCGCTCCTACAGTTTATCGCAGGATAAAAAATTCGGGTAGGGTGGGCGACTATAAATTAAAGATTAACAAAATCAGTTACACTGGCGAGCCCATGGATACAGATACTTTTCAGTTTCTTAAGGATACCTTTAATGTATTCCCGCATAGCCAATATGGTTCCACAGAAGTGGGCTCACTCATATGCAATTATATTGGATTTAAGGACTGGAAAGTCAAACCTGGTTCACTGGGGAAGCCGATGCCGGGGTTAGAGGTGGCCATTATTGATCAAGAAGGTAACAGGGTTGCTCCTGGACAAATAGGCGAGATCGCTATGAAGCGTAGAGACGGTTGGTTTCGGGTTAAAGATGCGGCTGTCCAAGATGAAGAGGGATATTATTGGCATAAAGGACGGGTTGATGACATCATCCTGTCTTCAGGGTGGACGATCAGCGCTGTCGAGGTAGAAGATAAGCTTCAAAAGCATAAGGCGGTCATAGAGGTGGCAGTGATAGGGGTTCCCGATAAAGATCGAGGTGAAATTGTAAAAGCCTTTGTCAAAACGGATGCCGAAGCCACTGATGGCCTGAAGAGAGAGCTTCAGGAGTTCGTTAAGTGCGAACTTAGTCCGCATGAGTATCCGAGAGAAATAGAATTTGTTACCGAAATCCCCAAAACTGATGGGGGGAAGATCAATCGGAAAGAAGTGAAGAAGTGGGCAAGTAAGGGTAAGTAAAAGGCCATCAGATACAAAATGTCGTCTTATGGTGCTCTGAAATGGAAGAAGAAGACCGGAAATTACGTTTAATTCTTGAAGAAACTTCGGGAAAAACAATTCCTACTCTATTTCTCAAGCGAGTGAAAGAATTACCTAAGGGAATAGCTTTCCGCTATAAGGACCTTGGCATTTACAAGGAAGTAACGTGGGAAAAATTTTGGAAGGAGGTTGAAGACTTCGCTTTTGGGTTATTAGAGCTTGGGTTGGAGCCCGGAGATCGTGTTGCTATTATGGGGGATCCTTGTCCTGAATGGATATATGCTGATTTAGCAGTTCTTTGTGCGAAAGGAGTCGATTATGGTGTGTACACGACTTCGTCGATTGAAGAAATCGAATATTTAATGCAAACCGGGGGGGCAAAATTTTTTATTGCTGAAAATCAGGAATATGTTGACAAAATCTTACTTATTGCCGGACGCTTGCCAAGACTGTCGAGAATAATTGTGATCGATACAAGGGCTATATTTATGTACGAAGATGCACGACTAATAAGTTTTTCTGAGGTGCAAGAGCTTGGCAGACAAAGAAAAGGAAAATTTCCAGAACAAATTTCCCAAAATATTCAACAAGGTGATCCTGATGGACCAGCGTTCTTGATCTTTACTTCAGGCACGGCCGGGCCGCCCAAACCGGCAGTGCTGAGCCATAAGAATGTTTTATTGGGATTTGTCTATCCACTCGGCGAGATATTTCCCGATTTATTGATTCACGAGCAAAGAGGGGTGTCTCACCTCAGTATGGCCCACATTGTAGAGAGGGGTATTAGTCTCTACATGCCCTTAGTATATAATTTTGTTCCCCATATAGGCGAGTCATTGGAGTTTTTGCAAGAAACACTGTACGAGGTTCAACCAACGTTTCTGCACGGTGTGCCAAGAGTCTGGGAAAAGATTGCCGGACAAGCTCTTGTGGGTATTGAGAGTAGCTCCTGGATAAAGAAATCAGTTTATCGTTGGGCCATGAAGCAAGGTCAAAGCTACCTAATGAAAAGATGGGAGGACCAAAATACCCCATTTACATCGCGGTTACTTTACTGGATAGCCGTAAATGTAGCCTTTAGGCACATCTTGCACAGGTTGGGTCTACCTAAAGTAAAAAGTGCTTATGCTGCGGGTGCGCCCCTCCCGACTTCTATTCAGATCTTATGGCAAACCTGGGGAGTAGATTTAGTAAATCTATATGGGGCAACCGAGTCAGGAGGTACTATTACCAGCGAGAGGCCTGGATTTGGGAAGCCGGGAACCGTAGGGAAACCGACATCTATCAATGCAGTAAGGCTGGCTGAAGATGGTGAGGTAATGGTTGCTGGACCTGGTGTATTTTTGGGTTACTGGAATGATGAAAGGACCACGCGAGAAGCAATTAAAGACGGTTGGTTGCATATGGGCGATATCGGTGAATATACCGAAAAAGGGAAATTGAAATTAATTGATCGAAAAAAAGATATCATGATTACCTCGGGAGGGAAAAATATTAGCCCCTCGCTGATAGAAACAACGCTTAAAGCGAGCCCATATATTAGTGAGGCCGTGCTCATCGCCGATGGGCGGAAGTATCCAACCGCCTTGATTGAAATTGACTTTGAAACGGTCTCTGAGTGGGCAAGGAGAAATGAATTACTATACACGGGTTTTACCAGCTTGGCGACTCATCCTAAAACTTACGATCTGATTGCAGAGGAAGTCATGAGATGTAATGAGAAGTTTGCTAGGGTAGAAAGAGTTAAAAGATTCAGGATTATTCCTAAAGAACTGGATCCTGGAGTGGGTACCACAGCTACACGGAAGATAAAAAGAAGGGAAATATACAAGATATTTCAAGATTTGATTGAAGAAATGTATATGTCGAAGGAAGAGTTTGTTTTGACTCCTAAAGGAGATTTGTGAGCAGTGTGCGGTCTTAAAAGTGAGTCAAATAAGTTTCATCTCGTATGGCAAACCAATTATTTGAGATGATTGGTAATTGTCTCCAGAATCTGTTACTCGAATCTGTGAGACGCAACACTATGATCCGAAACTCTTTATAAAGGGAAAGGAGGAATTGCAATGAAAAAGAAGTTAACAGGAGTGGTGCTTTTATTGATGAGTATTGCTTTCGCGGGATTTTCTATTGCGGCAGAACCTTATGTCATTGGTTTCCAAACGGACAATACAAGTCCGTATCATGTGAACACAGCCCCTATGGCAGAGGGGTTCAGTTTGTATATGCAAACCCTTAATGAAAGCGGTGGTATTAATGGTCACCCGGTAAAGGTTATCTATGAGGATGATAAATCATCACCCCCCCGGGCTGGCTCCATAGCCACTAAGCTGATCTTGGAAGACAAGGTTTTGGCTATTTGCGGACTAAGTTTTTCGCATGCTCAGCTGCCTGTCTATGAATTGGCCAAAAAATACGGAGTGCCAGTAGTGGTCCCTTTCTCTTCTCCAGTAGCTACGTTTGCTCCAATAGAAAACAGCCTCCAAGAAATCTTTACTCCCGGGCCAATAATGCACCCTAAGTATCATTTCCACGGATATGCGGCAGCTCTCGTTGCTTCAAAACTCTTCCCCAAGGGTAGAACTGTCGCCTCTATGTCCTATACTACCCCTGGGGGTCGTACATTGAGCACTTGGGGAGCTCGATGCAGCGAAAAGTTCGGTAATAAGGTGGTACTCCACGAGGACATCCCACCAGGGACGGTGGATGTATCAACCTGGGTTCTCAAGATGACTAAGGCCAACCCGGACATTCTGTTAGCTTTTTGGGCGAGCGAGGTAATGAAACCCTTCTGGTCTGGTGCGGAGAAGATGGGCTGGACGAATACAATCCTGTGTAACAGTTCGGTAAATACTGGGGAATTTCTTAAGGCCGTGGAGAGTCTGATAAAGCCGAGAGACAATATATACATGTACAGCGACGTCGCCATGCCCTCCCCGTTTGCAGACACTCCTCTTCCAGCGTATGATAAGATGCATAAGGCTATGGAAAAATATGGGCATAAATATGAATTAGGTGGCTGGCATGCACGCGGATGGATTGTTGCCGGCATAATTGAGGAAGCATTGGCGAGAACAAAATGGCCCTGCAACCGGTCAGACTTGCTTAAGGCCTTGGAGAAAACGGATTTTGATACTAAGGGGCTGACAGGGGGGCGTTATCGCTTCAGTCCAACTGATCACATTGGAAACAACTATCTCTTGTGTTACCGGTGGGACCCAGTCAAGAAGAAAATGATCACTGTTTTGGATTGGCAAGCGATAAATCCCGCAGAAGTTTCAAAACAATATTCTGACTGAATTCTGAGCGGGTGTAATTTCACAGTAGTACATAGGAAAGAGCTGAAACCCTATTGGTAAAAGCTCACTTCATTTTTGCCGTAAGAAAGAGGAGATGAAAGGTGCAATTTCTAATCTCTGTTTTCGTACTCGCTGCCATGTATGCGATCCTTGGAGCCGGTTTCGTAACCATTTATAAAGCAAGCCGATTATTGAATTTTGCTTATGGGGATGTTGCATTGGTTATAGCCTACATAACAGTAGCCTTTTCTAAATTAATCGGCGGTCCGGCTATCCTTCCTATTGCTCTTAGTCTCCTCTTCAGCTTTGTTCTTGGCTTCCTCATTTACATATCTTTGATAAGGCCGATGGTTGGGGAATTCCCTGTAGCTATCATAATTCTCACAGTAGCTTTAGGAATCATTTTAAATTCAGTCACAATTCTCATATTTGGAGGCGATCTGGAGGAAATTTCCATCGGGTGGCGTGCCAACTATTCACCTTCGAACAAAATCTACATAAGCGGTGTAGAAATTGTAACTATTATAGTCACTATCGTCTTTTTTTTAATCCTTGGCGCTTTTTATCGGTTCTCCAAGGTAGGGCGGCAGATGAGAGCAACAGCAGAGAATTTATTGCTTTCTGCCCAGCGTCGTATAAATATTTTTTTCATCACAGGTATTGCTTGGGGTATTGGTATTTTCGCTACCGGAGTTGCGGGTATCCTTTTTGGAGCTAACTACGGAGTGAGCTCGCACATGGGTAATGTTGTTATCATAGGCCTCGGCGTTGGCCTGGTGGGGGGCCTCGATAGCCTCAAAGGGGTAATTCCCGCTGCAATCATTATTTCGTTGGCCGAGAAATTAGGGTCTTACTATCTTAACCCGAGATTGGGCGAAACAATTCCTTTCGTAATTATGCTGTTTGTCTTAATTTTCAGGCCTTGGGGCATTTTCGGAACTCAGGAGGAAATTGAGCGTGTTTAGAAAACAGACCCTAAAAAAATATCCTAATGGTCCGTATATGAAGGCATCTTATAGCAAAGATATGACGATAAGTGCTTTCAATACTCCCTTCCGAAAGAAGGGTATGGTCGTAGGTATTTTGATCTTCGTTTTATTCCCTTTTTTGTCTCCTCCTTTTTTTGTTCATATCAGTAACCTAATTGCCATTGCGTGCATGGGAGGCATGGCACTGAACCTTCTTGTCGGAACTGCTGGGTTGCTCTCTTTGGGTCATGCTGGCTTTATGTGTGCGGGAGCCTTCACCGTTGGTATACTCACTTTACGCTTGGGAGTGCCAATCTGGATTACCATCCCAGCTACAATTTTGGTAGGAATGATTCTTGGTTTTATATCGAGCCTTCCGTCGTTACGCCTTAAGGGTCTTTACCTTGCGATTAGCACGATGGCTATGCATTATATTATCATATACATTGCTAATGAGTATCAATTTTCTGTTGGTTATAGTTATGGCATCCGTATTGCTGATCCAAGTATTGGAATTCTTGTCCTATCGGATAAGAAAACCTGGTATTTCTTCTTATGGGTTTTTGTCTGGCTGGTAGGTATTTTTATCGCGAACTTGCTGAGATCGCGGCCCGGGCGAGCCTGGAAAGCTATTTGCGATCGAGACATCGCAGCAAGAGTTATGGGTATAAATATTGGCTGGTATAAGGTTTTCGCCTTCGTAGTCAGTACGGCTATCATCTCAATGTCAGGGGGTTTGTATGGTTATTATACAAATTTAGCTTCCGTTGACGAATACAGCTTCTATCTGACGGTATCTTACCTTGCCATGATCATTGTTGGTGGTATGGGGTCCATTTTGGGTTCCATAATGGGCGCTTTTCTAATCACCTTGATACCTTATTTAATTATCTATCTGTTTGGTTTTTTGCAGGTTTCGGATTTCTTAAAAAGCTATCTTTACCCTCTTGAGGCAAGTATTTTCGGTTTACTGATCATCTTTTTTCTATTAGTAGAGCCTTTGGGCCTGATAGAAATTTGGAGGCGGTTTAGAACATTTTTTGAGCTTTGGCCATTTAAATATAGACCACTAATGATAACTAAACGGTAATCCAGGGGGAGTATGCTAAAAGTAGAGAAACTCGAGGTTATTTATCATCGCATCAGCACTGCTATTCAAGGAGTTTCGTTTGAAGTCGCAGAGGGGAATATATTTGCGCTAATTGGACCGAACGGTGCTGGGAAGACAACTACTCTTAGAGCCATATCTGGGTTTTTGGGGATTGATAATGCCATGATTAATGATGGGGAAATTTACTTCCAAGGAGAGAAAATCAATAATCTTCTTCCGCATCAGATTTCCCGAAAAGGAATTATCCTTGTTCCAGAACGGAATAAGGTCTTCGAGACGCTTTTGGTTCATGAGAATTTGGTAATTTTAGGCGAGCGAGACGTAAGGAGCAAAGAATCGGTGGATAAGATATACGAATATTTCCCGGGTCTTATAGCACGGAAGGGCTGCAGAGCTGGATTTCTGAGTGGGGGGGAGAGGCAGATGCTCGCTATGGGGCAAGCCTTAATGTGCTCCCCAAGGCTTTTATTAGTAGATGAGCTTTCTCAAGGCCTGGCGCCTCTGGTGATAAAACATATAGTTGAGTCCCTTTTGAAGATGAAAAAAGAATTTGGTCTAACGATACTCTTGGTTGAGCAAAATGCAGCGGTTGCCCTGGAGATTGCTGATTACGCTGCGGTTATGGAGAATGGCCGAATTGCTTTTGATGGCCCACCTGAGAAGCTTCTGAGCCATGAAGATGTTCGCGAGTTTTACCTTGGAATGAAGGGTACTAAAGAAAAAACTTATAGAGATGTTAAGCAATACCACAGAAGCCGGCGATGGTGGGGGTAGTATGAAAGATCGTATTTTCTTAGAAGCTAAGGACATCAGTATTAGTTTTGGGGGACTTAACGCGTTAACAGATGTCAGCGTTTGTGTGAGATCTGATGAGATTTTAGGGTTGATCGGCCCCAACGGCGCAGGGAAAACGGTTTTCTTAAATTGTTTAAATGGAGTGTATATTGCTCAGAAGGGGCGTATCTATTTTGAAGGGAGCGACATAACCGGGTTTCCTCCAGAGAGATTGGCCCACATGGGGATTGGCCGGTGTTTTCAACACATAGAACTGTTTCCTAATATGACTGTCGTTGAAAATACCCTCGTGGGAAGGCATATTAGAATGAAAAACGGTATCTTGTCAAGTGGCTTGTATTGGGGCTTTGGTCAAAAAGAAGAGGTGATTGCCAGGGAGAAATCAGAGGAGATTATCGACTTTTTGGAGTTATACCCGTTTCGGAAAATGAAGGTAGGTAGCCTTTCCTATGGTAAACAGAAACTTGTGGGGTTAAGCAGGGCACTGGCGATGGAGCCCAAGGTACTGCTTTTGGACGAGGTAGGTTCAGGCCTTAACCGGGAGGAAAAAGAGGACTTGGCCCGCTTTTTATTAAGAATACTTTATGCGAAGCGTATTCCTATAGTCTGGGTTGAACATGATCTGCAGATGGTGACACAGATAGCAGACCATTTAATCTGTTTTAATTATGGGTGTAAGATTGCCGATGGGCCTCCGCAGGAGGTTGTCAGTGACCCCAAAGTTGTTGAGGCATATGTAGGGCTCTCAAAGCAAACAGGAGGCGGATAGAAGAATGTTTTTGGGGACGGTGAAAACTCGTTTCTCTGTTACTTTTCTATTACCTTATATAACGACGTATGACTTCAGAGGTAACCTTGTTCTCAACAGACCGAACAAAATACCCATCACTCCAAAACTCTCCACCCCAAAGTTGTTTCTTCACCTCCGGAGACTGCTTGAACACCATCTTAGCCGAGATACTCTTCATGACCTGCACAATCTTTGCAGGAGAATACCGAGGAGGTGCCGATAAAAACAAATGGACATGATCATCCTTGACCTCCATCGTATCTATCTCAAACCTGTACCTTTCGGATATTTCCGAAGGGAAGGTATGAAAAGAAAGCTGAACTGGTTTGACTTCGCTCTGCGGAAGAATCTTGGATACCGTGCAGAGAAAAAGAAATAGAGTAACAGTGTAAATAATTTATCTGGGACTTTCTGAAAAAATCAGGAGGATGAGTGTACGATGTTGCTAAAGGATAAAGTGGCAGTGATAACGGGATCGGGTCAGGGTGTCGGTAGGGCTATAGCGGTGGCTCTTGCTGCGGAAGGAGCCAAGGTTATAACCAATAACAGGAAACCTGGTACTCCTGGAGGCGATGCGGAGACAACAGCCAGAGAGATAAGGGAAGCCGCTGGAGAAGCCATTCCAGTTTATTGTGATATTTCAAGATTTGAAGATGCTCAGAAACTAATTCAGGCAGCTGTCTCCAGTTTTGGCCGGATTGACATCTTAGTGAATAACGCCGGTGTCGATGCCCCACGTATGATATGGAACATGAAAGAGGAGGAATGGGATCTTTGTTTAAATTCTTTGCTAAAAGGTTCTTTTAATTGCTCCAGATTTGCTTGTGGTCATATGAGAGACCAAAAATGGGGAAGGATAATAAACAATACTTCTACTGCGTGGCTGGGCACGGTCGGCCATGTAAACTATGGTGCGGCTAAGGCTGGGATTGTGGGTTTAACCAGGGCTATTGCGAGGGAAATGGGTAGGTATGGAGTAACCTGCAATGCTTTCACTCCGTTTGCGGCCACGAGAATGACTGACGATAAAGCGGTCAAGGACGGCTTGAAGAAGAGATTTGAAGCCGGACTGATAACCAAGACTCAATATGAGGAAGGCATAAACATGCCTCCTCCCGAAGGGGTGGCCCCGCTGGTGGTCTATCTTGCTTCGGATAAGGCTTCTGAAATCAACGGGCAGATTTTTCATTCCGAAGCAGGAAAAATCGGGCTTTATTCTGAACCCAAACAGATTAAAACCATTCATAAGGATTACGAAAAAGAAGGTTTCTTCAGTCAAGAAGAATTAGAAACATTGATGCCTCGGATATTAGAGGGATATGTTAACCCGGCACCTTAAGAGCCGAAAAGCGGTGAGAGGTAAGGAATATGATTAATCAGTATGCTGCGAATCTTTTACTATTTTAAAATTGGGAATCTAATAGCAAATATTTCGGAAATAAAGGTCTTATTCTAATAAGCATTAGAATTTCATATTACTTTTGATTTTGAATAGGAGGGACAATTTATGAGAGAAAGAGAAAAATTAGTTCAACCAAAACAAGTGGAAGAGTTTGGATTTAAAGACATTATCTACACAAAAAAGGACTGGATAGCAACGATTGCATGGAATCGTCCTCACGTATATAACGCTTATAGCACCCTGGCGCTGGTAGAGGTTAAAAGGGCTCTGGAAGATGCTGCTTTTGATGATGCGGTTGCTGTCGTTATTCTTACTGGTGTTGGAGATAAAGCCTTTTGTACGGGTGGAGATGTAGAGGAATACCAAAAATATTATACCCGTACTCCAAGGGATTTCCTAAAATGGTCAAAGTTATGGTCCGATGCTTATAGCTCGTTAATTCATTTAGGCAAGCCTACTATTGCCAGGATTAATGGAATGGCTGTTGGTGGAGGAAACGAATGGCACATTGCATGTGATCTATCAATTGCCGCTGAACATGTTACATTCCGGCAAGTAGGACCTAGGGTTGGTTCGGTACCTGTTACTGCGTGCACTTTTTTACCTTTACTTATCGGTGATCGACGAGCGCGTGAGGTAATTCTTCTATGTGAGCCTTTTGATGCTAAGACTGCGTTGGAATGGGGCTTGGTAAATAAAGTTGTCCCTTATAAAGAATTGGACAATGCGGTTTCTGAAATGTGCGAAAAATTAAAGAGCAAATTTGCAGACTGTACACGGGAAAGTTTGAACCATTTGAACTTATGGAAAGATATAGCGATGCAGACCCTATCTCATGGATCGGATTGGCTTGCAGTTCATTTTAACAGTATGGAAGCACATGAAGGCATGACTTCCTTTGTTGAAAAAAGACCTACTGATTATATGAAGATAAGGAAATTGGCTGCTTCAGGAGGAAGCACTGAATTCATGTGGGGGCCCTATACTAAAAAGTGTAAAAGTTGTGGTGCCCGAAATATGCCTGAACATTTTGAATACTGCGGAAAGTGCGGAAAGAAATTAGTATAGATTATTGAACCAAGGAGAAATGCAAGGGGAGAAAGTAAAATGGAGACTAAATATATCTGCTCTGAGAAAAGGGATGGGGTTCTTAATATCATCCATGATAGACCTCCTATGAATTTTCTAAGCATAGAGTCGATGAAGGAATTTATTGATGTGCTTAGGAGAGCTGAAACTGACCCTGAGGTTAAGGTGATAACCATAAGGGGGGGTGGAGAGAAGTTTTTCTCATCAGGGGTTGATGTAGCTGACCATACGCCCGAACGGGCAGAAGAGATGATGGAAAAGTTTTATAATCTGCTCAATGCAGTAATGTATGGTTCAAAGCCGAAGATTGCAGTGGTTAAAGGTTATGCTCTCGGAGGAGGATGTGAGTTGATTGCTTTCTGTGATATGGTTTACGCATCAGAGAAGGCTAAGTTTGGTCAGCCGGAGATCAACGTAGGGGTCTATCCTGGACCAGCAGTAGCAATCTTTCCGAAATTAATCGGGCTTAAGAAAACGTATGAACTAATACTAACTGGGGATATGATTTCTGCGGTCGAGGCAGAAAAAATAGGTCTGATCAATCGGGTATGCGGGCATGAAGATCTCGATCGTGAATTGGATAAACTGACGAACAAGCTTTGTTCTAAGAGTTCGATTGTTTTGCAATTAGCTCGTAAGGCAATTTTCAGAACTAAAGATATGGATCTGGAAAAGGCTATGGACTGGAGCGGGGATATCTATAAAGGGGAACTAATGCATACCGAGGATGCCTTGCATGGGATTGAGGCTTTTCAAACTCAGAAAAAGCCAGTCTGGAAAAATAGATAAGTCTAGTAGGAGATATTCATTCTTTAAGAGAGTTAGTTTTCTGAATTTGGGAAAACGGGGATTCTCTTGATGAACATCTTAGAGGTGTAGACAGGGTAGCACCTCGAGAGGAAAGATAATTATGGTAGGAATTGTTTCATTTGGAGCCTATGTGCCGTTCTACAGGTTAAGTCGTGATAGGATCGGTAGTGCTTGGGGGAAAGGGGGTGCTTCGACTGAAAGGACTGTTGCCGGTGCCGATGAAGATGCCATCACCATGGCAGTCGGAGCCGGCCTTGATTGCCTGCAAGGTTGGGTAAAAGAAGAGATTGATTGCTTGTACTTTGCTTCAACTACGCCTCCATATGCTCTAAAACAGTCTGCCAGCATCATTTCGGCTGCTTGCAATTTGAGGGGTGACATCAATACCGCCGATTTTGGAAACTCGTTTAGGAGTGGAACAAATGCCATCCGGTCTGCTATCGATGCCGTTAAAAGTGGATCATATAAGAAGGTGCTGGTCACTGCTTCGGAATGTCAAATTCCTCCCCCAGACTCAGAGCAAGAATTCATCCTGGGAGACGGGGCCGCGGCCTTCCTGATCGGAGATTCGGATGTGGCCGTGAGCATAGAGGGCAGCTATAGCATCAGCAATGAATTCATGGACTTCTGGAGGCTTCCCACAGATCTGTACAACCAGAGTTGGGAGGATCGTTTTGTCTTGGATATGGGATATTTTCGGCTTCTTCCCCAGGCTGTCTCTGGATTGATGGAAAAGTACCAGGTGAGCTCGAAAGATTTTTCAAAAGTTGTCTATAACGCACCCGACCCGAGAAGCCACAGGGCGATAGCCAAGAGCCTTGGGTTTGATGTGAATAAACAGGTTCAAAATCCGCTATTCGATGTCGTCGGGAATACCGGAGCCGCTTCGTCCATGATGATACTAATATCGGCACTCGAAGGAGCCAAACCAGGGGATAGAATTCTTTTTGCAAATTATGGGGATGGTGCCGATGCCTTCATCTTGCAAGTGAACAGCCAGATTGAAAAGAGTAAACAGAGGAAGGGAATAAGTGGTTACCTGATATCTAAAATGATGCTCCCCTCTTACGGAAAATATTTACATTTTCGCAACTTGATGAAGTGGGATGTTGATCGTCGCCCCACCCCGCGGACTTCTTTACCAATCTATTTCAGGGAGAGCAAAGGGTTGTTTCGACTCATCGGTCAGCGTTGCAATCGATGCGGACATGAACAATTCCCAAGACAGAGACTGTGTATGTGGTGTCAGAAAAGAATGCAAAGCCCTGATGAATACGAGGACGTCTGGCTTCCTAAGCAAAAGGGACATCTCTTTAGCTATAGTATGGAGCAGCGCGCCTCTGTTATAGATCTACCTAATGTGAACTGCGTGGTGGATTTAGAGGGCGGAGCCAGATTTTATGGATTGATGACAGATCGTGACCCAGAGAAACTTACTATTGGGATGCCTATGGAGTTCACCTTTCGAAAAATAAATGACGCTCAGGGGGTTCATAACTATTTCTGGAAGGTCAGGCCCGTGAGAGAATAAGGAGTTGGAATAAAATGGAGGGTATTAAAGATAAAGTAGCGATCATTGGCATGGGTACTTCCCCCTTCGGAGAACTGTGGGGGAAAAGTGTTGAAGATTTGATAATTGATGCTGCTACCGAGGCCTTTGCAGATGCTGGTGTAGAGTCAAAAGACATTCAGGCTGCCTGGCTTGGAACTTTTGATTCTGGATACACAGGACAAATTCTATCTTCCCCTTTACAACTCCAATACATACCGATTACAAGAGTGGAGAATGTCTGTGCGACCGGTATCGATGCTATTCGGAATGCATCCTTTGGGTTGATCTCGAAGGCTTATGACCTGGTTCTGGTTGTCGGTGTGGAGAAGATGAAGGATTTGGGATTTGGCGGGCTTTATGGTGCACCGGGTGTCTTCCATCCCGTGTATGGGGCCCAGGCTACCGCCGCAGGTCGTTACGCCCTAGCGGCCACGAGATACTTTGAACGCTATGGTTTGAGTCCAGAGGAAGGCAAGAAGATCCTTGCAATGATATCCGTGAAAAGCCATTACAACGGTGCCCGAAACCCGAAAGCACATCTTAGGAGAGAAGTTACAATAGATGATGTGATAAATGCTCCCATAATTGCTTGGCCGTTAGGATTATATGATTGCTGTGGAATTACCGATGGGGCTGCAGCGGCCATTCTCTGCCGGACTGAGGACGCTAAGAACTTCAAACACAAGGGTGAATATATCACCATTAAAGGGATTGGGCTTTCGGTGGGTCCGGGATGGGGCAAAGAAAAGGGCGATTACGACTATACGCATTGGCCAGAAACCGAAGTTGCGGCAAAGAGGGCCTATCAAGAGGCCGGTATCAAAGACCCTCGTAAGGAATTGGACCTTGCCGAAGTTCATGATTGCTTTTCTATTGCCGAGCTCATCGCCACCGAATCCTTAGGATTTTGTGAACATGGAAAGGCTAAGCTAGATATTGAGGCCGGCTCTTTTACTTTGGAGGGAGATTTACCTGTTAATCCGAGTGGTGGGTTGAAATCATTTGGGCATCCCATAGGTGCCAGCGGGTGTAGGGAGGTATCTGAAATATATAACCAGCTATTGGGCAGAGCAGAATTGCCCCAACGCCAGCTCAAGAATCCAAAGTTGGGACTAGTTCACAATCAAGGAGGGCACCCGGGGAGATTCATGGCTGGTGTCTGCATTGTGGGCTTACCCTAATACAGCATAAATATATTGCGTTTGTTTAACAATCCTATTGTAAAGATACGTCCCTTTTTGGATTTTACCGCTCCTCGTTGAGAGGATGAGAGCTTAGGTTGTTTTCTGATTTAGAGAATATCCTTGAATGAGGGGATGACCCAAGCCGCGCTTTTTAGTGAAAAGGAGGAAAGAAGATGAGTGATCCCGAGTATAAGACGATCCTTTATGGTAAGGATAAAGAAGTGCCCAACATACTGTATGTCACCTTGAACCGACCGGATGTTAACAATGCTGTTAGCATCGGGGAGACGGAGATGACCGGTGAGTTGAAGGATGCAATGAGGAGAGTGAATCAGGACGATGAGGTCAAAGTGGTGATTTTCAGGGGGGCTGGGAACAATTTCTCGGCGGGATTCGATCTCTCCATGGTGTATCGCGTCTATGGTGGAGGCCCCGACCACAGGCCCAACCAGAGGATGAGGCTACAAACAGACCAGGACCAGTTATATGGTTTTCTGAGGGCGATACTGGATTGCAATAAAGTGACGATTTGCCAAATTCACGGATGGTGTATCGAAGCTGGACTTTACTTCGTCAAGGCCTCTGACTTGGCAATCGCTGCTGATAACGCAAAAATTTCTCAGATGGGTCAGAGACTTGCTTTTGGCGGATTGCCCATTTTGCCGCTTGAGATGTTCATGGGCTATACAAAAAAGATGACGGAATTTATTCTCACCGGTAGAACCGTGAGCGGAGCCGAGGCAGAACAGATCGGCATCGTTAACAAGGCTATTCCGGAGGAAGATTTGGGACAAGAGGTCTACAGGCTGGCCAAGGCGATCAGTATTTTGCCCAGGGATGCCATTGTTATGGGTAAGGTGGCAAGGCGCCACACCTTGAGCGCCCTCGGAATGGATCGACTTTCGGAGGTGACTGTGTATCATACACTCTCTACCAATATCAGCTATACGCAGGACGAACAAGATTTGATGTTCATCAAGGACAGGGAAAGTATGGGGCACAGAGAGGCGTTCCACAAGCTTCATGAAAAATATGAGGCGGCGCTCAATGAGACAAAATATTTCAGGAGCTATCGTCCTAAGAAGAAAGCGAAAAATGAGTAGATCCCTTGTAAGCCACACCTTCTTATTTCGGTTACAGCTAAAGGGAGAACTTTAGGGTCAGGGAAAGGACAAGTAGAAGGGAACAATCCGTTGAAGATTTCTGGCAAGCAGAGGAAATGATTAAAAAAGAAATTG
>Ga0209048_10001163_pt1 | contig 27371 bp, 24 predicted proteins | sample FrelakmetCRP12CR_FD_187146 | JGI IMG/M metagenome (GOLD analysis project Ga0209048, IMG submission 187146) | Freshwater lake sediment microbial communities from the University of Notre Dame, USA, for methane emissions studies - CRP12 CR (SPAdes)... | ecosystem: Environmental > Aquatic >... | reverse complement strand
GGGGCTGTGCCAAAATGGGGCCAAAAAAATGGCATAATCGGCCCCTTAGTGGCCCCTAGTGGCAACTGAACGCTTTTGGGCAAAAAACGAGAATAAGCCTGATTCCATTGGCTTTTATGGGGTTTTGGGAGAGTGAGCCAGGCGGGACTCGAACCCGCGACCACAAGCTTAAAAGGCTCGTGCTCTGCCACCTGAGCTACTGGCCCGTCCGCGCGGCGCATATTGGTCAATGGCCGGCCAAAGGTAAAGCAGTTAATGAAGGCCAAGCGACGATCCCCAACCCGATGCGCTGCGGCTGCCGGGCTCTTCGATGTGGACTAGCGGCTCGCTGGCGCGCCCGGGTCCTGGGGATTATTTATTACCCTTGGTTGTTTTCGGCGGTTCCTTCTTGGGGACCGACGCTTTTTGCAGATCGCTCTTCAGGCTGGAGGGACTGAACTTCTCGCCCACGAGTGCCGCGCCCTGATACACTTGCACACTCCAACCGCTCAAGCGGTTGCCGGAGGCGGGGGTGGTCTTGCCACCCTCGAACTTCGAGGGTGTATAGGTGATGCTGACCGGCGGTTCGCTGGTGACGCAGACCGGCGACATATTCGTCAAGGCGACAGAGATGTCGCCCGAACCGATCTCGACCGTTTTGTGCTCCCCCACATCCTGCCCGATCAAACTCCACCGCACGCGCAGTTCGCCCAAATCGGACGTGCTCACGCGGGCGATGGTGATGATCAGTTGTTTGTTTTTCTTGTGGGGGTCCGGGGGTTTCTGGTCCTTCTTGTACGGCTGCCGGGGTTCGACCAGATCCGCTTTGATGATCCTGACGGAATTGACCGATGGGGCGGGGGCCGGAGGCGGGGCGGGGGTCTCCGCGGCCGGTGCCGTGGCGCTCAGCATCACCAAGCCGGTCACACAACATAGCAGATGCTTCATAATACCGGCTCCTTTGGGCTTACACGACAACCACATAACCTGCCTGCCAGTATAACGTCTCGCACGACAGAATCAACTGCTATTTCATTTCCCGGGGGCGTCCTACGCGCGTTTCTCGATGGGCACGAAGTGCGTCTCCATGGGGCCGGTGTAGAGTTGCTGAGGACGGCCGATGCGCTGATCCGGATCGCGACGCAACTCCTGCCACTGGGCGATCCAACCGGGGAGACGACCGATGGCAAAAAGGACGGTGTACATGTTCGTCGGGAAGCCCAAGGCCCGGTAGGAGATGCCGGTGTAAAAGTCCACGTTCGGGTAAAGCTGGCGCTCCTGAAAGTAGGGGTCGGCCAGGGCCTTGGCCTCCAATTCGAGGGCGATGTCCATGAGGGGATCCTGCCGGCCGATGCGGTCGAAAATCTCGCGGCAGATTTTCTTGGCGATGGCGGCGCGGGGATCGTAGGTTTTGTAGATGCGGTGGCCGAAACCCATCAGCCGCTGTGGCTTCTTCCGGTCCTTGGCCCGCGCGATGACCTGGTCCACATGCCCGCCTTCCCGGAAAATAGTTTCGAGCATCTCGACGACCTCCTGGTTGGCGCCGCCATGCAGCGGGCCCCAGAGGGCGCAGATGCCGGCGCAGATGGAGGCATACAGGTTGGCCCCGGCGCTGCCCACCAGTCGGACGGTGGAGGTGGAGCAGTTCTGCCCGTGGTCGGCATGGAGGATGAAAAGCTGATTCATCGCGCGGATCAGGGCCGGGTCAATCCGGTAATTGGTCACCGGCGCGGCGAACATCATGTTGAGAAAATTGGCGCAGTAGGACAGTTTGTAGCTCGGCTGGATGACCGGCTCGCCGATGGATTTCTTATAGGAGAAGGCCGCGATCGTGCGCAACTTGGAGAGCAGGCGCGTCGCGGCGATGTCAATGTCCTCCTCGATGTTTTCGACCTCGGGATAGAAGCTGGACAGGGACACCACCATGGCGGAAAGGACGGCCATGGGATGCGCGTGCTCCGGATAGCGCCGGAAAAACGTGCGCATGTCCTCGTGGATCATCGAATGCCGGTTGAGCAACTCGGAGAATTTCTCGGACTCCGCGTGGGACGGCAACTGCCCGTGGATCAGGAGATAAGCGACCTCGACGAACGTGCAGTGCTCCGTGAGGGTCTCGATGGGATAACCCCGGTAGAGGAGCAGGCCCTTGTCGCCGTCCACCAAACTGATGGCGCTCCGGCAGGAAACCGTGTTGCCGAAACCAGGGTCGTAGGTCAGCACCCGCGCCGTCTTGTGCAGGGAACGGATATCCACCGCCCGGTTGCCGGCGCTATCCTGCACTACGGGCAAAGACACCGTTGTGCCGTCCACCCGCATCTCGGCGGCTGGGGCTGGAAGCTCGTGGGGCATAGACGAATGATCCCGGCTGGAGGGGTGATCGCGCCGCTCAGGCCTTGAGGACCTTGCCCGCCTTGATGCAGGCGGTACACACACGGCGGGACCGCACGGTGCCGCCCTCGCGTACGCGGAGTTTCTGCAGGTTGGGCAAAAAGCGCCGCTTGGTGACGGCGGTGGTGTGCAATCCGATGCCGCCCTTGCGTTTTTCCAAACCGTGTCGAATCACCCGGCTGCCGGCCCGCGGACCCTTGCCGCATACTTCACACACATATGCCATAAGATTGCCCTTTCAGTGGCGCGGAAGTCTACTTGAAACGGAGCAAGACGGCAAGGTAAAAACAGATAAAAATTTAATCAAGCCGCGCGCGGAACAGCAAACGACAGCCTCAAGCGGCGGATTGACAAGCTCCCGCCATTGCACTAGCGTGAGCCCAGCAATGACATGGCCCACCGCCGCAGAACGCGGAGGGGGGGCTGCGATAGCGAGGGAGGAAGGAACAACCGTGGCGGAAGTAAAAGTTAAGCGCGGCGAGTCGGTAGACAAGGCCATGCGCCGTCTGAAAAAGAAAATGGACAAGGAAGGCACCATGCGGGAAATCCGCGCGCATCGGCATTTTGAAAAGCCGAGCGAGAAGCGGCGCCGCAAGGCGGCCCGGGCCCGCTTGCGGGCGGTCTAAACCCGGTGCGCTGCAGGGACGGCCGGGCGGGTCCGCGCCGGTCGGCGCCGGCAGTGCGCTGAACCGGAGCGGCATGGATTACGCCCTGACAACCCGCTGGAACGCGGGCCGCCACGTCGCCGGCGAAGCCATGCTCGAGGAAATCCTTGAGCTGGGCTTTACGCGCGTTGAGTTGGGTTATGACCTGCGCGCAGATCTCGTGGCCGGTGTGGAGCGCATGGTGCGCAGTGGCGCCGTGTGCGTGGATAGCGTGCATAATTTCTGTCCGCTGCCCGTCGGCGCGCCACAGGGCAGCCCGGAACTGTACCCCTTTACCAGCCCGGATCCGCGCGTCCGCGCGGCGGCTGTGCGCCATACGGAAACCACCATCCGCTTTGCCGCGTCGGTGGCGGCACGGGTGGTGGTGGTCCACGCGGGCGGCGTTGACATGACCCGGCGCACCCGGGACCTGGTGGCGCTGGCCGAACGCGGGGAAACCGGCAACCCCGCCTATGAGAAAATCAAGTTGAATCTCCAAACGGCGCGGGACCAGCGGGCGCCGCAGCACGTGGCTTGGCTCCGGCAGGGGATGGAGCAACTGTTACCCGTGCTGGACGAAACCGGGGTCGTGCTGGCGCTGGAACTGCTGCCGTGGTGGGAAACAGTGCCCTCCGAGGTCGAAATGGAAGCGCTCATGCAGTATTTCCACTCGCCCCGCGTCCGATGCTGGTATGATGTCGGGCACGGCCAGATTCGCGAGAATCTGCTGCAGATTCGGCAGGATCGCTGGCTGCCCCGCTTGGCGCCGAGTCTGGTCGGCATGCACCTGCATGATGTGCGTCCTCCGGCGCACGACCATCTGATGCCGCCGCGCGGCATGGTGGATTTCGACCGGTTGCGGCCCTTCGCCGCGGCGCCGGGCATCCTGCGGGTGCTGGAGCCCTCGCCCGACGAACCCGCGGAGGACATCCGCGAGGGGCTCGCCTATCTACAGCGGATCTGGAGCGGATGATGCGTATTCTGATCACGGGCGCCCGCGGTTTTGCCGGCCGGCATCTGGCGGCCGAACTCCTGGCGCATGGGCACACGCCCTTGCTGCAGGACATAACGCCGGCGCAGGATGCGGAGCTGTTTCCCGGCTGGACGGGAGATTTGCGGGATGCCGCGGACGTACGCCGCGCCGTGCACCGCTTGCAGCCGGAGGCGGCTGTGCACCTGGCCGGCCTCTCCTTCGTCCCCCAAAGCTGGACCCAGCCGGTGGACTGTTTTTCCGTCAACGTGCTGGGCACCCTGAATTTGCTCGAGGCGTTCCGGCTGGAAGCACCGCAGGCGCGCCTGCTGGTGGTGAGCACCGCCGAAGTCTATGGCCGCCCCCCCCGCCTCGCGCGGCTGACCGAGGATGCGCCGCTGCAGCCGCTCACGCCCTACGCCGTGTCCAAGGCCGCGGCGGAACAAATGGCGCTGCTGTACGCGGGGCGGCACGGCCTGCCGACACTCGTGGCGCGGCCCCGGAATCACATCGGCCCGGGCCAGGCGCGTTATTTTGTGGCCGCAACCTTTGCCGAGCAACTGGCCCGCATCGCGCTGGGCCGGGCGGAGCCGGTGATCCGCGTGGGCAACCTGGCGAGCGAACGGGACTTCGCCGATGTGCGCGACGTGGTGCGCGCTTACCGGCTGTTGCTCGAGCGGGGCCGCCCCGGCACCGCCTATAACATCGCCTCCGCCGGCCCCGTCAGCATCCGCGTCCTGCTGGAGATCCTCTGCCGCGAGGCCGGCGTGCAGCCGCGCATCGAGGTGGACCCGGAACGCCTGCGGCCGGCGGATCATCCGCCGGTGCTGGCCACGGACCGCATCCACCGCGACGTGGGCTGGCAGCCGGGCATCCCGCTGGAACAAAGCCTGCACGATCTGTACCAGGACATCCGTGATGTGTTGCGCGCGTCTGCCTGACATGAATGCACGGCGATGGCCAACCTGGGCCGGGAAAGTACTGCGCGCGGCGCTGTGTGTGGCGCTGCTGGCCGGGCTGTTATGCCGGGTGGATGGGCCCACCTTGCGTGACGCCGGGCGCGACGCGCTGGCTCACCCCGGCTGGCTGGTCGCCGGCACGCTGCTGGCGCTGGGCGGCCTGTTGATGGCCGCCCTGCGCTGGGCCGGTATTCTGCGTGCCCAGGGTTTTACGCTATCCGCCGGCCATATCATCCGCATGTTCTTTATCGGCCAGTTTTTCAACGCCTTCATGTTGGGCGCCTGCGGTGGCGACATGGCGCGGATCTACTACACGATCCGGGCCTCCGTCCGGTTGCGGACCGAGGCCGCCACCACCGTGCTCATTGACCGCGGCATCGGTCTCATCCTGCAGATGGTCTTTGGCTGTGTGCTGACCCTGGTTTACTGGCCCCTGTTCCGTGCCACGACCACCGGCCGCGCCGCGGCGGTGTTGATGTTCGCCGGCCTGGCCGGCGCGGCAGCGGGGTTGCCGCTGCTCCTGCGCTGGAACCTGTTCGAGCGCTTGGCCTTTCTGCAGCGGCTGGCGGAACGCACCCTGCTGGGTCAGCGGCTCCGGCGCGTCTACGAGACGGTGTTCGCGTATCATCGCCAGCCCCGCGCCCTGGCGGAGGCCGCCGTCTTTTCCCTCCTGAACCTGCTGTTCCAAATCGCCGCCTGTGCGGCGTTGGGGCGCAGTCTGGCGATGGACGTCCCCCTGGCCGATTTCTGCGCATTTTTCCCTGCCATCAGCGTGCTCACCGCCATTCCGCTGACGCCGGGCAGCTTCGGTGTGCGCGAAGGACTTTTCGTCGTGCTGTTCCGCAGCGTGGGGGTGGATGGCCACCGCGCGCTGCTGCTCTCCCTGCTGTATTATTTCAGTGGCCTGCTGTGGAGCCTGGTGGGCGGCGTGTTTTTCCTGGGCCACTCCGCCGCCGGCAGCCGCAGTCTGCGCGCAGAACTGGATTCCATCCGCCAGGGCGCCAACCAGGAATAAGCTGAAAGTCCTCCGGAGGAGGGCTGAAAGTCCTCCCTTGGAGGACTGTGCGCGGTACAGGCTGCGTTCGGAGTCGGGGCGTGGCGCCTTCCGGCGTGCCTTACTTGCCGGGCTGGGCTAAGACCACCTTGGCCTGGCTGCGGAGAGAGTTGACGTAGTCCTGCAGAGCTTTCTGGCGTTTTTGCTGTGTTACCGCCTGGCGCAGGCGCTCCTTGACGTCATCGAACTTCAAGGATTGCGTCGCCCGTCGGTCCTGCACCTGCAAAATTTCATAGCCCCGTTGGGTTTGGATGACCGGTCCGAGTTCGCCGGCTTTTTGGGAAAAAGCCGCGGCCTCAAAGACCTTGTCGGTGATCTGTCCGCGCGCGAACGGCGGCAGCAGGCCGCCCCGTGCCTTGTCCGGGTCGTCGGACATGGCGGCCGCCACCGTTTCGAATTTACCGCCCTGCAACAGTTGCTGGCGGATTTTTTCGGCGCGCGCCTGTTGGGTTTTGGCCGTGGCGGGATTTCCGCCGGGCGGGGTGGCCACGAGAATATGGCGCACCGTGACGAGTTCGGGCACCTGCAGCACGCGGGGATTGTCCTTCACCAACTGGTTGAGTTCCGCGTCGGTGGCATTGGGGATGCTTTGCACGCGGCGCTCGATCAACCGGGTGATCTGCAGTTCAGTCAGGACGTCGTGGCGGAATTCCTGCTCGGTGATTCCGCTGGTCTTGATGGCGGCCTCGAGCGTGGTGTTGGTGGGTAGTTGCTTGCGGATCATTTCAATGGCGGCCGCCAGATCCTGGCCGGGCACGCTGATCTTCTCCTTCTCCGCGGCCATCAGCAACAGTGTGCGCAGGATCAGGTTGTTGGCCGCCTGCTGGGCCGGCAGAAAATCCCCCGTCCGGGTGCGGGCCTTCTGCATTTCTGACTGAATGTCGCCGTAGGTGATCTGCTTGCCGTTCACCGTGACGGCCACCGCCGCCGGATTGGTCTGCGTGCCGGGCATGGCGTTGAAGATGCCGACGGCCTGGGACAGGTCCAGGCGGTTGGTGGCCGGCGCCGTTTTTTTCCGGCCGCAGCCCGGCAGCAGCAGGCCCAGCGCCAGCAGGCTGGCGCAACCGGCCAGGCCACGCGTGCGCCAACAGGAGTTTTTGTTCATGGCAGACCTTTCAGCTCAGTGGTTGAGGCCGGGAATGGACGGCGCTGTCTCCCAAGGCTGCGGGGTGTTCCAAGGGATGTCGGAATCCGGCGCGGTGGTGACGCAGCCGGCGCCCAGCAGGGCCAGGACCAGCCATAACGCTCCCAATCCAACGACCCTCCCGGCCGGCTGGGGCGCGCTTGCGGGCGTCTTCAGCGCGCGGCGATCCATACCGACGGCTCCGCGCTGAACGTCAGGATTTCGGCCACTTGCAACCCGATGAGCGCGACGAAAAAGAGCACGGTCACGAGCGCGAATCCGGCGACGATTTTAGTAGAGAACATGGTCGCCTTCCTGCAGCACGGTGTTGGGTTTCAAATCCGCCGTGACGATATCCGCAATGGCCACGTGGCGCAGCACCATGCCGATGCGCACCTTGCCGATCAGCTCATTGTCGCGGTGCACCATCATTTCGACCGAGGGCAGCAGCCCGTTGTCCAAGCCGATGTCCAGCACGACGAAATTCCACGTCGGGTTGACGGCCAGGATGTTGCCTTTGAGGCCCTTGGGAATCGGGAATTTCTCGCCCAGTTGCGCGCGCAGATACTTGTTCTCCTTGTCGCGCTCGTTGATCACCTGGTTGGCCTCGGTGAGACTGGCTTCCAGCTTGGTAATCTTCTTGGTCAAGCTGTCCACCTGGCCTTGCAGGCCCGTTTTGTCCGTCTCCAACTGGGCGATTTTGGCGGCCTTCTCGGTGATCTCCGCGTCCTTCTTGGTCACGGTTTCATTCAACTCGGCGATCTTGTTCTGCGCGGTGACCAGCTCGGCTTTGGCCGTGTTCAGCTCCTCCCGGGTCTTGGCCAGCACGCTCTTGGTCTCCGCCAGTTCCTGCTTGTTGGTCTGCAGGTCGCTGTAAACAATCTCCGCCTGCACAGCCAGGTCGCTCAGGGGTTTGTCTAGGGCCGCCAGTTCGGCCTTGTTATTGGCCTTCAATTGATTGGCGGTGAGCTTGCTGTAATTCAGATTCTTGGCGATTTTCATCGCCGTCCCTTCCAGGCGTTGGGTGCGCCCCTTGAGCACCTCGCGCTTGGCGAACAACAGAATCCCCAGCGTCAACGCAACGGCGCTCAACAGCAGGATTACCAGCACCAGTGGTTTTAGCATTTTGGCCATAATCATACCCCCAACGAGCATTTTTGATAAAATAGTATCAACCGCTCATACCTGTCAATCAACAAATAAAAATCACGCTACCCATTCCCCCGCCTGCTCGATGAAGGCTTGACAGTGGAGGAAGGCTTCGACGACCGCGGGATCGAACTGCGTGCCGCTGTAGCGGCGGATTTCATCGAGGGCTTGCGCGGGGGGCATCGGCTGGCGATACAGCCGCGTGGAGCGCATGGCGTCATAGGCGTCAATAACGGCAAAGATCCGCGCGCCAACCGGGATCTCCGGGCCGCGGAGACCGCGGGGATAGCCCGTGCCGTTCCAGCGCTCGTGGTGGGCGAGGACGATTTCGGCGGCCTTGCCCAGATAGGGGCTGGCACAGACGATGTTGTAGCCGATTTCGGGATGGCGCTCGATGGTCTGTTTCTGCTCCGGCGTGAGGACCTTGCGCGTGAGGAGAATGTCGTCGGGGATCCCGCTTTTGCCGATGTCGTGGAGCAGCGCGCCGTGGCCCAGGTCCTCCAGCTCCTGCGGACTCAAGCCGACCTCGCGGCCCAGGATCAGGGCGAGCTTGCGCGCACGCTGGCTGTGCTGTCCGGTGGTGTGCTCCCGGGCGTCGAGCATGGCGACGAGGGCTTCGAGGGTGAATTCGTAGGATTGTTTGACCCGCGCGAGGGCTTCGGAAAGGGCGGCGCTTTTTTCGCGCACCATGTCTTCCAGATGCAACTGATAGCGGGCGTTGTCGTGGAGTAGTTTCTTGTACGTCAGGGCGCGCTCCACGACGGCGACGAGCTGGTCGCGGGAAAGCGGTTTTTGCACGAAGTCGTAGGCGCCATGGCGCAGGCTGGTGATGGCGTTGTCCACGGTGGCGTAACCGGTCATCATGATCTTGACGAGAAAGTGGTCCTTGCCCTCCAGGTGTTGCAGGAGCTCCAGGCCGCTTTCCTGGGCGATGACCAGGTCAATGAGGATGACGTCGTAGAAGCCGGGTTGCTGATCCAGGCGGGTCTGGGCGGCGGTGACGGAATACGCCACGGTGACGCTGTACTGATCCAGTTCCAGCGCCCGCTGGATAAAACGGCAGACGAGTTTATCGTCGTCCACCACCAGGATGTGGCCCCGGGGGCCGGGGGTGTCGGCCGGGGGTGTGACGGCGGCCACCGGTGCGGCGGTGTCCGCCGCCGGGAGCTGCGGCTGCCGGACCAGTTCCGGCGACCAGATGCAGATGCCGTTGCGGCCGCCGCGCTTGGCCGCGTACAGCGCATAGTCGGCTTGTTGCCATAACTGGGGGATGCTGCGGGGCGGCGCGAGGCCGTAATTCACGGCGATGCCCAGCGAGCAGGTCAGACGCAGGCGCAGGGTTGATTCGCAAAACACATGCTGCCGGACGGCCGGGAGGAGGCGATCCCCGAAGGCTTGCGCGGCGCCCTCCTCGACCTTGGATAGAATGACCACAAACTCGTCGCCGCCGTACCGGCCGATGACGTCGGAGGCGCGGGCCACGCGCTGGATCAGCCGGGCGAACTCGCGGAGCACCTGATCGCCGGCGGGATGGCCATGCGTATCGTTGAGCTGCTTGAAGAGATCAATATCGATCATGGCCACGCCCATGCGATAGCCATAGCGCTCGGCCATCTTCCAGGCGTGGTCCAATTCCTTCTCCAGATGGCCCCGGTTGAACACGCCGGTGAGTGCGTCGCGAATGGCCAACTCGCGCGAGTGGTTCAGGGCGACCAGCACGGTGGAGAGTTGATTGGCGGCATGGTAGAGGAAGGAGATGTCCGGCGCGGTGAAGGCGTTGGGTTTGCTCGAGGCGAGGTTCAACAGCCCGCGCAACTGGCCGCTGACGATGATCGGCACGGTGAACGTGCTCTGGGCGGTTGCGGATCCGCGTGGGTCCGGCTTTTCGCCTTCGAGTTGAATGCGCAGGGACGCTTCCGCCAGCGGATGGCCGCTCAACAAGGCGTAATGCTCCAGCATGTCCCGCTTCATGCGCTCGATGAAGGCCTCGGCCACCGGCTCCTGGCTGTTCAGCAGCAGCACATTGTTGCCGCTCTCCAGGTTGAGGATGCCCACCGCCGAGGAGGGCAGCAGGCGGCCCAGCCCGGCGCCGAGTCCGCGCAGGGCCTCCACCAGGCTCTCGCTGGTGATCGCCATCTCGCCGATGCTGCGCAATACGCTCAATTGATTCTGCGTGCGGTCCAACGCGCCGGCCAGCGGAGCCTCTCCCGCGCTGTTTTTATCCCGCACCTCGGCTTGGATTTCCGCCAGCAGTTTCGCCGGGTCCACCGGCTTGCTCAGGGCGCGGTGAATGCCCAGTTTGCGCAACGAAAGGAGGGCGGCCCCATCTAGAAAACCCGAGATGATCACGACCCCAAGCCACGGCCAGATTTTCAGCGCCTCCTGTAGAAACGCCAGGCCGTCCATCCCCTGCATCCGCAGATCCACCACCAGTACATCGAAGCCGCGCTGCAGCAAAATCTGCAATCCCTGCTGACCCTCCGTGGCGGTTTCCACCAAGCAACCGGAGGCGGCCAGGGTACGCTTGATCAGCAGGCGGATGGTGTCATCGTCATCCAGCACGAGCACGCGGATGGTCGGCGCGGCCACCGGCGGCTTGTCCTCCGGCCGAGCCGCCGGGGCCTGGCTGTGCTGTTGGTCGTGCTCGTTCATGCGCCCAGGAATGCTTCCCGAGTAGCCGGCTAACGGCTACCCGGCGACAGCATAGGGAAAAGGGCGCAGATGTCAACCGTCACGGCGCGCGCAGCAGGGCGAGTACGGCGTCGCGGTGCCGTTCCATCTGTGCACGGGTGCGCGCTTCGAGGTTGAGGCGGACGAGCGGCTCCGTGTTGGACGGGCGGACGTTGAACCACCAATCGGGGAATTCGATGCTGAGGCCGTCGAGTTCGATGACGCGGCCCCCGGCATAAGCCTGGCGGAGGCGCGCGATGGCGCGCGCGGGTTCGGCGACCGCGGAGTTGATTTCGCCGCTGGCCACATAGCGCTGGAGCGGCTGGATCAGCGCGGACAACGGACGGTCGGACCGGCTGACCAGGTTGGCGATGTACAGCGCGGCCAGAGCGGAGCTTTCGGTGAAATAGTTTTCGCGGAAGTAGTAATGGCCGGAGAGTTCGCCGGCAAACAGGGCGTTGGCCGCGCGCATCTGTTGTTTGATAAAGGCGTGGCCGACGCGGCACATCAGCGGCGTGCCGCCGCTTTCGGTGATGACCTCCTTGACGGCCCAACTGCTGCGGAGATCGTACAAAATGACGCCCTTTTGCCGCCGGAGCAGATCCTGGGCGATCAGCGCCGTGATCATGTCCATGGGGACAAAGCGGCCCTGCTCATCGAGGAAGCCGGCGCGATCCGCGTCGCCGTCGAAGGCGATGCCGAAATCAAAGGCACTCCGGCGCATCATCGCGGCGAGGTCGTCCAGGGTGTCGAGCTTGAGCGGGTTGGCTTCGTGGTGGGGAAAGGTGCCGTCGAGTTGGTCGTACAACGGTTCGATCTGGACGAGGCCGGCCAGCACCCGCCCTTCATAGATCCCCATGGCATTGGCGTAGTCAATTGCGATCCGGAGCGGCCGGCGGAGGTCGGCCAGGGCGCGGATGTGCGTTACGTAGCCGGGGGCGATGTCGTGGCGGCTGATGGCGCCCGGCTGGGCGGCGGGCGGATCGAAGGCGCCGGACTGCACCAGCCGCTCCAGGTCCTGGATGCCGGTGGCGCCGCTGATCGGGATGGCCTGCGCGCGGCAGAGCTTGAAGCCGTTCCATTCGCCCGGATTATGCGAGGCGGTGATCATCACGCTGGCGTCGGCGCCGAGCCGGCCGTTGGCGAAGTAGGACATGGGCGTGGAGCACAGCCCCAGGTCAGTCACTGCCGCGCCCTGCAGCATGAGGCCGCGGGCCAGCTCGCGGAACAGCGGTTCGGAATGCGGCCGCATATCCCGGCCGACGACGACCCGCCGGGGCTTGAGCAGCGTGGCCAGCGCGCGGCCGAGCTTGAACGCCAGCTCGTCGGTCAGGTCCTTGCCGTACACGCCGCGGATGTCATACGCCTTGAAAATGCCCGCCATGCTGCTCCCTGCTGGTTTGCGTTGCTGCCGATGCCCGCGCGAAAATAGCCGGAATCGCGCGCCAATTCAAGCCCGCAGCGCCAATTTACGAAGTTGCAGTCGCGCCGTTGTTCGGATACGTTGTCCGCCGTGGCGCGCTGCTTCGCGCCAGAACCAACCGGAGCAAGCACATGATGAACCGCAGAGATTACCTCAAGAGCATGGTCGCGGCCGCCGGGGCCGTGGCCTCCGGCGCGCTGGTCGGCCGGGCCGAAGACCAGCCGGCGGCCGCCGCCAACGCCGGCCCGGCCGCGGGCAGCGCCGGCCTGCCGTGCGGCAAAATCGGCGACCTGCAGGTCAGCCGCATGCTGCTGGGCGGCAACCTGCTGACGCATTTCACCCACAGCCGGGATTTGAGCTACGTTTATCGCCTCACGGCGCATTACAATACGGAGGCGAAAGTCATGGCCACGCTGGCCGCCGCCGAGGCGCAGGGGATCAATACGGTGTCCATGCATAATCCGCCGGGGCCGATCCAGATCCTGCGCCAATACCGCCGGCAGGGTGGCAAGATCCAGTGGATCATCTGCCCCACGGCGCCCGTGCAGGACGACATGACCGCCTACACGCAGCAGGTCAAGGAACTGGTGGACAACGGCTGCGAAGCGATTTATCTCTGGGGCGTGCATGCCGACCCGCTGGCGGCGCAGGGCAGGACTGACCTGATCGCCAAGGCGGTCGAGGTCGCCAAGAATCTCGGCGTGCCGTCGGGCGTCGGTTGTCACGATCTGAAGGTGGTCATCGAGTGTGAAAAAAACAAGGTGCCGTGCGATTTCTACATCAAGACGTTTCACCACCATAATTACCCCAGCGGCCCGAAGCCCGACCAGTTGGCCGGGCCGACGTCGGAAGAGCGTCCGGCCTACTGGTGCCGCGATCCGCAGCAGACCATCGAGGTGATGCAGAACGTCCAGAAACCATGGCTGGCCTTCAAGATCATGGCGGCGGGCGCGATTCCGCCGCAGGACGCGTTCCGGTACGCTTTCGAGAACGGCGCCGATCACGCCCTCGTCGGCATGTTCGATTTCGAGATTGCCGAAGATGTGGCGCTGCTCAAATCCATCCTGCCGACGATCCACCGCACGCGGCCATGGCGCAGTTGACATGACCGGGCGGATCAGCCTGTTGGCGCTGCTGCTGTGTGCGGCGGCGCACGCTGCGAGCCTGACGTTTGAGGCCGAGGGCAACGCTTACCGGTTCGATACCGGGACGCTGCGGGGCGTGTTGCGGGCGGAGGGGCAGTCGCGCGGGCTGTTGCCCGTGGTGGATGGCGCCACCGGCACGAACCTCGCGCGATCGTTGGGCTTGTTCTCACACTATCGGCTGCTGGATGCCACCCACCGGTACGGCACAGCGGCGTGGGACTGGGCCAGCGTAGCGCGGCGGCTGCCGGATGGCGCGGTGGAGACGCGGTGGACGGCCGACGCGGAACATCCGTTCGACCTGCAAGCCGTTTATCGGTGGACGGGATCGAACACGCTCGATGTGGCGACCACCGTGCGCGCGCATAAAGATCTGCGCCGGTTTGAGGTGTTTCTGGCGTCGTACTTCGAGGGCTTTGCGTCGGCGTTTGTGTACACGCAGGGCGGGTTGCTGGAGGCGAAGCAGGACGCCGGCGTCTGGCAGGCGTTTCCGCGCGATGAGGCGGCGGCAAAGATCATCGGCGACGGACGCTGGCAACGGCCGCCGCATCCGGTGGACTGGACGATCAGACCCCCGCTGGCCGGGCCGTTGGGCCTGCGCCGGGATGAAAAGACCGGTCTGGCCGCCCTGGTGATGGCGCCGCCGGCGGATTGTTTTGCGGTCGCCACACCGTACGGCGAAGAAGATCACCGGTCCCTGTATCTCTCGTTGTTTGGCCGCGACCTTAAGGCAGGGGAGAGCGCCACGGTGCGCGCGCGGCTGATCATCGGGCGCGGCATCACGGATGCCCAAGCCATCGCATTGTACGCAAGCTATCTAAAGGAGAACCGACCATGAACAACCTGCCTTGGTCGCGCCGCCAGTTCATCGGCGGCACGGTGGCCGCCACCGCCACCGGCGCCATCCTCGGCGCCGTGAGCAGCCGGGCGGCGGAGACGCCGGCCACGTCGGCGTCCGCGCCACAGATCACGCGCAAGATCAAGCTCGGCCTGATCGGGTGCGGTGGACGCGGCCTGTGGATCACCAGCTTCTTCAAGCAACACGGCGGCTACGAATTCCATGCCGTGGCGGATTACTTTGACGCGGTGGTAGACAAGGCTGGTGAGACGCTCGGCGTGGACAAGGCGCGGCGGTTCGCCGGGTTGTCGGGCTACAAGAAACTCATCGCCAGCGGCGTCGAGGCGGTCGTCATCGAGGACGTGCCGTACTTCTATCCCGAGCAGGCCCAGGCTGCGGTGGACGCCGGCCAGCACGTTTATCTGGCCAAACCGGTCGCCGTAGATGTGCCCGGCACGTTGCTGATCGGCGCGACCGGCAAGCTGGCGACCAGAAAGAAACGGTGCTTCCTCGTGGACTACCAGTTGCCCACCGACCCAGCCTGCATCGAAGTCGCCAACCGCATCCGCGCCGGCGCGCTCGGGCCGCTGGGGCACATTGCATCGTTCGGCATGGCGTGGCATGCGTGGCCCGACCCGCCCCGCGGGCCGAACATCGAAAGCCGGTTGCGCGACGAGATCTGGCTCTCCGATACGGAGCTCAGCGGCGACACGATGGTCTCCTACGACATTCACATCATCGACGGCGTGGTCTGGGCGCTGGGCAAGATGCCCGCCGCCGCCTCGGGTCGTTCGCGAACTTGCCGGCCGAAGCCCAACGGGGATCGCACCGATGTCGCGGCCGTGATTTACGAGTATGAGGATGGCGCTCTCTGGACACATGTCACCCAGTCGCTGGACAACAGCTTCGACGTCACGACTCTCTCGGCGAGCTTCTTCGGCCTGCAAGCCACGGCGCACCTCCAGTACGGCGGCAAAGTCTACGTGCGCGGCGGCGACCAGCATTACGCGGGCCAGATGGGCAGCGTGTTTGACGAGGGTGTCGGGCGTAACGTCGCCGAGTTCTACCGCAATATCACCGAGGGCCGCTTCGAAAACCCGACCGTCCAGCGCGCCGTGAACGGCCACTTGACCGCCATCCTCGGCCGCGAGGCCGCCGCGCGGGGCCGGCGTCTGACAATGCAGGAATTGATCCGCGAGAACAAGCAACTGAAAGCGAACCTGAAAGGCATGCAGGCCTGAAAAACTGGAGCCCAGCCTTCGCGGCGGCGTGCAGGTCAGCCGCGGCACGGCGCGCGACAAGAGGAGCGTTCTCATGAAGCGAATAGTCCTGTATATCTTGCTGGCCGCCGGCGTGGCGGCGCGGGCCGCGCAGCCGTTTTTCCCATTCTGCATCGACTGGCACGATGCAAAGAAGCGTAATTTTTCCGAGCAGGCAGCGTTGTTGAAGGAGCTCGGCTACGACGGCGTCGGCCACATCTGGCTGGACAAGGTCGCGGAACGATTGCAGTCGCTCGACGCGGTGGGGCTGAAGCTATATCAGATCACGATGACAGTGAACGTCGCAGCGGGGGAAGCCCCGTTCGACATGCAGCGGTTCAAGGAAGTCCTGGCGCTGGTCAAGGGCCGCAATGTCCAGTTCCTCCTGATCTGCGACGGCGCCAAACCGGGCGACAAGTCCGCCGACGAACGCGCCGTGCAAGTTTTCCGCGAGATGTCCGATCTGGTCCGCGCGGCCGACGCAACCCTGTTGCTTTATCCGCATACAGGCAATTGGATCGAGCGCATCGAGGACGCCGTGCGCGTAGCCGACCTGGTGGACCGTCCCAACGTCGGCGTGATGTTCAACCTGTGCCACTGGCTGCGCGTCTGCCCGGATCGCGACTACCGGACGCGGCTCCGGCAAGCCCTGCCTCGTCTCTGGGCCGTCTCGATCAACGGCGCCGACGAACGCGACGACCAGCCCGGCTGGGAGCGTTACATCCAGCCGCTGGACCGGGGATCGTTTGACGTCGGCACGCTGCTTAAGACGCTGCGGGAACTCGGGTACAAAGGTCCGATCGGTTTGCAGTGCTATGGCATCGGCGGCGATGCCCGCGAGCATCTGGCGCGGTCCATGGCCGCCTGGCGCCGGCTGCAGGCGGGTTTGACGAACGCTCCGCCGGCGGCCGTGCCGGTTGCGGCGGGCCGGAAACAGGCGCTGATCGTCACCGGGCGGGATCTGCACAACTGGAAGGCGACCACGCCCGTGCTCCAGGCGGCGCTTGCCGCCGATCCGCGGCTGGCGGTGACGGTGACGGAGGATGCGAAGATGCTCGCCGCCCCGGAACTCAGAACCTACGACGTCATCGTGCTGCACTACATGAACTGGCAGGATCCCGGTCCCGGGGCGGCGGCGCAGGAAGGGTTGCGTCAGGCTGTGACCAACGGCACGGGCCTGGTGCTGGTGCATTTTGCCTGCGGCGCTTTCCAGGACTGGCCGGAGTTCGTCAAAATCGCCGGGCGCGTATGGGATCCGAAACTCCGCGCGCATGATCCGCGCGGCAAGTTCCAGGTCAGCTTCACCGACCGGACCCACCCCATCACGGCGGGATTACCGGCGTTTGAGGCCGATGACGAGCTGTACACCTGCCTGGCCGGCGACACGCCGATCCATCTGCTGGCCACAGCCCGCTCCGCCGTGGACCAGAAGGACTACCCCATGGCCTTCGTGCTCCAGTACGGCCGGGGGCTGGTGTTCCACTGCGTGCTGGGGCATGACGAAAAAGCGCTGAGCATCCCCGCCGTCAGCCAACTTTTCCGCCGCGGATGCGCCTGGACAGCCGGCTTGCCGCCGGGCGACTGAGCACGGCCCGGCAAAGCCGCAACCCAAGCAAAATGAATTTGGAACTCAGAATTTTTGGTTAGTGGCACAAGCCGTCCAGCCCGCGGCCGGCTCAGCCATGGCGGCGCGGGCCGAAATGCCGCGGCCCGGCATGATGGCCCTGGCCGTGCGCGGACTGCCCGCCGCCGTGCGGACGACCGCCGCCGTGCGGTCGTCCACCGCCGCGCTGGCCGCGGGGCGGTGGTTTGGCGGCGGCGCCGGTGGCTTGGCGCGCCGTCTCGGAATGGTAGGCGTGCCGGGTTTCCACCGGAACCGGCTGCCGGAGCAGCCGCTCGATGTCGCGCAGGTAGTCGCGCTCGTCGGCGGCGCAAAACGAAATGGCATCCCCGTCGGCGCCCGCGCGGGCCGTGCGGCCAATGCGGTGCACGTAGGTCCCGGGCTCGATGGGCAGGTGGTAGTTGATCACGTGCGTGATGTTGTCCACGTCGAGGCCCCGTGCCGCGATGTCCGTGGCGACAAGCACGCGGACCTTGCCCGCCTTGAAACCCGCCAGCGCCGCGGTGCGCGCGCTCTGGCTTTTGTTGCCGTGGATGGCGGCGACCGTGATGCCGGCCGCCTGGAGCTTTTCGGCGACCCGGTTGGCGGCATGCTTCATCTGAGTGAACACCAGCACCCGGTCCATGCCGGTGTCGCGCAGCAGCGACACCAACAGCGCATCCTTGTTCGTCCGGTCCACGAACAGGACCTTCTGGGCGATCTTTTCGATGGTGGGTTGCTCCGGGGTGATGGTGACGTGCACGGGATCGTGCACCAGGGTGCGCGCCAGCGCGACGACGTCCGGCGCCAGGGTGGCCGAGAAGAACAGCGATTGGCGCTTGGCCGGGAGCGTGGCGATGATCCTGCGAATGTCGCGAATGAAGCCCATGTCGAGCATCCGGTCCGCCTCGTCAAGCACGAAGATCTCGACGCTGTCCAACTGCACGAAACGCTGGTTCATCAGGTCGAGCAACCGGCCGGGGGTGGCCACGACGATATCCAGACCGCGCGTCAGCGCGACCTCCTGCGGCCGTTGGCCGACGCCGCCGAAAATCACGGCGTGCGTGGCGCGCAGGTGCCGCCCGTAGGCGCGGATGCTGTCGCCGATCTGGGCGGCGAGTTCGCGCGTCGGCGCGAGCACCAGCACCCGGGGCCGGCTGCGCGCCGGGGGGCGCGGGTGCCGGACGAGGTGCTGCAGGATGGGCAGCATGAACGCCGCGGTCTTGCCCGTGCCCGTCTGCGCACAACCGAGCAGGTCGCGTCCAGCCAATAAATGCGGGATGGCTTGAACTTGAATCGGGGTGGGGATGCGGTAACCCTCCTCGGCCAGCGCCTGCTGCAACGGGGGCAGGAGCAGATCGAATACGCCCGGCGCCGGGGCGGCAGCGGGCCGGCCGGGCAGCGGGGGCGGCAGGGCCCCGTGCGCGGAGTGCGAATGGGGGCGATGTTCCGGACGCGTTTGCGCGGACGGTTTCGGTAGGGCGTGTCCGGCCTGGTGGCCGGGCAATGGCTGCGGCTTGCTATGCATGGAATCTCCCGTCCGGTCATGTTAAGTCTCAGCCCGCCGGACGCGTGGAGGAGAAAGGCTGCGACTTTCGCAGCGGCGAAGATGACGCCTCAAGGTCTGTAAACGTGGGCACTTTACCGTTTAGGCCGGCTTTTGTCAAACCGCCGGTTTCCGGACCTAACACTGGAAGGTCCGGCCGGACCCTTGAATGTTAGGTGCGGATTTGGAGGGAGGGCATGCTGAGCGAGCCTCGTTCTGTGCCCAACGTTCGCCGTTTGGAGGGCGGTTGACGCGCCGGCCGGTTGCCGGTAGGTTTCCCGGCGATGAGCGATGTGTCGCGGACAGCGCTGCTGGCCGCCCAAGACCTGGATTACCTGGTGGAGGAATTCCGCACGGGGCGGACGGTTTTTGTCGCCGATGTGCCCGTGTCCGCGCAGGCCTGCCTCGCGCTGAACCTCGCCGCGGCGCTGGCGCGGCCGGTGCTCTGGCTGGGCGATAGCGGCAAGGCGCTCGACCTGTTCCAAGGCGACGTGGTTACGCTGTCCGGCAGCGAGGACTGCTGCGCGGTTTTTCCCGCGCTGGAGGATATTCCCGGTCGCAGCAACCTGGCCCGGGCCGACATCCTGGGCGATCGCTTGCGGACGCTGCAGCGCTGCCTGGCGCCGCCCGGTCCCGCGCTCATTGCCACCTGCGTGCAGGCCCTGGTGCAGCCCACCCTCACGCCGCGCGCGCTGCGGGGCTTTTCCCGGACGCTGACGCCAGGCGATGAGCTCGACCCGGCACACCTGGCGGCGGAGTTGGAAGCGCATGGCTATGCGTTCACAGCGGAGGTGCAGGAAAAAGGCCAGGCCGTCTTGCGGGGCGGCTTGCTGGACGTCTGGCCGCCCGCGGAACCCTGGCCGGTGCGGCTGGAGTTTGTCGGCGCAACGCTGGAATCGCTACGCGACTTCGATCCGGTGGAGCAGCGTTCCCTGGAGCGGCGGTCCGCGGTCCCGCTCACGCCGGCCGGCGAGCAACTCGCGGCGGACCGGGCGGAGGACCGCGGCCGGCTGCTAGATTATCTCGCGCCGGACACGCTGTGGATCTGGTCGGCGCCCGATAGCATCCGGCACCATGCGGCGTTATGCCTCGCGTCCGCGTCGCCAGCGCCGCGCGGCGCGCCGGAGCCGGTGCTGCAATTCGATACGCTCCGGCTGGAGGTGGAACACCGGTTTCCGCAGGGCCGGCTGATGATCGGGCTGGACAGCGAGCAGTCCGCGCCGTCCCGCGCATTGGACGTGCAACCGTGCGCCGGCCTGCCGGCGTTGGGTACCACGGGGCTCCGGCCGGACGTGCTGGGTCAGGAGCGCCAGCGGTTTGTGGCGGACCTCAAGCGCCACGCCGCCGCGGGCTGGCGGGTGGATGTGTTCTTCAACACCGTGGGCGCCCGCGATCGTTTTCTGGAGATCGAACAGGCGGACGCAGGGGCGCTGCAGGTGCACGTCCGGTCGTTGTCCGGCGGCTTTATCGTCCCGGCCCGGCGGTGGCTGGTCGTGGCGGAGTCCGACCTGTACGGTTTTCGCAAGACGCTGCCCGGGCGTTACGAACTCCATGGCCGGCGGCCCGGGCCCGCACGCGCGGCGGTGCAGCGCGTGGTCGAGTGGAGCGACCTCCAGCCCGGCGACCTGGTCGTGCACGCGGACCATGGCATCGGCAAATATCTGGGACTCTACGAAATTGCGTTCCAGGGCCGGCAGCAGGAGGTGCTGGCGATCGAGTACGCTGCTCAGGCGCGGTTGTACGTGCCGGTCAGCCAGGCGCACGTGCTGAGCCGCTACGTCGGCCTGGGCCGCCGCCGGCCCGAGCTGCATGCGCTGGGCGGCCGGCGCTGGCAGCGCGATAAGTCGGCCGCCGAGACCGCCGTGCGTGATCTTGCCGGCCAGTTGCTGGAGACCCAAGCCGCGCGCGCAGCGCTCCCCGGCCACGCCTTTCCGCCCGACACGCCCTGGCAGCATGAATTCGAGGCGGCGTTCCCCTACCAGGAAACGCCGGACCAGTTGGCCGCCATCACGACGATCAAGCGTGACATGGAATCCACGCGGCCCATGGACCGCCTCGTGTGCGGCGACGTGGGGTACGGCAAGACCGAAGTCGCCATGCGGGCCGCCTTCAAGGCGGCGATGGATGGCCGGCAGGTCGCCATGCTGGTGCCGACCACCATCCTCGCCCAGCAGCACTTCGAAACGTTTGCCGAGCGCTTGGCCGCATACCCCGTCACCGTCGAGATGCTCAGCCGCTTCCGCAGCCGGGAGCAGCAGGCCGACGTGGTCCGGCGCCTGCGCGCGGGCGGCGTGGACATCGTCATCGGCACGCACCGGCTGCTGCAGAAGGACGTGGCGTTCAAGGATCTGGGACTGGTAATCATTGACGAGGAGCAGCGTTTCGGCGTGGCGCACAAGGAACAGCTCAAGCAGTGGCGTCAACTCGTGGACGTCCTCACGCTGACGGCGACGCCCATCCCGCGCACCCTGTACCTCAGCCTCACCGGCGCGCGCGAACTGAGCACCATCCAGACTCCGCCGCAGGACCGCCTGCCGATCGAAACGATCGTCGCGCCGCTCAGCGACGAACTCGTGCGCGCGGCGATTCTGCGCGAGATCAACCGCGGCGGCCAGGTCTTCTACTTGCACAACCGCGTCCGGTCTATCCAGCACGTGCTGGAGCGCCTCCGCGCCCTGGTGCCCGAGGCGCGGATCGAGGCCGCGCACGGCCAGATGCCGGAACGGCAGTTGGCCAGTCTGATGCACCGGTTCACCAGCGGGGCGTTCGACGTGTTGCTCTGCACCATCATCATCGAGAGCGGCGTGGACATCCCCAATGTGAACACCATCCTGATCGAGCACGCCGACCGTTTTGGCCTGGCCGATCTCTACCAGTTGCGCGGCCGGGTGGGGCGCTACAAGCACCAGGCCTATGCCTACTTGCTGCTGCCGCGTCATGGCCGGCTGTTCGACACGGCCCGCCAGCGCCTCGGCGCGATCCGGCAGTTCGGCAGCCTGGGGGCGGGCTTCAAGCTGGCCCTGCGGGACTTGGAGATCCGCGGCGCCGGCAACCTGCTGGGCGCCGAGCAGAGCGGCCACATCTCGGCCGTGGGCTTCGAGCTCTACTGCCAGTTGCTCAAGCGCAGCATCGCCGCGCTGAACGGTGAAAAGCCGGCGCTGATCGTGGACATCGAAACGCGGCTGGACTTTCTCGACCTGGCCACCGCCGGGGCGTCCGGCGCCGCCGCCGCCGTCCTGCCCTACGATTACATCGAGGATGAGAATCTCCGCGTGCGCGCCTACCGGTCCATCGCCGAGGCTTCGTCGGCCGGCGATCTCACCCGGCTGCGCGCCGGCTTGCGCGACCGCTTCGGCCCGCTGCCGCCGGCCGCAGACCGCCTGCTCAAGGTCGCCCTGCTGCGCATCCTGGCCGCCGAGCGCCAGATCCGGTTCGTCGAGGTCGTCGCGGACAAGGTCATGCTGCGCCGCGGGGATGACTGGCTGCAGCGCGACCACCGCTTCCCGCGCCTGACCGCCGCCACGCCCGCCGCCAAGCTCGACGAGCTGCTCCGCCTCGTCCGTGCGTGCCCATAATGTGAGAATACGTTGATTAAATTATTAAAGACCTTCTCTGAAAGGCATTGTCAAGTTGTGCGGCTTCTTTCCTTGCTGCGGGTCAGCACAAGATTCCGTGATCAGACTTCTCGTCGTGCCTGCGTGGCACCTTATAGCTTCAGATCCCCGGCTCTCTACTCTGACCCAAGACGCCAGCGGATGCGCTTACGCAATCCGCTCCGTCCGTCCTTTCTGAGAGCAGCCGGGGAGATTCATGAATACAGGCGCGGATTGAAGGCGGCACCATCACCTGGCCGAATGGCGCGGACATCGCCCCGGAGACCCTCTACGCGAAGTGTGAGCAAGTAATTGCCGGCGATGCCTTGCAGTGCGCCTGACCCGTGTTGTGCGCTGACAAGCAATTGACATTTCATATCGCATCACCTATGATACCGCCATGCCTAAGCGTTACCAGGTCGTGATGGACTCCAACGTATTCGTATGCGCCTTGAGATCGAAGCGCGGGCCAGCGTACGCCATGCTCGCCTTGGTCGGGAAAGGAAAGTTCGACGTCAACCTCTCCGTCCCGCTGGTGCTGGAGTACGAGCAGGTCGCCAAGCGCTCGCGTTGGCAGAACGAGCCATCGTGGTCCTGCGTGTCGGATATGCTTGACTACCTCTGTGAGGTGGGGCGCAAGCACAGAATTCACTTCCTGTGGCGACCGCGCGAGCGTGATCCGAAAGACGACATGGTTCTTGAAGTCGCGGTCGCCGGTCAGTGCGACTGCATTGTGACGTACAATAAGAAGGACTTCACCGAGGCAGAATCCTTTGGCTTGGAGCTTCTCACACCGAAGGAGTTCCTGGTGAAGATAGGAGAACTGAAATGAGTGCGATTAGCCTTAGACTGCCGGATTCGCTCCACAGCCGAGCCCGAGTTCTCTCCAAGAGGGACCACGTTTCGATCAACCAGTTCGTGGCCACGGCGGTGGCGGAGAAGATCTCTGCCTTGGAAACGGAGGACTACCTCGCCCAGCGTGCTGCACGTGCCAGCCGAGCGAAATTCGAGGCGGCCCTGGCTCAGGTGCCCGACCGCGAGCCGGACGAACACGACCGATTCTGAAAGCGAAGAAACGCCTGAACGGTACGGCTTCGCCAGGCTACGGCGGGCAAACCACTGACCACTGACTACTGACAACGGACTACCGACGTCCTTGTCCCCTTACGCCAACTTCCGCGCGCATTCGCGCAACAACTTTTCTTCCGCCTTGCCAGCCTCCGGCGCGACCAGCGCCAGGCTCAGCCGCCGGGGAGCGAACAGGTCGCCGGCGAGCGTCTGCACGTCGTGCGCGGTGACGCGCCGGAAGCGCTCCATGATCTCGGCGGGTTGGATGAAGCGGCCGTAATTGAGAATGTTGTCGGCGGCCCACATCATGCGGGCCGAGGTGTTTTCGAGGCCGAGCAGGAGCTGGCCGATGACGTAGTCGCGGGCGCGGCGGAGTTCGGCGGCGCTGACCGGCTGCGCGCGCAGGCGCGCGATCTCGCGGACCGTCAGCTCCAGGGCGCGGCGCAGGTTGTCGCCGTCCACGCCGGCGGAGATGGCCAGCACCCCCGTGTCACGGAAGAGATCCACGCTGGTATGGATGGAGTAGGCGAGGCCGTGTCGTTCGCGGATGATCTGGAACAGGCGGGAGCTCATGTTTTCCCCGAGCACCGTGCTGAGGAGCTTGAGGGCGAAGCGGCGCGGATCGTGCCGGCCGAACAGGCGCAGGCCCAGGGCCAGATGGGCCTGCTCGATCTCCTTGCCGCGCACGACCGCGTCGCGCTGCGGCGTGCGGGCGGTGACCGGCCGGCAGGCCGGCGCGCGCTGCGGGCGCAGGCGGCCCAGCCGCTGGCGGACCTGGGCGACGGCCTGCGCATGCTCCACCTGGCCGGCGAGCACGACCAGGGTGGCGGCCGGCTGGTAGTAGCGGTGCTTGTACGCCAGGAAGTCGGCGCGCTGCAGGCGTTGCACGGTGGCGGGACGGCCGGCGAGCGGGCGGCCCAGCGGATGATCCGGCCAGAGCAGGCCGCCCAGCATTTCCTGGACGAGCTGCTGCGGCTGATCGTGATACATCTGGATCTCCTCCACAATCACGCCGCGCTCCTTCGCGATGTCGGCGGGCGCGAACCGGGGACACCGGTACATGTCCGTCAGGATGTCCAGCACGTCGGCCGCGTGCGCGGCGGCCACGTGGGCGTAGTAGCAGGTGGATTCCTCCTGCGTGAAGGCGTTGAAGTAGCCGCCGCGGCCCTCAATGGCCTGCGAGATCTCGCGCGCCGAGCGCGTGGTTGTGCCCTTGAACAGCAGGTGCTCGATAAAATGGCTGATGCCGGACAGCCGCGACGCCTCATGGCGGCCGCCGACCGCCACCCAGACACCTATCGCCACGCTGGCCACCGCCGGCGTGGCGGACGTCACCACCCGCAACCCGTTCTCCAGTTGGCTGACGCGCAGGTCGAGCTTCATGAGGCCTGCTCCAGATCCCGCAGGGCGACGCGTCCCTCGTACAGCGCCTTGCCGACGATGGCGCCGGCCAGGTTCGGGCATTCGAGCGCGCGGAGCGCGCGCAGATCGTCTGCTGAGCGAATGCCGCCGGAGGCGATCACTTCGCAGGCGACGGAAGCGCAGATCTTTTGCACCGCGCTGACATTCGGCCCCTGGAGCATGCCGTCCGTGGCGGTGTCGGTATAGATGATCGTTGGCACGCCGAGCGCATCGGCGTGGCGCGCCAAATCCACGGCGGACAGGTCGGTCGTTTCGGTCCAACCCTTGACCTGCACCCGCCCGTCACGCGCGTCGAGGCCGACGGCCAGGCGGTGGCCGAAACGATCCACCAGATGCTCCATCAGTTCCGGCACCTCCCAGGCCAGCGTGCCGACAATCACGCGGCGCACGCCGTCGGCCAGCGCGGCCTCGATGTCCGCTTCCGTGCGCAGTCCGCCGCCGACCTGGACCGGGATGCACACAGCCTGCACCATGCGCCGGATGATGTCGCGGTGTGCGGGGTGACCCTGGAACGCGCCGTCGAGATCCACCACGTGCAGCCAGGCGGCGCCCTCGGCCGCCCAGTGCTGCGCCATGCCGACGGGATCGTCGGAATAGGTGGTCGCATCCGCTGCGCGGCCCTGGCGCAACCGTACGCAGCGACCGTGTTGCAGGTCAATCGCCGGGAAAATGGTGAAAGCATTCATGATGAATCGCTGCTTACTTCTTATTGACCTCCGACCTCTGACCTCTGACCTCTGCTTACTGCTCGCTGGCCCACGTACTGAAATTGCGCAGCATTTGCAGTCCCCAGCGCTGACTCTTTTCCGGATGAAACTGCACCGCCAGCAGGTTGTCCTGCCAGAGGGCCGAGGCGTAGGGCCGGCCGTACTCCGTGATGCCGGCCGTCGCGGCGCCCGCCGCGGTCAGGTCGGCATAGTAGGAGTGCACAAAATAAAAATACGTGTCGGCGGGAATGCCACGGAACAGCGGGCAGTCCGACCGCACCGGCCGGACGCGGTTCCAGCCGATTTGGGGCACTTTCAGCCCCGGCTCCGGCGTCAGGCGCCGGTTGCGGCCCGGCAGCACGCCCAACCCTGGGACGCCGGGCGACTCCTCGCTGGCGGCGAACAACAACTGAAGTCCGAGGCAGATGCCCAGGAACGGGCGGCCCGCGGCGATCCAGTCCCGCACCGGCGCCACGAAGTCATGCGCCGTGAGATGCTGCATACAGTCGCCGAAAGCACCCACGCCGGGCAGGATCAGCGCGCGGCAGGGGGCCAAATCCGCCGGCCGGGTGACGACGCAGGCGGCGATATCGAGAAAGCGGCAGGCGTTCTGCACGCTGCCCAGATTGCCCATGCCGTAATCCAGAATGCCGATCATCGTTCGCCTCTCCGACCGCGTCCCTCGGGGCCCGCGGGCGCCCAGTATAACCCCGGCGCCCGGATTGCCAAGCCCGGTGTCACGCCCGGCCCCCCGTTGCGGCAAATAGAAACAATTCGATTGGCCCAATGTGGTTTATGTCGCTATAGTTCGACCGGGCTTGGGCGATGGGAAACGGGGGATTATGAAAAGCGTTCTGACAGCTCTTGTGGTCGTGCTTGCCGCCGCGGCTGGCGCGGAATCCGCCAAGGACGAGGCGGGGGGCAAGCCGCCAGCAACCCCTCAGTTGCTTTTGGAGCTGACCGACGGCTCGCGGATCGTCGGCACGCCGGCGCTTGATCATGTCAAGCTGCAGTCGGATACCCTCAAAGTGGATTTGAAACTGGATTTGGTTCAAACCATCGAGTTCGATCAGGAGCACCAGCAGGCTCAAGTAAAATTGAGCAATGGCGACCGGCTCAGCGGTCAACTGTCGCCGGCGAACCTCGATTTGAACGCCTCTTTCGGCAAGGTCACCGTCCCCTTGGCCTTGGTGAAACGCATGACCATCCGCAACGGAGCAGGCGTGGCCTTGGACGGCTTGATCCTGCACTATGCGTTTGAAAGCTTGGTGGATGGCGAAGTGCCGGACAAGACGGGCAACAACCCGCCGGCTAAACTCCAGGGCTGCAAAATCACTCCCGATGGCAAGAAAGGAAGCGGCTTGCTTTTTGGCGTGGAGGGCGGCTATGCAGCCTTCTCGGACAAAAATATGCCGGCCGGCAATTCGCCGCGCACCTTGGCCTTGTGGATTAAAACCGCCCCGTGTGCCCATCCGCAAACGCCAGTCATTTATGGGCAACCGACTAGAATCAGCCAGGTCGCCCTGCTGATTTATGAAAACGCATGCGTGGTGACATTGGCGGAAAATGGCAACCGCTACCCGGCAGGAAAGGGTCACGCAACCGTGACCGACGGCAACTGGCACCACGTGGTGCTGGTGTATGACGGTAAACGGACGTTGAGTGGGTATGTGGATGGCGAGCAGGACAGTACCGCTGCACGAAGTTTCACGACCACGCTATCCGGAACAGCCTATTTGTCACAACCCGGTGCCGATTACAGCTTCGCCGGGACGCTCGACGAATTCATGGTGTTCAACAAGGCGTTGACCGCCGCGGAGGTCAAAGACCTCTACAC
>Ga0209048_10001162_pt1 | contig 27407 bp, 24 predicted proteins | sample FrelakmetCRP12CR_FD_187146 | JGI IMG/M metagenome (GOLD analysis project Ga0209048, IMG submission 187146) | Freshwater lake sediment microbial communities from the University of Notre Dame, USA, for methane emissions studies - CRP12 CR (SPAdes)... | ecosystem: Environmental > Aquatic >... | reverse complement strand
CCTGGCCGGCGGAAATTCCGAAAAGGGCTGACAGGACGTCCGGGATCGCCCGGGTCTCGAGCGGTGAGAGGGTCAGGGTGGCCAGCGGCGGCGGGCCCGTGGAACCGACCCCGTAATACGTGAGCGTCACGTCGGCGCTCGCGTCCGAGGCCGAATTCGAGAGGTAGAGGTCCGAGGCGACGCTCCTGTCCCCGGTCGTGTAGGAGCCGATCCAGGGAAGCACCGACGCGGTCGTGGCCGCGGCGGGCAGCGACGGGGCGATGTCGGTCGTGCCCGCGTCGAAGACGAGGACCGACGATTGCAGGCTTCCGTCGGTGACCGCGACGCGCACCGCGTCGCCGGGCTCCGCGGAGAGGCCGAACGCCGAGGCCGCCGGATTGAAGGAGAGGGATGCATTCTTGGCGACGAGGAAGTCCTGCGTGCCGCGCAGAGTGCCGTCCGGGGCGTAGAGCGAGAGGGTGGCCTTCGCGTCCACCAGCGAGTACAGGTTCAGGATCGAGACCTCGGAGGCGAGGGCCCCCGTGAAGAGTGTCGTGGTCGAGTCCTTCGCGAGGGAGGTCGTCGCGGAGTCGGCCGGGAAGAGGTATCCAAACGTGCCCCCGTCCGGAAGGACGCGGACCGACCGCACCGTGGCCGTGAGGTCGGCAGCGCTGCCGGTCGTGGCGCCGATGCGGACCGGGCCGTTGAGCAGCGTCGAAGTGTCGACGAGGTTGCCGAAGGTGTCCGCGAGCAGGCTCGTCGCGCCCGGCGCGAGCGTGAAGGTCGTGCGGGGAGTTTGCGCGGCCGGAGAGTAGAGATAGAGGGCCTGGCCCGAGAACGCCGCCGTGCCGCCGTTCGAGACGGTGACGTCGATGCGGATTTTCGAGTCCGAGGCTCCCGCCAGGGCCGTCGCCATCGGAACGGACACGTCGGTGGTGCCGCCGATGGTCTGCAGGTTGAGAACCGCCAGCTTGCCGTCCGTGCCGACCCACAGGCGTCCGCCGACGACCGAGATGCCGTAGGAGTTGCTGGACGGAAACGCCGTCGTCAGCAGCCCGGCGTTCGCGGTGGGATTCGTGACCGCGAAGTCCGTCGCAGAAATGGGGGCCGGCGCCGAGGTGAATTCCGTCGGGACGATCGTCGAGTTGCGGACCGTCACGGCCCGTGTCGGGACGGAGTTGCCCACGGCCACGGTCAGGGGCGTGAGCTGCGTGATTGCCGTGACGTGCGCGAGGTTGGGATCGAGAACGGTGACCTGGGACTTCGCGGTGATCGACGCGATGTAGAGGCGGCGCTGGAAGATGTCGAAGTGGATCGGGGCGGTGATGTTCGCGTAGCTATAGAGCTTCCCGGACACCGGGTCGAAGTGGTCGATGCGGTTGGCCGAGCGCTGCGCCATCCAGAGCGTGCCGTCGGCGTCGAGCTCGATCTGGGCGGGATTCAGGCGCCCTCCGGAGATCGGGTAGAAAGTCCATGAGGTCTCGGTATCGGCGCCGGGGACCCACCGCACGATCCGGTTGTCGCCGAAGTCCGCCAGCCAGAACGCGCCGTCGGGAGCGACGACCATGTCCGCGTACGCGTACGTGGCGAGCGATCGGTAGTTGGTCACCTTCAGCTTGTCCGTAGGGCAGTCGGCGATCGAAGTCTCGTCCAGCGAACAGGTGAAGTGCTGCAGCACCGCCGCGCTCTGGGGGAGCCAGACGCTCATCCGGTCCGGAGTGCGGTAAAAGGCCGCGGGGATGGTCCCGGGAATGACCCATTCGGTGAGCTGTCCGTTGGTTGTGTCGAGCCTGGCGTAGGCGCTGGTCCCGGAGGGGATCTGGCTCTCGCCGCTCTCGATGAACCACACGAGGTCGCCGTCGAGCTCGAACTCGACAGGGTTGGCGCCGAGCTGGTTGGACGGCCGGATCTGCCACTGTTTCATGACCCCGTCCTTCAGCCGCGCGATGATGTCGGCCGAAGACTCCAAGAACCAGACCGCTCCGTCGGGAGCGACCTGGACCTTGACGCCATTGACGCGGGCGCTGTTCTGGGTCGGAAAGAGGGTCCCATCGGGAACCGGCGTCGTGGTCTGGCCACGCAGCACGGCAGAGGCCCCGAGCAGGCAAAAGGACAGCGTCAGAAGGCGTTTCATGCGATCGGCGGATGATAACGCACGCCGGAGCCGCGGTATTTCTGGACAGGCGGCGGCGTTACATCGAGGGAAGAGAAAGCCTCATGCCGCAACCGTCGAGGACTCGCGGCATCCCGCTGCCGGTCCGATGATGCCGCCAACCTGATACCCTCCCCGGCGTGATCGCGGGGCGCGCCACGCCGCAGGGAACCCGCCGCTTCGCCGGTCGCTCGGCGGCGGCGCCCGGGCATTTTCGCGACGCGAGGGGCCTCTGGCTCTCCTCCCTCGGGCTCGGCACGTACCTCGGTCGAGAGGACGCCGCCACGGACGCGGGGTACGAGGCCTCGATCGCGGTCGCGCTCGGCGCGGCGGTCAACGTCTTCGATGCGGCGATCAACTACCGCGGCCAGAAAAGCGAGCGGGCGGTCGGACGCGCTCTCGCGCGGGCGTTCGCCTCAGGTCATGCCGGGCGCGACGAGGTCTTCGTGTCGACCAAGGGCGGTTTTCTGCCGCACGACGCGGACGATCCGCGGCCAGCGCGCCGGTACGTCCAGGAGTCCTTCATCGCGTCCGGGCTCGCTCCCGAATCCGAGATCGCGCAGGGCTGCCATTGCCTGACGCCCGCTTACCTCCGCGATCAGGTCGCGAAGAGCCGCGCGAACCTCGGCCTGGAGACGATCGACCTCTACTACCTCCACAACCCCGAAACGCAGCTCGGCGCGGTGGACCGCGGTGCCTTTCGAAAGAGGTTGCTCGGCGCGATCGAAGTCCTCGAAGAGGAGGCCGGTGCCGGCCGGATCGCGGCCTGGGGCCTCGCGACCTGGGACGGGTTTCGCGCGCCGCCCGAGCACCCGGAACATCTCTCGATGGCGGACACGCGTGCGGCTGCCCGCGAGGTGGCGGGGGAGGGGCATCACTTCCAGGCCGTTCAGCTTCCGTCGAACCTCGGGATGGCGCAGGCCGTTCTCTACCGGTCGCAGGAGACGGACACAGGGCGCCTGCCCGCCTTTCCGGCGGCGGCCGAACTCGGGCTGACGGCCTTCGGGTCGGGCTCGATCTCCCAGGGCCGGCTTGCGGTCGTGGACTTTCCGGACGAGGTCGTGGCCGCGTTTCCGGGGGCCGGTACCTCCGTCGTGCGGGCCCTCCAGTTCGCGCGCTCGTCCCCCGGTGTGACGACCGCCCTGGTCGGCGTATCGAATCCCGGTCATGCCGCGGAGGACTTTGCCCTGGCGAAGCTGCCTCCGGCCGATCCCGCCATCCTGTCCGGGATCTTCGGCTAAAACCCCCAAAAAAGGCCCTCTTCCGGGTTTCGTGCTTTTCGAACCCGTTTCGTCGTAGAATGATCCTGTTCCCGCCCGGACCTAGAGTCAGCGCGGCGGGGGTTTGGGAGTTCATGTCGGAAGATCCCTTGACCCCGGAAAGTTTTACGTCCGTCGAAGTCCAACCCGAGGGCCCCTCTCAGGCCGAGGCCCACGGTCCTGACGGTCAGCAGCGTTCGCGGCGTCGCCGCAGGCGCCGCCGTCGTGGCGGCCGTGGAGGGCCCAATGGGGTCGCCGCCGGCGCCGCCGGCTTCGAGCGGCCCGAGGAGATCTCTTCGACCGGCCCCGAGCGGCCGGCCGAGGGTGTCCTCTTTCTTCCGCCGAAGGACAACGCGCCGGGCGTTCTCGTCTCGGCGAAGGCAAACTATCTGCCCTCGCCGAAGGACCCGCTCGTCCCGCGCGAGCTCGTCAACCGCGAGGGCCTCGAGGCCGGAGCGTTGATCTCGGGCCTGGTCGTGGACGGCAACCGGCCGGTTTTGCGCCGCGTTCTGACCGTCGAGGGCCTCGAGCCGGGCGCCTTCCGACAGCGCTCCGCCTTCAACGAGCTCATCTCGATCGACCCGAACTCGCGGATGAAGCTGGAGACCGAGCCGGACGAGATGTGCGGCCGCGTCGTGGACCTGCTGGCGCCGATCGGACGCGGGCAGCGCTGCCTGATCGTGGCGCCGCCCAAGGCCGGCAAGACGACGCTCTTGAAGCGCATGGCGCACGCCGTCGAGGAGAACGATCCCGACGTGCACGTCATCGTGCTGTTGATCGACGAGCGTCCCGAGGAGATCACCGACTTCCGGCGCAGCGTCACCCGCGGCGAAGTGATCGCCTCCTCCGCCGATCTCTCGGCCGAGAACCACATCGCGGTCGCCGAGATCGTCGCCGAGCGGGCGCGGCGGCTGATCGAGTGCGGCAAGCACGTCATCATCTTCCTCGACTCGATCACGCGGATGGCGCGCGCGTACAACCACATGCAGAAGGGCGGCGGCAAGATCATGTCCGGCGGCATCGACGCCCGGACGATGGAGAAGCCGCGCCGCTTCTTCGGCGCCGCGCGCAACGCCGAGGGCGGCGGCTCGCTGACGATCGTCGCGACCGCTCTCGTGGACACCGGGTCGCGGATGGACGAGATCATCTTCCAGGAGTTCAAGGGCACGGGCAACACGGAGCTCGTCCTCGACCGGGACCTCTTCAACCGCCGCATCTTCCCCTGCATCAACATCCCGCAGTCGGGGACGCGCAAGGAAGAAAAGCTCTACGGCCCCGAGGAGCTTCCGAAGATCGTCAAGCTGCGGCGCGCACTCGCTGCCGTGGACAAGATCCAGGCGATGGAGCTGGTGCTGGGACGGCTCTCGAAGTTCCCGACGAACTCGGCGTTCCTGAAGTCCTTCTAGACTCGGAAGCCGTCCACCCTGTCGCCGTCATCCCGAGCAGCCGCAGCGACGAGGGATCCCGTGATCGTCCCGCGGCCTGCCGAGTGCCGGATCCCTCGCTATCGCTCGGGATGACCGCGCCAGGGCGAAACTACCGTCTCCGGCTCTTCCTCTTCGTCCTGCCGAAGCTCTCGGCTTCCGTCAGGGGCGCCTTCTTGGGCGCCTCGCGCCGCGGCTCGGGCCGGGAGCGGAAGCCGGCGTGCGCGCGGGGGGCCTGGGACACGCGCCCGGAGCGGAAAAGGGTCTCGGGAGGCCACTCGACCGGGATCTTGCGGCCGACCCGCTTTTCGATCGCGTCGAGCGAAAAGACGTAGTCGTCGCAGGCGAACGACACCGCGGTCCCGAGCGCGCCGGCCCGCCCGGTGCGCCCGATCCGGTGCACGTAATCCTCGGAGTCCTCGGGCAGGTCGTAGTTGATGACGTGGGACACGCCCTCGATGTGGAGCCCGCGCGAGGCGACGTCGGTCGCGACGAGCACGGCGAGCCGCCCGTCCTTGAACTCTTCCAGCATCTTCAGGCGCCGGTCCTGCGGCACGTTGCCCGCGAGGGCCCGTGTCGGGTAGCCGTTGGCCGACAGTCCGCGCACGAGGTCGGCCGCGGTGGTGCGCCGGTTGACGAAGATGAGGACGCGGCTGCCGCCTTCCCTCTCGAGCAGTCCGAGCAGAAGCCGGAACTTCTCGGTCGAGGAGACGTGGTACAGCACCTCGGTGATGCCGTGGGCGAGAACGCGCTCGGGCTCGATCTCGAGTTTTTCGGCGTTGTTCGTGTGCTCGTACGCGAGCTCCATCACCCGGACCGACAGCGTCGCGGAGAAGAGCATCGTCTGACGGCGGTGGTACGGGGGGCAGCGCCGCAGGATCCGGCGAAGATCCCGGATGAAACCCATGTCGAACATCCGGTCGGCCTCGTCGATGACCAGGATCTCGGCGTGGCGGAAGGTGACGGCGCCCTGCTGCTCGTAGTCGAGCAACCGCCCGGGGGTGCCCACGAGCACGTCGGGGACCCGCTTCACGGCGTCGCGCTGAAGCCGATAGTCCATGCCGCCGAAAACGGCGAGCGTCGCCAGTCCCGTGTGCCGGCCGAGCACCTCGGCGTCGGCGCGGATCTGCGCGACGAGCTCCCGCGTGGGAGCGACGATCAGGGCGCGGGGGCCTAGCCCGCCCGAGGCCGGCTTCCGGAGCAGGCGCGCAAAGATCGTGATCAGAAAGGCGGCCGTTTTGCCGGTCCCCGTCTGCGCCTGTCCGGCGACGTCCCGGCCCGCGAGCGCGATCGGCAGCGTCTTGGCCTGGATCGGGGTCGCGAAGACGAATCCTGCCTCGGCGATGCCCCAGCGGACCTCGTCCGGCATGGGGTATTCCGCCAGCAGCTGGTCCGTCAGGTGGTTTTCCGAGGTGGGAGAGGTCATGGAACCCCGGAGAATACCGCAGGATCCGGGCCGCCGCGGGCCACTGCGGGTCGCGTCAGCCGATGGGGCGGCCCCGATCGCCGATGAGGGGCTTGCCCGTGGCGCAAGCGAGGGCTCGTCCGATGGCGCGCTTTTCCTTTGGACCGGCGGCGCCGGCAATCGGGTGGAGGCGGCCTCTCGACCGGGCCGCGAGACGGGTCACGGCCCACGTCCACCACGGCGCCAGGGGCCAGAGGGTCTCCCGCCAGCAGTCGAGGTCTGCCATCGGGATCCGTCGGGTGTGCGTCTTCTCGAAGACCGTCGTTCGGATGGTGACGTCATCGGGCCCGACGTCGATGCTCTCCTCGGCGAAGGCGAGCGCCGCGAGTCCGACCAGGGCGAGCGGCGCCGACACGAGGACGGCAAGCGAGAGCAAGAGCAGGAGCGGGAGCGGCAGGTCGCCGAAGTCGCCCCGGCGCAGGACCGCTTCCCAGGCGCGCTCGAGGCGCAGCGAGCCGAGCAGGGCCGCCCCGGCCACGGCCGCGGCGACCGCTGCCATCCGCAGGCGCCAGCGACGGTCCCCGGCGAGGGCCGAGATGGCCACCGTCACGCCGCCCGCTTTCGGCGTGATCGTGACGCGCGGGCCTTTACCTCTCGCCAACATCCCGATTGTATGATCCGGGGGCCCGGCGGACGCCGGGCTCGAGGAGGGATGGATCGTGGTCAACAAGAAGAAAAAGGCAAAGAAGGCGGCAAAGAAGGCGGCCCGGAAGATCAAGAAGGCCGAGAAGGCCGTAAAGCGGGCGGCCAGGAAGGCGGCCCGGAAGGCGGCGAAAAAGCCCGTGAAGAAGGCCGCCGTCAAGACCGTGAAGAAGGCCTCCGTCAAGACCGTGAAAAAGGCGGCTTCGCCGACGAAGAAGGCGGCTGCGACCGTGAAAGGGCCGGTCTCGAAGACCCCGAAACCCTCTCCGGCCCGGGCGAAAGCGCCCGCGGCTGCGGCAAGAGAGGCCGCTCCGGTGTCCGCAGCCGTGCCCATGGCCGCCGCGGCCTCGGCCGCGGGAGAAGTCTACGGGCGCAGTGACTGGAAGGAAGAGGAGGAATTGTCCGCCGCCGAGCTCGACGCGGATGCCCCCGAGCTCGACGAGCTCGAGGCCGAGCTTGGCGAGCCGGAGTTGCCCGCCGACGGCGAGGACGACTCGGAATGGTGATGCATCGAGCCGGGAACGGGAGTACGATCGGTCCAGCCTAGATCGATCCCATTGTCGGGCTCTTGCTCGGCTCGTAACGAAGAAGGTCCCGAGGAATCGGGACCTTCGCATTTTGGGGCTTTCCAGGGCAACGTCATCCCGATCGTGGCGAGGGATCCCGGACTCGAGACGCCACTGCCCCGATCGAGCACGGGAGCTCTCGTCGCCGCGCCCCTCGGGATGGCGCGCCAGGACGGCGGCCAGGAATGACGGGCCGAGAATGCCTCGTCACCGCCTGATCGGCGCCGGTCTCCGGTTCTCGTCGAGATTCACGTACGTGACCTCGGCCTCCGTCACCTTCACGCGGTTTCCGACGCCCTCCCCCCGCTGAGAGAAGACCTCGACCGCGACGGTGATCGAGGTGCGGCCGACGCGCACGAGGCGCGTGTAGAGCGAAACGAGGTCCCCCACGTACACGGGCTCGTGAAAGACGACCTCGCGCATCGCGACGGTGACGAGAAACTCGGCGCCCTGCCGCTTGGCCTCGACGGCCCCGGCCTGGTCGATGTAGGACAGGATCACGCCGCCGAAGATGGTGCCGTGGGCGTTGGTGTCCTTCGGCATCATGATGACGCGGATAGACGGTTCGCGCCGCTCTTCGGCGGCGGCGGGAGCGCTAATAGCCGCCGCCCTTCTTCGGAATGCGCGGCGGCCCGTAGATCGTCGAGATGCGCACGGCCGCGCCATCGGTCAGGTTGATCGTGAGCGTGCCGTCGGTGAAGTAGTAAGTCCAGATCTCGTGCCGCGAGTCCTTGCCGTCGGTCCCGACAGCGAATCCCGGCCTGCCGATGGCGGCCGTGATCTTGTCCGCCGCGACGCCCGGGTCGATCTTCTTTCGCGCGTCGGTCATGCTTCCCGGCGAGAGCTGAGATCCGACGCCGGCGATGTCGCGGGCCGCCTTGAGCTCGCGGCGCTCCCACTGCTGCGGAAGCCAGAGGGCTCCCGCGAGCAGGAGCGGGACGAGCACGACGGCGAGGTAGAGGCGCCTGCGGGTCTTTGGCTCGTCGTCCATCAGCAGACGAAGCCTCCGGTGTTCCCGAGGGCGGCGCAGACCGAGCGCTCGAGGGCGCGGGCCTGCAGCGCGAGCTCCCGCGACGTGCCGCCCCGCGTCGGGAGCCTCTCGGCCCGCGCGGCGACCTCCCCGAGGGCGGCGCGCGCCTCCGAGGCGTCGGAATCCCGCGCGAAGACCTCGTCGGCGGACAGGGCGCCGGCCAGCCGCGCCGGGACCGACACGGCGGCCTTTCTCAAGAGGCGCGCCGCTTCGGGATCCCGCTCGGCAAGCTCCTCCGCGACCGCGTAGGCCGCGCGGGCGAGGGCCATCGCCTCGGTCCAGAGGGGGTTGTTCTTGTAGTCGGGGCGCGGCGCGGACACCCGGCTATTGTAGCGCCGAGACCCGGTTCAAATGCATCACGACGCCCCTTCCGGGTTTGGATACTATGCGCTCCGCATGAAACACAAAGTGACTGTGATCGGTGCCGGAAACGTGGGAGCGACGGCCGCGCAGCGGATCGTCGAAAAGGAAATTGCGGACGTTGCGTTGATCGACATCGTCCCGGGCGTGCCACAGGGCAAATCGCTCGACATCATGGAGTCGGCGCCCGTCGAGAAGTTCGACGCCCGGATGGCGGGCTCGAACGACTACGACATCGCGAAGGGGTCCGACATCGTCGTGATCACCGCGGGCGTGCCGCGCAAGCCGGGCATGAGCCGCGACGACCTCGTCGCGACCAACGAGGGCATCGTCGCCGACGTCGTGCGCAAGGTGATGCCGGGCTCTCCGGACGCGATTCTCATCGTGGTCTCCAACCCCCTCGACGCGATGTGTGAGGTGGCGCGAAGAATCTCGAAGCTGCCGCGTGAGCGGGTCTTCGGCATGGCGGGAGTCCTCGACTCGGCGCGCATGCGCTGGTTCATCGCGGAAGCGCTCGGCGTCTCCGTCGAGAACACGCACGCCTTCGTTCTCGGCGGGCACGGCGACACGATGGTGCCGCTGCCGCGCTTCTCGACGGTCGCCGGGATCCCGATCCCGGAGCTCCTTCCGAAGGAGAAGATCGACGCCATCGTCAAGCGTACGCGTGACGGCGGCGCCGAGATCGTCAACCTTCTGAAGACTTCGGCCTGGTACGCCCCCGCGTCCGCCGTGGTCGAGATGGTCGACGCGGTCCTGCGGGACAAGAAGAAGATCCTGCCGTGCGCGGCCTACCTCCAGGGAGAGTACGGGATGAAGGACGTCTATCTCGGCGTTCCGGTCAAGCTCGGGGCGCGCGGCATGGAGCAGATCGTCGAGATCACGCTCACGGCCGACGAGAGAGCGGCGTTGGAGCGCTCGGCCGGCGCGGTCCGGGAGCTCTTCGGCATCCTCAAGGTCTAGCGGGGTGGAGGCGCCGTCCGCGCTCTCTTCCGACCGGAGGCTCTTCGTCGGTGTGAGTCTTTTGCCTCCGAGGGCTTGTCCCCTATAATCCCCGCTCTTTCGCAGAGACCATGAAAGTCCACGAATACCAGGCCAAGTCCATCCTCGCGCACTTCGGGGTCGCGGTGCCCCGCGGCGAGGTCACGGACAGCCCCGCCGAGGCGCGCGAGATCGCCAAGAGGCTGGGCGGGCGCGCCGTCATCAAGGCCCAGATCCATGCGGGCGGACGGGGCAAGGGCGGCGGCGTCAAGCTCGCGAAAGACCCCGAGGAGGCGCACGATTTCGCGAAGAAGATCCTCGGCATGACGCTCGTCACGGTGCAGACGGGCCCCGCGGGGCGGCTGGTCCACAAGGTCCTCGTCGAAGAGGCGCTCGACATCGCGCGCGAGCTGTACGTGAGCATCACGCTCGACCGGTCGCGGGGCGTGCCGGTCGTGATGGCGTCGCTGTCGGGCGGAATGGAGATCGAGGAGGTCGCGGCCAGGGACCCGGCCGCGATCGTGCGCGAGGCGGTCGATCCCTCGGCCGGCATGTTCCCGTTCCAGGCGCGCAAGCTCGCGTTTGCCCTCGGCCTCTCGGGCGAAAGCTTCAAGAAGGGCGTGGCGTTCCTGCAGGCGCTCTTTCGCTGCTACATGGAGACCGACGCGAGCCTGGTCGAGATCAATCCCTTGCTCGTCACGGTGCAGGGCGACGTTCTCGCCCTCGACGCCAAGATGACCTTCGACGACAACGCCCTTTTCCGGCACCCCGACATCAAGGAGATGCGGGACCTCGCGGAAGAAGACCCGCTCGAGGTCGAGGCCTCGCGGTTCGGGCTGAACTACATCAAGCTCGACGGCAACGTCGGCTGCATGGTCAACGGGGCCGGCCTCGCGATGGGGACGATGGACCTCGTCAAGCTCGCGGGGGGCGAGCCGGCCAACTTCCTCGACGTCGGCGGCGGGGCCAACGAGGAGCAGGTCAAGAACGCGTTCCGCATCATCCTGTCGGACAAGAACGTCCGCGCCGTGCTCATCAACATCTTCGGCGGCATCATGCGCTGCGACATCATCGCCAAGGGCGTCGTCGCCGCGGTGCGCGAGATGGGCCTCGCGATCCCCGTCGTCGTCCGTCTCGAGGGCACCAACGTGGACGAGGGCAAGGCAATCCTGCGCGAGTCGAATCTCGAGATCACGCCGGCCGACGGCCTCGCCGACGCGGCCCGCAAGGCCGTGGAGGCCGTGCGATGAGCATCTGGGTCGGCAAGGGCACGCGCCTGCTCGTCCAGGGGCTGACGGGCCGCGAGGGCACGTTCCACGCGCTCGCCTGCCGGGAGTACGGCACCGAGGTCGTCGCCGGGGTCACGCCCGGCAAGGGCGGGACGGCGCACGAGGGAATCCCGGTTTTCAACACGGTCGCCGACGCGGTGCGCGAGACCGGCGCCAATGCCTCGATGATCTTCGTCCCGCCGCCCTTCGCCGCGGATGCGGTCGTGGAGGCGGCGGATGCGGGCGTGGCCGTCATCGCCTGCATCACCGAGGGCATCCCGACCAACGACATGCTCCGCGCCCGCGCCGTTCTCGACCGCCTCGCCGCGGCGGGAAAGGGCGTGCGGTTGATCGGGCCCAACTGCCCCGGCATCATCACGCCGGGGCAGTGCAAGATCGGCATCATGCCCGGCCGGATCCACCGCCCGGGCACGGTCGGCGTCATTTCGCGCTCGGGAACGCTGACGTACGAGGCCGTGGACCAGCTCACCCGGCTCGGGCTCGGGCAGTCGACCGTCATCGGCATCGGCGGCGACCCGGTCAACGGCACGAACTTCATCGATTGCCTGAAGGCGTTCAAGGACGACGCGGGGACCGAAGCGATCGTGCTGATCGGCGAGATCGGGGGCATGGCGGAGGAAGAGGCCGCGTGCTGGGTCGCGGGCAACCTCAAGAAGCCCGTCGCCTCGTTCATTGCCGGCCAGACGGCCCCGCCGGGGCGGCGCATGGGGCACGCGGGGGCGATCATCGCCGGCGGCAAGGGCACGGCGGCGGAAAAGATGAAGGCGCTCGAGGCGGCCGGGATCGGCGTGGTGCGTTCGCCGGCGGACCTCGGCAGGAAAGTCCAGGAGATGCTCGGGCGCTAGCCCGCGCATCGGACGAACGAGGACGGGAAAGGGAGCAACGACTTGGAACGGACTTTGACGATTCTCAAACCCGATTCGGTGGCCGCCGGAAAGATCGGCGGCATCCTCGCGCACCTCGAGAAGGAAGGCTTCCGGCTCGTGGCGCTGCGCAAGACCCGGCTCTCGCCGGAGCAGGCGCGCGCCTTCTACGCCGTGCACCGCGAGAGGCCGTTCTACGGCGCCCTCGTCGCCTTCATGACCGAGGGGCCGGTCGTCGTGGCCGCGCTCGAGCGGGCCGACGCGGTCACGCATCTGCGCAAGACCATGGGGGCGACCGATTCGCGCAAGGCGGAGCCGGGGACCGTGCGCAACCTGTTCGGCACCGACATCGAGCGCAACGCCATCCACGGCAGCGACTCCGCGGAGAACGCCGCGAAGGAGATCGGGTTCTTTTTCGCGGAGAGTGAGCTGATCTGACGGGCGGCCGCCCCGTCAGATCATCCCGAGCCGAGCGAGGGATTCCGCTCTTTTTCGCGGATCCTCAGCGCGACCAACACCCGGTTCGCCACCCCTCTCAAGATCTTCACCTCCCGTATCGACATCGGGCGCCCGGCCACGAGCCGGCGCCAGTCCCGCAGCGAGCGGTCCCGGTGCCCGGTGTCGTAGAAGCCAATGGCTTCGAGCGCCCGGTCCCAGTGGCCGATGGCACCCTCGATCTCGGCGGCGGGGGCGAAGGGCTCGGCCGCCCGGGCGGCCGCGGACAGGGGCGCGAAGGCCGTGGCCACTCCGAGCACCAGGGCGACGGCGTGGGACAGGTTCATCGTCGGAAACTCCGCATCGGTCGGCAGGCGCAGACAGGCCGAGGCGCGCGCGAGCTCGTCCTCGGTCAGCCCGCTTCTTTCGGGGCCGAACACGAAGGCCGTCGAAAGCTGGCCGGTCTCCGACAGGAATGGCGGCAGGTCCGAGAGCTCGAGAAGGCGCGCCCGGCTCCGGCCCCGGAACGACGAGGTCGTGACGACGACGGGGAATGGTGCAACCGCGGCGGACAGGCTGGGATAGCTCGCGATCGCGTCGAGCAGGGGAGCGGCCCCGACGGCCAGGCGTATGGAATCGGGATCCGGCGACACGGCCGGCTCCACCACGGAGAACCCGGCGAGGCCGAAGTTCCTGGCGACCCGGGCCACCGAGCCCAGATTCGAGGCATTGTGGGGCCGGACGAGGACGATCGACCGGGCGGGCGTGGTCAAGCGGGCACAGTGTAAGGCCGGCAGAGGCAAGAGAGAACCTCCCCGGACCCCTCCCGGGGGCCTTATAATTCTTCGGTGAGACGCCTCCTGCCTTTCCCGCTCCTGCTCGTGGCCGCCCTGGCTGCCGGACAGGCCCAGAAGCCGGCCGCCGAGGAGCCTGCCACCTTCTCCGAGACCGCCGGCGCCGAATACGTGATGCTGCCCGTCCTCGTCACGGACAAGAGCGGCAAGTTCGCGGACGGGCTGCGCAAGGAGGACTTCGTCCTGAAGGTCGGGGAAACGCGGATTTCCGTCGACACCTTCGACCGGGACGAGAGCGCGCCGGTGTCGTTCGCGTTTCTCCTCGATACCTCGGGAAGCATGGGCGTCGCCGACAAGCTCGAGAACGCAAAGAACGCGATCCGGGCGATCGTGAAGGCCCGCAAGCCGGGGGACGACTTCGCGCTCTTCGTTTTCTCCGAGGGCGAGGTCCGGTTGGTCGCCGACTTCTCCCCGGACACGTCGAAGCTGCTGCGTTCCCTCTGGGACCTCGAAGCCTCGGGACAGACGGCGCTCTTCGACGCCGTCGCCGCAACGCCGGAAAGGATGATGAAGGGCCGTAACAACAAGCGGGCCATCCTCCTCTTCACCGACGGCGTGGACAACGCGAGCTCCCTGTCGGCCGAGAAGATGGCCGAGTTGCTCCAGCGGGTGTCGGTTCCCGTCTACCCGATCGGCATGAAAAACGGTGCCTTCGATGCTTTGTCGGACCAGGAGCGCCGGGAGCTCTCGGTGGACACGCTCCAGATGCTGGCGGGGTCGAGCGGGGGCAAGCTCCACCTCGTGGCCGGGGACGACGATTTGCGGCCCCTGGCCGCCCGGATCTCCAGCGAGGTCCGGCAGCAGTATTTGCTGGGGTTTGCGCCTTCCGGCAAAGGGGATATAAAATATCGGATTGTTTTCGTGTCCGTGGCCAAACCCGGTTCCTGGGTCGTCCGGACACGCCGGGGTTACCGTGGAACGGCCCCCGGAGGTTCGTAACCATTTTTTAGGAGGTGCAGATGGCAAGGGGACAACGGTTCAATTCCAAGCTCTGGGTCGGAGCGCTTCTTTTGGGCATCTTCGGGCTCTCGGCGTGCGCATCGAAGAAGTACGTCGGTGAGGAGGTCTCCAAAAGCAGCGCCGCTACCGAGAAGCGGATCAACGACGTGGAGTCTCAGGTCGAGGCGACGCAGACCAAGGTGAAGCAGCACGACGCGAAGCTGACCGAGCTCGACACGGCCACGCGCCAGGCCCTCGAGCGGGCGCAGCAGGCGGGCAAGCTCGCGGAGGGCAAATTTGTCTACTCGTTGGTGCTCTCGGATGACGCGGCGAAGTTCCCGGTCAACAAGTACGAGCTGTCCCAGGAAGCGATGGACGCGCTCAACGCCTTCGCCGAGAGGTTGAAGGGCGAGAACAAGAACGTCTATCTCGAGATCCAGGGGCACACGGATTCGACGGGATCGCAGGACTACAACATGAAGCTCGGCCACGAGCGGGCCGAGGCGGTGCGCCGCTACTTGAACAAGCAGGGCGTCGCATTGAACCGCATGTCGACCATCTCCTACGGGAGCTCCGAGCCGGTCGAGTCGAACAAGACCAAGGAAGGCCGCTCGAAGAACCGCCGCGTGGTGGTCGTCGTCCTCGCCTAGGTCTCCGTTTTCCTACCGTTCGTTTGTGGCCCGGCTTTGCCGGGCCGCTTCTTTTTGGCCCGCAGCGCGCCGAGCGCCTTCTCGAAATCCTCCGGGACGGGCGACTCGGCCGAAACGTGCTCGCCTGTGCGCGGGTGGGGGAAGCCGAGGCGGCGCGCATGGAGCATCTGCCGGGGCGCGAGCTTCGCGTTTCCGTAGACCCGGTCTCCGAGGACCGGATGGCCGGCCGAAGAGAAGTGCACGCGGATCTGGTGGGTGCGCCCGGTTTCCGGCCGGATCGAGACAAGGGCGGCCACGCCGAAGCGCTCGAGCGTGCGGTAACGCGTGACGGCGCGCCGGCCCTCCTGTCCGGCTCGGGCCACCGAGCGCCGCAGCCCTCCCTCGCGGACGAGGTCGGCGTCGAAGGTTCCGGTGTCCTTCGGAAGGCCTTCGACGAGCGCCACGTATTCGCGGTCGATGGCATGGGTCCGAAAGCGGTCCTGCAGCTCATGGTGGGCCGCGCGGTTTCGCGCGAACACGAGGGCGCCCGAAGTGTCCTTGTCGAGGCGGTGCACGATCCCGGCACGCGGGCGGCCGCCGTAGCGGTGCTGCAGATAGTGCTGCGCCCGGCTCCACAGCGTGTCCTTCTCGCGCGCTTCGGTCGGCACGGTCAGGAGGCCCGCGGGTTTGTCGACGATCAACACGTCGTCGTCTTCGTAGAGCACCGTCAGGCGCGTCTTGACGCGGCGGCGCAGGGGCCGGTCCCGGTGAAAGGCCAGCGCCGCGTCAGGCGGCGTCTCCCGGCCGGGCTCGTCGCAGGCCACGCCGTCCACGTCGATGCGTCCCGATCGCACGGCCTCGCGCGCATCGCGGCGCGAGAGCCCGAACTTCTGCGCGACGGCGAAGTCGAGCCTCACCGCGCGGGCTCCCGGGTCGCCAGCGCGACGAAGAACTCCCGGTCGCCCATGCGCGCGCCGGGGCGAGCGTCCGGGCCGAAAAGGGCCACGGTCCGGTACTTCGCGCTGAGCGCCGCGTCGAAGGCGCTGAGGTAGTCCTTCCCGAACGTGCGCGCCCCCTCGCCCACGGCGAGCACGTTGGCGCGAAGCAGGACGTCCGGCGGGCTCGCGGTGAGAACGGCGATCGCGCGCTTTTCGCCGGCGCCGTCGAGATGGCCGGGAAAGAACTGCTCGAGCCAGAAGGGGTTGCCGAGGCCGAGCGTGTAGTTGAAGAACCCGGCCTCGGGCACGCCGGCAAGCGTGGCGCCGGGTGGAAGCCGCTCCAGCCAGCCGAGCGCGTCGCGGGTCGCGCCGGCGACCGGGCGCGGCAGGCGCAGGCTCCCCGCCGGTGTCGCGACGGAGTCCCAGGCGCCGCCCCGGTAGAGGTCGTACGTCGCGAGGCAGCGGAACGCGAGGAAGACGCCGAGGGCCGCCGCCACGAGGCGGGGCAGCTCTTCCCCGATGGCGGGCGCGTGGCGATCGGCGGCGCCGAAGAGGCCGGCTATGGCGACGACGACGGGCAGCGGAAGAAAGAACGCGTCGTAGGGCCCGACGTAGCCGGCGGCCAGCAGCAGGCGCGCCGCGAACACGGCCGCCATCCAGAGGATCGCGTCGGGCACGCCTGCGAGTGCGCCGCGGGGGCTGCGGCCGGCGAGCCCGGCGAGAAGCCGGAAGGCCGCCGCGGCGACGAGCAGGGGCGGAATCACGCGCACGAGCGGGGGCAGCAGAGCGAGCTCTCCGGCGAGCGCGTCGGGCGGCCGCGTGCGGACGGCCGCGGCGCCGACGATGACAGCGGCCGCGAGCAGGGGCATCGCGCGGCCGGCCGCGCCCGGCAGGCGCGATGCCGCGAAGGCGGCGGCGACGATCAGCGCCGCAATGAGCGCGAGGACGATTGCGGCCAGGGCCAGCTCCGCGGCGCGCAGTCCCGGTCGATCCAGGCCCGCGTACGCGCGGTAGACGTTCTGAAAGGCGACGGGGGGAGCGATGAGGCGAAGCCAACCGTCGGCGACCAGACGCTCGCGGGAAATGCCCGCCGAGAGGAGGGCGTAACCGGAAGCCGCCGCCAGCAGTGGTGCGGCGCCGAGGGCGACCAGGCGTCGCGCCTTGCGCCGCGCGGAAAAGCCGAGCACCGCGACGCCGGCCAGACCGAGCTCCGGCCGCGCGAGCAGTGCCGCGAGGAGGCACGCGCCCGCGGCCGTGTCCGCGCCCGCCCCCTCGTCGCCCGCTGCGAGCACGAGGGCCCAGGTCTGCGCGGCGACGGCGACGGCCGTGTCGAAGCTGAAGGGGAAGAGCCAGCCTCCGGGCCGGAGGAACATCGCGCAGGCGATCGCGATCGAGGTGGCGAGCGCCGCCCTCCAGGGCGAGAGCACGCGCCGGGAAATGCGGCCGAGCGCGGCGATGTGGAGCAGAGCGAAGATGCCGTAGAGGACCGTTCGCGCGGGAAGCGAAGCTCCGGCGGCGCCGTCGGTGACGGCCGCCAGGTAGGGCCCGAGAGGCCCGTGGTGGAAATGAACGTCGCGGTAGAGGCGCTCGCCGTGGGCCAGGCGCCAGGGCACCATGAGCTCCCGGCCCGTGTCGATATAGGGCTCGATCCAGCGGTTCCACGAGATGCCGAGCAGGAGGAGGAACACGGCCCAGGGAAGCAGGACGGGAAGCGTTCTTTTCAGCAGAGGCCCCTTCGCATGCGCGTCGGTCCGGACCAATTCCGAAATCCGAAATCCGAATTCTTCTAGGATACCTCCCGTGCAGGAAAAGATGGCGACGCGCAACCCGCTCGCGCGAGCGCTGGCCGCGGCGGCGTCGCGGGTGTGGTTTCCCGCGACACTCGCGTTCACGCGCAACCTCCCGCGGCTGTCCATGCACCGCGGAGGGCGCGCCCTGGCGACCGTGTACTACCGGCTGCGTCCCAAGTACCTGCTCGCCGCCCGCCGCAACCTCGCCGTCATCCTCGGCGTCCCGGAGGACTCGCCCGAGACGCGGCGGCTCGCGTTCGAGATGGTGGTCTCGCACTTCAAGGCCTGGGTCGACTTCCTGCACTTCGCGACGCGCTCCCCGGAGGAGGCCGCGCAGCTGGTCGAGGGCGTGATCGGGTATTCGCACATCGTCGAGGGACGCCTGGCGGGCAAGGGCGTGCTCCTGCTGACCGCCCACCTCGGCAACTGGGAGGTCGGAGGCCTGATGCTCGCCCGCGTCAACCAGCCGATCCACGTGGTCCTGGTGCCCGACATGTTTCCCGGCGTCGAGCGCGAGCGCCGCCGGCTCCACGAGCGCTGTGGCGTGACGGAGATCCGGGTCGACCGCAGCTTCGTGCCGACGCTCTCCGTTCTTCGAGCGCTCGGGAAGAACGGGATCGTCGCCATGCAGGGCGACCGCGACTTCGACAACACGGGCGTCGCCGCGCCCTTCTTCGGGCGCGAGGCTTACTTCCCGCGGGGGCCTTTCCGCGTGGCGATGGCCTCCGGCGCGACGGTCCTGCCCGCCTTCATCGTTCGCCTGCCGGACGGCCGCTATCGCGCGATCGTGGAGGAGCCGCTCACGATCGACTCGGACGGAGACCGGGACTCGGCCGTGCGCCGCAACATCCAGCGGTACGTCGCGATTCTCGAGCGCTACGTGCGCCAGTATCCGGACCAGTGGTACTGCTTCTATCCGTTCTGGGACGACCCGTCGCGCAAGGGCCTGCGCGCGGACACCGCCGCCACGAAGAACGAATCGTAGTGCCTGGCGAGCTCCTCGACGTCGGGGAGGATGCGGGGCTCTGAGAACCCCGCGGCCTCGAAAGCGCGCCTCCAGTTGTCCGGCGTGAGGAACCCGTGGTTTGGCCGCGTCGCCGCGTCGGTGGCCACTCCGGTGAAGTTCTCGAGGAAGTTGAAGACGAACTCGACATAGATCGGCTGCCCCGCGAAGGGGCGCACGCACTCGGAGAAGACCGCGACGCCGCCGGGGCGCAGCGCCTCCCGGATGCGGGCGAGGGTCGCGGCCAGGTCCCGCGCGATGTGGACGGTGTTGACGGCGTAGACGACGTCGGCCACGCCCGGCGCGACGCCCTGCTGCGCGAATCCCGCGTTCATGTCGAGCTTGCCGAACTCGATCGGAAGCTCCGGGAAGCGAGCCCGGATCGAGCGCTCCGCGCGACGCAGGAAGGTCGGCACGATTTCGGTGAAGACGTAGCGGCCGATCCTCGGGAGAGCTCCGTCGCGGGCGAGGCGCTCTGCCAGAGCGAGCGCGGCGGAGCCCGAGCCGCCGCCGATTTCGAGGACCGTTGCCGGCCGCGTCGAAGGCAGCGCCCGCGCCACCGCCTCGGCGCCGAGCCGGTTGTTGATCTGGTAGAGCAGGTTGTCGTTGGAGAAGTAGTCGAACCACAGGGGCAGCCGCGCGGGCGCGAACAGGATCTCCTCGCCGGTCTTCTCGCCGCGCAGGAACGCGGGCACGTGCTCGACCATCGCCCGTACCACCGCGAAGGCCGGCAGCGAGCCCGGATCGAGGGCCCGCGCTCGCGCTTGCGCCCGGTCGGGATCGCCCGGCGGCAGCGGCCCGCGCGCGCGGTAGCGGAGGGCCTCGGCGGGGCCGACGGCGTCGAGATAGCCCGCCGTGGCGAGCTTGGCGAGAAACCACTCGAGCGGTACCCTCGCGCGGTCCGCGAACCCCCGGGTCCGGGCGAGCTCGCTGGCCGAGGTCCCGGCGGCGAGCGCGTCCGAGAAGCCGAGCTCGTGGACGAGTCGAAGCACCCACTCGATCGTGAATCTGTCGAAGTGCTCGGCGCAGAGGATGAACTCGTGCGAGAAGAGGCCCCGGATCGCCGGATCGTCGATCCGCGCGAGCAGCGTTTCGAGGTCCTCGGTCCGCTCGGTCACCCGCGGATTCTAGTGCCGCGCGGGGGGACGCCGGGCTACACTGTGTTCCCGACGCATGAAGGTCCTCGCCACGGCGCTCGCCGCGCTCGCCCTCGCCGGGTCCTCGTTCGCCGCGCCGCCGGCCCCGGGCCGGATCGTCATCCTCGGCTTCGACGGCGTGGACGCGCACATCGTCGAGGACATGCTGTCCCGAGGAGAGCTGCCGAACCTGGCGGCCCTGAAGCGCCGGGGCGGCTACGCCCCCCTGACCCCGACGGTCCCGGCGCAGACCCCCGTGTCCTGGGCCACCTTTTCGACCGGGCTCGATCCCGGCGGGCACGAAATCTTCGACTTCCTGAAGCGGGACCCGGCCAACCGCATCCCGACCTTCGCAGTGGCCGAGGAGATCCAGGTTCCGTTTCTCTTCGGCAGGAACAACCCTTCGGCTTTCGCCGCCCTCGCGGCGGCGCTCTTCGGCCTGCCCGCGGCCCTGCTCGCGTGGCGCCGGCGGCGCCTGCTGGCCGGTTTTCTTCTCGCGCTCGCGGCGTGCGGCGCGGTCGGGGCCTTTCTCGCCGCGAGGGCATGGCTGCCCACGGCGCGGCCCTGGGTGCGCAACAACCGCCGCGGCCCCGTGTTCTGGGCGGAACCGGGCGCGCGCCCGGCGACGGTCATGCGGATGCCGGTGACCTTTCCGCCCGAGGCGTTCGCGGACGGGCGGATGCTCTCGGGGCTCGGCGTGCCGGACCTCTCTGGACGGATCGGAAGACCCTCGTACTACACCTCCGACCCCTTCTTCGCGCTGCGCGAGGGCAACGACTTTTCGGTCGAGGTCACGCGGCTCGAGTCGAACATGGGCCGGCAGGTCACGCGGATCGCCGGACCGCCGGGCCGCGCCTTCGGGAAGGAAGGCACGATCGACCTTCCGATGACCCTCACGGTCTCCGATGCCCGCGACAAGCTCGTCGTCGAAGCGGGCGGCGCGCGGGCCGAGCTCGCTCCGGGACAGTGGAGCGACTGGCTGTCTCTCGCTTTCCGGGTCAACCCCCTGGTGGCCGTGCACGGCTACGCGCGGCTGCGCCTGGCGACGATCGTGCCCGAGATCGGCCTTTACTTCTCGCCCATCCAGTTCGACCCCGACCGCCTGCCGCCCGGCTTCGCGATCTCGTCGCCGGCAGGCTTCGCGAAGGACCTCGTGGCCCGTTTCGGACGCTACAAGACGATGGGCTGGGGCATCGACACGTGGTCCATCCAGTCGGCCACGCTGTCCGAGGAGGCCTTCCTCGAGGACGTGCGCCAGACGTCCGCAGAGGAGCGCCGGATGCTCGCGGGCCTTCTCGCCGGCCCCGAAAAGCTGCTCTTCCACTACTTCGAGTTTCCCGACCGCGTCGGGCACGTTTTCTGGCGGCTGCGCGACCGTGAGCACCCGGCCTACGACGCGAAGCTCGCCGAGAAGTACGGCGACGTGATCGAGAAGTCGTACCGCACCATGGACGACATCGTCGGCGAGACCGCGAAGGCGCTCAAGCCGGACGACGTCCTGATCGTCCTGTCCGACCACGGCTTCGCAACCTGGCGCCGCTCGGTCAATTACAACTCGTGGCTCGTCGAGAACGGGTACCTCGTGCTGAAGGGCAGCGCGAAGAGGCAGAACCTCGAAGCGCTCTTCTCCCGCGGCCAGTTCTGGGAGGCCGTCGACTGGTCGAAGTCGAAGGCCTACGCGATGGGCCTCGGTGACGTGTACGTCAACCTCTCGGGCCGGGAGGCGGGCGGGATCGTCGCGCCGGGCGCCGAATACGAAGCTCTGAGGACGGAGCTCACCACGAGACTCTCCGGCCTCGTCGACCCCAAGAACGGAGAGAAGGCGGTCTCCCGCGTCTTCAAGCGCGAGGACGTGTACAAGCGCTTCGACCCGCGGCTGATCCCCGACCTGATCGTCACCAACCGGCCGGGCTACCGCGTGTCCTGGCAGTCCTCGCTCGGCGTGCCGACGGGCAGCGTCTTCGAGGACAACCGGGACGTGTGGAGCGGCGACCACTGCTCGCTCGATCCCGACCTCGTGCGCGGCGTCCTTTTCGCGTCGAAGCCCTTCCGCGCCGATCCGACGCCGGGAATCGCCGACGTGACGGCCTCGGTGCGCGCGCTCGTCGGCGGCGCCGAGGTCCAGGACGCCGCGGGAAAGTCGCTCTGGTGAAGGGGTTCGCCGCAGCCCTGCTCGCGGCGGCGCTTCCGATCGTCGCCCAGGAGTCCGTCACTCCGGCCAACTCCGATCGCGCGGCCGACCTCGCCCGGCTCCAGAACCGGATCGGCTCGCTCGAGGCGAAGCTCGCCGAGAGCGAGAAGAAGGAAGCGACGCTCGCCGAGGAGCTGCAGCGGCTCGAGTTGAAGCTCGAGATCGCGACGCGCGAAGGCGAGCTCGTCGCCGCGACCCGCGAGGAGTTCGGGCGAAGGCTCGCCGCGGTCACCCGCCAGGGCGTGGAAGCCTCGGCCGCGGCCGTGGAGTACCGTCGGTTGCTCGTCGCGCGGGCGCGGGTTCTCCAGCGATTCGGCCGCTTCGGATACTTCCGCGTGCTCCTCGAGGCGAAGGACCTGCCGGCTTTTCTCGACTCGATCGAGCGCCTCGACAGTCTCGCGCGCCGCGACGGGAGGCTGCTCGGGCAGTATCGGTTCGCCGAGACGCGCCTGCAGGAGAATCTCACCCGCGAGCGGGCCCTCAAGGCGGAGATCGACCGGCTCTACGCGAAGAGCCGCCAGGAGGAGACCCGCATCGCCTCGTTGAAGATCGAGCGTGAACGGCTGCTCGCCCGCGAGCAGAGCGCCATGGCGTCGCGCCGCCGCGAGGTCTCGGCTTTGACCGACAAGGCGGAACGGCTCGAGCGGCTTCTCCGGACGCTTTCGCGGCAATCCGAGTCCGAGGAGCCCGTCGGGCCTTCCGGAGGGATCCGCCCGTGGAAGGGCGTGCTCGACTGGCCCGCTCGCGGAACGATCGTCGAAACCTTCGGCCGCCACCGCCACCCGCGGTTCGACGCCTGGACCGTCTCGAACGGCGTCGGGCTCGCCGTGCCGCTCGGCACCCCGGTGCGGGCGGTCTATGCCGGAAAGACCATTTACGCGCAATGGCTGGCGGAGTACGGGAACCTCGTCATCCTCGACCACGGCGACGGAGTGCTGACGCTGTACGCGTGGCTGCAGGCCGTCTCGGTCAAGCCGGGCGAGCCGGTTGCCGTCGGCGCCGAGATCGGCCTGGCCGGCTACGGGCCCGGCCGCGACGAGGCCGGCGTCTACTTCGAGGTGCGCGACCGGCAGAAGGCGATGGATCCGGTCGCGTGGTTGAGGTAGCGCCGCGCGCCGCGAGCTGCACGAGCTGCAGCGACAGCGCCGCTGGCAAGAAACACCCTCGCCCCCCGAAGGGGGGAGAGGGTTGGGGTGAGGGGGCCGGATACCTGAAATTCTGACGCTCGGTCCGGGTGTTACCATCGCCACGATGAAATCCAACCGATCCCGGGTCCTTTTCGTGGTGGTTTCGCTGTGCGCGCTGGCCTCCCTGCGGGCCATGACCGGGCCGGAGGGGTCGGGCCGGGACCCGGCGACGCAGGCGCTGTCGATCTTCTCGGAAGTGTTCTCGCTCACGCGGAGCAACTACGTGGAGCCGACCGACTCGAAGACCCTTCTCGAAGGCGCCTACGACGGCATGTCGGACGCCCTCGATCCGTTTTCCTACTACGTCCCGGCCTCCTCGATGGCCGCCTACAAGGCGCAGCAGGCCGCGGGAGCCGCGAGCCCGGGCATCGTGTTCGCCCGGCGCGGGGGATACCCGTACGTCGTCGCTCCCCTTCCGGGATCTCCGGCGGAGAAAGCCGGCGTCAAGGGCGGCGACCTCATCGATTCGATTGACGGAAAGCCCGTCCGCAACGCGCCGATGTGGAAGATCAAGGCCGCTCTCGAGGGCCCCGAGGGGTCCTCGTGCGAGCTCTCGGTCTTCCGCGGCGGGGACGAGAAGAAACTGACGATCTCGGCCCCGCGCGGGCGCTTCGAGCCCCCCGCTCCGAGCGCGAAGTGGGAACGCGACGTCGCCATCATCGCGATCCCGACCTTCACGCCCGCCACGGCGGCAGCCGTCCGCAAGGAGCTCGAGGAGGCATCGCGACGCTCGATCGACAAGGTGGTGCTGGATCTTCGCGGCTCGATTGGCGGCTCGGTCCCGGACGCCGCGCCGGTCGCCGCGCTCTTCCTGACGAAGGGCCCGATCGCGACGGTCATTTCGCGTAAGGCCCCGGAGAAGCCCCTCGAGGCGTCCGGCGACCCGGTGTGGAAGGGAAAGGTCGTTCTTCTCGTCGACGATTCCACGGCCGGCGCGGCCGAGGTCTTCGCCGCCGCGCTTCATGACCGGGCGAGCTCGAAGACGGTCGGGGAGACGACGGTGGGAATGGCGATCGTGCAGCGCAACGTGCCGACCGGGGAAGGCGGCAGCCTCTTCATGACCGTCGGGCGCTACGTGTCGCCGTCCGGGCAGATCCTGGGCGGCAAGGGCCTGGTCCCAGACGAGCGCGTCCTGGTGATCCCGGGCGAGCCGGGCGGCCGGGACCTGATCCTCGAGCGCGGTCTCGAAGTCGTGCGCGCGGACCCGGCGGCGCGGCGGGCCGCCTAGCAGACAGATTCCTTGAGCCGCAAGAGCCGCCGCGTTTCCCCGGCGACGGTTTTCTTCGCCCTCCTTTCCCTGGCGCTCGCGATTGCGCTGTACTGGAAGACGCGCCCGCCGGCAGGCCCCACTCCCGCGCCGCCGCCGTCGCGGGCGGTTTCCCGCACCGCGCCGCCGCGCACGCGCCTGGCGCCGACCGTTCGCCGAACGAGCCCCCCGGTCGAGAAGACGCGACCGCCTTCTCCTCCGGGCCCGCCGCGTGTCGCCATCGTGATCGACGATCTCGGCAACGAGCTCGCGCCCGCCCAACGGATCGCGGCCTGGAAGCAGCCGGTCGCCGGGGCCGTGCTGCCGGACCTGCGGTGGAGCGCCGCGTCCGCCGAGGCTTTGACCCGCGGCGGCAAGGAAGTCCTCCTGCACCTGCCTATGGAGCCCGAGGGATATCCGAAGGTCCGGCCCGGACCCGGGCTGGTTCTACGCTCCCAGTCCGATGCCGAGATCGAGCGCCTGCTCGAGGAGGACCTCGCCACGGTGCCGGGCGCGATCGGCGTCAACAACCACATGGGATCGGCCGCGACCGCGGATGCGCGTGTGATGCGGGCCGTCGCGCGGGTGCTCTCCCGGCGCGGCCTCTTCTTTCTCGACAGCCGCACGACCGACGCCACGGTCGCCGAGAGGGCCGCCGAGGAGGCGTCCGTCCGGGCCGCGTCGCGCCGCGTGTTTCTCGACGACGTGGCGACCGAGGGGGCCATCCGGGCGCAGCTCGGTGAGCTCGTGCGCCGCGCGATGCAGGAAGGCGACGCCATTGCGATCGGGCACCCGTATCCGGTGACCTTGTTCGTGCTGGAGAAGGAGATCGCCGGACTGGCGGACAAGGGTGTGAAACTCGTGAGGGTGAGCGACCTGGTCAGGTGAGGCAAGGCATGAGTCGTGAGTCTTGATTCACGGCCGGTTCTTCTTCGCTTCCTCCCAATACCCATCCAGCTCCTTCATCGGCACCTCGCTGACATCCCTCCCGGTCTCCTTCGCTCGCCTCGCGACACTGGCGAACCTCTCGCGAAAGCGCCGATTGGCCTGGCGCAGCGCCGACTCCGGGTCGATCTTGCGCCGGCGGGCGAGGTTGACCACCGACAGCAGGATGTCGCCGATCTCGTGCGCCTCGGCGTCGTGGTCTGCGCCCGCGGAGGCCGCGCCCCACTCGGCGACTTCCTCCTCGATCTTCGCGACGACGTCGGCGTCGCGCTCCCAGTCGAAGCCGAGGTCCGCGGCGCGCAGCGTCTGGCGATAGGCCGTCGCGAGCGCCGGCAACGCGGCCGGAAGGCTCTCAAGCGGGTCTTCGGTCGAGCCCGGCTGGCGGCGCTTGCGCTTTTCCCACGCGGTCTTGACGTCTTGCGCGGTCCGGGCCTCCACGTCGCCGAAGACGTGGGGATGGCGCTCGGTCATCTTGGCGACGATGCCCTCGGCAACCGCATCGACGCCGAACCAGCCGAGCTCCTCGGCCAGACGCGCCAGGAAGAAGATCTGGAAGAGCAGGTCCCCGAGCTCGTCGCGCAGCGGTCCGGGCTCCCCTTCGTCGAGCGCATGCAGGGTCTCGTAGGTCTCCTCGAGCAGGTACGTCTTCAGGGTCTCGAAGGACTGTTCGCGGTCCCACGGACAATCTCGCCGCAGGCGGGCGACCAGGGCAGCCAGGCGATCGAGTGCCTCGGACACGGGCGGATGATAACCGCGCGCACCCGGCGGACGCCGCGCCTGCTAAGATTCGTTCATTCCCGGGATGGAATTCGTGAGCGAAGAGGACAAGCCAATCCGCGTCGTCGACCGCCGGATGTTCACTGCCGAGGGGGAACTGCGCCCGGATTTTGAAGCGGAGGAGGCGGCAGAGGCCCTTGAGCCCCCGCCCGCTGTCCCGCCGGCCGCCCCGGCTCGGCCTCCGGCGCAGGCCGCGGCCTCGGACGGCCCACCCGAACGCGCGACCTCGCAGGCCTTCATCACGCTCGTGAGCTTTCTCGCGACCAACGTCTACCATGCCCTCGGTATCGATCCGATGACGGGCAAGAGCCTCGCGCGCCGCGACCCGGCGGCCGCCCAGCAGATGATCGAGTGGCTTGCCGTGCTCGAGCAGAAGGCCCGGGGCAATCTCAACTTCGAGGAGACCGACCTGCTGTCGCGCGCGCTGTACGAGCTGCGGTTGGCCTACGTGGAGGCCGTCCGACCGCCAGGCGCGGAGCCCCCGCGCCCGGGTGGATAGCGGCCCGATGATGGACCGACGCGCGAGCCGCCTCCTGCTTCGTGCCTCCTGCCTCCTCATCCTCCTCGCGGTCCTTTCCGGCGAGCCGGTGGCGCGCGCGCAGGACTCGTTGTCGCCCCTTCCTCCCCCCGTGACCCGCGGCCTCTATCGCGCGCACTGGTTCGATTTCCTGTCGGCCTTCTCCGACAACGACGCCGCGGCAGCCGACAAGGCGCTCGAGGCCATGGTCCGCGCCGGCCGGAAGGTCGGAGTGCGGCGTCTTTCGGATTTCTCGCGCACGGCCGTCTACCTCGGCCGCCGCGCCGAAACCCAGAAGCAGCCCGAGCGCGCCGAGCGGGCCTACGCGGCGGCCCTTCGGCTCGACGACGCCAATCCCGACGCGATCTTCGCGTGGCTGTCGTTTCTGGCGCGCCATGGGAGGAGCGGCGAGGCGCTGAAGGCCCTGCCGGGGTCCGCGTCGGCGCTTCTTTCCACGCACGAGTCGCGCGTCGCGATCTTCTCTTCCCTCGGCGTCTGGGCGGCGGCTGCCGCGGCGGCCATGCTCGTCGGCGTGATCTTCGCGCTCGCCCTGCGGCATGGGCCGCGAGTGGCGCATGACCTGAGGGAGACGGCGTACCGGTCGTTCGGCCGAGGCGGATTCCTGCCCCTCGCCCTCATGATCGCGGGCCTTCCGCTGCTGATCGGTTTTGGCCCGATGTGGCTGGTCCTCTACTGGGGCGCGCTCCTCTGGGCTTACGCGTACGAAAGGGAGCGGCTCGTTCTCGGAACGGCCTTCGTCGCACTCGCCGCCGCGGTGCCCCTCTGCGCCTGGATCACCGAGGAGAACATCCG